>Ga0182005_1000016_pt1 | contig 346889 bp, 300 predicted proteins | sample Sormic07211103_1_FD_123021 | JGI IMG/M metagenome (GOLD analysis project Ga0182005, IMG submission 123021) | Rhizosphere microbial communities from Sorghum bicolor, Mead, Nebraska, USA - 072115-103_1 MetaG | ecosystem: Host-associated > Plants > Roots > Rhizosphere | place: USA: Nebraska...
ACACTTATCGACTGTTAATTTTTAAAGAACTGTATTCGGTGTTGCGTTTCGCAGCGATCGTTTTGTCTGCCGCGAAGAAGAAAGAGTATGAAGCGTTTAGCTTGTTTCGTCAACCTTCTTTTTTTCTCGCTTTCTTCAGCATTTGCATGCCGTGTTCTGCGAGGGGGCGAATTATAGCCAAGCCGGAACCGGCTTGGCAAGAGGCTTGTTTACAAGGTGCCCGCAACGTCGGGATACAGTCGCGCCAGGGTGGCGGAAATGATTTGCTTGATCAATAGTGCTGCACGGTCACCGGTGGTGGCGGCCTGTTCACGGCGCACGTCTTTCCACAGTTCGACCAGGCCGGCGTCGTGCTGGCTGACGACCTGCTCCACTTCTTCCTGCCAGAATGCCGGCGCTTCGTTTTCAACAAAATTGCCACGGCCCCGGCCGAAGTGCGCCACCGCCAGGTAGCGCAGCACGCCAACGATGACCAGGTTGCGCATGAAGGCGTCGGTAAACTGCACGGCAGCGACGTTGCGGTCGGTGCTGGCATTGAAACCCCAGGCGGCGCCCGCAAAGGTCAGTGCGCCCACCACGCCGCCGATGATGGCGCCGCCTCCTAATGTCAGGCCGCCAGCCATGACGTCGGCCGACAAGCCGGTGGCTGCGCCCGAAAGCATGGCGCCCAGCAATCCGGCTTGGGCCTTGTCGATCGGTGCGCGCACGGCAAAGCTTTCGCGCACGCGTTCGTTGATCTTGCCGGCGTCGGTGGGATCGAGCTGGTGCAGGATCAGCAGTTCGCGCGTGCTGTCGATCGACCGCTGGTTCAGGCGCGCGACCAAGGTGGCCATCGCCCGGTCCTGGCGCTGCTGTTCTTCGTTCTTGCCGATGCCCACCACCTTGAGCGCGGACTTGAGCATGCTCTTGCCTTCTTCCACGACCTGCTCGCTGTCGCGTGCGGCCGTGGACAGTTGCGCAGCCAGCAGGTGAACGGCGCGGTCGTAGCGCTCGGTGTTGCGCGCCTGCCAGGTGGCGAACAACCGGGCATAACCCGCTTGCAACGACACGTCAAGCAACTTGCCCACCGTGTCATAGAACACGCGCTCATGCACCCAGCAGCGGGCAAAGGCGTCCAGCGCCAGCACCTCACGCACGGCCGGATACTGGCGCAGGTGCTGGCGCCAACGCTCCTGCTCGGCGTGTTCCTCGCCCACCGGGCGCGGTCTGCCTACCTGGTTGAGCAGCACCACTACCGGCTTGTCCAGCCATTCGAGGATTTTCATTTCCGCCGGCAGGTAACCGGTGTCGCGTGAATCTTCCGACGAATTGACCAGGTACAGCACGAGGTCGGCCGATTCGCGCGCCGTGCGCATCGCTTGCTGGCTGAGCCAGAACGGCCGGTCGCGGTAGCGGTCGATCACTTCGCGCAGGAACCAGCCGACCGGGTTACCCGATTGGCCCAGCCGCTTGAGCAGGCGCACCGAGTCGCCAAAGCCCGGCGTATCCCACAGTTGCAGGGCATCGCCCTGCGGCGTGGTTAATAAAGTGTGAGATTCGGCAAAGATGGTGACGTGAGCGGCGTCGCGCACTTCGCCGATATCGACGCCGACCAGGGTGCGGGCCAGCGTGGTCTTGCCATTATTGGTATGCGAAATCAGGGCAAACTGGATCTGCACACCGTCTTTTTGCGTGGAAACGGTCATTGTGGTGTCGAGAGTGGCAGCCCGGCTTCGAGCGGATGGACGCCGGGGTTGAGCAGGTTAACCACCGTGGCCCTGGTGTGATGGAAGTGGCAGAACTGCTGCCACAGCGCCACGCGCTCGGCCAGGCGGGCGCGGTCGTCGGGATGGTCGCCCATGCGCTCGACATAGCTCGATTCATCGAGCAGCACGGCGACGCCGCGCGGCGAGGACTTGACCAGGAAGTCGAGGAAAGCGCCGTGGTTTTCCTTCTCTGGCGTGGCGGTGATGTTGAACAGCACGGCGGTGATATTGACGTTGGGGTCGGTCAGATCGACTTCACGCAGCAGCTCGCGCGCGTCTTCGCCATAGGCGCTCGACGGCCGCAACATCATGCGGCCCTGCTCGCCGAAGGCCATCACCGCGATTTGCACCAGGCCCTGGTGGCGCACCTCGTCCACCGTAAAGCTGTAAGGCAGCACGCGCAGCAGGCCACCGGTGGACACGCCGATGGTGTCATTGAGGCGACGGAAATAAGGATGGTCGAGGTCGAGCGGGAAGCGCTTGGCGAAATGCGCCGCGCGCAGGTTGTAGGCCAGCGCCAGCAGCAGGCGCGGCAGCACCACGAACAGGAAGATGGTCGCCGCATATAAATGCACCCAGCGCGCGCCGCCCTCGGCTGCCGTGGTTTGCGGGAAGCGCAGCGCTTCGATCTCGGCCAGGGTAAAACCTTGCAGGTTAAATACGAACATCGCCGGCGCGAACAGGAAAGACAGCAGGCCATGCACTTGCGAGGCATTGAGGAAGGTGCTTTCCCAGCCGGCGCCGTATTGGGCCAGCAAGCCGCGCGCATACAGCGAGGCGACGGCGCCGATGGAAAACAGCGCCGCACTCATGTGCACGGTACGGTTGAGACGGGCCGCCGTCAGCCTGGCGCTCAGTTGCGCCCATTCGCCCATAAAGCTGAGCAAGGCGGTCGAGAGCACCGGCGGCATCTTGCGCGGCAGCGCCAGCTTGCCCACGCTCAGGCGGCGCACCATGCCGTCCTTGGGCCAGCCCGGCGCGCGCGATGGAACTACCAAGCTGATCAGCAATCCTATGTAAACCACGAAGTTCCAGGCCAGGATCAGCAACAACGGGGCGGAAAGCAGATCGACACGGTGCGGATCGGTGATGCGATCGAGCGCCACGCCCAATACCAGGGCCAGCAGCGGCAGCGCCCAGGTCAGCCCTTGCAGGCCGTAGCGGCGCTTGGAGAAACTGGCAAACGCGGGGTTGCGCTCGGCCAGTCGCTTGAGCAGCAACTCGGAACGCTGTTGCAGGAAATCGTCGCCGGTCACCTCGGCATGCTTGCCCGAGGCCTGCCACTGCGCCAGTTCGCGCGCACTGCGGCTGGCGTACAGGCGGTCGTCCTCGCTGAGAATTTCTTTCTTTTGATCGGTGGTCTCGATGGCGCGGACCATCACCACATCTCTCGCGATTAGCTCGTTCATGGAATCCCCGTTATGAGTTAAACAACCTGACAACCGGGATTGTGGCGTACTTTATGAAATCAAGCCAACGCTGCACGCCCTTTACGTGAGCCGAGTATCTCATACAAAAAATAGACGATGGCGACCGCGATCCAGACCGACCACAGGGTGTGAGTGAGGAAATGGGCGCCGCGCAACTGCTGCATCCAGCCCACGGCAAAGCCGAACGCCAGCATGGCCGCACCGACAGCCGCTGCCATGCGCGGGCGCGCCGGCAGCCAGAACACGGCCACCGCCAGCAGCCACAGCGCGCTCGACGCATGGCCAGCCGGCAGGCAGTGACCGGAAGGTATCCCGGCCGGCATCATTTCCAGCAAGCGCACATACGGCTCGTTGCCGCCATAGCGCTGCAAATCCCACGGGCAGTGCGAATCGCTGAAACGCTTGAGCAGGCTGATCGCTGCCGGCACCAGCAGCGCCGACAGCGCCAGTACGCGCATGGCGGTGCGGCGCGCCACGGTCCAACTGCGGAATGGCTTGAAGCAATCCCAGGCTGCCACACCGACAATGGCAAAGCCCAGCACCTGCAGCACGGTTTTCAGTATTTCGTGGTTGAAGCGTTCGGCCAGCCACGCGTGCTGCCAGGGAAACACGTTATGGGCGCGGTCGAACATGGCGTCGGCCAGGGCCAGGTCGATATTGGTGTTATTGCCGATCCATAGTATCAGCAGGGCAGCGACCAGCAGCGCCCACTCCACCGGCCGCAGCAGGGCGATGCGGCGAGATGTCGAAGGCGTATCAAGGCTGGTTGGCAAGGGTACAGGCATGGAACATATCCAGTTGCGGGTTATACACGGCGGTGTTGATGTTCAACATGCCCAGGAACGAGTGAAACACATTGTCGTGCGAGAAGTCCTGGTCGCGGCGCGCTTCCATGCAGCGCTGGTCGATATTGAAGCGGTCGCGGAAGTTCTGGTCCAGCCACAGCATGAACGGGACGTGGCGCTGCTCCTCGGGCGAAATGATGTACGGCGCGCCATGCAGGTACATATTTTTCTCGCCCAGCGATTCGCCATGGTCGGAGAAATACATCATCGCGGTATCGACGTTGCTCTCGGCGCCGGCAGCGCGCAGCATGTCGATGGTCTTGCTGAGGAAATAGTCGGTGTACAGGATGGTGTTGTCGTACGCCGCGACGATCGACTCGCGCGAGCATTTTTCCAGCTCATTGCTGCTGCACACGGGGCCAAAGCGCTGGAACGCCGGCGGATAGCGCTTCCAGTAGGCCGGGCCGTGGCTGCCCTTCTGGTGCAGCACGATCACCAGGTCGCGCCTGGCATTGCGGATAATGTCGGGCAAGCCTTGCAGCATGCGCTCGTCGTAGCACTCGTCCTTGCCGCAGAACGGATCGCCGGCCTTGACCTCCGACATGTCTTCGTAGGTGACGCGGTCGCAGGCGCCCTTGCAGCCGGAATTGTTATCGCGCCACAGCACGTCGATACCGGCGTGGCTGATCACGTCCAGCAATCCTTCCTGGGCCTTGGCCTTGTCTTCCGAATATTTTTCCCGCGTCATGCCCGAGAACAGGCAAGGCACGGAAATCGCCGTGGCCGTACCGCACGAATAGACATTCTTGAAATTGATCAGGCCAGCCTGGTGCGACAGCAACGGGTTGGTGTCACGGCTGTAACCGTTGAGCGAGAAATTCATGGCGCGCGCGGTTTCGCCCACCACCATGATGGTCACCGTGCGGCGCGGCGCCTGCACGCCCGCCATCGGATGATCTGGCGGTTGCGACCACAGCTTGCCCTTCATGGCGTCGCGGCCCATCGGTTCGACCACCAGCGGCTTGGCATAGTGATGCTTGAAATAGGTGTTGGTTGCCTGGATGACATTGGTGGGCGTGAGCAGGAAGCGCATTTCGCGGTACTCGCGCACCGCTGGCGCCAAGGTCTTGAAAAAGGTCATCATCAAAATGCCGGCTGCACACACGGACAGCAGGACCACGATGGCATTGGTCACCACGCTCCGGGTCAACGACGGATAACGCAGCTTGACGTGGTACACGAACAGCGACGGCAACACGCCCAGCAGACTCAAGGTGAACAACAAATCCCAGCTCAGCAGCTCCTCGGCTTCGTGCGGGTCGGTCTCCATCACGTTCTGGACCATGGCGGCATCGATGGCGATGCCGTAGCGGTTCATGAAATAGCTGGCGCCGGCTGTGACGAAAAACAGCACGATCAGCACCGATTTGAGCAGGTAGCGGAAACCGACCAGGCTCAAAAACGCGTTGAACACCAGCGCCAGCATGGTAAATGCGCCCAGGTACAGCGGAATATTGGAAGCGTGCAAGCCCCCGGTGGCAACCACGAAAGTTTTCCAGAAGCTGAAGTTGTAGGCCAGTACCAGGAATACCGAGGCGGCCAGCGTTAGTTGCATCGGATGCAAAGTCAGCTTGCGCAGTCGCGGCAGGATGGCGGTGCGCAGTGCCAGCGGCAACTGCAGGGTCAGGTTGTGAACGTTCACGCGAGGCTCCAAAAGTCTAGCCTCTACCTTACAAACCCGGGGGTCAATTCGCCGTCATGGCGGCGTTAAGATTGCGTTAAACCAATTTTATATGCCTGGAAAACGAATTTCGAACACGCTGCCGCCCCCTGCCCTCTCGCTGTAATGCAGGCTGGCGCCCAGGTAGGCGCAGATGCGCTGCACCAGCCCCAAGCCGAGGCCGGTACCGGACGAGCCGCTGGCCCCAACCGGCGCCGCCTCGTGCAGCACGCGAGCGCGCGCGGCCGGCGGCAGGCCGGGGCCGGTATCTTCGACGAACAGCGACCGGTCTTGCAGCACCACCAGCACTTCGCCCTCCAATGTATACAGGCAGGCGTTGCGCACCAGGTTGCCGACGGCGGCGATCATCAGTTCGCGCGGCGCGGTCACCGTGAAATCGGCGCCGCCTGCATACCGCACGCTCAACGCTTTAGCACCCACCAGCGGCTGGCTGCGCGCGCACTCCTCGGCAGCGAGCGCGGCCATCGACACCGGTGTTGCTTCCAGTTGCTCGGGCGAACGGGCCAGGCGCAGCAGCACCGTCACCGAATCGGACGCATCGCGCGCGGCGCGGTAAATGCGCTCGGAGGCGGCCTGGATCGCCGGGTTGCCCGGTGCCTGCGCCATGATCACCTCGGCCGCACCGCTGATGACGGTCAACGGCGTGCGCAATTCGTGGCTGACGTCTCCGGTAAAGAAGCGCTCGCGGTCCAGCACCTCGGTCAGCTCGGTGGTGCGCGCGGCAAAGGCGCGGGCCAGGATGCCCAGCTCGTCGGGATTGTCCTGCTGCGGCAGGTCGGTGCGGCGCGCCTGCACGGCCGTGGCCAGGTCCATGATGGGACGCACCACGCTGTTGCCGATAAACGCCCCGAACATCAGCGACGAGACCAGGAAACCGGCAAAGCCGACGGCAAACATGCTGTACACGACCAGCTCGATTTTTTCATACGCACTGGCGTGGTCCACCACCACGTAGTCGCCGGACGGATCGCGCCCGGCCAGCACGTGCAGGTCCACGCCATCGACGGTGATTTCATTGGCGCCCTGCGGCAGGCCGCGCAGCGACTGTGGAATCTCGGCATCGTGATAAAAACTGAGGCCCGCCGGCATTTCCACCGGCAAGCCGCCGGCCTGGCGCGGCGAGGCCCAGGCCGCCACTTCCTCGAGGCGTTCATCGACCAGCTTGACCTCGATGCCTTCGACCGCCACGGCAGCGATGATGGCAAAGAACAGGCTGGCGACGGCGGCAAACAGCAGGTAGGCGACGACGATGCGGCGGCGCAGGGATTTAAACTGGGGCATCGGTAGCAAGCAATTTGTAGCCGATGCCGGACACGGTGCGCAGCATGGCGAAGTCGAAAGGTTTGTCGAGCACCTGGCGCAGCGCATGAATGTGCGTGCGCAAGGCGTCGCTGTCGGGGCGGTCCTCGCCCCATACTTGCTGCTCGAGCATGTCGCGCGTGACCAGCTTGGGCGCCTGGGTCATCAGGCACTTGAGGATGACGTAGCCGGTCTTGGTCAGTACCAGCGGCGTGCCGGCGCGGTGCACCTCGAATTTCTCGGTATCGAAACGCAAATCGCCCACCGCCAGCACGGCCGCACCGGCCGTTTGCCCGCGCGCGCGGCGCACCAGCGCGTTGAGCCGCACTTCCAGCTCCACCAGCGAGAACGGTTTGACCAGGTAATCGTCGGCGCCGCTGTCGAAGCCGGCCACCTTGTCCTGTACCGTGTCGCGCGCGGTCAGCATCAGTACCGGCGTCGTCTGGCGCAGCTCGGTGCGGACCTTATGGCACAGTTCCAGTCCCGTCATCCCGGGCAGCATGACGTCGAGCACCATCACGTCGTACTCGTGCTGGGCCGCCAGCGCCAGCCCGGCATAGCCATTGGCGGCCGAGTCGAGCACATGGCCTTTCGGCTCCAGGAAGGCGTACAGGTTGGCCAGGATGTCCGGGTTGTCTTCGATGATCAGGATCCGCATGGAAGAGACGTCACAGTCCGTCGAAGTTGGCCGGGCGCTTGGCCAGGAACGCCTGCATGCCTTCTTTTTGCGCCGGCGTGCCGAAAGCGGCCTGGAACAGGCGGCGCTCATAGGCCACGCCGTCGGTCAGCGGGGTCTCGAAGGCGCGGTTGACGGCGTCCTTGACCATCATCGCCACCGACGTGGGCATGGCGCCAATTTGCTCGGCAATCACCAGCACTTCCTCGATCAGCTTTTCGGCCGACACCACGCGCGAGACCAGGCCGATGCGTTCGGCCTCGGCAGCATCGATGGTGCGCGCGGTGAGCAGCATGTCCATGGCCTTGGCCTTGCCGATGGCGCGCGGCAGGCGCTGGGTGGCGCCGGCGCCGGGCGGCACGCCGATCTTGATTTCGGGCTGGCCGAACTTGGCGGTATCAGCGGCGACGACGAAGTCGCACATCATGGCCAGTTCGCAGCCGCCACCGAGGGCAAAGCCGGCCACGGCGCCGATGACCGGCTTGCGCACCTTCAGGATGTGCTCCCAGTTGCGGCTGATGTAGTTGTCGCGGTAGGTGTCGGCATACGTGTAATCGACCATGGCGGCAATGTCGGCGCCGGCGGCAAAGGCTTTTTCGCTGCCCGTGAGGACGATGCAGCCGATCGCCGGATCGGCATCGAACGTGCGCAAGGCGTCGCCAAGTTCGTTCATCATGTTGTCATTGAGCGCGTTGAGCGCCTTGGGACGGTTCAGGCGGATCAGCGCGGTCTTGCCGTGCACTTCGACGATCAGGTCTGTGTACTGTGCTTGTTGCATGATGTTCCTCCACGGTGGCATAGATATGGCGTCGATTGTAGCCGCTATCCCGGCGCGCGGTATGATAGCCATCGAGGAATCGGCGGGCAGCAGCGTGTGATAGCGTGCGACAAGAATCGCAACAAAACATTAGTCTTACTGCAATCAACCGCCAACTGGAGTGCGCCATGTTCAAATCGATTCTCTTCCCCACCGATGGCTCCGAGCTGTCGGAAAAAGCCACCGCAACTGCGGTGCAGTTCGCCATGTTGCACCAGGCGCGCATCGTCGGCATCACGGTCGTTCAGCCGATTCCGATGACGCCGATCAGCGACGTGGGCGTGGTCGTGGACGTGGGCGACTTCGCGGTGCAGATGCAGGAAGCTGCACGCGAACACATCGACAAGCTGGCCGCTGCCGCCAATATCGCCGGCGTGCCGTTCGAAGGCATCATTTCCACGTCCACCGTGCCGTTCGAGGAAATCATCGAAGCGTCGAAACGCTTCAATTGCGACCTGATCATCATGGCCACCCACGGCCACACGGGGCTGGACAAATTCCTGCTGGGCAGCCAGACCGACAAGGTGTTGTCGAACACCACCCTGCCGGTACTCGTGTTGCGTTAATTTTTGCGCTGATTATTTAGGCAGCAGCACCCAGACGTTGCCGCGCTGCTTCATGCGGCCGGCATTTTCTGCCGCCTCGGTGCCGAAGCCGAAGAAGTAATCGACGCGGATCGCGCCACGAATGGCGCCACCCGTGTCCTGCGCCATCACCAGGCGCTGCATCGGGATATCACTGTTGGCCTGGGTGGTGTTGAGGAAAATCGGTGCGCCCAGCGGCAGCTGGGCAGGGTCGATCGCTACCGAGCGCTGCGGCGTCAGCGACAAGCCCATCGCGCCTTTCGGGCCGATCTTCGGATCGGGCAGCCGCTCTTCCTTAAAAAATACATAACTCGGGTTGGCGTTGAACAGCTCCTGCATGCGGGTAGGATGGCCGGCGATCCACGCCTTGATGCCCTGCGCCGACGCCTGGTCCAGCCGCAGCTCCCCCTTCTCCACCAGGTATTTGCCGATCGATTTATACGGATGGCCGTTCTGGTCGGCGTACGCCACGCGCACGGTTTCCTGGGTATCGGTCAGTTGCACCCGGCCCGACCCCTGCACTTCCAGGAAGAACGCTTCCACCGGATCATCGACCCACAACAACTCCTTGCCCTTCAGTTCGCCCGTATCGATCTCGGCGCGGCTGGAATACGGCACCAGCTTCTTGCCCACCAGCTTGCCGCGCAGGCGCATGCCCTTCAAATCGGGATAGACGCTGGCCAGGTCCACGGTGATCATGTCGTCCGGCACCTTGTACAGCGGCGTCTGGTAAGGACCGCCCCTCTTGCGGGCGCCGCGCAGCAGCGGCTCGTAGTAGCCGGTGACCAGGCCGTCGGTGGCGCCATCGGGCGCGACCACCTGGTTCGGCACCATGAACGCCTCGAAAAAGGTGCGGATGGCCTTGTCGTCATTGCCGTTGACGGTGCGGGCGATGCTGCATGATTCTTTCCAGATGGCCTGCTTGGCCAGCGACGTGCACGAAGCCATGAAAGCGGGCCAGGCAGCGCGGACGTCGTCGCGGTCCCATCCCGGCAGCGCCGAGAAAGTGCTGGGCACCAGTTGCAGCTTGGCCGGCGCGGTGGACGGGGTAGCTGGCGTAGCGGGCGTCGCGGGCGTGGCCGGCTGCGCGGGTTTTGCAGCCGGTACCGGCGTTGCGGAGTGGTCGGGTGGAATCGGGGTGGTGGTACAAGCGGCCAGCGCGAGCATGGCAACGCTCGCCGGAACGAGTAGACTACGGCGGGAAAAGTTCATGGGGAATCGCTATGTGGATATTGTTGTTGGAAGTGTGCGTGGCGCTGGGCCTGCTGGTGTTCCTGGTGTGGTGGACAATGTTCCACGGCCGGACCCGGCGCAAGAACAAGCACCGGGACCGGAACCGCGGCAAACACTGATCAGTGCAAGGTGCGTGGCAGCGACAGTACGAATTCGGGAATCTTTGCCTCGAACTGGTGGCCGTCTTCCGCCACGCAGAAGTATTCGCCGACCATCGAGCCCTGCGGCGTTTGCAGCGCCGAACCGCTGGTGTATTCGAACTGCTCACCCGGTTGCAGCAGCGGCTGGTGGCCCACCACGCCCAGGCCGCGCACTTCCTCGACATGGTTGTTGGCATCGGTAATCACCCAGTGGCGCGAAATGAGCTGCGCCGCCACCGTGCCGGTGTTCTTGATGGTGATGGAATAGGTGAACACGAAACTCGTGCGCTCCGGGTCCGACTGCTCAGGCAGGTACTGGGTTCTGACTGATACAGTGAATTCGTAAGTGGCCATCAACTTTCCTTAATATTGTCTTTGAATGCAGGTCCTTCATTGCACCGCAAATCGGCAACCTGCGCAAGGACGACTTGGGAGAAATCGGGGCGATCTGCTCTCTAATTAGGCAGAGCGGCCGCGACCAGCGTAAAATGACGCATCTTTTTTACGCCAGGCCCATTGCGGCCACCTGCCATGACTCAATACCGCATCGCACCCAGCATCCTGTCCGCCGATTTCGCCCGCCTGGGCGAGGAAGTGCGCAATGTCGTCGCCGCCGGCGCCGACATCATCCACTTCGACGTGATGGACAACCATTATGTTCCCAATCTGACCATCGGCCCGCTGGTGTGCGAAGCAATCCGCCCGCACGTGCAGGTACCGATCGACGTCCACCTGATGGTCAAGCCGGTGGACCGCATCATCCCCGACTTCGCCAAGGCCGGCGCCAACATCATCACCTTCCACCCGGAAGCGTCGGATCACGTCGATCGCTCGCTGCAGCTGATCCGCGACCACGGCTGCAAGGCCGGCCTGGTGTTCAACCCGGCCACGCCGCTCAGCTACCTCGAGCACGTGATGGACAAGATCGACATCATCCTGATCATGTCGGTCAACCCGGGCTTCGGCGGCCAGTCGTTCATTCCACATGCGCTAAAAAAGATTGCCGACGCGCGCCGCCTGATCGACGAATCGGGCCGCGACATCATGCTCGAAGTCGATGGCGGCATCAAGATCGAGAACATCGCCGCTGCCGCTGCTGCTGGCGCCGACACCTTTGTGGCCGGTTCCGCCATCTTCGGCAAGCCTGACTACAAGGCCGTGATCGACGCCATGCGCGCCAACCTGGCCAAGGTCGGCGCTTAATGACTACCGTGCTGGCAGGCGTGCGCGCAGCCATCATCGACCTCGATGGCACCATGCTCGACACCATCCCCGACTTCCACGTGGCGATCACCGGCATGCTGGCCGAGCTCGATCTGCCACCGGTGGCGCAGGCGCAGATCGCGGTCATGGTGGGCAAGGGATCGGAAAACCTGATCCGCGCCGTGCTGGCACTGCAACTGAAAGAAGCGCCGCAGTCGCCACCGGTCGAGGCGCGCTTCAATTTTGCGATGGAAGCGTACCAGCGCCACTACCTGGCGATCAATGGCCAGCACAGCGCGCTGTACCCGGGCGTGCTCGAAGGCCTGGCGGCGATGCAGGCCGACGGCCTGCGCCTGGCCTGCGTGACCAACAAGCCGATCGCGTTTACCACCCCGCTGTTGAAACTCAAGGGTCTCGATGGCTTCTTCGAGGTGGTGTACGGCGGCGACTCGCTGGCGCGCAAAAAGCCGGACCCGCTGCCTTTGCTGACCGTGTGCGCCGACTTTGGCCTGCAACCGGCGCAAGTGGTGGCCATCGGCGACTCGTCCAACGACGCGCAGGCGGCCCGGGCGGCGGGTTGCCCGGTGTTGACAGTACCGTACGGTTACAACCACGGTGAATCTGTACAGGACATTGATTCGGATGGTATAGTTACCTCGCTGCTAGAAGCGGCTAGCCTGATTCGTTCGCAAAATACACCCACTTAGTGAACCACTGACCGAAATGTCTCTCACCAAAAAACACATCGTCAACCAACCAGGCTCGATTGAGGCCTGGCTTTGGCGACGCTGGCAATCCTGGCAGGGTTAATCGCCCGAGCCGTATTGCTGCCGCCCGCACCGCGCGTGCACGGCAGGTTTTTTGAACAGCGCCGCCCTCTCCCCTCACCCTAGCGTGATCGCGCGGCGCCATGGAGAGCACACATGACCGAACTCGAATTCAAATCGTTGGCCAACGAAGGCTACAACCGCATCCCGCTGATCGCCGAAGCGTTTGCCGATCTCGAAACCCCGCTCACGCTGTACCTGAAACTGGCCCAATCCCAGAACACGGGCAAGAACACGTTCCTGCTCGAATCGGTCGTCGGTGGCGAGCGTTTCGGCCGCTTCTCGTTCATCGGCCTGCCGGCCAACATCATCTTGCGCACGTTCGGCACCCGTACCGAGATCGTCAAGAATGGCGCCGTCATCGAAACCCATCAAGGCAATCCGCTCGACTTCATCGAAACCTATCAAAAGCGCTTCAAAGTAGCGGTACGCCCCGGCATGCCGCGCTTCTGCGGTGGCCTGGCCGGCTACTTCGGCTACGACACCGTGCGCCACATCGAAAAGACCTTGGCTCACTCGCCCAACCAGCCAAAAGATGACCTGGGCCTGCCCGACATCCAGCTGATGGTGACCGAGGAACTGGCGGTGATCGACAACCTGTCCGGCAAGCTGTACCTGATCGTATATGCGGACACCACCCAGCCCGAGTCGTTTTCCAAGGCGCGCCAGCGCCTGAAAGACTTGCGCATGATGCTGCGCCGCGGCGTGGAAGCGCCGGTCACCAGCGCCTCGGTCCGCACCGAGACCACGCGCGACTTCGCCAAGGACGATTACCTGAAAGCGGTGGCCCGCGCCCACGAATACGTGATGGCCGGGGATTTGATGCAGGTGCAGATCGGCCAGCGCCTGCGCAAACCGTACGTCGATTCGCCGCTGTCGCTGTACCGCGCGCTGCGGTCGCTGAACCCGTCGCCGTATATGTACTTCTACAATTTCGGCGACATGCAGATCGTCGGCGCGTCGCCCGAAATCCTGGTGCGCAACGAAACCCTGCCCGATGGCGAAAAAAAGGTCACGCTGCGCCCGATCGCCGGCACCCGCCCGCGCGGCGCCACGCCGGAGCGCGACGCCGAACTGGCTACCGAACTGCTGGCCGATCCGAAGGAAATCGCCGAGCACGTGATGCTGATCGACCTGGCGCGCAATGACCTGGGCCGCATCTCCGACACCGGCACGGTCAAGGTCACCGACCGCCTGGTCATCGAAAAATACTCGCACGTCCAGCACATCGTGTCCAACGTCGAGGGCAAGCTGAAAAGCGGCCTGTCGAACCTGGACGTGCTGCGCGCCACCTTCCCGGCCGGCACCCTGACCGGCGCGCCGAAAGTGCGGGCCATGGAAGTGATCGACGAGCTCGAAATTTCCAAGCGCGGCATCTACGGCGGCGCCTGCGGCTACCTGTCGTTTGGCGGCGAGATGGACGTGGCAATTGCGATCCGCACCGGCGTGATCAAGGACGGCATGTTGTACGTGCAGGCCGCCGCCGGCATCGTGGCCGACTCGATCGCCGAAATGGAATGGCAGGAAACCGAAAACAAGGCGCGCGCCGTGCTGCGCGCTGCCGAACAAGTACAAGATGGCCTGGATGGGGAGTTCTGACATGCTGCTGATGATCGACAACTACGACTCCTTCACCTACAACATCGTCCAGTACTTCGGCGAACTCGGTGAAGACGTGCGGGTGTACCGCAACGACGAAATCACGATCGAACAGATCGAAGCGCTGAACCCCGACCGCATCTGCATCTCGCCCGGTCCGAAAGACCCGGCGCAGGCCGGCATTTCGATCGCCGTATTAAAACACTTCGCCGGCAAGAAACCGATTTTGGGCGTGTGCCTGGGCCACCAGGCCATCGGCGAAGCGTTCGGCGGCAAGGTGATCCGCGCCAAGCAGGTCATGCATGGCAAAACCTCTCTTATTGCGCATACGGGCGTGGGCATCTTCAAGGACCTGCCCTCGCCGTTTACGGTGATCCGCTATCACTCCCTGGCCATCGAGCGCAGCTCCTTGCCAGCCTGCCTCGAAGTGACGGCATGGACGGACGATGGCGAAATCATGGGCGTGCGGCACAAGGATTACGACATCGAGGGTGTGCAGTTCCACCCCGAATCGATCCTGTCCGAACACGGCCACGCCTTGCTGAAGAACTTCCTGGTTCGCTAAGCAGTCCGCTGACGTACACCTGCGTAAAAATTTGAGAGAAGGATTGGTCATGGCGATTACCCATCAAGAAGCACTGCTGCGCTGTATCGAACACCGCGAGATTTTCCACGACGAGATGCTGCACCTGTTCCGCCAGATCATGTCTGGCGACATGTCGCCCACCATGATCGCGGCCCTGACCATGGGCCTGCGCGTGAAAAAAGAGACCATCGGCGAGATCGCCGCCGCCGCGCAAGTGATGCGCGAGTTTTCGACCAAGGTGCCGATGGCCGACACCACCGGCCTGCTCGACATCGTCGGCACCGGCGGCGATGGCGCCCACACGTTTAATATTTCCACCACCGCCATGTTCGTGACGGCAGCGGCTGGCGCGCGCGTGGCCAAGCATGGCGGGCGCAGCGTGTCGTCGTCGTCGGGCAGCGCCGACGTCATCGAGGCGCTCGGCGCCAACATCAACCTGAAACCCGAGCAGATCGCGCAGTCGATCGCGCAAACCGGCATCGGCTTCATGTTCGCGCCGAACCACCACGCGGCCATGCGCCACGTGGCGCCGGTGCGCCGCGAACTCGGCGTGCGCTCGATCTTCAACATCCTGGGCCCCCTGACCAACCCGGCCGGCGCGCCGAATATCCTGATGGGCGTGTTCCATGCGGATTTGGTCGGGATCCAGGTGCGGGTGCTGCAACGCCTCGGCGCGCAGCATGCGATCGTGGTCTATGGCCGCGACAATATGGACGAAGTGTCGCTGGGCGCGGGCACCATGATCGGTGAGCTGGTCAACGGCGAAATCCGCGAATACGAAATCCACCCGGAAGACTTCGGCCTGCCGATGATCGCCAGCCGCAACCTGAAAGTAGCAGACGCCGCCGAATCGAAAGCGAAGATGATGGAAGCGCTGCGCGGCGAACCGGGTCCGGCTTACGATATCGTCGCGCTCAATGCCGGTACCGCCCTGTACGCGGCCGGCGTGGCCGGTTCGATCGAAGACGGCCTGCAACGCGCGCGCGCGGCGATTACCTCGGGCGATGCGTTGAAGAAGGTCGAGCAGTTTGTGAGCGTGACGCAAACCTTGGGCGCTGGCAACTGAGGCCGAGTAAGGCCGAGTAAGGCCAAGTACGGCCAAGGCCAACCGAAGCCAACTGACGGCGCACAGAAGAGCGTCGTCCGGAGGCAGGCCCTGCCAACCCGTCCGCCACACGCAATTCCGTCATCCCCGCGAACGCGGGGATCCATAGAACACCCGAATAAACGAACCGCCGACCATGTCCGACATCCTCAACAAAATCCTGGCCGTCAAAGCCGACGAAGTGGCCGCCGCCAAAAAACACCGCAGCTTCGCCAGCCTGCGCGGCGACGTCGAATCGCACACCGAACTGCGCGCCCTGCTGCGCGGCTTTGAAGCGAGCCTGCGCGCAAAAATCGACGCTGGCAAACCGGGCGTCATCACCGAAATCAAGAAGGCGTCGCCGTCAAAAGGCGTGATCCGCGCCGACTTCCGCCCGGCCGACATCGCCCGAACCTACGAAGCCAATGGCTCCGCGTGCCTGTCGGTGCTGACCGACGAGCAGTTCTTCCAGGGTTCGGTGGCATACCTGGAACAGGCCCGCGCCGCGTGTGCGCTGCCGGTGCTGCGCAAGGACTTCATGATCGACATCTACCAGATCTACGAAGCGCGCGCGATGGGCGCCGACGCGATCCTATTGATCGTCTCGGCGCTCGATCACGGCCTGATGGCGGAAATGGAAGCGGTGGCCCACGAACTGGGCATGGGCGTGCTGGTGGAAACGCATGATGGCGACGAGCTGACCGCCGCGCTGCGTTTGAAAACGCGGCTGCTGGGGATTAACAACCGCAACCTGCGCACGTTCGAAGTCTCGCTGGAAAATACGCTGGGGCTGCTGGACCGCATCCCCGACGACAAGCTGGTGATCACCGAATCGGGCATCATGGTGCCGGCCGACGTGGAACGCATGCGCGCAGCCAACGTGCACGCGTTCCTGGTAGGCGAAGCCTTCATGCGCGCGGAAGATCCGGGCGCGGAGCTGGCGCGCCTGTTCAACTAGTCAGTACCCGCGCTGCGCGCCGTCCCGGCACCGGGCCTCGTTGGTACCGGGATTAACGCGCCGTCCAGAACACCAGCGGCGCCAGCGCGCTGGCCCGCCAGGTCAGCGTAAACGCCACGATCACCGCCGCACCGGCCACACTCATCACCCACACCAGCGACGCCATCGACGCCGAGTCGACCATCAGGCACAGCACCAGCGACGTCACTAACGCCACCGCGCCGAGCACCCGCAGCGACTTGACCGTGGCCGGCGGACAGGCGGCCTTGCCGCGTACCTGCTCCCAGTGGTTTTCCACCGACAGGGCCAGCCAGCCCATGCCCATCACGGTGACGACCAGCGCCACCAACAACATCAAAGCATCAGGCATGACCTGCCTCCATCGCGGGGGTGTTGACTGTAATCTTGCTCTCGGCGCGCAACTGCAGCTTGCGTGCGGCCAACAGCGCCAGCGCGGCGCCGGTCAGCATGAATAGGTCGGCGCCGGCCACCGGCCAGTAGCCGTTGCCGATGGTGCGCAGCAGGTGGTCGCCGGTGGTGACCCAGTTCAGGACCGGCGCAGCCACGCCCAGCACCGCGATGGCCAGGCACTGTTCGCGCCAGGCCGGCGCAATGCGGCCTTCGGCCACCGGCGCGGTGCGCCAGAACGCGTGCGCCATCGCCATCACCCAGGTGCCCCAGAAGCAGTATTTTTCCATGTCGCCGCGCAGCGGCCAGCCGTCGGGCATCACGTCCGGCAGCAGGCGGTTGGCGATCAGCATGCCCAGCGCGGCAATCATCATGCCGGTGAGCGTGGTCACGCCCAAGGCATCGACAACCCGGGCGCCGCTGCTGCCCTGCTTGGCATGCTGGCGCTTGCGCTTTTCAACGAAGAACAGGAAGCCGGTGGCGATACACGCGCAACCGAGCAGGCCGCCCAGCACATACAGCCAGCGCAGCAGCCAGTGGCGGAAGTGCTGCAGGTGCAGGCCGGTGAGGAATTCGTTGATGCGGCCGACGGCGGTGGGCGGCGGGTCTTCGCGCATCACGACGCCGGTGGACGCCTTGAAGTGGATGCCCTCGCCGGTGAGCGCGATACGGTCGGTGCCGGCGCGGTAGATGCTGACATAGCCGTTGGCGTCGCCCACGTGCTGCACTTGCAGGAAGCCGACGTCGCCCGCCATGCCCTTCTCGGCCCAGCGGCGCTGCGCTTCCTTGACCATGGCATCGACCGACGCCATTTTTGCCGGGACGCCGGCCGGGTCGTGGGGCAGGCCGGTTTCCAGCGCTTCGTGTATTTCGTGCTGGTCGTGCAGCGCGACCAGCTGGGTGTGGCCGATCGGGAAGTAGATCCCGGCGAAAATCACCAGGCCGGTAAAGGCAAAGAAGAAGTGGAACGGCAGCGCCACCACGCCGGTGAGATTATGCAGATCGAGCATGCTGCGCTGGGTGGTCTTTCTCGGCCGGAACGTGAACAGTTCGCGGAAGATCTTGCGGTGCATGACCACGCCGGTCACCAGCGCGACGAGCATCATCAGGGCGGCAAAACCGACGATCCAGTAGCCGACGTTTTTCCAGTAAAAGGTAAGGCTGTAATGCAGCGGGTAGAAGAAACCGCTGCCGACCTTGAGGCGGTCGTCGGGCAAGGCGGCGCCGGTGCGCGGATCGACCGTGCGCTGGGCGAAGATCATGGTTTCCGGATCCTTGGCGTTCGGTACCTCGTAACCGGCAAACATGGTCAGCACCGGATCGCGGTGGGTGGTGTAAGCGCCCCAGCTCTTGACCTTGTCGAAATGGTCAGGCAACGGACCGTTGACCAGCGGCGCAGTGAACGCGCGCGCGTCCGGCAGCGGCTGCATGTCCTCGAAAATCGGGCGCATCAGCTTGTCGAACGATGGCATCGGTTGCGGCTCGAAGCGCGAGGCGGGAATCGCCCAGCGGTCGATTTCGCGGTCGAACACCGACAGCGAGCCGAAGAAAAATACAACCACCAGTACAAATCCGAGGGCCAGTCCGAACCAGGTATGCACCCAGGCCATCGACTGTCTGAAATTCTGCAGCATTGGAAAAACTCCGTAGTGTCAGCGTTGGTTACGTGATCAGGTTCTTGATAAGTTCGGCAGCCGAGGCCATGACCACGGCGCCACCGACCAGCACCAGCCACACGCGTACGATGTTGCGCGCAGCGAATGCGGTCAGGAAGATGGTCAAAAACACCAGGAAACCGATGATGGCGGTCAGGTGCTCAGCGTCATGGAATTCCATGTCGGCGGCAACCATTGCAGCCATGCCGAAGGCGATCAGCCCCCAGGTAAAGGCATAGCCGCCGAAGACGGCAGCCAGCGTCCGCGAGACGATGTCTGAGCGGGAAATCGATGCAGTGGCCATGATGAGGGCAATTAGCGAATGAGAATTATTCGCATGATAGCAGCATTACCGGGGGCTCGGTGACCATCTTTATGCCAAAAGAGACAGTGGTTGAGCTCGATTACAGGATTTTGTGCCGGATGATGGCGTGTTTATGCCGAAATCTGGCACAAGGCGCGTAAAAAAATGGCCGCACGGTGGGTGCGGCCATCGATGAATGGGGGCGGCCCGGATGCGGCTAGCGCTTTACCGCGCAGCGCTCGGCCGCAACGGCCCGGCCGATTTCTTCGCAACCGGATCGAGCGTGAGCGTGATGCCGGGCACCCGCTCACCCTGCAATACGGCACTGAATACCATCAACTCGTCGCGGCGGAATGCATGGATTTCCACCGTGCTGCCCACCGCGTAGCGCGCCAGCAAATTGTCCAGGTTGGTGGCGGTCACGCGCAAGCCATCGACCGCCACCAGCAGGTCGCCGGCCGACAAACCGGCCAGGTGCGCGGCGCCGTTTTCGTGCACGGCCGCTAACTTGCAGTCACTGCCGTCGCGGCCCAGGTTGACATCGAGACTAGGCTTGGACGACTTGCGGTCGTCGGCGTACTTGACGCCGAACGGCGCCAGCAGCTTGGCCAGCGGCACGTCCTCGGTGCCACGGATGTACTTGTCGAAGAACGGCTTGAAGCGCGCGCCGCTGATTTCATCGAACAGCGCCTCCACCTCGGCCGGCGTCACGCCCCGGCCACCGCCCTGGTAAAAGTCGCGGCCATACCGCTCCCACAAGGCGCGCATCACGTCGTCGAGCGACTTCTTGCCGCCGGTCTTGGCGCGGATGCTCAGGTCGAGCGCCAGCGCGATCAGCGAGCCCTTGGTGTAATAACTGATGATGGCGTTGGGCGCATTTTCGTCCTGGCGGTAGTACTTGCCCCAGGCGTCGAAACTCGACTCGGCCACGCTTTGCTTGGTGCGGCCGCTGCCGCGCAGCACGCTGCCGATGGTCTTGCCCAGCAATTTGAAATAGCTCGGTTCAGCGATCAGGCCCGAACGTACCAGCATCAAATCGTCGTAGTAGCTGGTAAAGCCCTCGAACAGCCACAGCAGCGGCGAATAGTTCTCCACTTGCAGGTTGTACGGCGCAAACGCGGCCGGCTTGATGCGCTTGACGTTCCAGGTGTGGAAGTACTCGTGGCTGCACAGGCCCAGGTATTGCAGGTAGCCGTCGCCGATGTCCTTGTTTACCGCTGCCGTGGTGGGCAAATCGCCACGATTGCAGATCAGCGCGGTCGAGGCCCGGTGTTCGAGGCCGCCGTAGCCGTCGCCCACCGCCATGGTCATGAACACGTAGCGGTCCATCGGCGCTTTTTTCGATTTTGGTTCGAAGAAGGTGATTTGCGTCTCGCAAATGCGCTTGAGGTCGGTGCACAAACGCGCGAGGTCCAGGTTCGGCACGCGCCCGGTGACCACCACGTCGTGCGGGATGCCGTGCGCCTTGAAGGTGGCCAGCGCAAAGTCGCCCTGCTCCACCGGGTGGTCGATCAATTCGTCGTAGTTGGCGGCGATATAGGTGCCGTAGCCATAGCGCTTCGCTCTCAATTCCGGCAGCGCGGTGGCCACGCGCCAGGTCCTGGCCGCTTCGTCAGCGGGGCGCTCGATGTCCACCACGTGCGGCGTTTCTTCCTGGCCCAGCACGCGCAGGAACACGCTGGTGCCGTTGAAAAAGGCGTGATTCTGGTCCAGGTGGGCGGCGCGCACCGACAGGTCCCAGGCATAAACTTCGTAGTGCAGCGTGAGCGGCGCCGCCTGGTCTTTCAGTGGCGCGGCCTGCCAGCTGTGTTTATCGAGCTTGGTCAGCTCGACCGGCTGGCCGTCCGACTCGGCGCGGATGCGCACGATATTGCGCGAAAACTCGCGGATCATGTAGCTGCCCGGGATCCAGGCCGGCAGTGCGAATACCTGCCCTGCTTCGGACGGCGCCGCCACGGTCAAGGTCACGTGGAACAGGTGGGCCGCCAGGTCGTGGCCCACGATGGTATAGACGATGGCCGGGGTTTTAGTCGTTTTCTTCATCTTGATCCTGGTGTTTACTATGTCAAATCGGCAGGCATATCGATATCGCGCACCACGCCGCTGTCGTCCACCACCACCTCGCGCACGGGATGGCTGTTGACGATGGCGCGCGCGCCCTGGTCGCCATCGAGCGCCAGCAGCAAGGGTAAATGATAACCGCTGAACGCGACCGGATTGCCGCGCCGGCCTTGATGGACCGGCGCGGCGATGTTGGCGCCACTTTCGATGGTGGCGGCCAGCGCCCGCATGGTGGCCGGCTGCACCCACGGCATGTCGCCCAGGGCGATCAGCCAGCCTTCGGCGCCACGCGTGTACTCGATGGCCGTGGCCAGCGATTCGCCCATGCCCAGGTCGGCGTTGTCGGCTACGCGCACTTCACAGCCCAAGCGGCCCAGCAACGCTGCCACGCGGTCGTCGCCGGGGCGCACCACGGCCAGCACGCGCGGCAGCGCAGCGAGCATATTGCGCGCGCTGCGCGCCACCACCGGTTCGCCATCGACCAGCTGCAGCAGCTTGTTTTGCACACCGGACGGGTCGAACCGCTTGCCCCGTCCGGCTGCCAGCAAAATACCGGTCAGCGCCATCGGAGCCTTAGGCGGACGCCAGATCGAACGGCAGCTTGCGCAAGCGCTTGCCGGTGATCTTGAACAGTGCATTGGCAAACGCCGGCGCCAGTGGCGGCAGGCCTGGTTCGCCCATGCCGGTCGGCGCATCGTTCGATGGCACGATGTGGACGTCGATGCTTGGCATGTCGGTCATGCGCGCCACCGAGTAGTCGCTGAAGTTCTGCTGGTCCACCACGCCGTCCTTAAGCGTGATGGCTGCGCCGGGTATCGTCATGCCCAGGCCCATCAAGGCAGCGCCCTGCACCTGCGCTTCGATGGTGAGCGGGTTGACGGCGGTGTTGCAATGCACGCCAGCCGTGACCTTGTGCAGCTTCGGCACGCCATCCTTGACCGACGCCACCACCACGTAGGCCACCACGGTGTTGAACGATTCGTGCACGGCCACGCCCCACGCCTGCCCTTTCGGCAGCGCTTTTTTGCCATAGCCCGACCTGGCCACGGCCAGGTCCAGCGCGGCGATGTGGCGCTTGCCCCGGCCCTCCTTGCCGATGATTTTCTTGCGGTACGCCACCGGGTCCATCTTGGCCGCGTGCGCGGCTTCGTCGATCAGCGTTTCCATCACGTAGGCGGTATGGGTGGAACCCACCGAGCGCCACCACAGCACCGGCACATTGGCCTTGGCGATGTGGGCGCTCAGGTTGAGCGGCACCTCGTACGGCTCGCCCATGCCTTCGACCATGGTGGAATCGACGCCGTCCTTGATCATCATCGGCTCGAACATGGTGCCGGCGGCGATCGACTGGCCCACGATCACGTGATCCCACGCGACGATATTGCCCTTGGCATCGAGGCCGATGTCGGCGCGGTGCACGTGCGACGGCCGGTAGTAGCCGCCCTTGATGTCGTCTTCGCGGCTCCACACCACCTTGACCGGGTCGGTCTTGCCGGCCGCGCGCCACACCTTGGCGACGTTGACTGCTTCGACCAGGTAGTCGGACGTGGGCACGCCACGGCGCCCGAACCCGCCGCCGGCCATCATGGTGTGCAGTACCACCTGCTCCGGCTTCAGGCCGGCGGTGGCGGCAATCGCGCCCTGGTCCACGGTCTGGAACTGGGTGCCGGCCCACACGGTGCAGCCGTCCGCGCGCAGATCGACCACGCAGTTCAGCGGCTCCATCGGCGCGTGCGCCAGGTACGGAAACTCGTAGACCGCGTTGATTTTCTTCGGCGCGCCGGCCAGCTTCGAGGTGTCCGCCTTGCGGGCGGCGGCGCCCGGCTTTTGCGCCAGCGCCTTGAACTCTTTCAGCTGCTGTTCGCTGCTGACCTTTTGCACCGCACTGGTGTCCCAGTCGATCACCAATGCGTCGCGGCCCATCTTGGCCGGCCAGTAGCCGTCGGCCACCACCACCACGCCGCTGCCGCCACGGTCGGTTTTCACTTCCAGCACGGCGAGCACGCCCTTGATCGCCTTGGCTTTGCTGGCGTCGAGCTTGCCCACCTTGGCGCCGAACACGGGCGGACGGGCGACTAACGCCACCTTGCTGTCGGGCGCCTTGAAGTCCATGCCGAACTGCTGCTTGCCGGTGGCTTTGAGCCTGGCGTCCAGCCGCTTGACAGGCTTGCCGATGATCTTGAAGTCTTTCGGGTCCTTGAGCACCACGGTGGCGGGCACCGGCTGCTTCATGGCCGCATCGGCCATGGCGCCGAAGGTGGCGCTCTGGCCGCCAGGGCCGGTCAGCACGCCGTTGGCGGCTTTTACTTGAGCGGGCGCCACTTGCCATTGTTCGGCGGCCGCCGCGACCAGCATCGCGCGCGCCTTGGCGCCGATTTCGCGGTACTGGATGTACGAGTGGGCGATACTGCCCGAGCCGCCGGTGATCTGGATGCCGAACGCCGGATCCTTGTATTGGTCGCCCGCCGGCGCCAGCGCGCCGTTGACCTTGGACCAGTCGGCGTCGAGTTCCTCGGCGATCAGCATCGGCATCGACGTCTGCACGCCCTGGCCGAATTCCAGGCGGTTCACCTGCACCGTCACCGTGTTGTCGGGCGCGATGTGCAGGAACGCATTCGGCTCGTACACCTTGGCCGGCGGCTGCTGGGCGTTGGCGAAGCGGCCGGCGCCGGGCATGAAGAAACCGAGCACCAGGCCACCGCCGGCAACAGCGCCGGTCTTCATGAAGGCGCGGCGCGACACGCCCGCAGGGGCTGCAGTCTGCGATGCCAGCGCGACGTCGACGTTATCCTTATTGATCCATTCGATACGCATACGTCCCCCTTAAGCGATGGTGCTGGCGGCGTCTTTGATGGCGGCGCGGATGCGTTGATAGGTACCGCAGCGGCAGATATTGCCGCTCATGGCGTTGTCGATATCGGCGTCGCTCGGCTTTTTGTTCGTGCGCAGCAGCGCGGTGGCACTCATGATCTGCCCGCTCTGGCAGTAGCCGCATTGCGGCACGTCGAGCTTGACCCACGCATCCTGCACCGCTTTACCGATGGCGTCGGACTCCATCGCCTCGATGGTGGTGATCTTCTGGCCGACGGCAGCCGAAATCGGCATCACGCACGAGCGCACCGGCTCGCCGGCCAGGTGCACGGTGCAGGCGCCGCACAAGGCCGCGCCGCAACCGAACTTGGTGCCGGTCATGTTCAGGTTGTCGCGCAGCGCCCACAGGATGGGCGTGGACGGATCGGCATCGACTTGTACGTCCTTGCCGTTGATGTTCAAAGTGATCATGTAAAAATCTCCTGGAGGACGTACTGCTGGTTTGGACTAACGGACTGCTATTTTTTTAATTGCGCGAATTTGGCTTCGAGCGTCTTGGTGTCTACCGCACCTGGCAGACGCGAACCATCGGTGAAGATGATGGTCGGGGTGCCGGTCACGCCGATCTTGCGGCCCAGTGCGACGATTTCCTGGTTGGGAGTGGTGCAAGACGCCGGCGCCGCCGGTGGCTGCTTGCCGTTCAACATCCAGTCGTCCCAGGCCTTGTTGCGGTCAGGCGCGCACCACACGCCGGCCGACTTGGTAAACGAGTCTTCGCGCAAGATGTTGTACAGGAAGGTGTAGACGGTGACGTTGTCGATCTCGGTGAGCGTGGTCTTGCGGAACTGCTTGCAGTAGCCGCAGTTCGGATCTTCGAACACCGCGATCACGCGCGAACCGTTGCCCTTGACGGTCTTGAGCGCCTTGTCCAGCGGCAGATCGGAGAACTTCACGCGGGTCATCTCGTCGATGCGCTCACGCGTGAGGTCCTTGCCGGTGGTGAGGTTGAAAATATGGCCGTTGAACACATAGGTACCGGTTTTGTCCGTGTACAGGATGTCGCTGCCCATGCGGATTTCATACAGGCCGCTATACGGCGTGTCCTTGATCGAATCGACCTTGACGCCCTCGCCCAGGCGCGGCTCGACGATCTTGCGCAGCGCTTCTTCCGACGGCGCTTCCGACGGCGCTTTTTGCGCATCCTGCGCATTGCCGCACGACGCCAGCAACACCGACAGCACGACCAGTGCCAACTTACTCTTTCTCATAACTTCTCCAATAACTTCATTTAAGCTTATTTGCCCATGGCGTGCGAGATCAAACGGCGCTTGAGCAGCGGAATTTTATCGAGCAGGTTCAGGCCCAGGTTGCGCACCGCGCGCAGCGGCTCGGCGTCGGCGCCGAACAGGCGCGCCAGGCCGTCGGTGGTGACCTGCATCAGCAGCACGTCTTCCTTGCGCGCGCGCTCGTAGCGCGCCAACACGCGCGCGTCGCCCACGCCGCGTTGCGGTTCGCGGGCGGCCAGCGTGTCGATCAGTTGCGCCACATCGCCAAAGCCGAGGTTCATGCCATGGCCGGCCATCGGGTGGACCACGTGGGCGGCGTCGCCCACCAGCGCCACGCGCGGCGACGTCATGGCGTGCGGGCGGATCAGGCGCAGCGGGAAATCGCGCACCAGTTCCGGTTGCAACGGCGTCAGTGCGCCGAGTTTGTCGGCGGCATACACGGCCAGGCGGTCGGCGATCTGCTGCGCCGACTCGGCGCGCAGGGTATCGGCCAGCGCATCGGGCGCCGACCACACCAGCGACACCTGGTTGCCCGCCAGCGGCAGCAGCGCGACGATGCCCTGCTCGCCGGTGAACCACTGGTGCGCCGCGCCGTGGTGCGGCTTTTCGCAAGCGAAGTTGGTGACCACGCCGCGCTGGCCGTAGCTGCGGTAATCGAGACCGATGTCGCACTGGCCGCGCACCCACGACTCGGCGCCGTCGGCGCCGACCACCAGTGGCGCTGCGATGCTGCGGCCATCGGCCAGCGTAACGGTGGCAAGGTCGTCGCCGCGCTGCAGCGCCGCCGCGCGGCCACCGACGATGGTAACGTTTTGGGCAAAGCGCAGCGCAGCGTCGAGCGCCTGGTTCAGATTGCGCTCTTCCAGTATCCACGCCAAGGTGTCAGTGTGGGCGCCGTAGGCATCGAACGCCAGGCCACCGGGATGGGGACCGTCGCCATGAACGATCATCGCATCGACCGGGGTGACGCGCGCCGCATCGAGCGCGCCCCATATCTTGAGCGACGACAGCAGCCGGTACGCGGTGTGGTTGAGGGCATAAACCCGGGCGTCCCAGCCTGCGGAGGGCGCCGTCACCGGGGGCGCTGGCGGCCCCAGCAGAATAACCTTGAGGCCGGCATTCGCCAGCCCCAATGCCGTAGTCTTGGCAATCGCACCATTGCCAATGATACAAATCTCGGCGCTGACCGTGGAGGCGGTTGCGGCGGCGGAGCTGGACGGGAACGTGGATTTATTCATCCAGTCATTATAGCGTTTGTGCGGGATAGAAATTGACGCTTGCGCTTTTTCCGCAGCCTGCTATAATTCTGGTCCTTGGCCTGGTAGCTCAGTTGGTAGAGCAGAGGATTGAAAATCCTTGTGTCGGTGGTTCGATTCCGCCCCGGGCCACCAAGAATAGTCTTCAACGAACGCCGATCCTCGCAGATCGGCGTTTTTGTTTCCAAAGCAACAGGCGCTCGCGGCCGGTCGCTTTTCCAATCTGACATCAGCTTGCCAGCTGCGCCGGGGAGACGGTCGCTTCGACGACCAGGCTTCCATCAAGTCTGCGCGCGGCGATGACAAACTCGCCCTGTTCCACATATTTACCGACGAGCGCGCGGATGTTCACGTCATGGGTAACCAGCACCAGGTTGGCAACATCCTGGTACTGCGCCAGATAATTGCGCAGCTGCGCGAGTTTTCGCTCGCGCGCCGCTTCGTCATCCTGGAACATCGAGTCGATCATCGGACTGGGTTCGACCCGTCCGAACGCCAGCCGGGCAGTGTCCAGGCAGCGGCACCAGCGGCTCGAAAGCACCGGTCCGACCGGCACCGCGTTCTTGCGCAAGGCCGCGCCGATGCTGACCGCGGCGTCGCGGCCGACCTGCGACAGGTTGCGCTGGGTGGCGCACACGCCGAGCCTGAAACCGGGCGGGTCGCCTATACCAGGCACGGTGGCGGCGTGGCGCATCAGGATGACGTAGCCGCCGCGCCGGAGCAGCGGCCACGGCGATTGGGCAGCCGTGGCAACAGGCGCAGCGCATGCTGCCAGTGCAGCTAGAAAATGGCGTCGATACATAAATGGTCGCCTTGGCGGGAACGGTGGGACAGTCCGATTGTACCGCCATCGGTAGCGGTCGGTCGCTTACCTCATACCTACACGCCTAGCATGGGACGCCAAGCCCTCGCCCGGCGCTTTCTCGCCGCTTGCGAGCCTACCCTCGGTGATCTATCATCGAGATCGCAGTCATATCTGTGGGGTCACCTTAATGACACTGCTCACAGTACGCAATCTTCCCGACGATGTCCACCGGGCGCTGAGCGCAAGAGCCGCGCAACACGGGCGCACTCCTGAAGCCGAAGTGCGCGATATATTATCCGATTATCCGCAGCAGTCAGTCCTGAGACCCGAATCCGCATGGGCGACACATCGCGACAGCTGCTACCCTGCCCTTCACGCTTTGAACATTGAGCCATTTCGACATGCACAAGGAACCCGCCATGCTGGACAGCCTACCCGACCGGTTTCACGCGCTGGTAATCGGCGCCTCCGGCACCATCGGCGCCGCCTTTGTCGAATTGCTGCGCGCCTTGCCGCGCTGCGCAGCGGTGCACGCCCTGCATCGCCACTCGTTGCCGCGCCTCGACTTTGCCGATGAGGACAGCATTGCCGAGGCGGCGCGGCAGCTCGCGGCCGGTCCGCGTTTTCACCTGGTCATCAACGCTGCCGGCATGCTGCACACGCCAGCGTTCATGCCGGAAAAGCGGCTCGCCGACCTCAACGCCTTGCAAATGCAGGCCACGTTCGCGGCCAACGTATTCGGCCCGGCGCTGCTGCTGCGCCACTTCGCGCCATTGCTGGACAGCGAGCGCGCCATCATGGCCATGTTGTCGGCCAAGGTGGGCAGCATCGGCGATAACCGGCTCGGCGGTTGGTACAGCTATCGCGCCTCGAAGGCGGCACTCAACATGATGGTCAAGACGGCTGCCATCGAAATCGCGCGCAGCCAGAAGAACAGCGTGGTCGTCGCGCTGCATCCGGGCACCGTCAACTCGCACCTGTCGCGGCCATTTCGCGGCGAAGCGATCGGCCGCCCGGCGCACGACGCCGCCAGCGACATGCTGCGCGTACTCGATGCGCTCACCCCGGCCGACAGCGGGTCGTTCCGGTCATATAACGGTGAAGAACTGCCGTGGTAATGCCCGGTGATCGGAAGCCCGGCCATCTTTATATCGCCTACCCACGCCAGTTCATCTAGAATGGTTGCATTTCCATCACTACATGGGCGTGCGATGAAACGGGTGATCTTCAATCAAAAAGGTGGGGTCGGTAAATCCACCATCGCGGTCAACCTGGCGGCCATCGCTGCCAGCCAGGGTAAGCGCACGCTGCTGATCGACATCGACCCGCAATGCAATTCGAGCCGCTACGTGCTGGGCGCGGCGGCGCACGCGGCCACGCCGACGTTGAAAGATTATTTCGAACAGGTGCTCAGCTTCAGCCAGTTTGCCCTGCCCGCCGGCCATTACGTCCATCCCACGCCGTTCGAGAACCTGTCCCTGGTCGTCGCCCACCCCGAGCTGGGCGACCTGCAATCGAAACTCGAATCGCGCAACAAGATCTACAAGCTGCGCGACTTGCTGCGCGAACTGGGCAAGGAATACGACGAGATCTTCATCGACACCCCGCCCGCCTACAACTTCTTCAGCCAGGCTGCCCTGATCGGTGCGGACAGTTGCCTGATTCCGTTCGACTGCGACGATTTTTCGCGCCAGGCCCTCTACACCCTGATTAACAATATCAAGGAGATCAAGGCCGACCATAACGCCGACCTGGCCATCGAGGGCATCGTCGTCAACCAGTTCCAGCCGCGCGCCAGCCTGCCGCGCCGCATGGTCGAGCAGCTGACGGAAGAAGGCTTGCCGGTGTTCGAGAACAAGCTGTCGAGTTCGATCCGCATCCGCGAATCGCACGAGCGCAACCTGCCGATGATCCACCTCGACCGCAATCACAAGCTCAGCCAGGAATACCTGGCGCTGTACGGCGAACTGAAGGGTTCCTGAGCGAAGCTGAGGCGAACACCTATGGCGAAAATGCGTAAAAAATCAGAGTTGCCAACCAAGCTGTGCGCGCATTGCCAGCTGCCTTTTACTTGGCGCAAAAAGTGGGAGCGCGATTGGGCGCAAGTGAAGTTTTGTTCGGAGCGGTGTCGGCGGGCTGGCGAGATGAGAGCTCCGTGACCTGTTTCTGCTCTTTTCCCGCATCGAGTGCGTAAAACTCGCGCAGCTTCGCTTGTAACAGTCGTTTATCGGGCAACTGGGTGTGGTAGTCAGCAATCACGGCTGGCGAGAGTGTGCGACTGAGAGAATATTCAACGACCTCGTTATCTTTGCTCGCACATAGCAGCACGCCGATGGCCGGATTTTCGTGTGCTTTGCGGTGATCACGATCAAGTGCTTCAAGATAAAAACTAAGCTTGCCCAGATACTCTGGCTCGAATCTAGTCACATTGAGTTCGATGGCGATCAGGCAGTTCTATGCTCGATGAAAGAACAGTAAGTCAAGTGTGAAGTCGCGCCCGCCTACTTGCATCGGAAACTCAGACCCGACAAAGCAGAAATCGCGGCCCAGTTCCAGCAGAAAATCTTTAAGGTGGGCAAGCAAGCCTCGTGCAAGTCTGCCTCATTATGGGCTTTGGCAAGGTCCAGAAACTCAACCAGGTAGTTGTCCTTGAATATGTCGAGCGCAGCAGGTTGAGCTCGGCGCAGCGTCATCGAAACCTTGGCTGGCTCCACGATTGTGCGCTCGAACAGCGCCGCCCTGAACTGTCGCTCTGAGACCGGTATTAACCGCTTGATACGCCTGCTGGCTGTGCCGTGTCGATCATACCAACCACTTCGGCGAATACGATGTCGGCTTGCGTTGAAAGATCCATTTCGGATAGTTTCTGGCTCACATTATCTCCTCTCTGATCGATAATATAATATTCGCGTCAAACGATCATCCGAGTTTTCACTCATCGCCGGGCTTGATGCAAGATATTGCAAAGGATCCTACTCCAGCGCTATTTCCCCCCGTGCTGTCCTGTCAAGAACGCCATGATCCTCTCTTCGTAAAGCTCCGCCTCAAATCGTAATCCGAGTTTAATTCTCGTTCAATCGTCGTTCGACGCTGACATCGACGCGTTTCATCTCATGCAACTTGGCTCATGCCATTGAGCAACCTCCAAGCCGACATGGACAGAGCGCGGATAATCGACCAACGACCAATCCGATTCTCTACGACAAGGAGCAAGGCCATGACCCGTCCTTCGTTTAATGCTGCCTGGATAGCTGCGCAGCGCATCTACGACCCTGCCAATCCAGGCGTCAAGGTCGCAAAACTCATCGGTGGAAACGTGGAAAAGAATATCAACAACCCCACCGCCGCGCAGCGCTGGGATAACACCTGCGCAGTTCGAATGAGCTATATCCTCAGCCAGGCTGGCATGACCATGCCGTCGTTAAGGGGGCAAACCGTCTCCGGCGCCGATGGCAAAAAATACTTCTTCCGGGTGCGCGACTTGATCGACTTCTTGCAGCAACGCTGGGGCAAAGCGGAGGTCGTGCAATATCCGCCTGCCGATGGCGGTGCACTGGCCGGCAAGCAAGGCGTGGTTCTGTTCGAGGTATCCGGCTGGTCGAACGCCCAGGGCCATGCTACGCTGTTCGATGGGCGCACCTGCTACGACCACTGCTACTTCAACGTAGCCGGCGCCAACTATCGGACCGATCGTGCCAATTTCTGGAGCTTGCGATGACATTTAATGCGATGCGCGGCTGGTTACTGGCCTTCTCCTGGCTGGCCCTGCCAGCAATGGCTGTTGCGCGCCAGGCCACGTCTCCGCAAGCACCATCGCGTACTTACGCCCAGAACTACAAGGACATGGTGCTGGCCGGCTGCATCGCGCAGGCCTACAGCAACGACGCCGGCGCCGCCATTGATGCCGGCAGCAGCGCCAGCGCGCTGCGCGACTGGACATCGTTTGATCTTGAAGAAAGCCCGGATGCGGTGCAAGCCCTGGTGGATAACTACCTGGCGCGCGACTATGCCAATCCGCTGGTGGAAGCCGAAACAAGGGGCGTGCGTTTCGACCTCTTGAAATGCATGGATCTTTACCACAGCAAGGCGCTGAACGAGTTGGTCCAGCGGGTGGTTGTTTTCCCGACGCACAAGCCGAAGTAGGTTCGTCTCTGCTGCGCGTGGACGGCGCATTAAACTTCTCGTCGGGCCGCGTTTTCAGCAATTCGAATACAGTATTGCCACCTTTTTAATTCCCGGCCTTTCACATCGTGATATGCGCATAGCGCCGCGCATCTTTTAGCAGAAGACTCAACTGTCGCTCACGTAGCTGCGTTGGCTCAAACCCGAACCGGCGATAAAACGCCTCAGCTTCCGCGTCGATAGGATGCGTCAGCAATGCTCGGATGCCAGCTTGCTCAGCGATGGCAACAGTACGACGTATTGCGTCCTGCAACAAGCTAAAACCAAGTCCCCGCCCTTGGTAGGCAAGGTCAACCGCAAGCCGTGCGAGAATGACAAGCGGGATCGGGTATTGACCCATCCCCTGGCGGACGCGCTCAGGTGCTTCAAGCGTGTCGATCTGGCCAACGGTCAGGCTGAAATATCCTGCAACGCGTTCTCCATCGCATGTCACAAAGGTTCTGGCCGAACCGCTACCTTGAGCTTGACGTGCGTGACGATGAAGCCATTCGGTAAGGGCCAGTTTTCCGCAGTCGAATTCCTCCAGACGATGATGTGATTCGAGCGACAGCGGAACCGACAGATTCATTTTTGGTCCCATACTGGACGACGCGAGAACAGTTCAGCCAATCCGGGGTTGTCGGACTCCGGTCGATCCAGCACTTGAAGAAGGGATTGATACTGGCTGCCTGACACCATGAACAGACGTTGATCGAGCAAAGTCTGCTCTGCAGCTTTGTAAGCGGCATCGAGAATGAAATCAGTAAGCGATTTATGTGCGACTTCTGCCGCGCGACGCAAAATGACTTCCTGTTCAGGAGTCGTCCTCAGGCCGAGTCTGGCTGAACGTGCAGAGTTGGTGGCTGACATGATCATATCCTTAAGATGTACATCAGCGGAAATGTTAGTACAAACGACGTACACAGTCCAGAGTTAGCAATTGTTCCGCGAATGCTCACACCTTCGTCAACGCCTCCGCCTTATGCGCCGCCTCGGCCCCGGTCTTGTCGCTGACGACCAGGTACTCGGGATGCCCGGCCGACGCGGCCACGTGGTGGCCCTTGATGTCGGTCGGCGCCGTCAACTTCTTCTTGATGGTGCCGTGCACCGTGCCCTGCGACGATTCCCACGTCACCTTGTCGCCGACTTTTAATGCCTGTTTCATGGCCGCTCCCGTATCGATGCAATGCGAGAATTTGACCATGATTCAGCAACAAGGCGCGCGCCGCCAATGCATGCGGACGCGCCCTGCCGCACATATACCACCTACTGCGGCGCGGCAACCTTCGGCAGCACCTTCACCACCACCAGGTCGCCCGCCAGCCTGAACTCCTGCGCCAGCGCGCGCACGCTGCCGGGTGTGAGGCCCGCCGCCAGTTGCCCGCTCTCCTTCAGGTACCGCGCGTCGCCGTAGCGCGCATAGCTCAGTTGCAGGCGGTTGAACTGGGCCGTGGCGTCGGTCTTGCGCTTGCCTTCGTCGCTGCGCATTTGCTGGATTTCTTCGTCCAGCATGGCGGTGTCGATCCGTGTCGGCAGGTTCTCCAGCACGGCCCGGGCGGACGCCCACAGCGCATCGAGCCGTTCCGGCGCGGCGGTGAACGACAGCTCGCTCACCAGGCGGCCTTGCGGCTCCAGACTGAGCTTGTAGTTCAGGCGATAGATGCCCGCCTGCTTTTCGCGCAGTTCGGTGCGCAGCTGGCGATAGACGATGCGCGAGATGATGGCCGTGCGCATGGCCCGCTCCGGCGTCCATGCCAGCGGCTGGCTGCCGTGGGCGCGCACGCTGCCCTGCGGCTCGCTGCCGATCGCCAGCCGGCTCTCGCGGTAGCCACGCACCTGTTGCAGCGCCGTGGCAGACGCTGATGCAGATACCGCTGCCGCCGGTACTGCGGCTGGTGCTGGCGCCGCAGTTGTGGCCGTTGCTGCGGTTGCGGCTGGTGCTGCGGCTGGCCCTGTGGACGCCGGTATCGGCGCCGCAGTCGGCGCTGGTGCTGGCGCCCATACAGCCTGGCGCGTAATGCCGGCCAGGTGGCGCTCCACCGCCGCCCTCACGGTGGCGGCATCGGCCGGGCCGCTGACGAAATACGTGACCGGCAGCGCCGTTAGTTGCCGCCACTGGCGGCGCACCAGCTGCAACCCGGCCTGGCTGTCGAGTTCCTGCACGGCCGCCACGTCCGGCATGGCGTCGGCGGGCAGCAGTTCGCCATAGCGCAAGCGACTGATCTCGCGGCTGGCGCGCTCGCCGGCGCTGTCAGGGCGACGCGCGCTCTGGCGCGCCAGCTGTTCGCTGGCGTCGCTTAATGCTGGCTGCGAAATGTCGGACATGACCTGGCCGGCCGCGTACAGCTGGAACAGGTCAGCCAGTTGCGCCGCCGGCACCTGCGCCGTGTAGGTCAGCCGGGTTTCGGTCTGCTGTTGCGACAGCCGCACCTTGCGCGCCGCGCTCCAGCGCGCCAGCTCACCTCGTTCCTGGCCGTCGAGGTCGGCGGCGTTGCCCAGTTGCGCGGCCAGTTGCCATTGCCAGCCCGGTGCGCCCGGCAACCGGTAACCGGCGCCCGATTGGGCGGCAAAGCGCATTACGGTGTCGTTCGGCGTGTGGCGCCACACCACCACGTCGCCATTGCCCAGGGTCCAGCGCTGCACGCCCTCGCCCAGGTCGTCCTGGCGCAGGAAGGCGCCCGACGATTCGATCTCGGGCAGCACCACGGCCGGCAACGCGGCTTGCGCTTCCTTGCTCACCTTTACCAGCGCCGGCAACGGCTGCGCCGCCAGCGTCTGCTGCAGCGCCAGCACGTCGGCGGCGGTCGGCAGGGTGAGCGGACTGAGACCCGGCGCCAGCATGAACACGGCGCGGTCGGGCGCGGCAAGCCACTGGCGCACGCGGGCATTCACTTCGGCCGCCGTGATGGCGTCGGCGATGCGCGCGATCTGCGCCTGCTTTTGCACCGGATCCTGCAGCACGCGTCCGGCCTGCACCGCGCCGACCAGCATTTGCTGCCAGCCCTGGAAATCGCGCGCGGCCTGCTGCTGCGGGCCCTTGGCGTTGAGGCGGCGGATCTCGGCCAGCTCGGCGCCGATATCGTCGTCGCGCAGGCCGTCGCGGCGCACGCGTTCGCGCATCAACAAGATCTGACGCAGGCCGGCCTGGTGGCTGCCCACGGCCACGCTCGACGAAAAGCCCAGCGATGCGGTCGCGTCCCCCAGTTCGCCCTTGCTGCTGGTGAGCGACGACACGCCGGCAGGCTGGCTGGCGGCCGCGTCGCGCACCAGCGCGCGCAGGCTGCGCTCGGCCACACGGTCCACCAGGCGCGCGCGCAAGCCTTCGTCATCCTGGCGCTGGTCCACCGTGAAGCGGTTGATGAAGCCCACCTGGCTGGTGCCGCTTTCCGAATCCTGCAGGCGCAAAATTTGCAGCTGGTCGCGCAACACCGGATCGGCGGCATTGCGTGCGGGCAGCGCGGCCGGCTTCAAACCGTTGAAGGCAGCGGCGATCTGCGTGCGCAAGGCCCTGGCGTCGACGTCGCCCACCACCACCAGCGCCATATTGCCGGGACGGTACCAGTCCCGGTAAAACTGGCGCAGCGATGCGGCCGGCTGGCTGCGGATGCTCGCCTCGGTGCCGATGGTGGGCCGCTGCGGATACAGCGACCCCTCGCGCAGCATGGCGCGGCGCTGGCGGTCCATGCGCTCGCGCACACCGAGCTTGCCGCGCCATTCTTCCAGGATGACCTGGCGTTCGCGTTCGAGCGCGTCGGCCGGGATTTGCGCGGCGCCCGCAATCTGCGCCAGCGCGCCCACGCCCGCCTCGATGGCAGCCGGCTTGTTGGCGGCCATCAGCTGATACAGGGTGCGCTCGAAATTGGTTTGCGCGTTGTAGTGCTTGCCGATGCGCCAGCCCTGGCTTTCCATATATTTGCCCACGCCCTCGGGGTGAGCGGCAGACGCCTTGAACACCATGTGCTCGACCATGTGCGCCACGCCGGACTGGTCGTCGCGCTCGTCGAGCGAACCGGCGCGCACCACCAGTTGCAGCGAGACCGTGCTGCCCATGGCTTTGCCATCGACGATGTAATAAGTAAAGCCGTTATCGAGCTGGCCGCGCTGCACGCGTTCGTCCCAGCGGAAGGCTTCGGCCGCCGTGGCAGCCGACATGGTAAGCCACAGGCCGACGACGGCAAACAGTTTGAATTTAGAAGTCATAGCCGATCTCCAGTGCGATCGTGCGGCCGCGTTCGTAGCTCGCATAGGTATCGTTTACCGCGATCATGTTCTTGTGGTTGGTAATATTTTCAATGGTCAGTTTCACTTCGAGTTCCTGCCGCTTGACGATGCGCGGCGTCCAGCGGATCACGGTATCCAGCGCCACCGAGCGCGGCATATTGGTGCGCTCGAAATTGACCAGGCTTACGCCATCGACCACCGCCGAACCGCGTTGCAGGATCTGCTCGAAACCGCCGCGCACGCGCAGCATATTGTTGATGGTCAGGTGCTGCGCCGGCAAGGTGGTCATCGCACCCAGGCGGGCGGTCCACGGACGGTTGTAGTTGGCCGCCGGGATATCCGAATAGCGCATCACGGTGCCGTCATACATCACCAGCGCGTCGTTGAGCATGGCGGTGCTGTAGCTGGCCGCATAGGTCGAGTAGTTGGCCTTGGTATCGCTCTTGTTGACAGCCACCCAGAACCGGTTGGCGCTCTTGAGTATCTTGAATGCGCGCGCGTTCGACCAGCTGACCGTGATGTCCCGGGTGGTGCTCTGGCCGTTGTTGGTGAAGATGAAGCAGCTGTTGTTGGCGCAGTCCGACTGGTTGGTTCTCGATACCCGCACGATCTGGTCGTTGCCGTCGCGGTGGGTATAGCGCACGCTCAGCGGCCCGGCCAGCAGGTGCGACTCGTAGGTCAGGCCGGCGGTCAGCTCATCGTCGTAGGGCGAATCCATGTCCTCGAGGCGGTTCGACGGTTTGGTGGCGGTCGGAGCGCCCCAGACCAGCGACGACGAACTGCGGGTGCGCTGGGTCTTGAGCGCATTAATCTTTTCCTGCATGGCAAAAGCAAACAGGTTACGGCCATAATAACGGTTGGCGCCCAGGTCCAGCGCCAGCACGTCGCTGGCCTGCCAGCCCAGTTTGACGCGCGGTGCAATGTTGGTCTTGCCGATCAGCGAATCACGGTCGCCGCGCACGCCGGTCCGCAGCGAAAAGTCGCCCCACGTGGCTTCGTCTTCGAGATAGGCGGAAGACGAATGGGCTTTGACGTCGATCGTGCCGACGTTGTAGACAATCTCGGTGCGGAAGTACTGTCCCACGCCTTGCCGGCTGGGCGCGGCGGAGCACGCCACGGTATCGGTGATGCCATCGGTGCCCAGGCAGCGCGCCATGATGCCGGTGGCCGGCAGGCTCGAGACGGTGGAATAGTTGTACTGGGTTTTCAGGCGCGCATACGTGCCTTCCTGGTTGCGCAGCTCCAGGCCGCTGGCCACGCGGTGCCTGACCGGTCCGGTGTTGAACGGCGTGAAGGCGGCGCGCAGCTTGTAGTCGGCGGTCTTGATTTCCTGGTCCACATCGCCTTGTGCGCCCTCGCCGCTCATCGGGTTGACGCCGAGGGTCGGGTCGCCCCAGTTCTTGTCGGCCGACCAGCGCCAGTTCATATAGGTGTCCGCTTCGCCCCGGCGCGATTGCTTGTTACGCGACCAGGACAGCTGGTTGGTCACGGTCGCCAGGTCGTAGCGCGATTCGATCCGTCCGCTCAGATTGAGGCCGCCCGATTTGATGGTGTAGTCGCTGTCGCGGTAGTTTTCGATGAAATAGCTGTTGTTCGACGGCGCATAAGCGAGCGTCATTTCACCCTTGTGAATACCGGTCGCGGGCGTGTAATCAGCCTTGACCACCAGCGTATCCTGCTCGCGCTTTTGCGTCACTTCGCGGCTGACGGTGGTGCCTTCGTTGCTGGTGGTGAAGCGGTTGAGCGGAATTTCGGAAGTGCGGCGCACACCGCTCACCAACACCCCCCAGGCATCGCCAAACCGGGCTTCCGCCGTGGTTTTATAGGTCCATTTCTTGAAACGCGGTTGCAGGTCGGCGTTCGACGACTCTTCGAATTCCTGTTCGCGCGCCGGATCGATCAGCAGCTTGCTCCAGCTCGACGAGGTATAGCCGATGGCGACCTTGCCGCCAAGTTGCTTGCGTGCCGCGCACACGCGCGACTTGATCACGCCGCCGACGAAGCGGCCGTATTCGGCCGAGACGTTCGAATCGAGCACCTCGATCTCGCACAGGATGCTGGCATCGACTGCCAGCGATTGCGCCGCACCCAGTATCAGGTCGGGACTGGTGGTAGTGATCTTGTTGCCCGGGTCGATATCGTTGGAAATCGATACGCCATCGAGCAGGATTTCGTTCTGGTAGGCCTTGGCGCCGTGGATGCTGATCTCGGCCGGCGCAATCTCGCCGCCGGTCGCCGATGACAGCAGCGCGTCGTCGAACTGCACGTTCGGATTGATGCGCAGCATGCTGGTCATGTCGCCGTTGACGGCGGCGGCATTGCCGATCATTTCGCGGTCGAGCCGTTCCACCGTCCCCAGCGAGGACGCCTGCACGTGAATCGGCTGCAGCGTCGATTCGGGTTCGGCGCCAGCCGTCTTGTCGCCGCGCGCAGCGGCGGCGGCCGGGCGTTCGCGCAGCACGAAGCCGCCCGAATTGTTCATCACCGCGTCGTACCTGGTACCGGCCAGCAGCGCCTGGAAGCCGCCCTGCACATCGTACTTGCCCTGCAAGCCTTTCGACTGGGCGCCGCCAAGCTGGCCGGCGTCGAACACCAGCACCACGCCCGCTTCGGCGGCGTAGCGGTTGAGCACATCGGCCAGCGGCGCGGAGGCGATGGCGTAGGTTTTGGCGGGCTGGCTGCGCCCCGCATCGCCATCGGCAGCCATCGCCACGGTGGCCGGCAGCAGGATGCCGGCGCTAAGCAAGGCGGCCAGCAAGGGGCGGATACGCAGTTGACGATTGCGCGCTCGGCCTGTTACGGCACTGTGGAGGACAAGGTTCATTTTTGATGGAAAAGTGATCGACTTCCCTGTAGGCCGGATCACCAGTCAAAAAGTACCGTCTTTTCGCGAAATATTTTTCGACGGTATAGCAGGCTTATCTCGGCCGCAGGCGCCAGCCGTCGCCGGCGTGGTCCAGGCGCAGCCCGAGGCCGTCGGCCAGGGTATGCAGCGAGCGCTCGGCGGCGTCGATGCGGAAGGTGCCCGAGACGCGTCGCACCGCCAGCGCCGGCGCCACTTCGATGCGCAGCCCCGAGTACAGCGCGAAGCGCTCGGCAAATTCGGTCAGCGGCATATTGAGCGCGGTGAGCAGACCCCGGGTCCAGGCGTCTTCCGGGAACAGCGCGGTTTCCGGGCGGCCGCTGGCGGTTTTGGAAAACAGCACGCGCTGCCCCGCTTCCACCCGCACCCGCGACCCGGACAGCGGTTGCGCCTCGGCCGCGCTTTGCTGCACTGCCAGCACGGTGTGGGTGTCGAACAGGCTCACGGTCAGGCGCGTGCCCAGCGGGCGGATCACGCCGTCGCGCGCCAGGATGCGCAGCGGGCGGCCCTGCGGGTCACGCCCGCTGGTCAGTTGCAGCACGCCGGCGGTCAGATACAGGTCGCGGTGATCGGCATCGTAGGCGATACCCACCCGGGTGCCGGACCCGAGCCACAAGCGGCCGCCGTCGGGCAAGGCCACTTCGCGCCGCTCGCCTTTGGCGGCCACGATCCATTCGATGTGCGGCACATCCGGCGCACTCTGCCAGGTGGACGCCAGCCGGTAGCCGATGGCGCCGGTGGCAATCACGCCCAGCATGGCAAGCACCTGGCGCCGGGTGCTGTGGCTTCGGCGTTCGGCCTGCTTGCGGTCGGTCTGCTGGAATACATGCGGCGCCTGGCGCGGCGCAGCCGCCAGCAGGCTTTGCAGCTTTTCCACTTTTTCCCACGCCCAGCGATTGGACGGATCGGCGTCGTGCCAGCGCTGCCAGCGCCGGCGGTTCTCGGACGAGTCATCCTCGGCCAGCAGCAGGAACCAGTCGGCCGCTGCTTCCAGCGGCAAGTCGGCAGCGGCGGCGGCGGGCGGCGTGGAGACGGTCACAGGCACTTCAGGCATTGCACCACCGCCTGCTGCATATATTTTTTGACGCTACTCACCGACACTCCGAGCTGCGCGGCGATGGTGGCATGGTCCAGTCCCTCCACCTGCGCCAGCAAAAAGGCCTGGCGCACCTTGGGACCCAGGTCGGCCAGCAGGCGGTCGATGGTGAGCAGGGTTTCAAGCAGGATGGCGCGTTCTTCGAGCGATGGTTGCAGCGCGGGCGGTACCAGCGCCAGCTCGGCCAGGTAGGCCTGCTCGATGTCGTGGCGGCGGAAATGATCGATCATCAGGCCGCGCGCGATGGTGGCTAAATAGGAACGCGGCTGCGTCACGTCGGCCACGCAGGCGCCCGATTGCAGGATGCGCACGAACGTATCTTGTGCAAAGTCCGCTGCGCGGTCGGAGCAATGTCCAAGGCGCGCGCGCAGCCAGCCGGTCAGCCACGGCCGGTGTTCGCGATACAGACTTTCTACACTGACATCCACTATCGGCCCTGCCCATCCATAATTAAATGAGAACTATTATCATTTAAAAGTGGATGAGTGGCAAGCAAATTAAAACGCACTGTGGGGCCGAGGCCGCACAGTGCGCTGGTTTGAAGCTGATGCCTGTTTAGAACTTCAGGCGCATCGTCAGTCCGACCACGCGGTCATAACGGCGGATGTCGCGCGGGTTGCTGGCGATGCCATGGTAGTCGTGGTAGGTACGATCAAGCAGGTTTTCCACGTCCAGCGTGAAGCCCAGCTTGTCGGTCACGCGGTACGAAATCGACGCATCGGCGGTCTTGATCGGATCGACCACCAGGTCCACCGGGCCCACCGGCGCGGGCAGGTTGCGGTAGTCGAAAGTATCGACAAATCTGCTGCGCCAGTTATAGGCCAGGCGCGCCGACCACTGGCCGCGCTCATACAGGCCGACGATGTTGTACGAATTTTTCGACAAACCCTGGAACGGTTTTTCCACACCGCCGTCCACCAGGTGGCCCTTCAGATACGTATAGTTCGCTTCCATGCCGAAGCCGCCCAGCCAGCCGGGCAGGAAATCGAAGAACTGGCGGTAGCCCAGTTCGATACCTTCGAGCTGGCCCTCTTTGACGTTGCGCGGGCGGTCCATGCGGTACCGCTTGCCATCGATGGTTTCCAGCGCCGTCGAACGGATAATGTAGTTCTCGAACTTGTGCTTGAACACGGTAGCGGTAACGCTGCCGGTCGGTGCGAAATACCATTCCAGTGCGATATCGGCGTTCTTGCCGATCACCGGTTTCAGGTCCGGATTGCCGCCGCTGCCGCCGAAAATGCCCTCGCCGTCGGGCGTGGCGCCCAGCGACGTGCCCGGGTTGAAATCGCCAAAGGCCGGACGCTGGATCGCCTTGCCGGCATTGAAGCGGGCGATCAGCTTGTCGGTCAGGCTGGCCTTGATGGTCAGGTTGGGCAGAACCTCGGTGTCCGAGACGTTACGGTGCACCGCAATCGGCGGCGCGTTCGGAATGTTGTCGTCCTTGCTGAAGCCGTTCACGTCAAGTTCGGTCTTCACTACACGCACACCGAGCGTACCTTCGATCGGTACCTTGCCGGCGTCGAAGCCGAAGCGGGTCTTGCCGTAAAAGGCGGTGGTGTCTTCGCTGTTGTTGTAGAGCGAGTACGGATCGGGCGCGGTCTTGCCATCGCGGCCGTACATCTTGCGCCAGGCGTCGAGATTGGCGTGCTGGTACTGTTCGCAGATCACCAGCCAGCGGTTCATGCCGTAGTTGTTGGCCAGCGGCATCGACGGGCAGGTCAGACCCGGCAAGGATGAGACGGCTGGCAAGCCGGCCGCCGGCACACCCAGGAAGTTGGCGCTCTCGTGCTGGTACGACGCCTTGCGCTGGGCCAGGCGCACGCCGCCCGAGAATTCGCGGAAGAAGTGTTCTTCGCCGGCATTCCAGGTGACGTCGCCGCGCCAGTCGTTCGAGCTGCCGCGCGTGCTCGACCAGTTGTCGATAAAGGCGCCGAGCGTGTAGTTGCTCGGGTCCATCATGTTGTAGCCGGGGTAGTCGTAGTAGGCGCCGCCGTTTTTATAGGTACTGGCCGTGATGGTGGTCGGATGGGCCGACATTTCCATGATCGGCATTTCCTGTTGCCACTTGCTGTAAGTGCGCACGAACTCGCTGGTCACTTTCAGCGACGGCGACACGTTCCAGCGTCCGCCAATGGCGGCCTGGTGGGTTTCCGAATCGTCTTGCGGCGTCTGGTTCGAGCTCAGCGCGTTCAGGGTGCCGGTCGAGGTCACGGTATCGACCTGCCTGGTGCCGGGGAACAGCGTGTACTTGCTGTTGGCGTTCCAGCCCAGGCCGCTGATCATGAACTGGCGCTCCATGTCGTGGTCGATGCGGGTGGACCAGCCTTCCGCATACAGTTCGACCGTGTTCGACGGCCGCCACTGGAAGGCCCAGTTGCCGGCGTAACGGGTGCGCTCGCCCAGGCCGTTGGTGTGGCCCATGTCGAACGGGCCGGTCACGGTCGGGTCGCTGGTGACGGTATTCGAAGGCGGCGAGCTCCACGTCGCCTCGTCGTGGTAGCGGCCCAGCTGGTACGACAGGCCGAACAGCGCGCCAAAGTCGCCATACGCGGTTTTCCAGCGGTTCGAGACCATGCCCGACACCTGCGGGTCGCGGGTACCGGACTTGTCACGGTCTTCCACGCGCGTGGCCAGATTGCCCGAAAAGCCGGCAAAGTCGAACGGGCGCGCGGTGCGCACATCGACCACGCCGGCGGTGCCGCCCTCCACCATTTCGGCGCTTTGCGTCTTGTAGACGTCGATGCGCGAAAGCATGGTGGTCGGGATATCGGCCAGGTACAGGTTGCGGCCACCGGACGTATAGACTTCGCGGCCGTTGAGCAGGGTGGTCAGGCCGGGCAGGCCACGGATGATCACGGAGCTGGCCTCGCCACCCGCGCGCAGGACCTGCACGCCGGTCACGCGGCCGAGAATTTCGGCGACGTTCTTGTCGGGGAATTTTCCGGCTTCTTCGGCGACGATGGAGTCGATCACGTCGTCGGCGTTTTTCTTGATGTTCTGGGCGCTCTGGGCCGCGCGGCGCACGCCGGTCACGGTCACAGAAGCCACCGGTGCGGCAGCCTCTTGCTCGGCTGCGACCTGGGCGCTCTGCGCCCAGACCGAGGCGCTGCTCAGGATGCCGGCGCCGGCCAGGATGGCAACGCTCAGTTTGATTTGCAGTCGTGGGGATGCTGCGTGACGCCCGGTGGCGGGTGCGCTCATGATGTCTCTCCAGTGTTATATTTTTCTGTGACTGCACCGGATCGATGACCCAGTGCGACCGGTGCCATCTTAGTGAGCGCGTAATTGATCAACCAATCAAATTTTTGCGCGCTCCGATACCGAAACTATTATGTCGAGAGTATGAAATGCACTGTTTTCGTGCAAAATAGCGCCATTGCAGGGAGCGAAAAAAAACCGGCGCGCATTAGCGATCCGGTTTTTGACGCAAAAATACTACACATTTCAGTAGCTTACACGCTATTAGCGGGTGACGATATTGACTTGCTTGACGTCGAAGGTCGATTCGCCAAAGGTTTCCTTGTCAAATTCACCAGTCAATTCAATGATCGTATTCTGATCGATATTGACGCCTTGCGGGAAGTGCTTGGCGTCGATTTCTACCGTGATTTTGCCGCTGGCGTCGGTGAACTCGTAGTCTTCGCCACCCTTGTGGCTGGTCAGTTTGCCCTTGAGTTTGGCGTATTGGTCGTCCTTGCCGTTGGCCAGCAAGTCCTTGGCGGTGGTCAGTGCCACGCTGGAGGGACCGGTGTAGCCGGTGGCGGCAGGCTTGGACGTCGGGCCGGTGTAACCGCCGGACTGGGCGATGGCGAAGGTCGAGCCGGCAAGCAGTGCGGTCAGGCAGGTAACTTGAATCAAGCGTTTCATGGTGTGGTCCTTTCGTGGTGGGCTTGGACGTATTACACCGACTGGACATTAACCGTATCTTAACGAAACCTCGAAAAACCGTAGCGAGCGGTTCGTTATCGTCGCGAGTAGCGGAAGCGTACGGAGGTACGCTGAGCAACGGAACGGCGATAGCGGACCGCGCAGTAGGTGTTTCGGGGTTCCTTTAATGCGCCGGCACATCGAACGTCACCCCGAGGCCACGTCCGTCCAGGCCGGCTCCGAAGCCCAGTGTGCCGCCATGCAGCTCGACGATGCGCTGCACGATCGACAGTCCGAGCCCGCTGCCGCCCTGCCCTGCTGCGTGCCCAAGCACGCGGAAGAACCGCTCGGACAGGCGCTGGCGGCTGGCCGCATCCACGCCGGGGCCGTTATCGCGCACCGTGATGACGATACGCCCGGCCGCCTGTACGGCATCGAGCTCGATGCGGGCGCCGTCCGGGCAATAGCGCACCGCGTTATCGAGCACATTGCGCACGGCCATTTGCAGCATGGCCGGATTGGCCTGCGCCACCGCGTCGGCGCAACGCAGCACCAGCGTGATGCCGCGCCGGGCGGCGGTGTCGGCCAGCGTGGCGCGCAGATGTTCGCACAGCGGCGCCAGCGCGACTGCCTCGGTTGCCAGTTGTTCGCGCGTGGCCGGATCGAGCCGCGCCAGCGCCAGCAGGCTGTCCACCAGCGCTGTCACGCGGGTAATGTCGTCGCGCAGCTTCTTGAACGGCGCCGCCAGCGCGGCATCCGGGTGCTGGCGCTGCAACAGCTGCACGTGCATGTGCAAGCCGGCCAGCGGCGTGCGCAGCTCGTGCGCAGCGTCGGCGGTGAAGCGGCGTTCGGCCTGCAAGGCGGCGTTCAAACGCCCCAGCACGCCGTTGAGCGCCTGTACGATGGGCAGCAATTCGCGCGGCTGACCAGCGGTTGCCACCAGCGCCAGGTCGTGCGGGGACTTGGCGGCAATCGCCGCAGCGGTCTGGCGCAACGGCTGCAGTACGCGGCGGATCAGCAGCCAGCACACCAGCGCCAGCAAGGCCAGGAAGGCAGCCACGGGCAGCCACAGGTGTTCGGCCAGTTCTTCCAGGATGTCGAGCCGCTTCTTGTGCAATTGTCCCACCTGCACTTCGAAGCGGCGCTCCTCGTCGCGCACCACGAACACGCGCCAGCGCTGCTTGCCCAGGCGCGGGTCGGCAAAGCCGTGGTCGTCGTCGAAGCCGGTCACGAACGGCGTGGCCGGCGCGCCGCTGGTGCGTTGCAGGACGCGGCCATCGACCACGATCTGGTACTGCATATCGACCTTGCGCTCGCTGGTACCGCCTGCACGCGCGCGCGACAGCAGGCCGCGCTCGTTCCAGTCGGTGGTGGCGGCCATCAGCATATAGCCCGATTCCTCGAGCGCATCGTCGAACACGTCGTTGGTTTCGTGCCAGGCGATATACGTGACGATGCCCAGGCTGGCCAGCCACAGCACGGTACTGGCAGCGACGATGGCGGCCAGCAGGCGGCGGCGCAGCGACCATGCACGCTGCGGTGGCTGCGGCGGCACCGGTGCTGGCGCAGGAATGCTGGCTGCCGGAGCGCCGGTCGGCGGTTCAGTCGCCATCGTGCCTGAGCCGGTAGCCAAGCCCGCGCACGGTGACGATGCGTTCGCCGCCGAGCTTTTTGCGCAGGTTGTGGATATAGACCTCGATGGCGTTGCTCTCCACCTCGTCGCCCCAGCCGTACAGGGTTTCCTCGATCTGGGCGCGCGAGACGATGCTGTTTTTGCGCAGCATCAGCGCGTACAGCACGTTGTATTCGCGCGCGGTGAGCGCCACCGGCTGGCCGGCCAGGCTGGCTTGCCTGGTGTCCAGGTTCAGGGTGAGGTCGTCGTGCACCAGCGCGTTGCTGACCTGGCCGGCGCCGCGCCGCACGGCGGCCCGGATGCGGGCCGACATTTCCTCGAGTTCGAACGGTTTGATCAGGTAGTCGTCGGCGCCCAGGTCCAGTCCCTCGACGCGGTCGGCCAGGGCGTTAAAAGCGGTGATCAGGATCACCGGCACGCGGTTGCCGGCGCTGCGCAGCTCGGCCAGCAGGGCGTCGCCGGTCATGCCGGGCAGGCCGCGGTCGAGCAGCACGCAATCGTAACGGTGCGCCATGAGCGCAGTCTGTGCCGAGTCGCCCCGGCGCACCCAGTCCACCGCGTGCTGGTCGAGCCGCAGCCAGGCCAGGATGGTTTCGCCAAGGGAGGTGTCGTCTTCGACTAACAGGATGCGCATGGAAGCGAGTGTGAGGATCGAAGATGAAGAGAGTCTTAACCTATGCCGCGCACCTGGCGGGCATCGAGGCGCGCACGCAATTCCTGGATCTCGGCAGCGAAGTTGTCGCGCGCGGTAATCGCGCCCACCAGTTCCATTTCGGCCGCCAGGCGGCGGTCGGAGTCGGCGGCGGCAGCGGCCACGTTGCGCTCGAGCTGCGCGCGCAGGTCGGCCAGCTGGCTGTCCTTGCCTTCGATGGCCAGGTGGTCCTTGGCCTTGCCCACCAGGGCGTCGGTGGCGATCTGGCGCGCGTTGCGCAGTTCGGCCTGCAGGCGTTCGATCTGTTCGTCGCGCTCGGCCAGGATTTCCAGCGCCTCGTCGCGGGCGGCGGTGACGTTGTCGCGTTCGGCTTCCAGCTCGGCGCTGGCGTCTAGCAAGGCATCGAGGTCGCTGCCGGTCTGTTCCAGGCCGGCGCGGCTGGCAGCGCCCGCCTCGTCCGCGTACTGCCTGGCCCAGCCGGCCAGCGCTGCGACCAGGTCGGCCGGCATTTCCGGCGTCGGCACCGGCGCCGATTTGGTTTGCGCGCTGCGCCAGGCGGCCAGGTGCTTGTGCATGGCAACCGACGCCGGTTCGCCCAGCGCGGCGCTCACGGTCTCGATGGTGACCGGCTGGCCGTTGCCCTGGACACCGGCGGCCGCTGCCGCGACCGCGTCGAACGTAACTGCTGCACTTGCCATGACTTGCTCCATGTGAGATGAGACAGCCAATATAAACGAAAATCCCCATTTTTCCCATTGGCAATAGGGCGATTTCGCCACAGCCAATGAACCGCCATTGAACCGACATAGGCTCGGAACAGTGCAGCGCACGGTATACACCTGGCATTTAGAACGCTAAATTGACACACATGCCGGTTCAAAGACCGGTTCACCCACCACTCCAAGGAGCAGGAAAATGAAGAAATTTTTGATGGCAGCAGCGTTCACCATGGCATTCGGCGCCGCCCAGGCAGCAGACATCGTCGATACCGCAAAAGCGGCCGGTTCCTTCAACACCCTGGTCACGGCAGTGCAGGCGGCAGGACTGGAAAGCACCCTGAAAGGTCCGGGCCCGTTCACCGTGTTCGCGCCGACCGATGCGGCGTTTGCCAAGATCCCGAAAGCGAAACTGGACGCACTGCTGAAAGACAAGGCCGCCCTGACCAAGGTGCTGACCTACCACGTGGTGCCGGGCAAGGTGATGGCAGCCGATGTGAAGTCCGGCGACGTCAAGACTGTTGAGGGCGCCTCGGTCAAGGTGGCAGTCAAGGGCGACAAGGTGATGGTCGACAAGGCCCACGTGACCAAGACCGACATTCCCGCCGACAACGGTGTGATCCACGTGATCGACACCGTGTTGATGCCAAAATAATTCCCTGGTAGTGCCGGGGTACCCGGCGAGTTCCTCTCCGCAGCGATTTCGCCACCCACCGGGTGGCGTTTTTTTATGGGCTTTTGCGCTATCATCGCCGCATGGATAACCACTACCTCACCCCGCTGTTCGCTCCCAAGTCCATCGTCGTCTTTGCCGGCCGCGATGACCAGCCCGACAGCCAGACCCAGACCAGCTATGGCCGCAGCATCCGCGCGCAGCTGGAACAAGGCGGCTTCACCGGCCCGGTCAGCTATCTCGACATCGGCATGACCGGCACCCTGGCCGACCTGGCGCAATCGCGCGCCGACCTGGCCGTGATCGCGCTGCCGCACGACCAGCTGGCGTTTGCGCTCGAGGTGGCCGGCCGCATCCAGTGCCGCGCGGCGCTGATCCTGTCGTCGAGCGTCGATCCGGCGCTGGCCACGGCGCTCGTTGCCATCGCCAAGCGCCACGAGATCCACCTGCTCGGTCCCAACTGCCTCGGCTACCAGCGCCCGCGCCTGCACCTGAACGCCAGCGTGGCCGGCCCCTTGGCCCGCCCCGGCAGCCTGGCGCTGATCTCGCAATCGGGCGCGCTCACCACTGCCATCCTCGACTGGGCCGACAAGAACGCCGTGGGGTTGTCTGCGGTCGTGTCGCTCGGTCCCAACACGGCGGTGGACCTGGCGCAAACGCTCGATTTTCTCGCCACCGACCCGGCCACCCACAGCATCGTGATCTGCATGGAGGGGCTTACCAATGCGCGCCGCTTCCTGTCGGCGCTGCGTGGCGCGGCCAACACCAAGCCGGTGATCGTGCTCAAGGCCGGCAACGCCACCGCCGCTTCGCAGGCGGCATTGACCCACTCCGGTGCGATGGTGCTCAGCGACGTGGTGTTCGATGCGGCGCTGCGCCGCACCGGCGCAGTCAGGGTCAAGTCATTTGTCCAGCTGTTCTCGGCCGCCAAGTGCCTGGCGTCGCGCTACCGGCCGGTGGGGCCGCGCCTGGCCGTGGTCACCAACGGCGGCGGTCCCGGCGTGCTGGCGGCCGACTGGATCCACGAACTGGGCCTGCAACTGGCGCGCCTGTCCACCACCAGCGTCGATGCGCTGCGCCCACTGGTGCCGGAACACGCCACGCTGTCGAACCTGCTCGACCTGGGCGAAGACGCCAGCGCCGACGCCTACCGCGAAGCGGTGCTGGCCTGCGCGCGCGACAGCCAGGTCGATGGCATCCTGGTCATCTACTCGCCCAAGCTTGGCGGCGACCCGGCCGGCGTGGCCCGCGCCGTCAGCGCCCTCAACGCCGGTCTTGGCAAGCCGCTGCTCACCTGCTGGATGGGCGACAGCCAGGTGATCGAAGCGCGCCAGGTGATCAACACGGCCGGCCTGGCCACGTTCCGCACGCCCGAAGCGGCGGTCGATGGTTTTTCCAACATCGCCTCGTTCTACCAGAACCAGCAACTGCTGCATCAAACCCCGCCGCCGCTGTCGCAACTGGCCGACCCGGACCTCGACGGCGCGCGCCTCTTGATCGAAAGCGTGCTGGCCGAGCGCCGCAAGGTGCTGACCGAAATGGAATCGAAAGCCTTGCTGGCCGCATTCCACATCCCGATCACGCCCACCATGCTCGCGCGCAGCGCCACCGAAGCGGTGCTGATCGCCAGCCAGCTCGGCTACCCGGTGGCGATGAAAATCGATTCGCCCGACATCAGCCACAAGTCCGACGTGCAGGGCGTGGCGCTCAACGTGCTCACCGCCGCCGGCGTGCGCGACACCTACGACGACATGCTCGCCACCGTGCGCCGCCTGCGGCCCGACGCCACCATCAACGGCGTAACCTTGCAGAAAATGGCCGGCAAGCGCCATGGCCGCGAACTGTTCATCGGCGTATCCACCGACCGCCTGTTCGGACCCGCGATCAGCTTCGGCGCCGGCGGCACCATGATCGAACTGATCGCCGACCGCGCCACCGAGCTGCCGCCCTTGAACCAGTTCCTGGCGCAGCGCCTGATCGGCCGCGTGCGCGCTGCCGACACGCTGGGCGAATGGCGCGGCGCGCCGCCGGCCCAGCGCGAGGCAATCGAACATATCCTGCTGCGCGTATCGGAAATGGTGTGCGAGCTGCCGCAGCTGCGCGAAGTGGACATCAACCCGCTCATCGTCGACGAATACGGCGCGCTGGCGGTCGATGCGCGCATCGTCATCGACGCCGCGCCGCCGTCGGCCCACAAGTACGACCACCTGGCCATCCTGCCCTACCCGGCCGCCTACACCCAGCAATGGCCGCTGCGCGGCAGCGGCTTGTACACGCTGCGCCCGGTGCAGCCCGACGACGCCTTCATGCTGCAGGAGTTCGTGCGCGGCCTGTCGGAAAAGTCGCGCTACTACCGCTTCGCCTCGTCGCTGCGCGAGCTGTCGGTGCCGATGCTGGCCAAGTACACGCTGATCGACTACGACCGCGAAATGGCGCTGGTCGCCGTGCAAACGCTGCGCACGCCGGGCGCCGATGGCGGTTTCGTCGAAGCCGAACGCATCCTGGGCGTGTCGCGCTACATCGCCAACCCCGACGACAGCAGCGGCGAATTCTCGCTGGTGGTCGATGACCGCTTCAGCGGCCAGGGCCTGGGCACACGCTTGATGCTGGCGATCATGGACGTGGCGCGCGACAAGGGATTGAAGGAGCTCAACGGCCTGGTGCTGGTCAAGAACAGCGGCATGCTGAAACTGATGGCCAGCCTGGGGTTCCAGATCCGGCCTTACGAGGAGGATCCGGATTTCCGCCTGTGCTCCAAGGCGCTGTGATTTAACAGCGCCCCGGATCGCCGTTCACTGCATCGCCAGCATCCGCTGAGAGCGGATGCCCAGGCTGCGCCACCTTGCTTCAGGTGGAGCCCTTTTCAGCCATTTCACGTTGGAGCCTGGCGTGATTTGCCAGGTACTCGGCGTGTTGCGCTTCGCTGCGTTGTGGCCCCAGCTTGTTGAACAGCTCGCGCAGTTGATCGGCCGGCAGATCGGCGCCGTAACATGGCGTGCCCGGTTGCTGACGCCAGGATTCGTGCAGGCTGCCGTCATCGACAGCGTCAAAGCCCAGTTCTTCGACCAGCGCCATCACTTTTTGCTTGGTCCCGGCGTCGTCGCCGGCAACCGGCAGGGCGATACGGCCGGCAGCACCCTTGGGCAAACCCTTGGTTCGAATATGTTCAGCGAAAATGTTGTTGAACACCTTGATGACCGGGCGGCCCAGATGTTGCTGCACCCACTCGCTTTCCGTGAGATCACCGGATTCCAGTTCCGGCATGTGGCCGTCGCGCAGGATGGGGTAATAGTTGCTCGTATCGATGACTGGCACGTCGGCGGCAATGCCGGCAAACAGATCTTTGGGTAACTGGGGAATATTTTTGAGTGGAATGGTGACCACGACAATGTCGCCGTGCCGGGCCGCTTCCTGAATCGTCACAGGCTTGGCGCCCGTTTTCTGTGCCACGTCCTGCAGTGTTTCTGGCCCGCGAGAGTTGGCGATATGCACCGAGTGTCCCAGGCTGACCAGTCGCACTGCCAACGCGCTGCCGATATGACCGGCACCAATGATTCCAATGTTCATAGAGTCCTCACATTTAAAAGTTATGCGCGACGAAAGAGTGCCCTGTGCAGTTAAAAGCCGCAATACCGAGACACTGCTTCTCGCTGATGAATGGTTACGGGGGCCAACAGTTACAGCCATGTGTTCATCAAACAACGTTGAAGAACTGCCTCGATGTTACACACCAAGCTGAGCGGCATGCCGTACGGTTCTGTTGGGCAACCGGTCGATGCCGATCACGAAGATGACGCTGGCGGGACATTCGCGCCCAGCTCATTCACTCAGGCGGTGAGCGTCTGCCGCGCCGCCTGGCTGATCGCCTGGGTGGCCGGGTGGCTCAGGCGGCGCTCGGTCGTGATCGCGTACACCTGCTCGCGCAACGCCGGGATGGTGCCCACCAGCACCATCCCGGACTGGCCGTTGAACGCATCGGTCAAGGTCTCGGCAATCGCGACCGGGGCGAAGAACAGGCCCGCGCCCGATTCGCCGAAAGCCTTGATCATGGCGCTGTCGTCGAACTCGCCCACCACGTGCAGGCGTGGTACGTGGGTATGCAGCCACTGCATCAGCTTGGCACGCACGGCGAAATCCTCGCCCGGGAGCAGCAGCGGCACATTGTTCAGGCAGGCGGGAAACTCGCCCGTCAGCGTGGCCGCGAGCGATGGCGCCGCGAACACGCCCAGTTCGCTCTCACCCAGCAAGTGGTTGTAGCCGCGCACGCTCAGGTGACTGGGCATGGGGCGGTCGGCGATGATCATGTCGAGCCGGTGGATGGCCATGTCGGCCAGCAGGGCCGCCAGCCGTCCTTCGCGGCAGATCAGCCGGGTCGGTTCGGCCAGCGAGAGGGCGGGCGCTACCAGCCGGCACGCCACCGCCTTCGAGACCGAATCCGAGACGCCTACCCGGAAACTGCCCACCTTGGTGGCCGACTGGTCGCGCACCACGTCGAGCAGGGCGTCGCCGGCGCTGAAAATATCCTCGGCGTGGCGCAGCACGCGGTTGCCGGTTTCGGTCAGTTCCAGGCGCCGCCCCACGCGGCGGAACAATTCCACGCCCAGCGTGTCGGCAAACTCGGTCAGCTGGCCCGAGATCGACTGCGGCGTCAGGTGCAGCTGCTCGGCCGCCTTGGCGATGCTGCCGCTGCGCGCCACCATCCAGAAATAGCGTAAGTGTTTGTAGTTGAGTGCAGTTACCGTTGCCATGCCATCCCCCGATTTTTTCAATACATCCAGATTTTCGATGATTCAAGCAAGTATATTCGAATTGTACGAACAATCGTGCGCTCTTATGATGGCTTCGGGTTAATCGAAAACATTCATCTATTTTCATGCAAGGAGGACCGTCAATGACCGGATTAGAAAATATTGCTACGGCGCCCATGTGGGCCGGGTTCGTGGCCTTCGTGCTGGTGATGCTGGCGCTGGACCTGTGGGTCTTCGGCGGCAACAAGGCGCACAAGGTCTCGGTGAAGGAAGCGGGGGCGTGGTCGCTGGGCTGGTTCAGCCTGGCGCTGCTGTTCAATGCCGGCCTGTGGTACTACCTGAAAGGCACGGTCGGCCCGGAAATCGCCGAGCAAAAGTCGCTCGAGTTCCTGTCCGGCTACCTGATCGAGAAAGCGCTGTCGGTCGATAACGTGTTTATCTTCCTGCTGATCTTTACCGCGTTCGGCGTCAAGCCCGAATACCAGCGCCGCGTGCTGATCTACGGCGTGCTCGGTGCGATCGTGATGCGGGCCGTGATGATCCTGGCAGGCGCTTGGGTGGTCAACGAGTTCAAGTGGATACTGTACCTGTTCGGCGCGTTCCTGCTGTTCACGGGCCTGAAAATGCTCAAGGCAGTCGACGACGAACCGGACGTTAAAAACAACCCGGTGCTCAAGTGGGCGCGCAAGGTGTTGCCGGTGTCGGAAGGCGACCATGGCGAGAAATTCATCGTCAGCAAGGATGGCAAGCGCTACGTGACCACGCTGTTCCTGGTGCTGATCCTGATCGAAGTGACCGACCTGATCTTCGCAGTGGATTCGATCCCGGCGATCTTCGCGATCACCTCCGATCCGTTCATCGTGTTCACGTCGAACATGTTTGCGATCCTGGGCTTGCGGGCGCTGTACTTCCTGCTGGCGGACGTGGCCGACCGTTTCCACCTGCTCAAATATGGCCTCGCCCTGGTGCTCTGCTTCATCGGTCTGAAAATGCTGTTGCTGCCATGGATCCACATTCCCGTGCACATCTCGCTGAGCGTCGTGGCTTCGCTGATCGCCGGTAGCGTGATCGCCAGCCTGTACGCCACCCGCAAGAAAAACTGATAGACCATGCCGGGCAGGCCCTGCTTGCCCGGCTCACAAAAGGAAATGACTATGCGACATTATGAAGAAAACAGTGCCAGCGCTGCTGGCCGTATCGTGGCCCTGGCCATGGTGGTCGATGGCGCACTGGCGCCGTCCGAGCTGCGCGCCCTCACCCGCACCCGCCTGCTCGAGCACATCGACATCGATATCGACACTTTCCACGGCCTGCTGGAAGACCTGTGCAACGACTTGCTTACCAGCTCGGTCAAGCAGGGCCACGTGGAACTGGCGCCGGCTACCATCGACAGCCTGCTCGGCGAAGTCACCGACCCCGACCTGCGCCGCCGCCTGTTGCGGGCCATGTGGGCGATCGCCGACGCCGACGGCGTGCTGGCCGACGCCGAAGCGACCCTGCTGGCCCGCGCCTGCGCCATGTGGTCGGCGGAGTCGCGGTTCATCAAGGAAAGCGTCGACGCCTGACGCTTACAGCTGGTCGTTACTGGACGTTGCCATCCGCATCGACTTTGCGCACTTCGCCCAGGTTGAGCTCGCGCACGCCGGCTTCGATCTTCTTCACATCGCCCACCACTACCCACACCAGCTTGCCCGGCTCGATCACGCGCCTGGCCAATGCGTTGGCATCGGCCGGCGTCATGGCCGTGATCTTGTTGGTGAAAGTGTTGTAATAGTCTTCCGGCAGCTGGTACTGCAGGATGGTGCTGTACGCGCCGCCCAGCTGGCTGGCGGTCTCGAACGAACCCGGCAGCGACAAGGTCGAGTTGTCCTGCGCTTCCTTCAACTCGGCTTCGGTGATCGGTTTGGCGCCGGCGATGTCGCCATACTCGCGCACCAGCTCCTGCAACGCTTCCTTGGTCTTGTCGGCTTGCACCGGCGACGTGCTCAGGTACAGGCCCTGGCTGCGCGCCGGCAGCACGCTCGAACGCACGCCATACGACCAGTGCTTGTCCTCGCGCAGGTTCATATTGATGCGCGAACCGAAATTGCCGCCAAAAATGTTGTTGACGACGCCCAGCTGCACCGCTTCCGGCGCATTGCGCGGCGGCGCCAGTTGCACCGCGTAAATCATACTTTGCTGCGCACCGGGCTTGTCCATCAGGTACACGCTGGTTTTCTCCGGTTGCGCCACTTGCGCGATGTTTTTCTTCGGCACATCGCCGGCCTTCCAGCCGCCGAACGCTTTTTCCAGCTGCGGCACCACCTCGGCCAGGGTAGTGTCGCCCACCACCAGCAAGGTCGCGTTATTCGGTTTGAACCAGCCCTGGTGATACTTGACCAGGTCGTCGCGGGTGATACGCAGCACCGATTGTTCGTTGCCGCTGCCCGACAGCGGCAAGCCGTAGGCGTGCTGCTTGCCATAGATCAGGCCCGGAATCACGCGCAGCGCCATGGCCGACGGATTGGTCTTTTCACGCGCGATGGCAGCGAGCTGGTCCTTGCGCAGGCGGTCCAGTTCCTTCTGCTCGAAGGCCGGATGCAGCACCACGTCGGCGTACACGTTCAGCGCTTGCGGCAAGGTGGCCTTGAGCGCGTTGAGCTGCACGAACGAACCGTCAAGGTTGTTGTAGCTGGAAATCTGCGCGCCCAGCGATTCGACTTCCTCGCTGATTTTCGCGGCGTTGCGCTTTTGCGTGCCTTCGTCCAGCATCGCCAGGGTCAGGCTGGCCACGCCTGGCAGCTCGTGCGAGTCGGACGAATAGCCGGCATCGACGATCAGCGACAGGTTCACTACCGGCGCCGCATGGCGCTCGGCCAGCACCACTTTCAGGCCGTTCGACAAGGTCGCCTTTTGCATCGCCGGCAAGTTCAACGATTCGGCCTTGCCCAGCGCTGGCGGCTTGCTGCGATCCAACTTGGCGGTGGTGCCGTAGTTGGTCGGGAACGGCTGCACGTCGAGCACGAAGTCGCCGTCTGCCAGCCAGGCGTTCATGGCCTGCTTGACCGATGCCGGCGTGGCCGCCTTGACCGCCTTCAGGTAGTCCTTGTAGCAGTCGGGATTGCCGGTGAAGGTCTGGCAACTGGCCAGCAAGTCGCTCTTGCCGCCGAAGCCGCCCACGCGTTCAACGATGCGCGTGTATTGCGCCAGGATCTTGGTCTTGGCAATCTCCAGCTCGGCAGCGGTGGGGCCGCTTTTGAGCAGCGCCTGCAGTTCTTCGTCGGCCTGGCGTTCCATTTTTCCGGAGTCGGCGCCGGGACGGGCCGTGAGCACCATGTAGAACTGGCCGGCGATCTCGGAAGTCGAATTGCTGGTGGCCACGCTGGTCGCCAGTTGTTCCTTGTACACCAGGCGCTTGTACAGGCGCGAGGTCTTGCCTTCGCCCAGCACGTAGGCGCCCAGGTCCAGCAGCGGTTCCGTGGCGCTCTTGGCGCCGGGCACGTTCCACACGCGGTAGATGCGCGCCTGCGGCACGCGGTCCTGCACCGTGCTGCGGTGGGTGCCGGTGCGCTTGGCGATCCACTCGCTGTGCTTGGCCAGCGGTGGCCCGGCCGGGATATCGCCGTAGTACTGCTCGACTTTTTTCAGTGCCTCTTCCGGCGTGATGTCGCCCGACAGCACCAGCGTGGTGTTGTTGGGGCCGTAGTTGGTCTTGAACCAGTCGGTGACGTCGGCCATGGACGCCGCGTCGAGGTCGGCCATCGAGCCGATCGTGGTCCACGAGTACGGGTGGCCGACCGGCCAGGTATTCTCGGTGAGCAGCTGGCGCGTCACGCCGTACGGCTGGTTCTCGCCCTGGCGTTTTTCGTTTTGCACCACGCCGCGTTGCAGGTCGAGCTTCTTCTGGTCGAGCACGCCGAGCAGGTGGCCCATGCGGTCGCTCTCGGCAAACAGCGCGTAGTCGAGCATCGAAGTCGGCACGTTCTGGAAGTAATTGGTGCGGTCGGGATTGGTGGTGCCGTTGAGGTCGGTCGCGCCGATGCGCTGCAAGGCGTTCAGGTAGGTCTGGTTAAAATTGTCGCTGCCGCTGAACATCAGGTGTTCGAACAGGTGGGCGAAGCCGGTCTTGCCCGGTTTTTCGTTCTTGGAGCCGACGTGGTACCAGGTATTGATCGCCACCACCGGCGTCTTGTGGTCTTCATGCACCAGCAGGGTCAGCCCGTTCTTGAGCACGAATTTTTTGTACGCGATATCGGGGATGGCGATATCGGCCTTGGCCACCGGCTTGACGTCGGCCGCATAGGCCGAGGCAGCGGAGAAAACGGCGATGGACGCCGCAAGGATGGTGCGGCGAAGCGAAATGGTCATGCACAAGCTCCTGAAAGAAAAAGCGCACCGGCATCAGTGCCGGCGCGCTTTTATTTTATTGCAAATCGGAAAAAGTTAAAAATAATATAAACGATAGAACGATTATTTTCTATCTGACGCGCTCTTATCGCGCGCCGCGCGGAACTCGGCATCGCTGGCCCAGTTGGGCCACGACTTGCCATCGGCCAGGTCGCGGCCCAGCGAATACAGCATGCCCAGGTCGTGCGCCATGCCGGTGAATTGCCACTTGGCGCTCCACTCGTCCGACGGCTGGTGGTAGTTGTCGGTGGTGTAGGCCTGCTCGTTCTTCTTGCCAGCTGCGATGCCGCCGTCCACCCAGTCGTTACCCGAACCGTAAGAGAACGCCGGCACGCCGCGCTTGGCGAACGGGAAGTGGTCGGAGCGGAAGAAGTAGCCGGCTTCCGGTTTTGGATCGGGCGAATACGCCAGGTTCCACTGCCTGGCCTTGGCGACCAGCTGGTCGAGCAAGTCGAGCTTGGCGCTGCCGGAGATGGTGAAGTTGCGCGAGACGCCGTATGGGCTGAGCGCATCCATATTGATCACGCCCACCGTGGTGGCCAGCGGGTACAGCGGGTACGACGCGTAGTACTCGGAGCCGAGCAGGCCCTTCTCTTCGGCCGTCACCGCCAGGAACAGCACGCTGCGGGCAGGCTTGGGCGCCTTGCCGTAGGCGCGTGCCAGTTCCAGCATGGCGGCCAGTCCGGTACCGTTGTCCACCGCGCCGTTATAAATCTTGTCGCCTTTCGCATCGGGCTGGCCCACGCCCAGGTGGTCCCAGTGGCCGCTGTAGATCACGGTGTCGTCGGGACGGCTGGCGCCCACCACGCGCGCGGCCACGTTTTTCGACGTGATCACTTGCGCGTCCACCGCGTACTTGCCCGACAGCGTGACGTCCTTCAGTTGCACCGGCTTGAAGTCGCGCGTTTGCGCCAGTTTTTTCAGCGCCTCGAAATCCTGGCCGCCGCGCTTGAACAGGTCCGCCGCCAGGTCGCGCTGTATCCAAGCTTCCACCGGCGCATGGGCTTCGGCCGGATTCTTGCGCACGATGTCGTACATGACGTTGGTGTTCGAGTTTTTCACCGTGGCCCAGCCGTACGAAGCCGGCGCGGTTTCGTGGACGATGATGGTGCCCAGCGCGCCGCGGCGCGCCATTTCCTCGAACTTGTAGGTCCAGCGGCCGTAATAGGTCATGGCCTTGCCGCCGAATTCGCCCTGGCCGGTTTCGAAATCGGGATCGTTGATCAGCACCACGGCCAGCTTGCCCTTCAAGTCCACGCCTTTGAAGTCGTCCCACTTGCGTTCGGGCGCGGTCACGCCATAGCCCACGAACACCAGCGGCGCATCCTTGAAGTCCACCAGCTTGCTGCCGCTCATCGACGCGCGCACGGCCAGGTCGTCGCCTTGTTTGAGCGCATGCGTGCCCTTGGCGTCGCGCACCGACAGCGCGACCGGGCCCTTGATCTCGAAGCGGCCCAGCGGCACGTCCTGCGTCCAGCTGCGCTCGCCCGGCTTGCCCTTGACGGGGTCGCCGCCAGGCTGCAGGCCGGCCGCCTTGAACTGCTGCACCAGGTAGTCGACGGTGAGGGTCTCGCCGGCGGTATTGGGGCCGCGACCTTCGAACTTGTCGGACGAGAGTACCTTGACGTCCTGCGACAGGCGCTTGGCGTCGAACTCGGGACCGGTGGCGGCGTGCACCATGCCTGCCGACAGCAGTGCGGCGATAATCAGCGTGTGTTTCAAATCTGGCTCCTCGGTAGTTTGCAACGAACAACGAATATGACATGATTTACTTGTGGTCGCAATGGAGGACTGCACCGGCATGCGTGACCCAGCGTACAGCCCGCGTACGCCGCGCAGCGCACACTGGGCACCTCGTCAATGTGGAGAGCCGCCATGCCCGAAGGACCATCGATCGTCATCCTGCGCGAACAGGTCGCGCAATTTCAAGGCCGCACCATCGTGCGTGCCGAGGGGAGCAGCAACGATGTGGCGATGGACGAGCTGGCCGGCCAGCCGGTGCTGGCGCTGCACAGCTTCGGCAAGCATTTGCTGATACGGCTGGGCGACCGCGCGCTGCGCATCCACCTGCTGATGTTCGGCACCTACCTGATCAACGAAACCAAGGCGGCCGACCGTGCCGGGCCGCGCCTGAGCCTGTTCTTTGACGACGACAGCGCGCTGCATTTTTACACGTGCTCGATCAAGACCATTTCCGACGACCTGGACAACGAATACGACTGGCGCGGCGACGTCATGAACGACGCCTGGTCGCCAGCACTGGCACTGAAAAAACTGCGCGGCCAACCCGACCTGCTGGCGTGCGACGCCCTGCTCGATCAAGCCATCTTTGCCGGCGTGGGCAATATCATCAAGAACGAGGTGCTGTTCCGCGTGCGCCTCCACCCGCTCTCCAGGATGAGCGATATCCCGGCAGCGAAGCTGCGCGCACTGGTGGCGCAGGCGCGCGCGTACAGCTTCGATTTTCTGGCATGGAAAAAAGAGGGAACGCTCAAGCAGCACTGGCTGGCGCACACGAAGAAAATCTGCCCGCGCTGCAACATCTCGTTCCTGCGCGGGCACCTGGGCAAGACTGCGCGGCGCAGCTTTTACTGCGCGCGCTGCCAGCTGCAATATCCGCTTACACCAGCCCGGTCAGGTAGTACACCGCGATCACCAAAAACACCGCCAGCGTCTTGATCACGGTGATGCCGAAGATCTCGCCGTACGACTGCTTGTGGGTGAGCCCCGTGACCGCCAGCAGGGTGATCACGGCGCCGTTGTGCGGCAAGGTATCCATACCGCCGCTGGCCATCGACACCACGCGGTGCAGCACCTCGAGCGGAATCTGCGCGCTTTCTGCCGCCCGGATGAACTGGTCCGACATGGCCGCGAGCGCAATGCTCATGCCGCCGGAGGCCGATCCGGTGATGCCGGCCAGCGTGGTCACGGAGACGGCCGCGTTGATCAGCGGATCGGGCACGCTTTTGAGTGCGCTGCTCACCGCGAGGAAACCCGGCAACGCCGCGATCACGCCGCCGAAGCCGTACTCGGACGCGGTATTCATCGCCGCCAGCAAGGCGCCGCCGACCGCCGCCTTGGTGCCTTCGGCAAACGCGGCGCGCACGCGGCCGAACGCGGTCACCACCACGAACACAATGCCGAGCAGCAGCGCGCCTTCCACGGCCCAGATGCCGATCACGCCCTTGATGGGCAGGTTGATGGCGCTGTGCAGGCCGGGCAAGGCGTCGGCCGTGAGCGCGTAGTTGTCGCCGTACCAGTGCGGGATCATCTTGGTCAGCGCGAAGTTGACCACGCCGACCAGCACCAGCGGCGCGATCGACAGCAGCGGGTGCGGCAGCCCGCTACGCGGTGCCTTCGGCTGATTATCCGCATTGGCTTCGGCGGCGCTGCCGCCATAGCCTTCGCCGGTGGCCATCACGGTGCGGCGGCGCCATTCCAGGTAAATCAGGCCGGCGGTCAGCATGGCGACACTGCCGATCACACCGAGCCACGGCGCGGCCCAGCCGGTGGTCTTGAAGAACGTGGTGGGGATGATGTTCTGGATTTGCGGGGTGCCGGGCAAGGTGTCCATGGTGAACGAAAACGCCCCGAGCGCAATCGCCCCGGGCATCAGCCGCTTGGGGATATTGCTTTGCCGGTAAAGCTCGGCTGCGAACGGGTACACCGCGAACACCACCACGAACAGCGACACGCCGCCGTAGGTGAGCAGCGCGCACACCAGCACGATCACGGCATTGGCGCGGGTGCGGCCGATGTAGCGGATCGCCGCCACCACGATCGATTCGGAAAAGCCGGAAATCTCGATCAGCTTGCCGAACACGGCGCCCAGTAAGAACACCGGGAAATACAGTTTGACGAAGCCGACCAGCTTTTCCATGAAGATGCCGGAAAACACCGGCGCCACCGCGCCCGGGTCGGTCAGCAATACCGCGCCGAGGGCGGCAATCGGCGCAAACAGGATCACGCTGTAGCCACGGTACGCGGCCAGCATCAAAAAGGCCAACGCTGCAAGAACAATGACGAACGACATGCCGACTCCATTGGGTATTGATCTGGGGATATTGTAGTCGTAAAAGCAACGGCCTCATCGGTGCACGGCGCCAGCCATGCAATAATTGAACATCAGCCGACCACCAAACAACACCGGCGGCTACCAGCGAGCACCGATGCGCGTCCGCCAGTACCGCCAGCCGCAAAACCGCCATAGACCGCTACAGGAACCCCATGCGCCTGCCCCTCCTCCTCCTGCTCGCCAGCCTGAACGCCGCTGCCCAAAACCAGTCCCAGGGCAAGTCCCAAGCGCAAGTGCCGCAAGTGCGCATCGGCGTTGTCGCGCCCTTGTCCGGCGCCAGCGCCCACATGGGCAAGGACATCGAAAACGGCGCCCGCATGGCGATCGACGACCTCAACGCCACCGGCCCGCAGATCGGCGGGCGCAACGTGCAGTTCGTGTTGCAGGTCGAGGATGACGCCGCCGATCCCAAGCAGGGCACGGCCGTGGCGCAAAAGCTGGTCGATGCCGAGGTGGCCGGCGTGGTCGGCCACCTCAATTCCGGCACCAGCGTGCCGGCCTCGCGCATCTACGCCGCTGCCGGCATTGCGCAGATCACGCCGGCCGCCACCACGCCGCTGTACACGCGCCAGGGTTTCCAGACCGCGTTCCGGCTGGTGGCCAACGATAACAAGATCGGTGAAGTGCTGGGCCGCTACGCGGTGCACACGCTCAAGGCGCGCCGCATCGCCGTGATCGACGACCGCACCGCCTTCGGCCAGGGCCTGGCGGATGCCTTCCTCAAGGGCGTGCGCGCGCAGGGCACGGCGGCGGACGCCGTCAGCCGCCAGTACACCAACGACCGCGCCACCGACTTCAACGCCATTCTTACCCAGATCAAGGCGCGCCAGCCCGATCTGATCTTCTTTGGCGGCATGGACGCGGTAGCCGGCCCCATGCTCAAGCAGATGAAATCGCTGGGCATGAACCTGCGGTTCCTCAGCGGCGACGGCATCTGTTCCGAACGGCTGCCGCAACTGGCCGGCGACGCCCTGGCCGACAACCAGCTCACCTGCGCCGTGGCCGGCGGTGTGACCGGCAATTACGACGCCGGCTACCGCGCCTTCGTGGACCGCTACCAGCAACGTTTCAAGCTGCCGCTGCAAACCTATGCGCCGTACGCCTACGATGCCGTGATGCTGCTGGCCAAATCGATGCAGGCGGCCGGCACCGCCGTGCCGAAACAGTACCTGCCCGAACTGGCCAAGATCAAGTACCAGGGCGTGACCGGCGCCATCGGCTTCGACCGCTACGGCGACCTGGCCAACCCGGCGGTCACGCTGTATACCTACCGCGGCGGGCGCAAGACCCGCATCGACATCCTGCACTAGAACCGTGCGCCGCCGTGGCCCGTGGTGTCCTACCATCGTGGTTTGATCCAGCATGCCGAGGACACCATGATTGCCAGTTGTCGCCTGACGTCCGGGCTGGTGGCGCTGGTGCTGCTGGCAGCCTGCTGCCAGGCGCGCCACGCCGCCGCCCAAGCCAATCCAGCCACTCCAGCGCCCCCTGCCTCCGCAGCCGCAGCGGCTCCCCCTGCCACGACGGCTACGTCGCCCATCGCGAACCAGGCGGACACGCCCGCGCCCCCGGCAGTGCCGGACGAGCCCGCACGCGTCACCATCGCCACCACCCGCGACCCGGTGGACAAGTCCTACCGCAAGATGGTCGCAGGCATGGACCGCTTCGAACGCCTGCATGCGCTGGCGCCGCAGGCCACCTTGCGCTTCCAGCTGCTGCCGCGCCTGTCCACCACTGAACTCGACGGCATCACCTTGCGCGTGGCCGGCGACAGCGTCTCGCTGCCGGTCACGGTCGCGCCCGATTACACCTTCACGCTGCCGCGCGACGCCCGCGCACTGGCGCAGGACGCCGCCCTGGTGGCCAGCCGCAAGACCAGCACCCTCACCTGGCGCGCCCAGGTGCGCAGTCCCGGCGTACCGGACGGCATGCGCCGCCTGGGCGACCTGCGCCTGGAATGCCAGGTGGGTGTGGCTGCCGGCCTGCTGTCGAACAATTCCGAGATGTTCGCGTGGCTGGGCGACTTGCTGACCGATGCCGACAGCATCTGCGGCGCTCCCGACGGCAACTACGTGTTCTTTGCCGAGCGCCCGATTTTCGGCGTGACCGCGCGCCATGGTGCGCGCAGCGCCGCCCTGCCCTTCGACCTGCTGTACGCGGGCGGTACGCAAACCCCGGAGTCGCTGCCCTACTGCGACTGCCAGGTCCTGCTCGACCGCAGCTTTTATGCACCGCTGTGGGACAAGTCCTGGCCAGACGACACCCTGCTGGCCTTCGAGTACATGGACGATCCGCCCACCACCCTGCTTGCGCCCGGCTACGACACCACGGCCGCCGTGCGCGCCAGGCTGGGGCCGGCCACCGCGCTGCAATTCGACACCGGCGTGCAAGTGTGGCGCTACCGCTATCCGCAGGCGGCCGGCAAGGGCAGCGATGGCCAGCCAGCGTATGCCGAGTTCGTTATTTTATTCGGCCCGGATGGCGCGGCCCGCAAGGCGCGCCTGACCGAGCCGCTGTAGTTCCTCAACCGGAGCACCACCATGAAACTTTCTTTGTTACCGCGTCTGGCTGCGGCCAGCCTGCTGTTGCTCGTGACCAGCGCCTGCGCCAGTCCGCCACCAGCCTCTCCTGCCGCGTCGGACGCCGCCGCAGCGCCAGCCGCAGCCAGCAGCCTGTGGCAGCAGATCCAGGCCGCCACCGCCAACCCGGTGTGCGACAACGACAGTCAATGCCACACGGTCGGCGTGGGCGCCAAGGCGTGCGGCGGGCCGCAGAGTTACCTGCCCTGGTCCAGCAAGCAGGACGATGGTGCAACCCTTAAACAACTGGTGGAACGCCACGCCGCCGTGCTGCGCGCCCAGGATGCGCGCGAGGCGATGATGTCCACTTGCTCGGTGGTATCGGATCCCGGCGCCAGTTGCCGCGCCAACCGCTGCGTGCTCAACCCGGCCAGCGCCGGCGGCCAGCCCAACATGCGCTAAGCCTTCGCCGCCCCCCCGCCTTGGCGTGCGGGGCACCGACGAAAAAAAGCCTGCGGCGCCGAATGGCTGCCGCAGGCTTTTTAATGTAGTAATTATTGCTTAGTAAGGCTTAGTAAGGCTTAGTAAGCCAGTTTGCCCTTGTCCGACGAGCTCTTGAACAGCGGCAGCGGATCGGTGGTATCCACATCGATCACCGTGGTGCCCTGCCGGACACCGCCTACCAGGTAGTCCACGGCACCCACGTACCGTTTGCCCACGTCCAGGTTGCTCCAGCTCATGCCGACCGACGCCGTGCCGCCCAGGGTGGCCGAGCTTGGCGACATCACCTTGAAGTTACCAGCGGTCGAGGTTGGCTGTACCAGCCAGCTCGACAGCTTGTAGGTGGCCTGGCCGCCAGCCGGGGCGTAACCGATCACGCACAAAGTGTAATTGCCTGCCGCCGGTGACACCAGCTCGATGCGCTCGTTCGACGTCAGTTCGCCGCTCTGGCCCACCAGGGTGTTGCCGCGCAACAGGATCAGGTCGAGATCGGAGTCGCCGGCGCCCGTGCCGGTGTTGTCAGAGTCGAACAATGCGAAGCGCGCCACCAGCGTGCCAGCCGGCACGGTGAAGTTGTGCACGTTCACGCCAGCCGAGGCGCCGTTGAGGCACAGCGTCGCATTGTCCGCGCCGCCGGCCTGGCCGATGGTGCGCGTGGTTTGGGTTGCCGGCAGCAAGCCCTTGGCCGTGCTGAAGGCGCCGGCAAAACCGGTGCCCACGGTGAGCACCTTGGCGCCCGACGTGTTTTCGCTGTACACGTTGGCAGCTGCGGCAATGCCGGTGCCGCGCGCGGTCAGCGGGCTGCGTACCGTGTGCACGCCGTCGCTCCAGACCAGCGAACCGTAGGACCAGGTATCGCGCGCCGCAGTGGTGCGGGTGAGGCGGGCCGTGAAGGTGGCCTTGGCGCCGGGCGCCAGCGTCAGCGTGGCCGGCGAGATCGCCACCGTGAAGCCCGGCAGTGTGGCCGTGGCGTTATAGGTGGCGGTGGTGTCGCCCACGTTGGTGACGGTGCGGGTGAGCGTTTGCGCGCCCAGCACGTTGGAGGCGGTAAGCGACGCCAGGTTCAGGTTGTAGGCTGCGATGCCGCCGCCAAACGCCGTGCACTGCGCCGCGCTGTACACCAGGCCCTGGCCGCACAGGAAGCGCGCGTACTCGACCGGTGCGATGTCGTACACCAGGCCGGGATCGGCCGCCGTCGTCGGCGCGATGTGGCCGGCGCCCTGGCCGAACGGACGCGTGCCCGCGTAGGTGGCCGAGGTATCCCATGGCACTTTGGCGCTCTGGCCGTCGTTGAAGGTGTTGTAGGCGGTGGTCATCAGCGCCGACTTGATGGCGGCCGGGCTCCAGGTCGGATGGCGCTGCTTGAGCAGCGCGGCCACGCCAGCCACGTGCGGCGACGCCATCGAGGTACCCGACAGGAAGCCGAACTCGACCGTTTGCGCCGGGTTGCCGGCGGCGATCGCGTCGCGCTGGGCCTGGGTCAGGTCGGGCGTGAGCGCGGCCAGGATGTCGGTGCCCGGCGCGGTCATGTCAGGTTTCAGGATGTTGGCGTTGGCCACGTTCGGGCCGCGCGAGGACGAGCCGCTCATCACCGGCGCGACCACGGTGGTATCGACGGTGGGCTTCAGATTGCCCAGCGCAGCCGTGGCGCCGGTATTGCCCGCCATATAGCTCTTCAGAATGGCACCGTTTTCCTTGGTGATGTGCACGGTGGACAGCGAGTGCGCCTGGTTCAGGATGGTGACTGCACCGTTCTCGACGTTGGCGATGATCGCGCCGACCGCACCGGCGGTCTTGGCGTTGGCGCTCTTGTTCACCAATACGTTGTTGCCACGGTCGCAGACCAGGATCTTGCCGGTCACCTTGGCCGGATCGAGCAGCACAGCCGAGCCGTCGGCCGGACCGAAGCACTGCAACAGCGTGGCCTGCTGGGCCGGCGTGAGGCCGGCGACGCCCGCATCCTTGGCCAGGATCAGCGGCGACGACGGGGTGTTGGCGTTGCTCGAGGCGCCAGTCAGCTTGACGCCGGTAGGCAGGATCACGTCGCCGACGTACAGGCGGTTGTGGGTGGAGTTGCCGACCGTGGACAGCCACGGGCTGATGTGGCTTACTGGCGCCGGCGCGGTGGCGGTCGGGCCCGAGTTGCCGCCCGAGGCGGCAACGAACACGCCGGCTGCCGCCGCACCGAGGAAGGCCTGCTCGGTGGCCTCGTCGAAGGAGCCGCCGCCGGCCGACGGGCCGATCGAGAAGTTGATCACGTTGACGCCGTCCTTGACGGCCTGGTTGATCGCCGAGACGCTGTTGGATGTGGCGCAACCGTTGCGGCGGGTGGGATCGGTCCAGCACACCTTGTACGAGGCAATACGGGCGCGCGGCGCCATGCCGGAAATCTTGCCCAGGTTGACGCCGTTGATGATGGCGTTGGTGCCGCCATTGCCGGCAGCGGTGGTGGACGTGTGGCTGCCGTGGCCGCCCTCGCCGACCGAGCCGCCGATCGAGTCGCGCGGCGAGGCGAATTCGGTCCAGTGCAGTTGCTGGTTGGCGGTCTTGTAGGCACGCGCGCCGATCAGCTTGTTGTTGCAGTTGGCGGCCGTGAAGCCTTCGCCGGTATCGCAGCCGCCCTTCCAGCTGGCAGGCGGCGCATCGTAGGCCAGCGTGCCGCCGCTATGGGTGGGGTTGCCGTTCTCGTCCACGCGGTCGGCGTAGCTGGGATTTTCCGGCCAGATACCGCTATCGACGATACCGACGATGATGTCTTCACCCGCGAGCTTCTGGCCGCCCAGTTGCGACCACAGGCCGCCCGGCTGGTCGAGGCCCAGGAAGGTCGGGGTGTAGCTGGTGTCGAGGATCATTTCGGAGTCGGCCGTGATGGCGGCCACGCCGGCGTTTTTCTTCAGTGCACGCACTTCGGCGTCGGTCAGCAGCGCCGCAAAGCCGTTGAACACCACGTCGTACTTGTGGGTGATCTCGGCAGCGCTGACGGTTTTGATGACGTCGTTCTGTTTGGCGTCGAGGTAGCTGATATACGCCTGTACATTGCCCGCATCGACATTGAGGCGCTGGCCGGCGGCCGGCTGGGTGGCGCTCAAACCGGCGACCTGGCCGGTGTAGGTGGCGACCGGCTTGTCGACCAGTTGCACGATGTAAGAGCGGCGCAGCTGTTCGGCGTGGGCGGCGCCGGACAGTGCAGCCAGCAGGACGATGGCGGAGCAGATAGGACGAAGTTTCATGGACGGGTTCCTCGATCAGGCGGCGATGGTGTTGGCAACGATGTTGATGCGGGCAGCGCTGGCGGCACGCGAACGGCGGCGCGACATCCAGCCCACCAGGCCCAGGCCCAGGCCCATCAGGGCGTACGTTTCCGGCTCGGGCACGGGTGCCACACGCAGGTTGTCGATGGCGAACTGCGACTGGTTCTCGGCGCCGGCCAGCGGGCTGGTGCAACCGCCGTTACCGTCGAACAGGCACGAACCGATGGTCACGCTGCTGAAATAATTACCGCCGAACGCCGTCAGCGACAAGGTCTGGAAAGGCGAATAACCAAGGCTGTCGAGCACCGGGAAATCGTAGGCATACGACACGTTGGTACCGTTCGACAACTCGCCGACCAGGGTCAGCTGGCCGTAGGTATAGCCCCCCAGGTTACCCACGGGCGCCAGGAAGGCGTAGTCGAGACCAGTAAGCTGGAACAGGCGGTTGTCGGTACGGGTGACCTTCAGGCTGCCATCGTTGACGCCGAGGTAGAACTGGCTGGCATTGCCGGTGGGACAAGCGGCCACCGTGCACAGGAACGGATCGCTGCCATCGCCGATGGCGCCGGCAAAACCGGTGCCGCCAGGACCGGCGGCAGGAGTGTCGATCACGGTCAGGTTGTAGCCGGATTGGGTGATGACTTCGGTGCCGCCATAAATGTTCGGCGCGACCGACTCGAAATCGATGACCCCGGCCAGCGCTGGCGTGGCGGACATCACGGCAAGCGCGCCCACGGTGGCGGCAGTCAGTTGGCGCAGTTTCGATTGGAAGAATGTCATTTTCTGTTGCCCTTGTGGTTAAGTGGTGAGCGCGGGTCGCCGGGCTGGTTGCCTGTCGGCCCCATGTTCTACTTTTTTGGAAAGTAACAATGAATATAAACAAACAACTCTCGATGCAGTAACATATTATTACAATTTATTATTCTTTTATATTGATAAAGACTGAACAATATACTGATTCCTCTATGAAAATATCAGATTTCCCAGACGCTGCGCTTCGCTCAGATGAGCCTGCTTCGCGTTGTATGCAAACAAAATTCCCAGCTAGAAATTTAACATTCTTGTCGAAACTATTGCACCATCCTCGGCCTTTAACCGGGCAATGCCATGCCATCGGCGCGGTTCATGACGGTTCGATGACGTGCATAAAAAAAGCCGGCGCAAGCGCCGGCTTTAGCCCTACTGCCAACAGGGAATAGATTATTCTGCCATCGCTTTCTTGATGGCAACGCAGCGTTCATCTTCCTGGTGCGTGACCAGCAGCGCACGGCGGGTGCCGGCCGACAGGCCGGTCTGCGACGCCACCGCCGCTTGCAGGCGCGCCACGCTGTCCGGTGTGCACGACGCCGGTATCAGGGCTGCCGCATAGGCGCGCATATAGACCGGGCCGGCTGCTTGATCCACCTGCGCCAGGCTATCCAGTCGCGCACCGGCGCTCTGTTCGGCCAGCGCGCCCTGCTCGGCTGGATACAGTCCGAACATGGCGGTGCGGATGCGCGAGAACGGCAGCTTGGTCTGCAGGTCGCCGATGGTGGCCAGCCATTCGGCCTTGACCTTGGCGTCCGGACGGACCACGGTGGCGGCCAGCGCGGCGGCCTGGCCGCTGTCGGATTTGTCGCGCGCCTGCTCGGCGGTCAACAGCGCAGCGCTGCCACGGACGTCGTAGCGGTTCAGGCGGGCAACGATGTCCCAGCGGGCGTCCTGGCTCACGTTCAGGCCGGGCACCACCAGCTTGCCATCGAGAATGTCGGCCAGGCGCTTGAGCGCGGCCGGGCTGCTGGCCAGGTTGACATAGGTGGTGAACCAGCGGCGCTGGAAATTGCTGTCGCCGCTGGCTGCGACCGTGGCCTTGAACGCCATGTCTTCCAGCTGCACGCCCACCTTGCTGCGGTACTTGGCGGCGGACGGGCCCATCTTGTCGAGGTAATACTTCGATTGACCGATCTTGCCGACGATATCCCCCAGCAGCGTGTAATCCTTTTCGGCCGGCGCGTTGGCCAGCACGGTTTTCAGGAAACTGTTGAGCGGCAGTTTGCCGTCGCGCACGCTATCCCACAAGCTCTGCCACAGCATCGCGCGCAGCAGCGGATCGTCCACCTTGCCCAGCGACGCCTGCGCAGTGGCAAACGACTTCTGGTCCAGCGCCACCTTGGCAAAACCCCAGTCCTGGTAGTTCGGATAGACCAGGTCCGGGCAGGCCGCGCCCACCAGCTCCGGCACTGTCGTCTCGGCGCCCTTGTAGGTGACCGCGACGTTCCGGCTCAGCGCCATGCCATCCTTGCCTTGCTTGAACAGCGCCACTTGCACGCGCTGTTCGCGCAGGGTCGGCATATCCTTGCTCGGCGCGCTTTGCAGCAGTTTAAAACTGTTGACCTTGCCGCCGGCGCAGCTGAGCGACGCCTCGATAGTGTTGACGCCCGGCTCGTACAACCATTCGCGGGTCCAGCCGCTCAGGTCGCGGTTGGCGGCCTCGCCCAGGCTGCCGATGAAGTCTTTCAGCTCGGCATTCTGGTACGAATACTTGACCAGGTAGTTATGCACGCCCTTGCGAAACACTTCGGCACCCAGCAGGTGGCGCAGCTGCATCAGGGTGGAGGCGCCCTTCGAGTACGTGATCGCGTCGATATTGTCGAAGGCGTTGGCGGTCGAGGGTACCGGCGTTTCGATCGGGTGCGTGGTTACGCGCTCGTCCATGACATACGCAGCCTGCTTGCCGCTCGAATAAAAGCTCTGCCAGGCGTTCTTGAACTCGGTGGCTTCGGCCGTACCCAGCGTGCCCATGAACGACGCGAAGCTTTCGTTCAGCCACAGCCCGTTCCACCACTTCATGGTGACCAGGTCGCCGAACCACTGGTGCGCCATCTCGTGCATGATCACCGAGGCCAGGCTCTGGCGCTGGGCGGCGGTCATGGTTTCCTTGTGCAGGAAGCGCCCTTCGGCAAAGGTGATGGCGCCGGCGTTTTCCATGGCGCCGTACAGGAAGTCCGGCACCAGGAGCTGGTCGTACTTGGCGAACTGGTACGGCACGCCGAAGTACTCGTCGAAAAATTTCAGGCCCTGCGACGTGTAAGTGAACCAGTCCTTGGGCGACACTTGCGCTGCCACCGACTGCCGTGCGAACAGGCGCATCGGATACGGGCCGCTGTTGTCTTCCCATACTTTGTACGGACCGGCGTGCATCGAGAAGTTGTACGGGCTTAGTTTCTTGGTGCGCGGGAAGGTCCATTCTTTCGCACCAGCCACATCCTTGACGCCGCTCTCACGCATGGTGGACACCGCCACCCAGTCGGCCGGCGTGGTGACGGTGACCTGGTACGTGCCTTTCAGGTCAGGCTGGTCGAACAGCGCGAACATCTGGTGCGCGGCGGCCGGCTCGAAGTGCGAATACGTGTACACGCGGCCATCGACCGGATCGACCATGCGGTGCAAGCCCTCGCCATTGGTGCTGTGCAGGCGCTGGTAGGCGATGGTGACGCTGTTGCGGCCCACTTTCAGGTCTTGCGGCGCGATGGTGATGAACCACTGGTTGTACCGCGGCGCGACGGCCTTGCCGTTGACGACGAGCTGGCCAATGGTCGCCTTGTCGAGGTCGATGGTCAGCGGCTGGTCGGTATCTTTCAGGTCGAATTCCAGCGTGGTGGTGCCGGCAAAGGTTTCCTTGCCGGTCAGCGTGAATTGCAGCGTGTAATCGACGTTCGAAACGCGGGCCGAGCGGGCCATGGCGTCTTCTTGCGACAGGTAGGCGTTTTCGGCGCGCGGGGCCGGGGTTACGGCAAACGCGGGATGGGCGGCGCCAAAGGCCAGCACCAGGGCGGCGGCGATCAGATGTTGTTTCATGGTGGTCCTTGATGTGGAAACGCCCGCGCGGTGGCGGGCGAGGATAAAGCTGGCGCCGTCATCCTCGCGCGCGCGGATCCATGGACCGTTGGTGTCGCCAACTCAGCATGGATTCCCGCCTTCGCGGGAACGACGGCGCTTCGGCTAACGATGCCTATTTCTTCAACTTATTTCTTCAACTTATTTCTTCAACTTATTTCTTCAAATACGTATCGAGCCAGCCGATCACCTCGTGATGCCACAGCACCGAGTTGGCCGGCTTCAGCACCCAGTGGTTCTCATCCGGGAACATCAGCAATTTGCTCGGGATACCGCGCCGTTGCAGCGCGGTGAACGTGCCCAGTCCTTGCGCGGTCGGGATACGGAAGTCGAGGTCGCCCTGCACCACCAGCATCGGGGTTTTCCAGTTTTTCACGAACAGCGCCGGGTTGAATTTTTCGTGCGCTTCCGGGTTGTCGTAGTAGGTGCCGCCGCTTTCCCATTCGGTGAACCACAGTTCTTCGGTCGAATAGGCCATGCCGCGCGTGTCGAACACGCCGTCGTGGTTGACGATGCACTTGAAGCCGTCGGACCAGTGACCCTCGATCCAGTTCATCATGAAGCCGCCGTACGATGCGCCCAGCGCGCAGCTCTTCTCGCGGTCGAGCCACGGGAATTTCTGCACGGCTGCCGCCAGACCTTTTTGCAGGTCTTCCAGCGGCTTGCCGCCCCAGTCGCCGCTGATCGAGTCGGTGAACTTCTGGCCGTAGCCGGTCGAACCGTGGAAGTCGATGAACACGGTGGCGTAGCCGGCGCCGGCATACACCTGCGGATTCCAGCGGTAGCTCCACGAGTTGCCGAAGCTGCCTTGCGGGCCGCCGTGCACCAGGAACGCGATCGGGTATTTCACGCCCGGTTTCGCATCCCACGGTTTCATCACGTGGCCGTAGACGGTTTCGCCGTTGGCGCCGGCGAACGAGAACTGCTCGTACTCGCCGAATTTCACGTCGGCCAGTGCGGCTTCATTGACGTTGGTCAGTTGCGTGGCTTTCTCGCCCGAGCCGCCCAGCTTGAACTGGTACAGCTGCGCGCCTGATGCCAGGTTGGCCTGGGCGATGACGACGGTGTCTTTCACCACGTCGAAGCCGCTGACGTAACCGTTGCCGGTCAGCTTGCGCACCTTGCCGCTGGCGGCGTCGATGGCAAACAGCGGGTGCTGGCCGATGTCGTCAGCGGTGGCCAGGAGGGTCTTGCTGTCCGGCGTCCAGCGGTAGTCGGCGATCGAGCGGTCCCAGTTGTCGGCCACCGTGCGTTTTTTACCGGTGGCCACATCGACCAGCACCAGGTGGAAGCGGTCCGCCTCAAAAGTCGGCTTGTCCATCGCCAGGTAGGCCAGCGTGCGGCCGTCCGGCGAATAGATGGCCTTGGTGTCCCAGGCCTGGTTGTCGGCGGTCAGGTTCTTCGGTTCGCCGCCGGTGGCTGGCACCGTGTACACGTCGAAGTTGGTGGACCACGCTTCGGTCTTGCCGGCGATGCGGGCGGAGAACACCACGGTCTTGCCGTCCGGGCTGAAGTGGTACTCGCCGTTGTCGCCGAACGGTTTCGATGGCACGTCGCCATCGAGCGTGCCCGACAGGGCTACCGGTTCGGCGCTGACCCGGCCGGCGGTGTCGATCGGTGCCGCGTACAGCACGTTGGTGCGGCCGTCGGCCCAGGTGTCCCAGTGGCGCACGAACAGCTTGTCATAGACCTTGCCGCTGGCCTTGTTCTTGCCCTGCTCGTCGAGACGCTTCTTGGTGCAAGCCAGGTCGACGCAGTCGCGGAACACCGCCACGCTCAGCGCCAGGCGGTCGCCCTGCGGCGACAGGCGGAAGTTTTCGACGTCGAGCGGCAGGCTGGTGACCTTGGCAGCTTCGCCGCCGGCCAGCGGCAGGCGCCAGACCTGCGACGAACCGCTGCGGCCGGACAGGAAATAAATGGCGTCGCCCTTGGGCGACCAGGTGGGTTCGCTGCTGCTGGCGTCCGCTTGCGTCAGGCGCACCGGTGCGGCCTTGGGGCTGCGCAGGTCGAGCAGGTAGAGCTGGGTATTGCCCCGGTTCTTGTCCATGTCGGTGGTGCGCACGGTGTACACCACGCGGGTGGCGTCGGGGGATAACACGGGCGCGCCCACGCGCTCCATCTTGACCATGTCTTCTACGGTAAAGCCGCGCGGCGCGGCCATGGCGCTCGAGGCCGCAACCGCGGCGCCCAGCATCAGCACAGGTAATCTCATTCGGGGATCTCCGACTGTTAACAAAAAGTACCGGCTGGTGGCCGGTCGTCGAACATCATACCAAGATCAGATAGTGCAAAGGGCAAATGTTACTTTACGCTACTTAAGGACATGAGCTGACCGGGAAAATATATTTCGATGACAAGCGTTTTACCGGTTCCACAGCGCTAAAAATGGGCGCATAATTTCCCACTCACCAGTTCAACCTTCCATGACTACCACCGGCATGTCATGTGAACAACGCGCTTTCCCAGCCGGTAAATGAACAGCACACAACATTGCAGTCTGAACAGTTGTGAACAAGTGTAAATCGGCGTTGAACGAGGCCAACCCGGCGCTAAGGTTATCCGACCGCCGTGCTGGACGCCTCCTCTGAACGCCACCCGCGCAGCCTCGTCTTACGATCCAGTCAGAAACGGGAAACGCTATGCTTACTGCCACCTATGTCATTCTTTCGCTGTCGGTAGAACAAAAGAAAGAACGCCAGTTCATTTCGCGCCTGCTGCAAACCGTGCAATCGGTCCGGCGCCGCCCGCAGGAAATCGATCCTGCCACCATCGAATCGCAACTCAAGCAACTGACCTCGTTTGCCGAGGCCCGCCACCAGCGCAAGGTGGAAGCGTGCCTGATGCCGGCCGTCTGCGCGGCCGCGCGCGCCACCGACCGCGATTGCGATGCGCTGATCAACGATCTCGAATCGCTGAGCCGCCACGGCAGCGCCACCCTCAACGCCGTCAACAAGTGCATGCGGCGGGCCATGCGGCGCAGCGCCAGCCAGTGCCAGTTCCTGTGCCGCACCATCGACCTGTATTGCTACAACCTGCTCAAGCGGCTCGACCGCGAAGAACAGGACTTGCTGCCGCTGGCGCAAAAAGTCATTTCCAGCGCCGAGTGGTTCGAGATCGGCCGCGAATTGCTGGCGCAGGAAGACAGCGGCGCCGCCAACCAGCCATCGCTGCGTCCGCGCCATGCCGCCACCTACGCCGGCCGCCCGGTGGATATCCGCATCTGACGTTGTTGTTTTCAGCAAGGTAGCGCCGGGAATGCTTGCCTAAGAAATTAGGCAAGGCTAATATCGACTCATGCCCACCAAGCTTGCCACCTCACCATGAGTCAAGGCGCCACCCTTCTGCACCTGCGCGGCGCGGCCGGCATGGATGCGATTTATCGCAAGATCAGCTGGCGCCTGCTGCCACTGCTCATGCTGTGCTGCGCGGTCGCTTACCTCGATCGCGTCAACGTCGATTTTGTCGCGCGCCACATCGGCGCCAGCCTGGCCTTCCGCGACCATGTGCACAGCTGGGGCATGGCCGCATTTTTCATCGGCTACTGCGGGTTCGCGGTGCCGAGCAACCTGCTGCTCGAACACCTGGGCACGCGCAAGATGCTGCTGCGGATGATGCTGGGCTGGGCGGCATGCTCCGCCGCCAGCGCGTTCGTGCGTGCGCCGATCGAGTTCTACCTGATCCGCTTTTTGCTGGGCGTGTTCGAAGCGGGCTTCTTCCCCGGCGTGATTCTTTACCTCACCTGGTGGTTCCCGTCCGGACGGCGCGCGCGCGCCATCGCCGTGTTTGCCGCCAGCACGCTGGCGGCCGTCATGCTGGCCACGCCGCTGTCGAGCGCCATGCTGCAGGCGCTCACGCCGCTGGACCTGTTCGATGGCTGGCAGTGGCTGCTGCTGGCCCAGGCCGCGCCGCCGCTGGTACTGGGCGTGTTCGCCTGGTGGTATCTCGACGACCGGCCGGGTGATGCCGAGTGGCTGTCCAGCTTCGAGCAGCAAATGGTGGCGCAAGACCTGGCGCGCGACGAGGCGCGCCGCCACGGCGGCAGCGACAAGGATGTCGATATGGGCGATGCTGATGCACCGTCGGCGCTGGCCGTGCTGTGGAGCCTGCTGCGCGACCGCACCATGGTGCTGCTGGGCGCGGCCAACCTGCTGCTCACCGGCGCCAGCTTTGCCATCGTCCACTGGTCGCCGGCGCTGCTGCAGCGCTGGACGGCCAGCGATCCTGCGCAACTGGCGCTGCTGTCGCTGGTGCCCGGACTGGCCGGCATCGTCGGCATGCTGGCCATCGGCTACGACTCCGACCGAAGGCGCGAGCGGCGCGGTCACTTTGTCGCCAGCACCGTGCTGGCGGCCGGCGGCCTGGGACTGGCGATCGCTGCCGACGGCATGCTGGCCTGGTCGCTGGCGGGACTGGCGCTGGCCAGTGTCGGCATCGCCGCGGCCACGCCGCTGCTGCTGGCGATTGCCACCGACCTGCTCAGGCGCGGGCAAATGGCGATCGGTATCGCGATGGTGACCAGCATGGGCGTGCTGGGCGGCGCTTTCGGCCCCGCGCTGGGCGCCCGCCTGCTGGCCTGGGGCGATACCGCAGCCATGCTGGCGGCGCTGGTCGGCACGTATCTCGCGGCCGGACTGGTCCTGCTGCTGGCGCTGCGCCTCGCCTCCCGGCGCGGCGGACCGGCCTCGCAAAGCGGCCAGAACGACAAGCTGGCGCGCAATTCGGACCAGCGTTAAATCCGTGAGCTGGATGGCAGGTTGGACGATCGGTCTAAACTGTTAGGCTAGAATACCGTGCGCCGGTTGGTTACCCCGCGACCGGCGCTTCCGTCCACCCAACTTCAAAGCGAACCATCCATGCGTTTTGTCTTGCCTACTTCAACGCTGGCCGCCATCCTGGCCACCGCGCTTGCCAGCGGCCACGCCGCCGCTGCTGCCACCTCCCCCACCCCGATCACGCTGGACCAGGCCATGGCCAATCCAGACTGGATCGGCACGCCCGTCGAATCGGCCTGGTGGGGCTGGGACAGCCGCCAGGTCTATTACAAGCAAAAGCGCGCCGGCTCGCCGCTGCGCGACACGTACCTGGTCAACAACGGCGCCGCCAGACAGGTCGATGACAAGCAACTGGCCAACCTCGACACCGCCAACCCGGTTTACAACCGCGAGCACACGCGCGCCATCGTGCTGCGCAACGGCGACCTGTTCGAGCGCGATCTGAAGTCCGGCGTGCTGACGCAAATCGTGCGCGGCACCGCTGCCGCTGCCGATCCGCAGTACGCGGCCGACGGCAAGCATGTGCAATTCCGCATCGGTAACGACTGGTTCAGCTGGAGCCGCAGCGAGCGCCTGGTGACGCCGGTGGCCGTGCTGCGCACCGCCAAGGATCCGGACGCCAAGCCCGATGCCGATTCGCTGCGCGACCTGCAATTGCGCCTGTTCTCCACCCTGGCCCGCGTCAAGGAAGAGCGCGACGTAACCCGCGCCCAGCGCGACGCAGAGCGCAGCGCCGACGCCACCCGTGCACCGAAACCGGTGTACCTGGGCGAGAAGGTCGTGATCGCGTCGAGCGCACTGTCGCCGGATGGGCGCTACCTGCTGGTGGTCACCAGCGCCAAGGATGCCGACAAGCGCCGCGTGGGCAAGATGCCGCGCTACGTGACCGAATCCGGTTACGAGGAAGCCGACGACGAACGTCCACGCGTGAGCGACGCCGGCCCCGTGCCGCACCAGTTGAAACTGCTGGAAATCGCCACCGGCAAGGTCACCGACCTGTCCTTCGACGCCCTGCCCGGCATCGCCACCGATCCGCTGGCCGACATGCGCGCAGCGCAAAAGCTGGCCGCGCTCAAGGGCAACCGCCCGGTACGTTTCGAACGCAGCGCCGAATCGATCCGCTGGAGCGACGACGGCGCGCGCGTGGCCGTGATGGCGCAATCGGTCGACAACAAGGACCGCTGGATCGCCACCGTCGACCTGGCTGGCGCCACCCTGCAACCGCTGCACCGCCTGACCGACCAGGCCTGGGTGAACAATCGTGGCAACGACTTCGGCTGGCAGCCGGACAACAGCACGCTGTGGTTCCAGTCAGAAGAAAGCGGCTACGCCCACCTTTACCTGAAGAACGTCCGGACGCCCGATGCGGCGCCGCGCGCGATCACCTCGGGCAAGTGGGAAGCAAGCGACGTCACTTGGTCGGCCGACGGCAAGATCGCTTACTTCCTGTGCAATCCGAAACTGCCGGGCACCTATGAAGTCTGCGCCAGCAACACCACCGACGCCAAGGTAAAAGAATTGACCACGCTTGGCGGCGTGGAGAGCTTCACGGTGTCGCCGGACGGCCGCAAGCTGCTGGTGCGCTACTCGACCTCGTACATGCCGGCGCAAATCGCCACCGTGCCTGCCACCGGCGGCGCCGCCACCCAGCTGACCGACACCCGCAGCGCCGATTACAAGGCCCGCAACTGGGTCGCACCGCAAATCGTGGCCGTGCCATCGACGCATGGCGCCGACCCGGTATGGGCCAAGCTGTACCGCCCGGCCACGCTGGAACCCGGTAAAAAATACCCGGTCGTGATGTTCGTGCACGGCGCCGGCTACCTGCAGAATGTCACCCAGCGCTTCCCCGTGTACTTCCGCGAGCAGATGTTCCACAACATGCTGGTACAGCAAGGCTACATCGTGCTGGACATGGATTACCGCGCGTCGCTCGGCTACGGCCGCAACTGGCGCACGGCGATCTACCGCCAGATGGGCCACCCGGAACTGGACGACTACATCGACGGCCTGAACTGGCTGGTGGCCAACCACCAGGGCGATGCGAACAACGTCGGCATCTATGGCGGCAGCTACGGCGGCTTCATGACCTTCATGGCGCTGCTGCGCGCACCGGACCAGTTCAAGGCCGGCGCCGCGCTGCGTCCCGTCACCGACTGGACCACCTACAACCACGAGTACACGTCCAACATCCTCAACACGCCGGAGCTGGACCCGCAAGCGTACAAGGTCTCGTCGCCGATCGAATACGCCGACCAGCTCAAGGGCCACATCCTGATCGCCCACGGCATGGTGGACGACAACGTGTTCTACCAGGACTCGGTGCGCATGGCGCAGCGCTTCATCGAACTGAAAAAGGATCACTGGGAACTGGCCTCGTACCCGCTGGAGCGCCACGCGTACGTGCATGCGGAAAGCTGGTATGACCAGTACCGCCGGATTTACCAGCTGTTCGAACGGACGTTGAAGTCGAAAGAGTAACCAGGAACGGAAACGGGCCGGCGGACAACTGCCGGCCCGCCATCAGCGTTTTTTGCGGCCTTTCCACAGGTCGGAAATCCACATGCCGACCGGGTACAGGAAGGGGCCGAACAGGATGATCCACCCTGGCGGGTAGAACCCGTGCCTGCGCCGGTATTCTTCGCCCGGTTCGCGCAAGGAGTGGACGGCGGGGCGTTGCGGATCGTAATACACGCGCACCCGATCGTCGCGGCGCAAGTCCTCGCATCTCTTTTCACGTCCCAGCGCGCTGGTATCGGTCCGGTCACCGTACGGTATGCCGTTCACCGTGTACGAATAGATGAAAGTTCCGTGGTTGCTGCAAGTCAGAAAGACCACTCTACCCTCGGCCTGGACGTGGCGCGCGGCCAGGTCGCGATACTCATCGGCGCTGTCATAGCAAGCCGTCAGCAGCAAGAGCGGCGCCACCATGGCAGCGGCTTTCTTCATCGGATCGTTCCGGTTACCACATCAAATCATCGGGAATCTGGAACGCTGCATACGGATCGTCCTCGTCCACTACCGCAGCGGACTGCTTGACGCGCACCACCAGCGACGCGTCGCGCTCCTCGATCTTGTCGGCGATTACGCGCGGCACCAGTTCCACCGTTGCGCCCAGCACCACGATCACCAGCCGCCCCGCCACCAGGTGCTCGCGCACCGCCGGCGACACGTAGATCCGTTCGATCTTGGTGCCATGCGTGAAGTTGTAGGCGATGTCGTCCTTGCCGTTCCTGGTCTTGTCCTGGCGGTTCTGCTGCACCATCTGCACGATCTGCGCCATGATGGCTTTCTGCTGGGCGGCCGCGTCGCGCAAGGCGTTCGCTTCGCGCGCCTTTTCGGCGTTCTTGCGCTGGATTTCCTGCGCCGCCAGGCGGGCTTCATCGACCGACTGCTCGCCGGTGCGGCGCTCGACTTTCTTCTGCTTGCTCTTTTCCTGGTTGGCCAGTTTGGCCTTGGTCTTGTCGATCAGGCCCGCTTTTAAAAACTGCTCTTGTAAGGAAACCATGTCCTTTGCTCCGTGTGGGGGGATTGCCGGCCGCGCCAGCGTCAAGCCGGTAGCATAGCAAAGTCGAGCGATGGGCCGACAGGAAATCTGGCCACCGCCAGCAAACATTTGGTATTTTCAAATCGGGCTGCTATAATTGCGCGCCTTGGCCTGGTAGCTCAGTTGGTAGAGCAGAGGATTGAAAATCCTTGTGTCGGTGGTTCGATTCCGCCCCGGGCCACCAAGAACATCGCTCAGTACGTCTTGAGCAGTCTAAGAAACCGCATTCTTCATAGGAGACTGCGGTTTTTTTACGTCCCGAGGAATCCCGCAGAGTCCGCCTTTAGCCCAACATACAATTTTAGTTGCCCAAAAAACATATTATGTATAGGATGAGTACGCATTATTTCATCCACCTTCGGACTCTCACCCTAATGAAAATCGTTTCCTTCCTCGCCATCGCTACGGCTTTCCTCGTCACTGGTTGTGCTTCGGTGAACATGGCGCCAAAAGAAGACTCGGCCAAAGCCAAGCAATTCAGCCCACCGGCTACCGTCAGCAATGCCGGACTCTACGTGTACCGCAACAGCTTCGTAGGCCAGGCGCTGAAAAAAGATATCTGGATTGACGGTAAATGTCTGGGCGAAAGCGCGCCTGATGTATTTTTCTACACTGAAGTTCCAGGCGGAAAAGACATCAAGGTATCGACCGAGTCAGAATTTTCGCCCAACGACCTGGTCGTAAAAGTCGATGCAGGGAAAAATTACTTCGTCCGTCAATACATCAAGGTCGGTGCGTTTGTCGGTGGCGCTGGCGTCGAGGCGGTGTCCGAGGCTGTCGGCAAGAACGATATCGCCAAACTTGAAATGGCCAAGCCGGGCAATTGCAGCGGCGCCAGATAAATACGCCCGATATTTTTGTATTCAGTCCTGCGCCCACTGCGGCAGGTACTCTTGCACCACTTCCTCAACGGCCTCCGCCGGCAACGCATCACGCCGACGTTTGAGCGGGTCCCGTTGAGGTAGTGTGCTCATCCAGCGCTTAAAGCGGACAAACGCCATCGGCTCGAGAGTGGTCATACGGGCCATATCGCCATTGGTAGCTACGATAACAGCTGAAAATTGGGGCGCGTCCAGCAACTCCTGCGCATGAGGCGCCTGCGCCACCCAAAAATCTTCTTCGTCATCGCTCAACCGGATGGAATGCGCCGATTCGTACGCGTACAACGCATGCGTGCCAACCACGCGAAAGTGCGGACCGAGGCTGGTGGCAGCCAGCCGGTTCAACATCTCTACGATAACCGGTGCCACTCGTCCAACCCGAAGCGCTCGGTCCATCCACCGGATGCACTGGTGCGCACCAGGCAGGCATTTTCAGGAGCAGCAGCAGGCCCCTTGTGCCAATACATGCCGCCACGCACCTTGGAAGCCTCTGCGAGCGCTTCCTCATACGCCTCATCAGTGGCCACTGAGTCGATATACTGCCACGTGGCATCGGCTTGGCGCTCCAGCATAAAAATCTCTCGGTATGTTTTAGTGTTTTTAAATTTTATACCGAAAAACGCAACTATTTCCCCACCCGCTGCAACCTGCACCAGACAACACCCCAGCTTGCCTCGGAATGGTAGTGCAACGCCGATTGGTACATGCCCGGTTGCAGCCACAGCAACGCGCCACTGGCGCCGGTCGCCATGTCGAGTAATTGCCCGGGCGGCTCGCTGCCATACCAGCGGCTGAAATCAGCCAGGTTGGCGACGATCACGGGACCGCCTTCACAACCGATGTCTGCGCTCCAGGCGATATTTTTTGTGTTCATGGGATCGGTGACTGGGACAAGGTGGTGGGTATGTTACCTGCCTAACGAACGCAACTCAAAACCCCAACTAAACTATATCCATAAGGAAATATAAATATCTTTAATTCACTATTAATCCATCCTCAACGTCGTCTACCCAGGAGCTTCCATGCGTTTGTCCAATCTGAAAATCGGTGTGCGCCTCTACATGGCGTTCGGTTTAATCGTTGCCATGCTGGCGACGCTGGTCGTTGTGGCCGAGGTCAATTTCAGCCGACTCGGCACGGCCAACAGCTGGAACGTGCACACCTACGAGGTGCTGGCTGAAGCCAACGCGCTGCAGGAAAACCTGATCAACATGGAAACCGGCCAGCGCGGCTTTTCGCTGACCGGCAACGAAGCATCGCTGGAACCCTTCGTCGCCGGCAAGGCCGCTTTCACCAACAACCTGGCAAAGATTGCCGAACTCACCAGCGACAATCCGGTGCAACAGCAGCGCCTGAAGGACCTGGGCGCAGCCGAGCAGAAGTGGCTGGCCGAGGCCGTAGAACCGGCCATCGCGCTGCGCCGCAACGGCGGCGACCAGGTCGAGGCGATGGCAGCCGTGGTGCAACTGGAGCAGTCGAACAAGGGCAAGGCGGCAATGGACGGCATGCGCGCCATCCTGGGTCAGATCATGGAAAGCGAGCAAGTGCTGCTGCAACAACGTTCGGCTGACCTGGTCGCGCAGCGCACCCGCACCGACATCCTGCTGATCGGTGGCGGCATCCTGGCGACGGTGATCGCGGCGGTACTGGCGCTGCTGCTGACCCGCAATATTACGCGGCCGCTGCAAGGCGCGGTGGCACTGGCACAGCGCGTTGCCAAGGGCGACCTGAGCAGCCATGTGGTCGTGGCCAGCAAGGATGAAACAGGCGAACTGATGCAGGCGCTCAGCGACATGAACGCGTCACTCTACAACATCGTGCAGGAAGTACGCAGCGGTACCGACACCATCGCCACCGCCTCGGCCGAAATTTCAGCCGGCAATATGGACCTGTCCTCGCGCACCGAGCAGCAAGCCGGCTCGCTGGAAGAAACCGCGTCGTCGATGGAAGAACTGACCGCCACCGTCAAGCAGAATGCCGACAACGCCCGCGAAGCGCGCGACCTGGCCAGCTCGGCTTCCAGCGTGGCCGTGCGCGGCGGCGCCATGGTGGCGGAAGTGGTCACGACGATGGGCTCGATCAACGATTCCGCGCACAAGATCGTCGACATCATCGGCGTGATCGACAGCATCGCGTTCCAGACCAATATCCTGGCCCTGAATGCGGCGGTGGAAGCAGCGCGCGCTGGTGAACAGGGACGCGGCTTCGCGGTCGTCGCCACCGAGGTGCGCAACCTGGCGCAACGCTCGGCCAGCGCGGCCAAGGAAATCAAGGTGCTGATCGACGATTCGGTCAGCAAGGTCGAAGTGGGCAGCAAACTGGTGGACCGCGCCGGTGCGACCATGCAGGAAGTGGTGGACAGCGTGCAGCGCGTCAACAACATCATCAGCGATATCGCTGCCGCCAGCGCGGAACAGCGCCAGGGCATCGAGCAGGTCAACGACGCCATCACCCAGATGGACCAGGTCACGCAGCAAAACGCCGCGCTGGTGGAAGAAGCGGCAGCCGCGTCGAACGCCATGCAGGAACAGGCCGCAGCGCTGGCGCACGCGGTCAGCGTGTTCCAGCTCGAACCTGCCAATCCTGCGCCGGCGGTTCGTCAAGACCGCCATCCGGTGCGCGAGCCGCACGCCCGCCCTGCGCGGCCGGCGGGCGGCATGGCCATGCTCAGCGCTTGATGAAGTTGGCGGCCGACAGCGCGCCAGACGGCAGCCGGGTCAGCCGGCCGCGGAGATCGCGCGGATCGGGGCGCGGTTACGGTAGAAAGCAACCATCTCAAGCTTCCGAGGATTTCAATAACCGCGGAACATAAACTCCATGCAAGACTCGGAGAGTAGTTGTTCACTGGAGGACAGTCGACCTGCTTGCTGCCGCATTACTCCATACTTATCAGCGCCGCTTATGGATCACGCAAAGAAATCCTGAATATCCTTCCCGCGCATCGCGCCCTACTATTTCTCCAGCGGAGTGCCTGCCGAAATTTACCACCCGTGCAGCCGCTCCTGCGTTGAACCGCTGTCCGCCCCGAACAGCGGAAACCCTTCAAGGAGAAATAGCATGACCGACCTTAATCGTCGCGGAATCCTGGCCGGTGCGGCCGCTGGTGCGGTGGCGCTGGGCGCTGCTGCCGCTGCCAAGGCTGCCGAATTCGGCAATCCGAATCGGCCGCTGCAAGGCGCCATCAATTCGTCGGCGCTCGCCAATGCCGATCCCGGCCCGCAAAATCCGGCGTTGCGCGAAGTGCTGCCGTCGTTTGCCAATCCACCGGCGACCGACGTGGGCGGCATGCAGATCCCGTGGAACTCATTCAACATGGCCCACAAGCGCATCCAGGATGGCGGCTGGGCGCGCGAGGTGACCACCAAGGCGTTCCCGATTTCGAAGGACATCGCCGGCGTCAACATGCGCCTGGGACCGGGCGGCGTGCGCGAGCTGCACTGGCACCAGCAGGCCGAGTGGGCCATCGTCACCGTGGGCGGCATCCGCATCACCACCATCGACAGCCAGGGCCGCTCCGAGGTGGCCGACGTCGAGATGGGCGACATCTGGTACTTCCCGCCCGGCCTGCCGCATTCACTGCAAGGCATCGGCGCCAACGGCGGCGAGTTCGTGATCGCGTTCGACGATGGCGCCTCCGGCGAGTTCAACACCCTCATGCTCAGCGACTGGCTGGCCCACACACCGCCCGATATCCTGGCGCAGAACTTCGGCGTACCGGCCGATAAATTCAGCAACATCCCGCTCGAGCAGCTGTGGATTTACCAGGGCGCGCAGGCCGGTCCGCTCAAGGCCGACCAGCTGTACGCGGCCTCCAGCCTCGGCCGCCCAGACCACCCGTTCATCTTCCGCATGGGCGCCATGAAACCCACGCTCACCCAGCCCGGGGGCGAAGTGCGCATTGTCGACAGCAACAATTTTCCGGTGTCGAAAACCGTGGCGGCGGCGCTGGTGACCTTGCGCCCGGGCGGCCTGCGCGAAATGCACTGGCATCCGGATGCCGACGAATGGCAGTACTTCATCAAGGGCTCCGCGCGCATGACGGTGTTCAATACCGGGCCGGTGGCGCAAACGGTGGACTTCAACCCCGGCGACGTCGGCTACGTGCAGAAAAGCCTGGGCCACTACATCAAGAACACCGGCACCTCGGACCTGATTTTCCTCGAACTGTTCAAGTCCGACCACTTCTCGGAAGTCTCGCTGTCGCAGTGGCTGGCCAATACGCCGCGCCAGCTGGTCAAGGAGCACCTGCGGGTGGACGACGCCACGCTCGACGTCATCCACAAACTCAAGAACCGCCGCGACGTCATCGCGTGATGCAGGGAGACCTTTCATGACCACCGCCGCCAATACCACCGCCACCGTCGCCACCATGCGCGATGCCCTCGACCACCAGCGGCGCGGCCTGCGCTCCGTGTTGGCGTTTGCCGGACCGGCGGTGGTGGCGTCGGTGGCGTACATGGACCCCGGTAACTTCGCCACCAACCTGCAGGCCGGCTCCACCTACGGCTACCAGCTGCTGTGGGTGGTGCTGCTCGCCAGCCTGGTGGCGATGCTGTTCCAGGCCATGTCGGCCAAGCTGGGCATCGTCACCGGCCGCAGCCTGGCCGAGGTGTGCCGCGACGAGTTTTCACGGCCGCTGGTGGTGGCGATGTGGATCGCCGCCGAAATCGGCGCCATCGCCACCGACCTGGCCGAATTCATGGGCGGCGCCATCGGCATCTCGCTGCTGTTCGACGTGCCGCTGGGCTGGGGGCTGGTGGTCACCGGCGTGGTGACGTTTGCCATCCTGGCGCTCGACGCGCAGGGTTTCCGTCCGCTGGAAATCGTGATTGCCGCGCTGGTGGCGGTGATCGGCCTCAGTTACCTGGCCGAGCTGGTGATCGTGCCGCCCGACTGGCACGCGGCGCTGTTCCATACCTTTGTGCCGCAACTGCACGGCAAGGATGCGCTGATGCTGGCCGTGGGCATCGTCGGCGCGACCATCATGCCGCATTCGATCTACCTGCATTCGGGACTGACACAACACCGCGCGCCGGCCCGCAACGACGCCCAGCGCCACCAGCTCGTGTCGTTCTCCAACCGCGAGGTGGCGATCGCACTGGGACTGGCCGCGCTGGTCAACATGGCGATGGTGGCGATGGCTGCCGCCGCCTTCAGCGAGACCGCACCTGGCCTCGCCGATATCGCCACCGCCTACCACACCCTGGTGCCCGCGCTGGGCGCGGGCGCCGGCGTGCTGTTCCTGATTTCGCTGCTGGCCTCGGGCATGTCGAGTTCGGTGGTGGGCACCATGGCTGGCCAGAACATCATGCAGGGCTTCGTCGGCTTTAAAATTCCGCTGATGGCGCGACGCCTGGTCACCATGGTGCCGGCGTTCATCGTATGCGCCACCATGAACCCGATGACGGCCATGATCGACAGCCAGATCGTGTTGAGCCTGGTGCTGCCGGTGCCGCTGATCGCGCTGGTGGTGCTGTCGTCGCGCCGCTCGGTGATGCAGCGTTTTACGGCCGGCCGCAGGCTGACCGTGGCGGCGGCGGTGGCTACCGCCGCCATCGTGCTGCTCAATATGGCGCTGCTGTGGCAGGCATTGGCGGGGTAAGTGATAAATGATCGAGCCGCGCCGCGCCCTCGTCGAGCAGGAACTGGTAAAAGTCGCGCGCCGCGCGCGGCAGCCCATGTTCGCCACGATGCACTGCGTGCCACTGCTGCATCACCGGGAAGCCCTGCACATCGAGCGCGCACAGCTGGCCACTGCGCACATCGGCCTGCACTTCGCGCGCGGACAGCAGGCCGATGCCGATGCCGGCGATCACCGACTGGCGGATCGCCTCGCTGCAACCAAGTTCCATGAAGCGCGGCGCGGTGTCAAAACCGATGGCGGCGCGGCCCAGCAGGGTGTCGTCGGCCACCTGGCGGGTATCGGTACCGTGCTCGCGCACGATCAGGCATTCGTGCGCCAGGCACGCGACCGGCACCTGCGCCGCGCCGGCCAGCGGGTGAACCGGCGGCGCCACCAGCACGAACGGATTGTCGGCAAACGGCGTGGCATCGACCCCGCGCAGTTCGGGCGGATGCAGCATCACCGCCAGGTCGAGCGCGTCGCAGCGCAGCATGGCGACCAGCTGGTCGCGGCTGCGCACCGTCATGTCGAGATCGATGTGGTCATGCTCCTGCAAGAAGGCGCGGATCAGGTGCGGGAAGCAGCAACTGCCGGAAGTGATCAGGCCCACGCGCAGGCGCTGGCGCGGCTGTTCGGCGGCAACGCTCAGCAGGCTGGCCAGCGATTGCTCGGCCGCGCGCAGGTCGGCCAGGATCACCTGGCAGTGGCGCAGCACCACGCGGCCGCCGTCGGTGAGCGCAATGCGCTTGCCGGTCTGGCGAAACAGCGGCAGTCCGGCCAAGCCTTCCATCTGCTTGATCTGCATGGAGACGGCAGGCTGGGTCAGGTGCAGGTCTTCGGCCGCGCGCGAAAAGCTCAGGTTGCGCGCCACGCTCTCGAAGATGCGGAACTGGCGCAGGGTGATGTTTTTCATCGGGTGGACTCTCCGTCACGTGGAAAACGTACCACCCGAGTCTAGCCTATGTACTTCACCGCCAGGCTTACCGTTTGGCAGGGAAAGCACCACTGCGCACGGTCAGGCTGGCAGCGCCACCCGCGACGATGCGGCCACGCGCCCCGCGCTTCTGGCGCCACCTACTTCACCACTCGCACCGCGCGCACCACCCGTGCCAGCCGGCCGGCCAGCGTCGTCGAGCTGGAACTGGCTGACGATCTGCGCCAGCTCGCGTGCCTGTTCCTGCATCGATTCGGCCGCCGCTGCCGCTTCTTCCACCAGCGCGGCGTTTTGCTGGGTCACGGTGTCCATCTCGGTGACGGCCTGGTTGATCTGTTCGATGCCTTGGCCCTGCTCGGCGCTGGCGGCGGCAATGTCGGCCATGATGACGGTGACGTCGCGGATGCTGTCCACCACCTCGGTCATGGTCTGGCCGGCCTTTTCCACCAGCGCGCTGCCCTCGCCCACCTGCTGCACCGAGGCGTTGATCAGCGTGGTGATTTCCTTGGCGGCGGCGGCCGAGCGGTGCGCCAGGTTGCGTACCTCGGTGGCCACCACGGCAAAGCCGCGTCCCTGTTCGCCGGCGCGCGCTGCTTCCACGGCAGCATTCAGGGCCAGGATGTTGGTCTGGAAGGCGATGCCGTCGATCACGCTGATGATGTCGGCCACCTTGCCCGACGACGTGCGGATCGATTGCATGGTATCGACCACGCTGGCGACCACGGCGCCGCCCTTCACCGCCACGTCGGACGCGGTCTGCGCCTTGCGGCGCGCCTCCTGGGCGTTGTCGGCATTGTGGCGCACGGTGGACGTGAGTTCTTCCATCGACGACGCGGTTTCTTCCAGCACGCTGGCCTGCTGCTCGGTGCGGGCCGACAGGTCCTGGTTGCCGCTGGCAATCTGCGACGATGCCGAGGCGATGGTCTCGGTGCCGCCGCGCACGCGGGCAACGATCTGCTGCAAACTGCCGCGCATGGTGTGCAGCGCGTGCAGCAGCTGGCCGGTTTCGTCGCGCGTGGGTTCGTACACGCGGGTGCGCAGGTCGCCGGCAGCCACCGCTTCGGCCAGGGTCACGGCCGCGCCGATGGGACGGGTGACCGACCGCGTGATCAGCCAGGCGCCGGCGCTGCCGACGACCAGGGCCAGCACGCACAGGAGGATGGTGGTCAGGCGGGTGGACGCGATGCGCGCAGCGATGTCGTCCATGGCGCTGGCGGCAACGGCTTTCTGCAGCTTGGACAGGCCGCCGATGGTCGCTTGCAGGGCATCGAGCGCCGGCAGCGTGGTGCCCAGCAGGGCGGCGGTCGCCTCGTCGCGCTTGCCCTCGGCCAGCAAGGCGCTCACTTTGGAAAACGCCTGTACATAGGTGGCGCGGTCGGTCTTGAACTGCGCCAGCAGGGCCTTGCCTTCCGGGCGCGTGATCATGGCGTCGAGCACGGCCACGGCATCGGTGATGGTCTTCTTGTTGACGTCGATCTGGCTGCGTATGCGGTCGGCGTAGGCCCGGTCCGGCGCCATGAACAATTCCATCGTGTAGCGCGCATTGGCGCGGGTAGTGGCGTCGATCAGCGCCACGGCGTCGGCCTTGGCCAGGTCTTCGTGGACGATCTGTTCGCTGCGCGCGCCGATGCCGTTGATCTGGGCGATCGACACCACCGACTGCACGGCCATCATCAACAGCACTGCCGCAAAGCACAAACCCAGCCGGGTACCGATTTTTAGATCCTGGATACGCATACCTTCTCCCTGCACGATCTGGTTTTATGGTGAATCTCCGGCGATTTTTGGGGCAGAGACTAGCGGTGACAGCACACGACAACCAGTGGTGTCACGCAAACGATGTTAACCATTTAATTTACCTGGCGCAATAAATGCGGCGTCAATCCTGATGATTATTTTGCATCACAACAACGCTATCGCATTCCCGAATTTCTGCCATTCATGCCGCGCCGTCTGCCGTCCATCGCATCATTTCCCTGAAACGGACAATTGCCGCTACCATCGGCTGGCACATGCAAACCTGGCATGTTTGACCGTTTCATCACTTCGACGAGGTATCCATGAATCGTATCGCCCTGAAAGTTCTGCCTGCCCTGCTCCCGGCCATGCTGGTGGCCAGCGCCCCGCCCGCCCATGCCCAATCCGCCCCCGCTGCCACCGCAGTCAACGACGTGCCGCTGATCGAACGCGCCAAGATTTTCGGCAACGCCAGCAAGTCCGGCGCCAACATCAGCCCGGACGGCAAGTGGCTGTCGTGGATCGCACCGCGCGACGGCGTGCTCAATGTGTGGGTGGCGCCCAGCAGTGACCTGACCAGGGCGAAGCCGCTCACCGACGAAAAATCGCGGCCGGTCCGCAGCAGCTTCTGGGCGCCGGACTCGAACACGGTGCTGTTCATCCAGGACAAGGGCGGCGATGAAAACTTCCTGCTGTACGGCGTCGATGTCGTCTCCGGCAAGCAGACCAATTACACCCCGTTCGAGAAGACCCGGGTGCAGATCGTCAACATCAGCAGCAAGGTCAAGGACCGCATCCTGATCGGCGTCAACAACCGCGATCCGAAATGGCACGACGTCCACAGCCTCGACCTGAAGACCGGCAAACTGACGCTGGTGCAGCAAAATGACGGCTACGCCGGCTTCCTGGCCGACGAACAGCTCAAACTGCGCCTGACCATCAAGGCGCGCGCCGACGGCGGCGCCAGCTATTACCGCATCGTCGATGGCAAGATCGAGACCACGCCGGTGACCGAGGTGGGACTCGACGATTCGCAGACCACGGCGCCGCTGGGCTTTACCACCGATGGCAAGACCTTGTACTGGACCGACTCGCGCAACCGCAATACGTCGGCGCTGCTGGCCCAGGATGTCGCGACCGGCAAGACCACCGTGGTGGCCGAAGATCCGCGCGCCGACATCTCCAACGCCCTGCAGGACAAGCGCACCGGCCGCGTGCTGGCCTACGGTGTCGATTACCTGAAGCAGGAATACGTGCCGCTCACCGACGCATTGAAGGCCGACCTGGCGTACCTGAAGAAAAGCATCGAGGGCCAGTTCTTCGTCAGCTCCCGCAACGAGGCCGACGACAAGTGGCTGATCACGGTCGATCCGGTCACCGCCCCCTCGTCCACCTGGCTGTACGATCGCAAGGCCAAAAAACTCAGCAAGTTGTATGTGAGCCGGCCCGAACTCGAAGGCGCGCCGCTGGCTGCCATGCATGCGCAGGAAATCAAGGCGCGCGACGGCCTGACGCTGGTCTCTTACCTGACCCTGCCCAAGTCGGTCGATGCCAGCGGCACCGGTCGCGCCGGCAAACCGGTGCCGCTGGTACTGATGGTGCATGGCGGCCCGTGGGCGCGCGACCGCTACGGCTACAACAGCTACCACCAGTGGCTGGCCAACCGCGGCTACGCGGTGCTGTCGGTGAACTACCGCGGCTCGACCGGCTTCGGCAAGAATTTCATTTCGGCGGCCGACCTGCAATGGGGCCGCAAGATGCACGACGACCTGATCGACGCGGTCGACTGGGCGGTCAAGCGCGGCATCACCACCAGCGACAAGGTGGCCATCATGGGCGGCTCGTACGGCGGCTATGCCACCCTGGCCGGCCTGGCATTCACACCCACCACGTTTGCCTGCGGCGTCGATATCGTGGGGCCGTCGAACCTGTTTACGCTGCTGCAAACCATTCCGCCGTACTGGGAGGCGGGCAAGCAGCAGTTCTACAAGCGCATGGGCGACCCCACTACCGACGAAGGCCGCGCACTGCTCAAGGAACGCTCGCCGCTCAACTTCGCTGCCGACATCCAGCGCCCGCTGCTGATCGGCCAGGGCGCCAACGACCCGCGCGTGAACGTGCGCGAGTCGGTGCAGATCGTCGACGCGATGAAGGCGAAAAATATTCCGGTGACGTACGTGGAGTTCCCGGACGAAGGCCACGGCTTTGCGCGCCCGGTCAACAATATCGCCTTCAACGCGGTGACCGAAAACTTCCTCGGCAAGTGCCTGGGCGGGCGCGCCGAGCCGATCGGCGGCGCCATCAAGGCGTCGACCGCGCAGGTGAAGTATGGCGCCGAGTTTGCGCCGGGGCTGGCGGAGGCGCTGAAGTAGCCCTGGAAAGTTATTGGACAGTTAATTCATGCGGAAAATCAAGACTGATTTGTTGCAGGTAAAATAACTGCAGAGGCATCCGCGACGGATGCCGTTTCAGTGCTCGCCGGAGAAATTATGCAAACCTTGTTTTCCGCAGGATTCATCCTGTGCGTGGTGCTGTGGGGCGTGGTCGCCCCCGACCACATGGCCTCGGTATTCGATACCTTGCTCGCTGCCGTCACCCGCAACTTCGGCTGGCTGTATTTATGGGTGGTGCTGGGGCTGGTCGTCTTTGCCCTGTTTGCCGCCTTCAGTCGCTACGGCAACATGAAGCTCGGCGGCGAGGACGAGGAGCCCGAGTTTTCCGTCGTCAGCTGGTTCTCGATGCTGTTTGCCGCCGGCATGGGCATCGGGCTGGTGTTCTGGGGCGTGGCCGAACCGATCTCGCATTACAGCTCGGCGCCGCCAGGCCTGGTATCGGCCACGCCCGAGGCCGCCAATGCCGCCATGCGCTACGTGTTCTTCCACTGGGGCGTGCACCCGTGGGCCGTGTATGCGGTGGTCGCCCTCGGCATCGCCTTCTTCCAGTACCGCCGCAACGGCACGGCGCTGATCAGCACCGTCACCGAGGCGCTGCCGATCCCCGGCATTCGCCGCCTGTCGCCGCTGGTGAACGGCATCGCCGTGGTGGCCACCGCATTCGGCGTGGCGGCTTCGCTGGGCGTGGGGGCGCTGCAAATCAACAGCGGCCTGCACACGGTGTTCGGCCTCGAGATCTCCGACCGCAATCAGGTGATCATCATTGTCACCACCTCGGCCATGTTTATCCTCTCGGCCGTCAGTGGCGTGGAAAAGGGTGTCAAGCTGCTCTCGAATACCAATATGATTTTTGCGGTGATCCTGGCGCTGACGGTATTCATCATGGGGCCTACCGTGGCCATTGTCGACACCCTGAGCAATACCATGGGCAGCTACCTGAGCGAGATCGTCCGCATGAGCTTGCGTGCCACGCCGTTCCGCGACAGCAGCTGGGTGGGCACCTGGACCATCTTCTACTGGGCCTGGTGGATTTCGTGGTCACCGTTCGTGGGCCTGTTCATTGCCCGCGTCTCGCGCGGACGCACGATCCGCGAATTCATCCTCGGCACCGTGCTGGCGCCATCGCTGGCCGCATTCATCTGGTTCTCGATCTTCGGCGGCACCGCGCTGTACATGGAAATCTGGCAGCACGTGCCGCTGTCCGAGGCGGTCAAGACCGATATGTCCACAGCGCTGTTTACGATGTTTAACGCCATGCCGTTCGGCACCGTCATGTCGGTGGTGGCCACGGTGCTGGTGATCGTGTTTTTCGTCACCTCGGGCGATTCGGCCGTGCTGGTGCTGGGCATGATGAGCGACAATGGCAACCCGAACCCCGCCGCGCGCAGCAAGGTGATGTGGGGCGTACTGGTGGCGGGGATTGCCATCAGCCTGCTGCTGGCGGGCGGACTGAAGGCGGTGCAGAGCGCCACCATCCTGTTTGCGCTGCCGTTCTCGCTGGTGATCATCCTGATGACGGTATCGCTGTACCGGGCCATGCGCGAAGACTTCCACGCCGAGGAGGTGCGCGAGAAGGAACTGCGGCGCAAGGTTCGGCAGATGGTGGCCAAATAATTACTTGCCGCCTTTGCTCCGATAGTAATCGGCCAGCACGCCGAACGCCTGCTTGCGCACGCCGGTCTCGGACATCAACCCTTTGCGGTTCCAGCCGTTCTGGAACACCGGGTGCTCGCGCCGTGGCGACTGGAAGTCTTTCAGGATCCACGGCGACAGCCCGCGCAGGGTCGGCAGCTGTTCGGCCATGGCCAGGGTCTGGCGGTAGTACTCGGCCTGGTATTCTTCCGTAAATTTCTTCATGCCGTCGTTGCGGTAGCCGGCCAGCGCGTCGGCGCCGAACTCCGACAAAATCAGCGGCCGGTCGGTGGGCAGCTTCCATTTGAGCTTGGGCAGCGCGTCGAGCGTGTCGCCGCCGTACCAGCCGGCGTAGGTATTGACGGCCAGCACGTCGAGCTTGTCGGCCAGCGGGTCCTGGATTTCCGTGACTTCTTCGCCGTTGACCTTGTGGCGCTCGACCAGCAGCGCCGCGCTGACCAGCCTGGTCGGATCGAGCGCGCGCACGTTATCGGCCATGGCGCTGTGGAAGGCGGTGCGCGCCGGCGACACCGGGGTCTCGTTCCCCACGCTCCACATCACGACTGCGGCGCGGTTGCGGTCGCGGTAAATCGTTTCGGCCTGCATGGCCAGGGCCTTGCGCAGCACGGCCGGGTTTTCCCAGTCGACGGTCCAGTACACGGGAATTTCGCTCCAGACCAGCAGGCCCATTTCGTCGGCCAGGCGCAGCGTGGTTTCCGAGTGCGGGTAGTGCGACAGGCGCACGTAGTTGCCATTCAAGCCGTGCTTGATTTCGCTGAGCAGCGCACGCGACGCCTGTTCGGTCATGTTGCGCGCCGGGTTCGAGCCGAATTCCTCCTCGTGCAGCGAGATCCCGCGCAGGAAGACCGGCTTGCCGTTCAGGAGAATCTCGTTGCCCCTGACAGCGATGGTACGGAAACCGATGCGGTCGCGGATCGCGTCGCCACTGGTGGAAAAGCGCACGTCGTACAGCGTGGGACTGTCGGGCGACCAGCGTTGCAGCTTGGCTGGCGCGGCCAGCGCGAATACGGCGCGGCCATTGGCATCGGTGGTGGCGCTGGCGGTGGCCAGCTCGCCGATCGCCACCTTGACCAGCTGCCCGGCCGCCTGCGCGCCTTGCAACTGCACGGCGCCGGTGATGCGGCCGTCCTGGCCCAGGCTCACGGTGGCGTCGTCGATAAAGGTGGCGGGCGTGGTGATCAGGCGCACCGGCCGGGTGATGCCGCCGTACAGGTCCCAGTCGGTGATCGGGGTGGGAATGGTCTGGGCGTCGTGCGTCGAATCGACGCCGACGGTCAGGCGGTTGTCGCCGGCGCGCAGGGCGTCGGTCACTTCCAGCACGAATGGCGTGAAGCCGCCTTCGTGGCGGCCGATTTCCTTGCCGTTCAGGTACACGTAAGCGCGGTAGTTGACCGCCTCGAAGCGCAGGAAGGCGCGCTTGCCCTGCTCCTTGCGCGCATTGAACTTGCGCTGGAACCAGACCAGGCCGTCGTAGTAGCGCAAGGTGGGCGTGGCCGCGTTCCAGGCGCCGGGAATGTTCATCTGCGCGCTGCGATCGAGGTCGAACTCGAAGAACTCGACGCCACCCTTGGCTTCCTGGGCGGCGATGTCGATGTCGCGGTAGCGCTGCATGCGCGACTTGGCCACCCAGCCGTTGATGTCGTTCAGGCCGGTGCGGTACAGGTCTTTCGAATAGGTCCACTGGCCCGATAAATCGACGCTGTCGCGCGACTGCGCGGCGGTCAGCAGCACGGCCGGGCGCAGGTCGGCGTGGGTGGTAGCCGGCGTTGCGGTGGCAGCTGAAGCGCCGCCGAAGTGGCACACCAGGAACAAGGCGATGAGGATTTTTTTCATGGTCGTCAAATAAGTCTGGTTAATCGTTAGCGTAACAGGCCGGCCGCGCGCGCCGCCTCGTCGAGGCTGTCGCCGACCAGCGCCATGTTCTGGATCGCGGCCAGTCCCCATTGCGCCGCGCCGTTGGTGCTGATGTTGGGCTGCTCGTTGAGCGGGCGCAGGGTGGCAGTGCCGTCGATGCGGCGCGGCGCGTCGCGGGCGGCGTTCCTGGCAAAGTCGTTGCCGAAGAATTCGCGCCAGGTGCGCAGCGCCAGCGCGCGGTCGCGCTCGTGGTAGGCGGCGTAGGCGGTCATGCGCGAATTGGTGTTGGTCATGCCGCGCCCGCCGGGGTCGCGCCCCAGCAGCGCCACCAGGTCTTCCTTCGGCGCGTTGTAGGCGCGGCAGTAAGCGAGCCAGGTCTTGCGGTAGGCCGGCACGTCCACCAGCGCCAGCAGTTCCGAATTCATTTCCACCACGCCGAACACGCCGTTCAGATTGGAGAACTGGACATAGTCGCCGGCGCCGCCGAACTTGCCGGTCTTGGGGTCGTACGGTGCGGCCGAGGCGAACCAGCCGCGTTTGAGGCCGCCGATGGTCTGCATGCCGTTGACGATCTTGTCGCGCCAGCGCGTGTCGCCGGTGCGCTCCCACTCGGCCAGCCAGGCCGCGATCAGTGAACCCCACACGGTGCCGAACGACGCATTGATCATGCCGTCCGGTGCGGCGCGCGCCGCATTGGGCGCCAGCTTGCGCGAGATGTCGACCTTGTGCAAGTCGGCGTCGGAGTCGAGCAGTTCCCGCATCAGGTCACCGGCGCGTTCGTCGGCAGTCAGAAAATAATAGATGCGGCGGTAGGCGGCATTCGACACCCGCGGCTGCTTCGACGAATCGGACCAGTGCTGCACGCCGTGGCGCGTGCCGAAACCCTTGAAGGGGCCCAGGTGGTACACGTCGACCTCGCCGGTGTGGCGCGTCATGGCCTCGGCCATGCGGAACAGGTCGGCGCGGCCGGTGCGCAGGTAGCTGTACCACAGCCACAGGTCGGTGGACAGTTCCGAGTTGTCCCAGGCGTAGCCGCCGATATCGTAGCGCCACATGTGGCGGTCGTTGTCGTAGGCGTGCATCACGTCGCCGTAATTCCAGAAGCCGTACCAGCGGTGCTGCGCCACTTCGCGCAGGTACTGGTCCAGCTGCGCGGACAATTTTTCTTCGAGCAGGCGCCGGCCCGGCGTGCCGGTATCGACCACGTCCCAGTCGCCGAACACGGCGCACTGGTGGATGCGCTCGGGCGCCAGCACCAGGCGCGCCGGACTGGCCACCTGCTCGGCCATGTGCGAAAACGCATCGTGCGACGGCGTGGCGCCCAGGGCCCACAGTTGCAGCTCGCTGGTGCGGGCCACGCCGGTCGCCGAGTCCCAGCCTTCTTCGTAATCCTCGTAGATGATGTTCAGGCCGGCGATCTGCTGGTCGTGCGTGTCCATGCCGTTGGCGGCGCGGTACGGGCGCATGTCGAGCGCCGGCGCCGACGGCGAGTACAACCAGGCGGTGATGTCGGCCATGTCGCCGGCAGCGTTGCGTACATCGAGGCGGGTGGTGGCGCGCTGCCAGAAGTCGCGCAGGCCGAGCGCCACGCCGCCAGACGCGCCGCCCACGTAGGCAAGGCCCTTGCTGCACGTGCCGCCATTGACATCGATCCAGGCCTGGCCGGCAGCGGTGCGCTTGCGCAGGATAAAGCCGTCGGCGCTGAGCTGCGTGAGCGAAAAATCGTTCCATTGCGGGATCCACTGCATGCCATCCTGCACCGGCTTGGCCATGCCGGCCAGCGGCGGCAGCGCCTGGCCGGCCACCTGCGCGGCGCGGTACGCCTCGCCGGGATCGCGGCGCAGGCCGGTGACGGGCCGCACGGCCTCGCCCCATACGCCGATGCCCTCGCCGGCGTAGCGGATGTGGCGGTCGTAGGCGGGGTCCGTCATCGGCACCCTGGCGGTCACGGCCAGGCCGGCGATGAAATCCTGCTTGGCGTTGCCGTCGAAGATGAAGGTATGGACGATGCGCACGTTCTCGGCGCCCGCATAAAAATACAGGCGTACCGAGAATGGCAGCCAGTCGCGCCCGTTACCGCTGTGCTTGCCGTCGAGCTTGAGCGTGGCGCGCACCGGGCCGGTCTGCTCGACCGTCACCTGCTCCACCCGGCTGGTATAGCGCTGGCGTGTCACGGTGCCGGTTTCGTCGGGTTCCGGCCCGTCCTGGCGCAGTGCCAGCAGTTTGACGTCCTGCACGATCGTGCGCCCGCCCCGGGCGGCGGAGGCGATCAGGTGTTCGCCGCTGGTCGGCACGGTCCACACGGTGGGGCCGACAGTGACGGTGATCAGCGCGCTGGTCTGCCTGACCGCTACTGCGCCGGGCACCGCTGCCGGTGCGCCTGCCTCCAGGCGCCAGGCCTCGGCGAAATTGTTGCCTGCGGAACTGGCTGTGGCGGAACTTCCTGCGCCGGCCGCCGGAACGCCGGCCGCCGGTACGCCGGCCGCCGGTACGCCGGCCGCCCGATTCTCAGCGTCCCGGTTACCGGTAGCGGCGCCGCTGGCCATCTGCACAGACGACGCCACCGCGTGCGCGGTCCATTTCAACGAACCATCGGGCCAGTACGCCAGCGGCCACGATTGCACGGCCGGTGCGTTCGCGCCAGCCAGGCGCAGTTGCAACGCCCCCTTGGCGGGCACGCGCAGCGCGCCGCGCGGCCACGGCACGCCCAGCGTGGCGCCGTCGAACCGGGCCGGCGCCGTACCGTCCAGCCAGCGCAGCACGGTGTCGGCCACCGGCTGCGGCTGGCTGCCATCGTTGGCGGTGGCAGCCAGCGCCAGCGAAGGCAAGGTAGTCAACACGGCGGCACTGGCGGCCGACTGCATGAACTGCCGGCGCGACGTAATGAAGGTCGTCATGGAACGCGTCTCGCTGAAATATTAGTATTAAAGCGAGTATAGGGCTGCTGTGCCGACGGTGATCATTGCACCGCCAAATAATCACAAGCTTGCACACTTTTAGTCACCCGGCAGATGTAGGGCGACAAAGCGTTGCTGGGGTGCTACCCCGAAGGAGAGATTTGTAGCAAAAGATTTCTCACGGGGCTTTGATATTGCCGATGAAATATTTTCATGGCCTAATGTTCCGCTGCACATGCGAAGGTGGCGATCCTGCCGGCGCATCGAGGCAGTTCGACGATTCAGTTCGTTAAGTAAATTCGATAAAAAATGGAGAAACACCATGCAGGGTAAATACTTGTTGCGCGGCCTCGTGAGCACCACGCTCGCAGTCGGCATGACCTCGGGCGCGCTGGCAGCGCCCACCACCGCCACGCCAACCAGCGCTGCCGCCGCGTCGGCCTACAACCAGCCGCCGAAGGAAATCCTCGATGTCATGCGCGCGCCGCCACCGCCGGTGCCATCGCTGAGCCCCACCCGCGACAAGCTGATGCTCGTCACCATGCAGGACTTCCCGTCGATCGCCAAGGTGGCCACGCCGTTCCTGCGCCTGGCCGGCGTGCGTATCGAGCCGGGCAACCACAGCCAGCATGATACCCCGGGCGGCTACGGGATTCCACCGTGCGTGAGCGCGATCGACCTGGTGCAGGTTGCCGATGGCAAGCAAACCGCCGTCAAACTGCCGGCCGACGCCTGCCCGCGCCGCCCTGTCTGGAGCGCCGACGGCCAGCGCTTTGCCTTTGAAAACATCACCACCGCAGCGGTCGAGCTGTGGGTGGGCGACGCCAAAACCGGCGCCGTGCGCCGCCTGCCCGGTGTCCGCCTGAACCAGATGTTCGGCGACCAGGTGCAATGGATGCCCGACCAGAAAACCCTGCTGGTCAAACTGGTCACCGGCAACAAGGCCCCACCGGTGGAAGCTCCCGGCTCGGCCGGCCCCGGCATCCAGGAATCGATCGGCGGCACCGGTCAAAGCAGCACCTATGAAAACCGCGACACGCTGCGCAACCGCTACGACGAATCGCTGTTCAACTACTACGGCACCTCGCAACTGGCGCTGGTCGATGCCGCCACCGGCAAGATCACCAATGTCGGCAAACCGGGCTTGTACGAAGAGCTGAGCGTGGCGCCGGACAGCCGCCACGTGGTGGTGACCGAAATCCGTCCGCCGTACTCGTACGTGACCACCTTCGACCGCTTCCCCAAGCAGATCGACCTGTGGGACCTGCGTGGCGTAAAACCAGGCGCCAACCCGGTCGTGCGTGAAATCGCCGCGCTGCCGCTGGCCGACCGCGTACCGAATCGCGGTGTGCCGACCGGCCCGCGCAGCTTCACCTGGCGTCCGACCGACGCGGCCACGCTGGTGTGGGCCGAGGCGCTCGATGGCGGCGATCCGAAAGTGAAAGCGGCCGAGCGCGACAAGCTGGTCATGCTGAAGGCGCCGTTCACCGGCGCGCCGGTGGAAATCACCCGCACCGAGCAGCGTTACGCCGGCCTGTCCTGGAGCGAAAATGCCGGCACCGCGCTGCTGAGCGACTACGACGTCAACCGCAAATGGCGCCGCACCTGGCAGCTCAATGTCGATGACGCGAAAAACTCGCGCCGCCTGGTGTGGGATATGTCGGCCGACGAAAAATATGCCAACCCGGGCAACCCGGTGCGCCGCCAGCTAGCCAACGGTTCGTGGGTCATCCGCCAGGACGGCGACACCATCTACCTGTCGGGCATGGGTTCGTCGCCCGATGGCGACCGTCCGTTCCTCGACAAATTCAGCCTGGGCACGCAGCAGTCGGAGCGCCTGTTCCGCAGCGGTAAAACCTCGTATGAACAGTTCATCGGCTTTGCCGGCAACGACACCCGTCGCCTGCTGACCTGGTACCAGTCCACCACCGACACCCCGAATGCGCTGCTGCGCACCGTGGGCGCACCGGCGGCCGGCGCGGCCAAGGGCGAAGCGGCGTTCGATTCGTCGAGCGCACCGCTCACGCACCTGAAAGACACCGCGCCGCAAGTGCGCGAGATCCAGAAGCGCCTGGTGAAATACAAGCGCGCCGATGGCGTGGACCTGTCGTTCACGCTGTACACGCCGCCCGGCTACAAGGAAGGCACGCGCCTGCCGACCATCCTCAACGCCTACCCGCTCGACTACGCGGACGCGTCGCAGGCCGGCCAGACCACCGGTTCGCAAGCGACGTTCACCCGCCTGCGCCAGTACCGCCTGCTGCTGCTGTCGGGCTACGCCATCATCGACAGCGCCGCCTTCCCGATCGTGGGCGACCCGCGCAAGGCGTACGACACGTACACCGAGCAGCTGGTAGCCAACGCCAAGGCGGCGGTGGACGAAGCAGTGCGCCTGGGCGTGACCGATCCGGCTCGCGTGGGCGTGACCGGCCATAGCCACGGCGCCCTGATGACGGCCAACCTGCTGGCGCACTCGGACCTGTTCCGCGCCGGCGCGGCCACCAGCGGTTCGTACAACAAGTCGCTCACGCCATTCGGTTTCCAGAACGAGCGCCGCTCGGTATGGGAAGCGCCGGACGTGTACACCAAGGTCTCGACCTTCTTCTACGCCGACAAGCTCAAGACGCCACTGTTGATCGTGCACGGCGGCGACGACGCCAACCCGGGCACCACCCCGCTGCAATCGACCAAGCTGTACGAAGCGATCCGCGGCAACGGCGGCGTTACCCGCCTGGTGATGCTGCCGCACGAGCCGCACTGGTACGCGGCGCGCGAGTCGAACGAGCAGCTGGTGTATGAAATGCTGCGCTGGTTCGACAAGTACGTGAAGAACGCACCGGCGGCTGCACCTGCCAGCGTCGCAGCCAACTAAGGTTTGCGGCAAATCCCGTCCCGGTTCATCCGGGGCGGGAAACGGTATATACTCTTCCCATGAACACCCAGCGCCTCCCTGTCCACTGCAACCGCACATCTCCGTCCCGGAGTGCGTTGCCTGCGGCCGCACGCTTTGCCGTGCCGGCCAGGGACCTCGCCCGCCTTTTCGTCGCTCGGTAAGCAGGAACCTTCCGGTTCACCTGCCTGCCGAGCCACCTCACCGCCCCCGCTCGACCGCAAGACCGCCCGTGGACACAGGTCCACCGGATCACCTACGCACGTCCCTTAATACACTGGAGCCATCATGCATCCTCAGATTACCGTCTCGTCGCTCGACATCGAACGCCTGGAAGCGTTGTTCGACGCCCTGCCCATCGCCACCGCCAATGCCAACGCCCGCCTGCTGGCGGAACTGGGCCGCGCCAAGGTCGTGGAGCCGGAGCAGATGCCACCGAACGTGGTCACCATGCGCTCGCAGGTGCGGTTCGACATCGAACAGCCACCGCAGCAACTGTGCCTGACCCTGGCGTACCCGAAAGACATGGCCGAACTCGACGACGGCATCTCGATCCTGACCCCGATCGGTACCGCCCTGTTGGGCCTGGCCATCGGCGACCGCATCGACTGGCCCCTGGCTGACGGCCAGACCACCAGCCTGCGCATCGTCGACATCCCTTACCAACCCGAACGCGCCGGCGAAATCTTCCGCTAACCCCGGGGTCAGCGCTAACCCCGGGGTCAGTGCCGACATTCGGACATTTTTGAACCTAATTGCGCAATATTGGTCGTTATTAGCGATCAGTTCGTGTCCAAATGTCGGCACTGACCCCGAAGTCGCTGACCCCCAAGTCGAAAATAATAGACGACTGGTCTAATTGTGCTATTATGTGTTTTATGAAAGCTGAATACACAGACGTCCGCCAGCACATCCTCGACCAGGGCAAGGCCATTATTACGCGCAAGGGTTTTGCCGGCGTGGGTCTCAACGAGATCTTGACGGCGGCTGCTGTGCCCAAGGGTTCCTTCTACCATTACTTCAAGTCGAAGGAGCTGTTCGGCGAGGCGCTGCTGGACGACTACGTGGCGCAGTACCTGGTGCACATGGATGGCCTGCTCGGGCAAGCCGGCCAGCCGGCGGCGCAGTGCCTGATGGCCTACTGGGACAGCTGGTTCAGCGACGCCACCGAGAGTGCCGACAGCTGCAACTGCCGCTGCCTGGTGGTCAAGCTCAGCAGCGAAGTGGCCGATATGTCCGAGCCGATGCGCGTGGCCCTGCGCGACGGCACCGACCACATCATCGCCCGCCTGGCGCTTGCCATCGAGCATGGCGTGGCGGACGGCTCGCTGCCAGTCGTGCAAGACGCAGCGCAGACGGCGCAAACGCTGTACCAGCTGTGGCTGGGCGCGGCCATGCTCACCAAGCTGAGGCGCGAGCCGAGTGCATTGAATTCGGCCTGGCACGCCACGCTGGACCTGCTGCACCTGGCGCCAGCATCGTATCCCCTGCGCGGATGATGTCGTCCGCGTTTTTTTGACACAGATTCTAGACGACCAGTCTAATAATAAGGAGCTATCCATGAAAAATTTTGAATTCCATAACCCGACCAAGATCGTCTTCGGCGCCGACACCGTCGGCAAGCTCGCCACCCTGGTCCCCGCTGGCGCCCGCGTGCTGATCCTGTTCGGCGGCGCCAGCGCCGAAAAAACCGGCACCCTGGCCGAAGTGCGCACCGCCCTGGGCGAACGCACCGTGCGCGAGTTCGGCGGCATCGAACCGAACCCCAGCTACGAAACCCTGATGCGCGCGGTCCACGTGGTGCGCGAAGAAAAGATCGACTTTCTGCTGGCAGTCGGTGGCGGTTCCGTCATCGACGGCACCAAGTTCGTGGCCGCCGCTGCCTTGTTCGACGGCGAGCCATGGGATATCGCCCGGCAAGGCGGCGCCAACGTGCAACGCGCCCTGCCTTTCGGCTCGGTATTGACCTTGCCGGCCACCGGTTCCGAGATGAACAACGGCGGCGTGGTCACCCACAAGGCCACCCAGTCCAAGCTGGCCTTCCGCCATGCGCTGCTGTTCCCGGCATTTTCCATCCTCGATCCGCGCAAGACGTTTACGCTGCCGACCAGCCAGGTCGCCAATGGCCTGGTCGATGCGTTCGTCCACACCACCGAGCAATACCTGACCTACCCGGTCAATGCCAAAGTGCAGGACCGCTTTGCCGAAGGCTTGCTGCAAACCCTGGTGGAAATCGCCCCGCAGGCGGTGGCTACCCCGGACGACTACGAAACCCGCGCCAACCTGATGTGGACCGCCACCCTGGCGCTGAACGGCTTGATCGGCGCCGGCGTGCCGCAGGACTGGGCCACCCACATGATCGGCCATGAACTGACCGCCCTGTACGACATCGACCACGCCCGCACCCTGGCCCTGGTGCTGCCCGCCCTGCTCGATGTACAGCGCGAGCAAAAACGCGGCAAGCTGCTACAGTTTGGCGAACGCGTGTGGGGCATTACCGACGGCACCGACGACCAGCGCATCGACGCCGCCATCGCCCGCACCCGCGCCTTCTTCGAGGGCCTGGGCATTCCTACCCGCCTGTCCGCCTACCAGCTTGGCGACGACGCCGTGGAAGCGGTCCTGAAACAGTTACAAGCGCACGGCATGACGGCGCTGGGCGAGCACCGCGATATCGACCTGGCGCGCAGCCGCCAGATTTTGCAAGCAGCACTCTGAACCAACCCACCAAGGACACACAATGAACATTCTCATGGTACTGACCTCGCACGACCAACTGGGCGACACCGGCAAAAAAACCGGCTTCTGGCTGGAAGAATTCGCCGCGCCTTATTACACGCTGAAACACGCCGGCGCCAGGCTGACGGTAGTGTCGCCAGCCGGCGGCCAGCCGCCGCTCGATCCGAAAAGCGACGAACCCGATGCGCAAACGGCAGCGACCAAGCGCTTCAAGGCCGACCCGGAGGCGCAAGCCGTACTGGCCAACACCGGCAAGCTGGCTGACGTAAAAGCGGAAGATTTCGACGCCGTGTTCTACCCGGGCGGCCACGGCCCGCTGTGGGACCTGGCCGAAAGCCGCGATTCGATCGCGCTGATCGAAGCCATGATCGCCGCCGGCAAACCGGTCGCCACCGTATGCCATGCACCGGGCGTGCTGCGCCACGTGAAGGCAGCCGACGGCTCGCCGCTGGTCAAGGGCAAGCAAGTCACCGGCTTTACCAACACCGAGGAAGCAGCGGTGGGCCTGACCCATATCGTGCCGTTCCTGGTCGAAGACATGCTCAAGCAAAACGGCGGCGAATACTCGAAGCTGGGTGACTGGCAGCCGTACGCGATCACCGACGGCCTGTTGGTCACCGGCCAGAATCCGGCCTCGTCGGAAGCGGCTGCCGAGGCGCTGCTCAAGCTGCTGGCCTGATTGAAACCTGTCCCGGCGAAAGCACCGGCCGCAGCGCACGCAGCGGCTCATTCACGACCGGGACCGGTCGTTAGCCCGGCGGCACCGGCTTGCACGCCGCCGTCGGATTGGCGGCGGGGCCGGCGGTGGTTTGTGGGATGAACGGAATCGTGCCGTCGGCGTTATAGGTAAATTCTTCGACCGCGACCGAGCGGCGGTACTCGCCGCCGCCCGGCAATTCGGCATTGTGATAGACGATGTAGGACTTGCCGTTGAATTCCACGAAAGCATGGTGCACGGTGCCGGTCTTGAGATTCTTGTCCATGATCTTGCCGCGATAGCGCCAGGGCCCGGTGATCTTGTCGCTGGTGGAATACACGGTGTACTCGGGCCAGTCGCGCGAGTACGACAAATAATAGATGCCGTTGCGCTTGTGGACATACGGCGCCTCGGTAAACTGCGGCAGGCCATCGGTGTAAATCTGGCTGTCGAGTTCGATCATATTGCGCTTGATCTTCGCGTATTTCAGCACCTGGTTGCCCCAGAACATCCACGCCTGACCATCGTCGTCGATGAACACGCCGGGGTCGATGTCGTCCCAGCCGATATCGGTCTGCAAGGTCATGCTGTTGGTGATCAACGGCTTGCCGATGGCATCGCGGAACGGCCCCAGCGGGCTGTCGGCCACGGCCACGCCGATCGCCTTGGCCTTGGCGCTGCGCTCGGTCACGGTGGCAAAGAACCAGTACTTGCCGTCGCGCTTGATGATGTCGCTGGCCCAGGCTGAACCGCCCGCCCACGCGAACACGTCGTAGCGCAGCGCGGTGCCATGCGCGGTCCAGTTCTGCATGTCGCAGGTGGAATACACCAGCCACTCGTTCATCACGTACTCGGTGCCCTCGGGCGGCGGCAGCGCCTCGTCGCGGCCCGCGTACAGGTACACGCGGCCGTTATCGACCAGCGTGGCCGGATCGGCTGTAAACTTGTCCGTCACCAGCGGGTTGCCCGCCTGCGCGGCGGCACTGCCCAGGGCCATCAGTACGGCCAGCATGCATTTCTTCATCAATTTACGTCTCCCGTGTGTGGATATCAGCGCAACCGCAAGTTACCACGCGCACGGCGCCACCAATACTCATCCGGCTGAGCGTTGTATGGACGCATACAATGTTTTGCCACGCAAATATAACCGGCGTATAGTGACCTGGCTGCACCTTCCCGTTGTACTTCTCTTCCCTTAAGCGAGGTCACCCATGAAAAAGCTGTTCGTTGCCGGCATGCTGCTAGCGTTCGGCAGCGCGGCGTTTGCCGCCGAGCCTACCGCCCAGCAAAACAAGATGAAAACCTGTAACGCCGAAGCCACGGGCAAGAAAGGCGATGAGCGCAAGGCTTTCATGAAGCAGTGCCTGAGCGCCAAGCCGGCGCCAGCGGTCACGGCCGAACCGGAAATCCCGCTCAGCCAGCAAAACAGGATGAAAAAGTGCAATAACGACGCCGTCGGCAAAAAAGGCGACGAACGCAAGGTGTTCATGAAAGCCTGCCTGAGCGCCAAATAAGCGCGCTTCCTGATATGGTCAGAGACGCCACCCCGTGCAACCAGCACCGGGTGGCGTTTTTTGCACTTGAAATTGCCTCACTGGCACGAAAATTGCGTACGACATACTTTTTGTGATCGACCAAAAGTAATGAACGCAAATCCTTTACCGCGTTCGGACATGTTTTTACCTTACATGCCGGACGTTGCACGCTGCGAGCTGTCGCTGCGCGAACTCAATCAGATGTGGCAACTTATCGAGTCGTCCGCCAAGATGAACTGCCCGGCCGAGGCGCGCCTGCTGCTGCCCGCCATGGTGGCCACGCGCACCGGTTTCGCGCACCTGGAACAGGCGCTGATCGCCAACCTGGTGCAAGAGAAGGTCAACCAGGTGCTGGCCAACCTCGGCACCCAGGCCCGGTACGCCATCGACATCCTGGTGCGCAACCTGTTCGAGCGCACCGCCGATGTCGGCTTCCTGGCCACCGACGCCGACCTGTGCACCTTTGTCGCGGACTCTACCGACGACAGCGACCATGACCATGACCACCGCTGCGCCAGTCTCGACGCCGCGCGCCGGCGCCTGGCCGCCTACCGCGACAAGTACACGGTCTATGACCAGATCCTGCTGCTCGATACCGGCGGCCGTGTGCTGGTGCAGGCCGACATGACCACGCCGGTGGCGCGCAGCCTCGATCCGTTGCTGGCCGCCACCTTGGCCGCCGACGGCTACGTGGAAACCTTCCGCGCCACCGACCTGCGGCCGGCCAAATCGCGCGCGCTGGTGTACTCGCACCGCATGCGCGACCCGCGCAGCGGCGCGGTGGTCGGCGTGCTGTGCCTGTGCTTCAATTTCGAGCAGGAGATGGATGCGATCTTCAGCGCCTACCGCGACCCGTCGCACCGCGCCAACATGCTGCTGCTCGACGCCGACAACCGCGTGGTCAGCAGCGCCGATCCGCTATGGATACCGGCCGGCGTGCAGGTACCGGTCAACACGGGCGGCGCGGCCCGTCCACTGCTGTTCGGCGGCCGCGAATACCTGGTGCAAACCTTCGGCTGCAACGACTACCAGGGCTACCCCGGCCCCGCCGGCTGGAAGGCGCAATTGATGGTGCCGCTGGACCTGGCCTTCCGCGACAGCGGCGCCGACGTCATCCAGGGCGCCGATCCGCAACTGGTGCAGGGACTGCTGTCGCATGCACAAGCCTTCAGTCCGCCGCTGCACGAGCTGATGACGGCCGTCACGCGCACCACCCGCACCATCGGCCGCATCGTCTGGAACGGCAAGGTGACCAGCCACGGCGACGGCGACGGCAATGGCAGCGGCAGCGGTAGTAACAACAGCCGCCTCAACACCATCCTCGACCAGATCAGCGGCACCGGCGCGCGCAGCGATGCACTGTTCTCGCGCTCGATCCGCGACCTGTACCAGACCGTGCTGGCGGCCAGCATCAGCCAGGCCGAACTGACCGCGCAATTGCTGGTCGATATGCTGGACCGCAACCTGTACGAGCGCGCCAACGACTGCCGCTGGTGGGCGCTCACCGCCCAGTTGCGGCGCGGCCTGGCCCAGGGCGGCGGCGACGACGCCATCAAGACGGTACTGGTCCACATCAACCGCCTGTACACCGTGTATGCGCGGCTGTTCGTGTACGACCGCCAGGGCCGCATCGTCGCGGCGACCGGCACCGGGCCGCTGCCGTGCACCCACGTCGATGCCGACACCCTGGGCCGCGTCTGCGCGCTGCGCAGCGAACTCGATCACCACGTGGAACGGTTCGCGCCGTCGGCGTTGTACGGCGGCGCGCCCACCTTCATCTATCACGCCGCCATCCGCCACCCGGAGCAGGCGGCCAACGTGGTGGGCGGCATCGGCGTGGTCTTCGATGCGGGGCCGGAGCTGGCCAATATGCTGCACAGCGGCGTGGCGGGACGGCGCAACATGCACGCCTACTTCATCACGCCGGAGCGGCAGGTGCTGGCCAGCACCGACGCGGCCCATCCTCCGGGTGCCACGCTGGCGCTGCCGGCCACGCAACTGGCTGCACTGCTGGCGGCGGCCGACCGCAATGGCCGCAGCAGCGGCGCGCTGATGATGGAGCACGACGGCCAGTACGTGATCGCGGCCTGTTCGCGCGCGGCCGGCTACCGGGAATTCCGTACAGGTGCGGGCGTGGAGCAGCCGGTGCTGGCACTGCTGATCGAGTCGTTCGGACCGGTGCGCGATGCGCGCGAACTGGCGGCGCTGGGCGCGCAGGCGGTGCAGGTGCAACAAATGGACGGCGCAGAAGCAGCAGGCTCCGGCACCGGGAACGGCACCGATTACGCCATCTTCCAGGCCGGCGGCGCGCTGATGGCGCTCCCGGCGCGGACGGTGCAGGAAGCAGTGCCGTTTGCGCGTGTGCAGCGGGCGCCCGGCAACCACCGGGCGCGGGTGGGCATGCTCGACGTGGCGCCGGGCGGCGGCAGCAAGCAGTTCGTGTGGGTATTCGATCTGGCGCTGCTGGCCACCGGCCGCGCCGCCGTCATCACCGACAACAGCCAGGTGATGCTGGTCAAATTCGGCACGGGCGCCATCGGCCTGCTGGTGGACGACCTGCACTCGGTGCAGCAATTCGGCGACGATGCGCTGACCGCCTCGCCCATGGGCGCTGGCGCCCAGGCGCTGGCGCCGCGCCTGATCAAGGCCAACGGCGGCCATCTGCTGATCGAAGAGATCGACCTGGAACGGCTAGCTTTACGGCTGCGAACCTGACGCGCGGCGGCGGTACAGCATCAGCGTCGCCAGCAGACCGCACACGGCGGCAAAGGTGAGCCACCAGCCGGGCGCACTCTTGTCGCCGGTCGCCTCGATCAGGCCAGTGGCTACCGCCGGCGTAAAGCCACCGAAGATCGCGGTGGCCAGGCTATAGGCCAGCGAAAAGCCGACGGTGCGCACCTCGACAGGCATGACCTCGGTGAGCGCCACCACCATGGCGCCGTTGTAGCTGGCGTACAGGAACGACAGCCACAGCTCCACTTCAAGCATGCGCGTAAAGCTCGGCGCCTGCACCAGCCAGTGCAACGCCGGCCAGGCGGTGAGGATGGCCAGCACGGTGCAGCCGACCAGCAGCGGACGACGGCCCACGCGGTCGGACAGCGCCCCCATCACCGGCAGCCAGATAAAGTTCGATACGCCCACGCACAGTGTGACCAGCAGCGCCGCGCTGGTTGTCAGGTGCAGCACCGATTTACCGAACGTGGGCGTGTACACGGTGATCAGGTAGAACGACACGGTGGTCATCGACACCAGCATCATGCCCGAGACGATCAGGCCCCAGTTGGCGGCCATGGAGCGGAAGATTTCGCGCAACTCGGGGCGGTGCTTGCGGTTCCTGAATTCCTCGGTTTCCTGCAGCGAACGGCGGATCATGAACAGCACCGGCACGATCATGCAGCCGACAAAGAACGGCAAACGCCAGCCCCACTCGGCGACCTGGGTGGGCGCCAGCAGTTGATTGAGGCCGAAGCCCAGCGCTGCGGCGACCACGATCGCCACCTGCTGGCTGGCCGACTGCCAGCTCACATAAAAGCCCTTGCGCCCCGGCGTGGCCATCTCGGCCAGGTACACCGACACGCCGCCCAGTTCAACGCCGGCCGAGAAACCCTGCAACAGGCGGCCCGTGAGCACCAGCAGCGGCGCGGCATAGCCGATGGTGGCGTAGCCGGGCACGCAGGCGATCAGCAGCGTGCCGGCCGCCATCAGCGCCAGCGTGACGATCAGGCCCTTGCGGCGGCCCACGCGGTCGACATAGGCGCCAAGGATGATGGCGCCCAGGGGCCGCATCAAAAAGCCGGCGCCGAAGGTCATGAAGGTCATCATCAGCGATGCCACCTCGTCGCCGGCCGGGAAGAAGGCGGCGGCAATGGCATTGGCATAAAAGCCGAACAGGAAAAAGTCGAACATCTCCATGAAATTGCCGCTGACAACGCGGAACACGGTGCCCGCGCGCGATGGCACGGCAGGCGCCGGCGGAATGGGGAGACTGGAAGGAATGGCTGACATGGCTACCTCGGATTGACTGTGGCTTTACGAACTTTGTCAGCCCATTATTAAGTATTTCATTAGTAAAGTAAATCGGTAGTTTCCCTGGCTTTTGCCAGGTTCGCTGGCCTGTTTCGTATCCCCATTGCAACACATCGGGCCATTTACAACGATTTGTCGCCGCCGGTGTGGCGCGCCGGTAAAATCGACCATGTTTAAAAATGCAATCTGACCGAGGAAACCATGCGCCGCGTCCCGCTCGTCCCCTTATTAGCCACCTTGTTTGCCGCCACCCTGCCCTGGTCGGCCGGCGCTGCCGAATCCACCCGCACGGTAGCGCCGTTCATCGCAGTCGATGCCAGGGGCGCGTTTGCCATGACGGTCGAAGCGGGCAAGACGCAGTCGGTCAAAATCTCCGGCGACGATGCATTCGTGGCCGCGCTGGAAACCCGCGTGGTGGACAACGAGCTGCAGATCACGGTCAACGGCAAGCAATACAAGAACAGCAAGGGCGATCCGCGCGTGACCATCACCCTGCCTTCGCTCAGCCGGGTCAAGGTGGAAGGCGCGGGCGAAACCATCATCACCGGCGTGGCCAGCGACCGCCTCGACGTGGGCTACCGGGGCGCGGGCCGGCTTACCGCCAGCGGCAAGGTCAAATACCTGCGCCTGAATGCGAAAGGCGTGGGGGAAGTCGATACGAAAGGCCTGCATGCCGAGCGCGTGGACGTCAACTTCAGCGGCGTGGGCGATGTCAGCGTGTACGCCACCGATACCGTCAACGCGGTGGCCAAGGGCATGGGTTCGCTGACCTACTACGGCAAGCCGAAAACCATCAACAAGTCGGTCTCGGGCATCGGCAACGTCAGCGCCGGCGACTGAGTTCCGCCAACCACCACACTGTGGTCGATCGTCGTCATGGACTGCGTGGCGATGACCTGGATCGGCGCCATCCTGCTGTTGCGGCGCGCGTCGTACACCATCCGCGTGGTCAACTTCCTGGTGGTGGCGTTCCTGGTGGGCGTGGTTCTCATGATCAAGGTCGGTCCGGTCAGCAGATCTACCTGATGGCCGTACCGGTGCTGGCGGCGCTGCTGCTCGGCCTGTGGCCCGCGATCTGCTTCCTGCTGCTGGACGGGCTGGCGGTGCTGCTCAGTCTTGAAAAAACCTCGGCGATGAATATCGCCGCGCTGTCCGACTACGGTTTGCCCACCGCGACCGGCTGGCATTCTACGACGTGCTCACCGGCCTGCCCAACCGCCGCCTGCTGATGGACCGCATCGACCAGCTGCTGGCCAGCTCGCAGCGCGGCGCCCCCTTCAGCGCCGTGATGTTCGTCGATTTCGACCGCTTCAAGACCATCAACGACGCCCGTGGCCACGCCATCGGCGACGCCGTGCTGTGCTAGGTGGCCGCGCGGCTGGAGCAGGCCGTGCGCGAGGCCGACACGGTGGCGCGCATCGGCGGCGACGAATTCGTGGTGCTGCTCGGCCACCTGGCCCAGCCAGTTCAGCCAGGCCGATTTCGTCGAACAGGTGCGCGGCGTGCTGGTGCTGGAGGTGACCGAAGGCGTGCTGGTGACCGCATGGCCGACACCATCGACCGCATGGCGCAACTGGCCGCGCTGGGCCTGCGTTTTTCAATCGACGAATTCGGCACCGGCTACGCGAGCCTGGCCCACCTGCGCCAGATGCCGCTGTACGAACAGAAAATCGACGGCAGCTCATCGTCGATACGCCCGCGGATGCAGGCAGCGTGGCGCTGGTGCAGGCCATCCTGGCCATGGCCGGCCACCTGGGGCTGAAGGTGGTGGCCGAGGGCGTGGAAACCCGCGCGCAGGCGGATTTTTTGATCAGCCACGATTGCGCCTGCATGCAAGGCTACCTGTTCGGCCGCCCGATGCCGCTTGCCGCGCTGAGCGCGCTGATCAAGTAACCGGCGCCCACAGCGATTGATGGCACTGTTACTGCACCACCGTAACGCGCTTGCCGCTGACGCTGCGCTGCGCCGGATTGCCATAGACGGTGATGCTGCCCGATCCATTGCTGCCGGCGATCAGCGCACCGCTGGCCCTGGCCGTCACGCTGCCCGAACCGTTGGTGGAGATATCGGCATCGCGGCTCGACAGGCCGGCCAGGTCGGCATTACCCGAACCGCTCAGGCGCACGCGCAGCCGCTCGACGCTGCCGCTGGCGGTGGCGCGGCCGGAGCCGCGCAATTCGAGCCCCAGCGACTGGCCTTGCAAGCGGCCCAGTTGCAGCCGCCCGGAGCCGTTCAGGGTGGCGTCGGTGGTGGCGCTGTCGAGCGCCGTGGCATTCATGCTGCCCGAGCCATTGAGGCGCACGTCGAAGCGCCCCACGCGGCCCGCGATCTCCACCTCGCGCGAACCGTTCAGGCGCAGGTCGAAGTCGCCGCCGTTCAAGCCCGTCACCTGCAGGCGCCCGGAGCCATTGGCCTCGGCCTGGCGCAGCTGCGGCACGGTGAGCGTCACGCGCAGCGGATTGGACGTGCGCACGCCGCCCTCCGTCCACACCCGCAGGGTGCCGCCGCTGGCGTCGGTGCGCAGCAGCGGCAGCAGGTTGCTGTCGCCCTCCACCGTCAACGACGGCGCCTGCCCCACCCGCACCGTCACCAGCATCGAGCCGTTGATATCGATGCCATCGACACTGGCGCTGACCGCGCGCTGCTCGGTCGCCACCTGGCCATTACCCTGCACCGCATTGCTGCTGAAGGCGGACTTGATCTGGGCATTGCCGTCTTCGGGCACAACGATCACGGCGCAGCCGGCGATCAGGGCGAGGACGAGAGCGGAAGAAGAAAAGGCGAGACGGCGCATGGTGAAATTCCTGGTCAGTGGTGATGTTGCCACTGTAGCCAGAACCGCGGCCGCCGGTGCGGTCGATGCGACGAACGGTGGAATTCGGGGCGTGAAACGCGTTTTACCGCCCTGCCGCAGTGCTATCATGACGGCCATGAACACACCTCCCGACAGCCTGGCGCACCTGCGCACCCTCACCCGCCAGTTCGCGCAAGCGCGCGACTGGGCGCCGTTCCACACGCCGAAGAACCTGGCCATGGCCTTGTCGGTCGAGGTGGCCGAGCTGGTCGAGCATTTCCAGTGGCTGCCCACCGGCACGGACGCCGAACTCGATGATGCCGCGCGCCTCGGCATTCGCCACGAACTGGCCGATGTGCTGCTCTACCTGGTGCAGCTGGCAGACAAGACAGGCGTGGACCTGCACGCGGCGGCGCTGGAAAAGATCGCGCTCAACGCGGTCAAGTACCCCGCCACGCGTTAACCGGGTTGGACGCTACTGACCAGCGCGCACGGTAGTACCAACCCACAGTGCACAATCTGACCGCGCCGCACCGTGCCGGTTATTGCGCCGGCATGCCGAGCGCCTTGCGGATCTCGGCGCCGACGATGTGCCACGCGTGCGAGGTGCTTGAGACTTCGTCGTAGTGACTGGCCCCCGGCAGCACGATCACCTCCGCCTGGTCGCCGGCAGCTCGCGCACGCCGCGCATAATCCTCGCCTGCGCGCAGCGGCGCGATGGTATCGAGCTCACCGTGGATCAGCACCGTGCGCACGCCGGCCGGCAGCAGTTCGGCTGGCGAGGTGTCCACATACACGTCGGGCCGGTCGGCACTCGGCAGGCCGGCCAGTTGCGCGGTGCTGCGGTCGCAACTGGTCTGGATCAGCGCAGCCTCGTTGCGCAGGTCGGCCAGGCCGCCCAGGCTGATCACCACCGGCACCGGGAGCGGATCGGCCACGTACACGGGGCTCGATTTCGGCAGCTGCGCGCGCACAGCGGCCCACTGCGCCAGGTGGCCGCCGGCCGAATGCCCGACCAGCACCACGCGCGCCAGGTCCAGCTGGTACTGCGGCGCCAGCGTGCGCAGGCGGTCCATCGCGGTGCCAACGTCCTGGTACATGCCGGGATAGCCGCCACCTTCCTCGTCGTAGCGGCGGTACTCGATATTCCACACCGCGATGCCCTGCGCGGCCAGCGCGCCGGCCATGTTGCGCATCTGGGTGATGCCGCCGAACTGCCTGGTCCAGCAACCGCCGTGGACGATGGCGGCCACCGGGTGCGGTCCCGGCCCGGCCGGTGCAAAAAACTCGGCAAACTGCGAGGGCGCGGCGCCATAGGCGACATGCGCGGTGGGCGCCGGGCCGTTCAAGGCCAGGTAGTTATCGAGCGACATCGGCGTGGTGACGATGGCGGCGGCCAGCAAGGTGGTAACGATGGTGCTCATGGGGCGACATGCTCCGGATGGGAAGCGGCCATGCTACACGAAAAAAAGGCCGCCCCGGGCAAGCGGGCGGCCAACGAACTACTCCAAGGACAAACGACCGGAAAAACTAGAACTTGTAGTTGGCGCGCACGTAGTAGTAGCCGCCATTGATACCGAACGGCGAGAACGATGGCAGCACCGTGACGGCGGCGTTGTCGAGCGCCGCACGCTGGTCGGCCAGCAGCGCCGGGTTGATGCCGTTCGGGTAGACGTTGAACAGGTTGTTCGCGCCGATCGCCACCGACCAGGCCTGGTCGATCTTGTAACCCACTTCCAGATCGGTGATGGCACGCATCTTGATCTCGTTCTTGTGGTACACGGCGCCGTCTTCACTGTCGTAGTTGTTCGACTTGCCGTAGATCGCTTCGCGCAGGTTGACGGTCCAGTTACCGATCTTCCACAGTGCGCCCAGGTTCACGCGCATTTTCGGCGAGGCCGTCTCCAGGTTGGAAATGGCGGTTTTATCGAGCAGCGTTTGCGGCAGCAGCTGGGTTGGCGCCTGGTTAATCTGCGTCACTTCCACCTTGTTGTAGTTGGCGGCGATCGACCAGTCCACGCGGCCGTAGGTGCCGTAGCTTTCGTTGAGGGTGGCCACGAACTCCATGCCCCGGCTGCGGGTGTTGACGGCGTTGGAGAAGATGTTGATACCGGTCTGGCTGACAGTGTTGTCGAGGACATTGCCGTTGGCCAGGATCGCCGACACCACGGCCGGCGAGTTGATCGCGCCGCCCGAACCGTACAAGGCGCCGGAACCGACGATACGGTCGCGGATCTTGATCTGGTACACGTCCACCGTCACATTGAGGTTGCTGGCAGGGTTGAACACCAGGCCGAAACTGAGGTTGTTCGACTTTTCCGGTTTCAGGCCGTTCACGCCCACCAGGCGCGCGCCCGGCGAATTGGGCGCCAGTTGCACGAAGGCGCTGGTCGGACCGACGTTGGTGGCCGAGTAGAACGATTCGGCCAGGGTCGGCGCGCGGAAGCCGTTACTGATGGTGCCGCGCACGGCTGCCGTCGGCGTCATCTCGTAGCGCGACGTCAGCTTGCCCACGCGGGCGCTGCCGAAGTCGCTGAAATGCTCGTAACGGCCGGCCAGGTCAATCGTCAGGTCCTGGATCGGATTACCGGCGAAGTTGATGTAGGCCGCCTTGTTGGTGCGGCGGTGCTTGCCGGCGTCGGTGAGCGAGAAGCCCGGATACGACTGCGAACCTTCCTTGTAGCGCGAGGCCGGGTCACCCGCCTGGATTTCGTACTGGTCCACGCGATATTCGAGGCCGGTGGCCAACGTCAGCGGCTTGCTCCAGCCCACATTGATCTCGCGGCTCGCTTCGAGCGTGGTGGTGGTCTGGGTGGCGACGAAGGCGCCAGCGGAGAACTCGGTCGGCGAGGCGCCGGTGTCCGCGTACAGCGAGGCATTGACCGAATCGGCCACGCCGATGCGCGACTTGTCGCGGCCATAGGTGGTGCTGATGTCGGTGTTCCAGTCGGCGATCTTGCCCTTGACGCCGACGGTCAGCGCCACGTCATCCTGCTTGATTTCCTCTTTTGGCGAGAAGCCTTGCGGGTACAGGCCCGGCACGCGGTTTGGCAGACGGTAGTTTTCGTAGGCGCTCGCTTCCTTGCGGCCGGCGGTCAGGATCGAATACAGCTGGCTGTTGGCGTCGATGTCCCAGCCGAAGTTGGCGGCCAGGACGTTGAGGTGGTAGGCGGCGTCGCCCTGGATCTTGTTCAGGTACGGGTAGCCGGAGATTTGCGTCATGCCGGGAATGTTGGCGACGTTGCGCGGATCGACCAGGCGCGGGTCGATGCCGCCACGGTCGCTGTGGCCGTGGTACTTCGAGTCCACGGTCACGCTCAGGAAGGCATTCTCGAACGGTTCCACGCCGAAGTTGACGGCGCCACTGGCCGAGCGTCCGCCGCCGTCCCAGTAGCCGCCGCCGGAGACGGTCGCGTTGCCGCCGCGGTTGTTCGACTTGAGGATGATGTTGATCACGCCGGCAATGGCGTCGGAGCCATACTGGGCCGCAGCGCCGTCCTGCAGCACTTCGATATGGTCGATGGCGGAGACAGGGATGTAGTTCAGGTCGGCCGCTGCGCCGCCCTGGTATGGTCCGCCCAGCACGGCCAGGTTGGCGGTGCCGTGGCGGCGCTTGCCGTTGATGAGCACCAGCGTATTGTTCGGGGACAGGCCACGCAGGCGTGCCGACAGCGTCAGGTTGGCGGTGTCGCCGCCGAAGGCCTGGGCCGTGAACGACGGCAGGTTTTGCGCCAGCGCCTGGATCAGGTCCGGCTGGCCGGTGCGCTGCAGCGAGGCCGCATCCAGTACCTGGATCGGCGAGGCGCTGTTCTCGGCCTTCATGCCGCTCGAGCGGGTACCGGTAACGATGACCGAGGCGGTCGATGCGACTTCGGTCGGTGCGGCCGCCGCGGCCGCGACTTGTGCATCAGCGGCATCGGCTGCTTCCGCAGCCGGCGCCGCATAGGCCGAGGAGGCGCCAAACGCCAGCGTGGACAGGACGGCGGCAACGCCGATCTTGAGTGTGGTCTTGTGCATATTTTTACATCCCCATTTTTGGAAAAATTACAAAGTAAGACCTGCGATGACTATTATTTTTTTGCGGCGACTACTTCGATCTCGACCAGCCAGCCCGGGTTGCTCAGCCCCGCCACCTGGACCACGGCGCGAGCCGGCAGGTTCGGCTGGGCGCCGCCGAAGTACTGGGTGTAACCTTCCATGAAGCCCTTGGTATCGGCCTTGCCGCCCTTGGCCGGATCGCCCACCAGGAACACCTGCATCTTGACCACGTCGGACATTTGCAGCTTCATGCCTTCGAGGATTTCCTTGATCTTCTTGAGCACCGTTTCGGTCTGGGTCTTGGTGTCGCCGAAGGCGGCCAGCGAGTCGTTGGCGGCTTCCTTGTTCACCACCGCCGGTACCTGGCCGCTGATGAAGTGGATGGTGGCGGTCGGCGGAATGGTCACGGCCAGCGCGATCGGAAAGTCCGAGTTCGGAATCTTGTGGCGAACGATGTCTGCTGCCTGGGCAGCGCCGCACAGCAGGCCGAAGGCAATCGGGGTCAGGACGGTGGCAACGATTTTTTTCATGGTTCTCTCTCTCCAGGGTTTAATGTTTGTTCGACATTTCGGCCGTGCCGAATTGCGCCACGCCCAGCGCGGTGCGCAGCTTGTGAATTTCGTCTTCGGTCAGCGCATCGGCCTTGTTGCCCCATTCGCCGCGCACGTAGGTCAGGATGGCGGCCATGTCGCGGTCGTTGATGTTCTCGCTGAAGTCCGGCATGCCGCCGCGTCCCTTGAGCAGCACGCCGGCCAGTTCGCCGTGGTCGCCGGTGACGAACTTGCTGCCGGCCAGCGCCGGGAATGCGCCCGGGATGCCCCTGCCGCTGGCCTGGTGGCAGGCCGCGCAGTTTTTCAGGAACAGCGCCTTGCCGTCCGCAGCCGGTCCCTGGGCGCGGGCCGGCGCCACGGCCAGCAGCGCCGTTGCCGCCAGCGCGGCGGCGCTCATCAGGGCGGTGGTCAATACGGGCTTCATGCGCTGGCCCTCGCGTGGATGCGGGCGATCTGCTGCCATGCCGATTCGATGGCGCCGGCCTGCCAGCCGGTCAGATAGCTCAGGTGTTCGCCGGCCAGCATGATGCGGCCCTCGCCTTCCACCAGCGTGGGGTACGCGGCGGCGCGGGTCTTGTCGGTCCACTCGGCCCAGCCGCCAAGGTTGTACTGCACCCGGTGCCATGCCACGGAGAACGCGTTCTCGTATTCCTTGCGGTATTGCGGGAAAATCTTCTCGCCGGCGGTCACCGCGAACTCGGCGCGTTCGGCCAGGCTCAAGGCGCTGACCTCGATGGCGGCGGTCTGGTACTGGTAGTAGCCGAGCACCACGCCTTTCTGCTTTTGCCAGTTCGACGACGGCAGCGAGATGGTGTTAATCCCGCGCAGGTCGGTCAGCACGTGGCCGCCATAGATCTGGTCGTCCTCTTCCCAGAAGCGGCGTTTCATTTGCAGGCCGATCTTGCCCACCGGCGCGTAAGCCACGGTGGCCACGGCCTTCTTGAACTTGTCCGAGAAATCGGTATCGATCTGGCGCAGCACGGACAAGGGAATGGTGCACAGGCAGTAGTCGGCGGTGACGGTGCCCGCCTTGCCGCTGGCGGTGTCCTTGAAGGCAATGGTCACGCCCTTGTCGTTCTGGCGGATGGTCTGCACTTCGGCGCGGTAGCGGATCACCTTGCCAAGGCGTTTTTCAAACGCCTTCGGAATCGCGTCCATGCCGCCCACCGGCTGGAACATGGTGGCCTGCATCGGGAAATCGTGCACCGCGCTGTACACATTGCCCAGCTTCGATTCCAGCAGGTCCTTGAAACCGAGCGGATCGGACGCCTTGCCTGGTCCCGGTTCCATGCCGGCGCCCGGGTACACGGCATAACCGCGGCCCGGGCGGCCCCGGTAAGCCAGATCGGAGGCCGACAACTGGCCCTCGTGCACCAGGTAGTCGAGCAGCAGGCGCTGGTCGTCTGCGCTCAGGGTCTGGTCGAGCTGCTTGTTCTTGATCGACTTGGCCAGCAGTTCGTCCACGTGGCCACGCATGTCGGCCTTGACCTCCTTGATGCGCATGCGCTTGCCCGCGAACGGGCCGGCGTTTTCGGAGTACACATAAGAGTGGTCGTTTTCATTGACCATCACTTCCAGCGGCACCTCGAACAGGCGCGTGTAGTGCAGCGTGGACTGGTGGTGCAGCGGAATGCGCCATGGGCCGTGGTTGATGTACTGGCCGGCGTCGAAGGCGCAGGTCTGCTTTTCACCACCGAGTTCGGTCAGCGAAAAGCCCTTGCGGGCGGTCTGGCAGCGGCCACCGGCAAAGTCGCGCGCTTCGAGGATCTGGCATTGGTAGCCCAGTTTGCCCAGTTCGTAGGCGGCGGTCAGGCCGGCCAGGCCGGCGCCCAGGATCACCACCTTCTTGCCCTTGCCGCTGCCGGTCAGTGCCGGCGGCGCCGACACGGTGGAGTTGATGCCCATGCCCCATGCATTCATGGTGGTCAACAACAAGCTGGTGCCGCCCACCGCTGCGGCCCGATACAGGAAGTCTCTGCGGGTAAAAGAGCTAAACGATTTAAACGGTTTTACTGTTTTGCTTTCCATCTGCTTTCCTCGCCATTTTCACTGAAAAACCCCGGGGTTACTTGCTTCCCCATAGTCCCCTTCATAGCAAGCAACGTGCCATATTGGAAAGACGAATAAACATCGTTCATCATCGAAGCAGCCCTTTATCTGCAAGGCCTTCTTCAACGAACAAAGTTTTTTCGGCAGTGCGCTGCGGGTGCTTCCGGCACGCCGCAGAACGCCTCCAGCGATAAACTTTATTTACCTGAAACAGACTTTATTCATGGCGGCGCCGGACACCGCAACCACAGCGGCGCACAAGCGCACGCACCACCAGATGGCGGTGGTGCATGGCGGTGCAGCGTGTGAAAATCGGGAGTAGAAAGAATCAGCCGGCGAAGCTGACCAGGGCGGGAGTATTGGTGCGCACGGTGGCAAGCGCCGGCGCGGTCACCGCAACGGCGGCCGGCAGATACGCCATTTCCACCGCGCTCAGGTGGCGGCGCACGCCGCTGGCGTCGGCCAGGTGGCAGGCGTGGAACTGCATCGGCGCGGCCGCGTCGAGCAAATAGATCGTGTCGAGGTTGGACGGGTCGTGCGCCACCTTCACTTGCCAGCCGCCGCGCTGGCGCGCCCGCTCGTACCAGCGCTCCTGGACCGCGCGCGCGCAGGTATAAATACTGTCGGCGAAATGGATGCCGTCGCAGCCCACGCTGGCGGTGGCCACCGGCATCAGGCTGCAGCGCACCAGGTGCTCGGGATAGGTCTTGAGCGCGCCGCCCCGGTGCTCCACGCCCCAGTCCCACAATGCCGCCGGCGTGGCGGCGTCGGGCGCCGGCTGGCGGCTGTTGTAGTACAGGATGCAGTCGATGACGATGCGGGTGAACTGCGCCACATCGAGCACGCCGTCGAGCCGGCACGGTGCGCCGGCCGCATTGGCTGTCGCATTGACTGCCGCGTTGACTGCATTACCCGCGCTGCCGGCGACGTCAGGCGCCAGCAGCCGAAAGCGCCGCGCCAGTACCTCCTGCCAGTCGCCGGCCCCCTGCTCGGCGGCGATGCAGCGCAGGTTGAAGTTGGTGCGCAGGGTGCCGCCATCGCCCCACTCGGCGCCGGCCAGCGCGGCCAGAGGCGCCGCCACGAACAGGGTGTCGGGCAAATGGCAGCCCGGCCATTGGGCCGCCTCGATGCGGCGCCCGTAATGCTGGCTGTAGCGTTGCTTGTCGGCGCCGCAATTGGCCAGCGCCAGCATCGCCTGCGACCAGCTGGCCGGTCCCAGTCCCACGTGGATGCCGGTAATCATGCGGCTGTAGGTATCCTGCACCACGTAGATGTGCGGGCGGCCGATGGCTTGCTCGCGGTCGGCGCGCGACACCAGTTGCACCTCGGCGCGCACGACGTCGAGCTGGTAGCTGGCGCCGGGACGGCCGGGGGCGGACGGCCGTGGCGATGCCGGCACCGCACCGGCGCCGGCCGCTGCGGTGTTTGCTGCCGGGGGCATGCGCGTGGCCGAGACCGGGACCGGAACCGGGACCGCCGCTGCGGCGCGCAGCGCCTGCGCCGCGCCGGCAATGGCGCTGGTCGCGGAGCCGGAACCGGAGCCGCTACTGCGGCGCGCCACTTCCGGCGGGCGGTCGTCGTCATGGTCGAGCCAGTAATTGAACTGGCCAAAGGTGGGCAGCATGACCGCGCGGCGCTGCGGCGCCGCCTGTACCCGGCCGCTGGCGGGATCGATGCGGCGCTCGATGAAGAATTCATCGAGCATCTGCTGGTAGGCGCCCAGGCGCGAAAACTTGTCGTGGCTGGCCGCGTAGCGGGCGATTGCCACCCGGAAGATGCGGCGGATGTCTTCGTCCGCGTTCAGGCCGGGGCCGTCGTCGGCGCCATTCTTGCGCGGCCGGCCGCGCTTGATGCCTTCCGACGATTGCCGCACCTTGCCCTTGCCGCCGGAATTGCAGTAGTCGGGCAGCAGCGCGTTGGGGGTTTGCCCGCGCTGCCAGTAGCGGCGCAGGTAGCGATAAATGGTGGGGTGCGACACCTGGTGTTCGGCGGTGGCGCGGGCGATCATCTGGCCACGCCGGCGCGCGTCGTAAATGTCGGGTTCCTGCGCCACCAGCGCCGCGATGATTTCCCAGGCGCGCGCGCGCAGTTGCAGGTATTTGGGCGGCAGCATTTCCTGGCTGACCACCATCAGGTAAGGATCGGCCGGCAGCACGCTGGCGCGGCCATCCCGCAGGTCGGCAAGCAGCGCCGGTAACTGGACCAGTTCCACCTCGGCCGAGCGCGCCGCCACGTCATAGACGTAGGCATGGCGCTGGCCGGGGTCGATCCACAAAACACGGACAGTGCGCGCCGATGGCTGCGGGTAGTGCAGCAGATCGTTGCGCAGTAACATCAGCGCCCCTTCACCGAAAGGTGAAACGGCCGGGTATCGACCACGATGGCGTGCAGCCCCGTATCGGCATTTTCACGCAACAGCGGCGGCTTGATCGCATCGACAAAAGTATTCCACAGCTTCCTGAATGGCGTCATGTCTAAGCTCCGGTTCAACGACTTGTCTCCAGGTTGAGGTGCGTCAAGCGCACCGTTTATCACATTTGTGCCAAGTCACAATGCAATAAGTGGGCCACCCCGGAGCCACCCCACTTTCTCCTATGAGAACACTTTGCCAACATCGGTCCAGGCACCACATTTGCACTTTCACAAGCTTTTTCTTGGTGCAGCGCAGCACCGACTATGTGCGCGTGCGGCGGAAATAGAAAAAGGGCCTTGCGGCCCTTTTTCATGGTGTTACTTGCTACGCAAACAGTCAGTATTTCTTGCCCGGCGCCGGTTTCTTCTTCGGCGCAGCCGATTTGGGCGGCGTCGATTTGCCCGATTCCGGCGGCATGCGGTCCACCTGGCTGATCTTCAACTGCGAACCACCGACCCAGACCTTGCCCAGGCTTTTGAACAGCTCGTTCGGCATGCCGTCCGGCAGTTCCAGCATCGAATACGTGTCGAAGATCTCGATACGGCCGATCAGGCGCGCTTCCAGGCCGGTTTCGTTGGCGATGGCGCCCACGATGTTGGCCGGGGTGACGGCGTTGACGCTGCCCACTTCCACGCGGAAGGCGCTCATCGGCAAGGTAGCCTTGGCCGGCTTGTCCTTTTTCTTCTTCGGTACTTCGTCGTCGAATGCGCTGGCGGCAGCGGCCACGGTGCGCGACAGCGGCGAAGGGGCCGGACCGGCAGCGGCGGCCGGCGCAGGCTTGGCGGCGCGGGCCAGGGTGGCGCGCGGGGCCGGCGCCGCTGCCGGTGCCGAAGAGGTCGCCGGTGCCGACGGTGCAGCGGAAGCCGCAGGCGCGCCACCGCTGTCACGGCTGATGCGCAGCTGCTGGCCGGCTACCTTGATGCCGGCCAGGTGCTCGAGCACGTCGCCGGCGAGGTCGTTCGGCATGTCCAGCACGCTGTAGTCGTCGTAGATTTCGATGCGGCCGATGTTCTTCGAGTCGATGCCGCCTTCGTTGGCGATGGCGCCCACGATATTGCCCGGCTTGACGCCGTGCTGGTAGCCGACTTCGATGCGGAAGGTTTCCATGCCGGCGTCCGGCGCGCGCACGATGCGTTCCTTTTTAGGGAAACGCTCGCTGCGGTCCGGGCGCTCGCCACGCTCGGGGCGGTCAAAGCGATCACCACGATCGCCACGGTCGAAGCGGTCGCCGCGCTCCGGGCGGTCGAAGGACGCACCGGCACGGGCCGGGCGCTCTTCCCACTGGGTGACCTGCTTCTTGTCGAGCAGCAGCGGCACGTCGCCACGGGCCATCTTGGCCAGGGCGGCGGCGATTTCGATCGCCGGCACGTTCTGTTCGCGCTCGAAGTCTTCGATCAGCGACTGGAACTGTTCCAGCTCGCCCTGGGCCAGGGTTTCCGATATCTGTTGCTTGAATTTGGCGATACGGACATCGTTGACAGCCTGGATGGTCGGCAGTTCGAGCATGCCGATCGGCTGGCGCGTGGCGCGCTCGATCATTTTCAGCAGGCCTTTTTCGCGCGGCGTGATGAACAGGATCGCCTCGCCGCTGCGGCCGGCGCGGCCGGTACGGCCGATACGGTGGGTATAGCTTTCCGGATCGTGCGGCACGTCGTAGTTGACCACGTGGCTGATGCGTTCCACGTCCAGGCCGCGTGCGGCGACGTCGGTGGCGACCAGGATGTCGATCTTGCCTTCCTTGAGCTGGGCAATGGTGCGCTCGCGCTGCGCCTGCTGGATGTCGCCGTTGATGGCGGCGGCCGAGAAGCCGCGCGCCTGCAGCTTCTGCGCCAGTTCCTCGGTACCGAGCTTGGTGCGCGAGAAGATGATCATGCCGTCGAAGTCTTCAGCTTCCAGGATGCGGGTCAGCGCGTCGAGCTTGTGCATGCCCGACACCAGCCAGTAACGCTGGCGGATGTTTTCGTTGGTGCCGGTCTTGGCGGCGACGGTCACTTCCTTCGGATTGCGCAGGTACGTGTTGGCGATGCGGCGGATGGCCGACGGCATGGTGGCCGAGAACAGCGCGGTCTGGCGCGTGGCCGGGGTCTCCTGCAGGATGCGTTCGACGTCGTCGATAAAGCCCATGCGCAGCATTTCGTCGGCTTCGTCGAGCACCAGGGTTTTGAGCTTGGAGATATCGAGCGAACCCTTGTCCAGGTGGTCGATCACGCGGCCGGGAGTACCGACCACCACGTGCACGCCGCGACGCAGCGCCGACAGTTGCGGGCCGTAACTCTGGCCGCCGTAAATCGGCAGCACGTGGAAGCCGGGAATGTGCGCGGCGTAGGTCTGGAACGCTTCGGCGACCTGGATCGCCAGTTCGCGGGTTGGGGCCAGCACCAGCGCCTGCGGCGACGTCTGGCGGATATCGATGCGCGACAAAATCGGCAGCGCGAAAGCGGCGGTCTTGCCGGTTCCGGTCTGGGCCTGGCCCAGCACGTCCTGGTTATCGAGCAGCAGCGGGATGGTGGCGGCCTGGATCGGCGACGGGGTTTCGTAGCCGACGTCCTTGAGCGACTGGATCAGCGGTTCGCTCAGGTTAAGGTCGGTAAAAAGGGTAATGGGGGTGTCAGACATGGCGTCACTCACAAGTATGTTCGAATCGCCTAATTGCGAAAGAAATTTGTGCGTAGTTTACTCTGTCTCAGCCATTCGAGCGTCAATTTGCTTGAATCCACGCATTTAAGCGCTGTTTAAGGGTGAAAAACACCCTATCCGCCTATATTGTCCGCTGCCCACAATAGGAGATTGCCAACATGATCAATTCATCCACGCGCCGTGCACTGGCTTTTGCGGCCTTCAGCCTGCCATTGCTGGCCACTGCCCAAAACTACAGCTACGGCCCGCGCCTGGAGGGCTTTACCTATCCCCACCAGCTGCAGCAGTTCGATTTCACCTCGCAGGGCGTCAAGCTGCAAATGGCGTACATGGACGTGGCGCCCACCGCGCGTGGTCAGGGCGACGGCAAGACCGCCGTGCTCCTGCACGGTAAAAACTTTTGCGGCGCCACCTGGGAAGCGACCATCAAGTCCTTGACCGGCGCCGGCTACCGCGTGGTGGCGCCCGACCAGGTCGGCTTTTGCGCGTCCAGCAAGCCGGAGCACTACCAGTACAGCTTCCAGCAGCTGGCGGCCAACACCGACGCCCTGCTCAAGCACCTGGGCATCAAGCAGGCGATCATGATCGGCCACTCGACCGGCGGCATGCTGGCCACGCGCTATGCGCTGATGTACCCGCAGGCGACGGCAAAACTGGTGATGGTCAACCCGATCGGGCTGGAAGACTGGAAGGCGCTGGGCGTGCCGCCGCGCAGCGTGGACCAATGGCACGAACGCGAATTGAAAACCACGGCCGACGGCATCCGCGCGTACGAAAGCAAGACTTATTACGGCGGCAAGTGGAAGCCCGAGTACGAACGCTGGGTGGACATGCTGGCCGGCCTGTCGAACGGTCCCGGCAAGCAGGTGGTGGCGTGGAATTCGGCGCTGATCTACGACATGATCTATACCCAGCCGGTGGCGTACGAGTTCTCGCTGCTGAAAGTGCCCACGGTGCTCTTGATCGGCGACGCCGACACCACGGCCATTGGCGCCGACATCGCGCCGCCCGACGTCAAGGCGAAGATCGGCAACTACAAGCTGCTGGGCAAACAGGCTGCCAAAACGATTCCGGACAGCCGGCTGGTCGAGTTCCCGGGCAAGGGGCATGCGCCGCAGATGGAAGACCCGGCCATGTTCCACAAGGCGTTGCTGGAGGAATTGAACCGCTAAGCTAAAATCCGTCATCCCCGCGAAAGCGCGGATCCATACTGAGCCTGAATGCAAACGGCCTATGGATCCCCGCGTGCGCGAGGATGACGGATTGTCGGTTGATGGTACTGGTTTATTTGACGGGTGCCGGTGGTGCAGGAGGAGCCGGTGGTGCCGGTGGCACTGGTGCGCCATCTTTTTCGACCGGGGCCTTGGCCGGTTTTACTTTCTTGGCATGCGCTTTCGTGACGTGCTTGTCGGCGTGCTTGGCTTCAGGCGCCGGGGTGGCTGCCGACGCAGCCGGCGCTGCCATCGGTGCTGGCGCAGGTGCAGCCGGTGCTGGCGGCGGGGTTTGGGCAAAAGCGGCGCCGGCGAACAGGGAGGCGATCAGGGTAGCGGTGATTTTCTTCATGATGTGAAATCCTTAAAAACGTAATATTGTTTATATAGTTTAGATAACTGACCCTGCTTTTTTCATGGCCGCTTGTTATGTCGGTCATGAGCAAAAAACGCCGCCGCCCTGCCCCGCGTTGACCACCATTACACTCGCTTACGCACACTTACACTTGCTTACAAGCGCCGCCGATTTACAGTAAGATGGTCCGCTTTCACGTTACGGAGTCTCCATGCGCCTTACCATGTTCGCCCTCGTCGCCGCCCTTGCTTGTCAATCAGCCGCACAAGCCCAGGCCGGGCTGCCGGTCGTCACCGAAGCGCCGCTGCGCGCCCACCTGTCCTTCCTGGCCGACGACCTGTTCGAAGGACGCGGTACCGGCCAGCGCGGCGGCTTGCTGGCGGTGCGCTACCTGGAAACGCAGGCGGCCGCCATCGGCCTGAAACCGCTGGCCGACGGCACCTACCGCCAGTCCGTGAAAATCGAAGGCACCAAGCTGCAACCGGGCAGCGCCCTCAATTTCGACATCGCCGGTAAAACCGTCACGCCCAAGGTCGGCGAAGAAATCCTGATCGGCACCATGAGCGGCAAACAGGAAGTGGCGATCGATGCGCCGCTGGTCTTCGTGGGCTACGGCGCCGAGGCGCCCGAGGAAAAATGGGACGACTACAAGGGTGTCGATGTCAAGGGCAAGGTCCTGGTCATGATGGTCAACGACCCGCAGCCGACGCTTGACGAACCGAACCGCTTTGCCGGCAGGGCCTACACGTATTACGGCCGCTGGCTGTACAAGTTCGAGGAAGCCGTGCGCCGCGGCGCTGCCGGCGTGCTGCTGATCCACACCACGCCATCGGCGTCATACCCTTGGAGCGTGCCGGCCAATGGTTTCGGCCACGAGCGTTTCCACCTCAAGGGCAAGGGCAATCCGGTGGAAGGCTGGCTGCAGGAAGAAACGGCGCGTTCGCTGTTTGCCGCCGCCGGCTTCGACCTCGACCAGCTGCGCGCCGCCGCCGAGCGCCGCGACTTCAAGCCGGTGGACCTGAAGACCCGTGTCCATGGCCAGATCCGCAGCACCGTGCGCCAGATCGAGGAATTCAACGTGGCCGGCATCGTGCCCGGCACCGACGCCAAGCTCAAGGAGCAGGCAGTGATCTACTCGGCGCACTGGGACCACATGGGCATGGACGAAGCGACCGCCGGCAAGACCGACAACGGCCAGCACGACCACATCTACAACGGCGCCATCGACAACGCCTCGGGCACCGCCGCCCTCTTGGTGATGGCCGCCGAAGCGGTCAAGCACCCGGCCAAGCGCACGCAAGTGTTCCTGTGGCCGGCCGCCGAAGAGCAAGGCCTGCTGGGCGCTGCCGCTTACGTGCAAAACCCGGCCTGGCCGCTCGATAAAACCACGGCCGATCTCAACCTCGACAGCATGAACTTCGTCGGCAAGACGTCCGACATCGGCGTCGCCGGCGCCGAGCGCAGCAGCCTGTACGAGGCATCGGGCGCGGTGGCCAAAAAAATGGGCCTGACCCTGGCGCCGGCCATTCCCGACCTGTCGGGCGCATTCTTCCGGGCCGACCACTTCGTGTTTGCCAAGGCGGGCATCCCGGCGTTCAACGTCGGCTCGGCCGTGTTCTCGGGCGACGGCCACTTCACTTTCGTGAAAGACCTGGAAGCGTCGCGCGCCAAGCTGGTGGCCTTTAAAAAGGACTACCACCAGGTGACCGACGAGTACCGCCCGCAGTGGGACCTGTCGGGCATGGTGCAGCAGGCGCAGTTCACGCTCAACCTTGGCTACTACGTCGCCAATGCACCGGCAATGCAGACGTGGAAGGCGGGCGAGGCATTCGGCAAAGTAAAGCGCGGCCAGTAATCGTGTGTTATATGCCACACGGCAATTTCTCGAAGGTAAAGCGCCTATAATTCAGGCAGGCGTTTTACCTGAGAGAAATAATGTTGCGATACCTGTGGCTAGTTCTGAGTACCCTGTTGCTGACCGGTCTGGCGCAGGCGGCGAACATCAATTTCAATGGCAATGTCGGCGGCTGCACCCGCGACGGCGACACTTATACCTGCGACCCCTCGTTCCTCGGCGCCAACGATATCGCCGTTATCGGTAATGGCAAGACAGTCATCGTCACCGGCGCCTTCCAGCTCGGCTACTTCCAGGGCCTGAAAATGTCCGGCACTGCGCGCCTGGAAACCACGGGCAGCAATGACATCAACCTCTCGGGCGCCCAAGTCGCCAATATCGACGTCAGCGGCGGCACTATCCAGGCCGGCAATTTCGTCCGCGACGCCAATAACAACCTCGGTGGCGGCGGCAATTTCCTGATAAGTAACGGCCAGAGCGTGACAGCCAACGTGCTTGGCAATACAGTCAGTACCGACGGCTCGTCGGCCACCATCCGCGGCAATGTCACGGCGGTCACGGTGAATATGCGCTCGAGCGCCACGGTCACCGGCGCCGTGTACTGCTATAGCCTGACGACCGGGTCGAGCAACGTGATCGGCGGCGGGGCCACCGTGCGCGACCAGGCCAACCTCGGTTCCGGCATCAAGCTCAGCGGCGGTCTCAGCGCCGGCACCATCACGACCGGCTCTCCGGCCGAACTCAATGGTCCCGTGGTTTCCAAGGGCACGATCGCACTGGGCTCCGGCACGGTCGTCAACGGCAGCCTCAGCGGCACCGAGATCACCACCACGTCGTCGGTCACCCTGACCGGCACGATTACGGCCACCAAGTCATTCAATCTTGCTTCGGGCAGCACCGTCAACGGCAATATCGCCGCCCCCACGGTCGTGCTGGCGTCGTCCAACTCCACCGTCAAGGGCGATATCAGCGCCAGCACCAGCCTCGACATCGGCAGTAGCGTCGTGGTAACCGGCAAGGTGGACGCCGGCACCCTGGCCATGCGCGCCGAGGGCGCCAAGGTCAATGGCAATGTCACGCTGAAGGGCGACTTTTTGATGGAGTCCGGCACGACCATCAATGGCGACCTGGTGGCAGCCAGGGTCACCACCAAGTCCAGCAACGCCACCATCAACGGCAATGCGGCCGTCAATTACATCTATCTCGATGGCGGCGCGACCGTCAGCAAGGTTATCACTTGCACCGGCCCTGGCGCGGTGGCCTGCAGTTGCGTGGAGCGGCCCTCCTGGTACAACTACAACCCAACCTGTGCGGCGGCCCCCGCCGCCGGCGCCCACCACTTCCAGATCACCCACACCGGCAGCGCCCTCACCTGCCAGCCGCAAACGGTCAAGGTCACCGCTTGTGCCAATGCGGCCTGCACCGCGCCGCATTTCACGGGCAGCAGCAGCGTTACCCTGCTCCCGGGCGGCAAGTCGTTCACGTTCACGGGTGAGACCAGCAGCGCCACGGTGGAGCAAACCACGGTCGGCGTCGCCACGCTGGCGGCCAGCGGCACGTCCGGCACCACGTGCGTCAACAGCGCCAACACCTCGGCCAGCAACCAGTGCGCGATGTCGTTCGAGGACACCGGCCTGCAGGTGACCGTCGACAACCATATCGCCGCGACTACCGCCAACGTGCGCATCCAGGCGCTGGCAGCTTCCGCCAACAAGCAAAGCTGCGTGCCGCTGGTGGCCGGCAAATCCGAATACATCAACCTCTCCTGCGGCTTCGTCAACCCGGTGTCGGGCAAGGCCAGGGCCGGCGCGCAGGTCAACGTCAACGGCAACGGCCTCACTTGCGGCAACAGCCCCACCAGGTTGCAGCTGGCGTTCGACAGCGCCGGCATCGCCAACACCACGCTGACCTATCCGGAAGTGGGCGAGGTGGCGCTGGATGCCGCCTACGCCGGCAGCGCCGGCTACACGGCCAGGGGAAGCGGTAAATTCATTGCCGCTCCGGCCCGCTTCAACATCGAAGCCACCAGTGCCGGCAACAATAAAGTGGCCGCCGGCGCGGTGCCGGACGCCAACAGCGCCATCTTCGCCAAAGCCGGCGAAACGTTTACGGTCAAGCTCAGCGCCGTCAACAACAAGGGCGAGGTGACCACCAATTTTGGCAAGGAAACGACGCCCGAAAACATGAAGCTTGCCGTACCGGCCGTCGATAACCCTGCCGACGCCGGCAACGCCGGCGACATCACGGCGGGCGCCATGAATGCGATCATCGATGGCGTCTCCAGCAGCAAGACCGACAGTACCGGCGCCTGGAGCTTCAGCGACGTCGGCATCATCCGCCTCGACGTGGACCTCAACAGCGGCGCCGGTTATCTCGGCGCGGCCGGCGATCAATTCAAGACCGCCGGCACGCAAAAGATCGGCCGCTTCATACCCGACCACTTCGATACGTCGCTGCCCATCTTTGCCACGCTGACCGGCTCGCGCACGCGCGAGATGGTGTCCCCAGGCCAGCTCGCCGGCATGACCATGCCATGCAAGGCGACCTCCAACAGCACGCCGCTGCTGGCGCCGTGCGACCCGGTGTTCATCTACTCGCACCAGCCGTTTTATGTGATCGTCAAGGCCTATAACAGCGCCAACGGCCTCACCATTAATTACCAGGGTGCGCTGGCCAAGCCCATCACCCTGTCGGCCGCAGCCACCCTGGGCGGGGCCACCCTGGTCGATACCAACGTGGGCGCCATGGGCGGCAGCATTGCCGGTACCGCGCCATCGTTCGCCTTCTTCAAAGGGTTGGGACGGGTGGATGACCCGAATTTCGACCTCCCATCCACGATCAGCATGCCGATGTTCCGCTTCAAGGCGCTGCCGTCGGCAGCCACCGGCAGCAACCCGGTCCGGTTCTTCGTGCGGGCGGTCGATACCGACGGCGCCACGTCCCGGCGCGCCACCGCCAGTGCTTCCATGGAAACCGCGATCACTGCCGTCTCGGGCCGGCTGGTAGTGCCCAATATCGACGGTTCGCCAACGTCACCGATGCCGGTCACCGTGCAAGCCCAGTTTTATGACGCCAATCGCGGCTTCATGTTCAATCCCATGTACAACGCGCCAGCCAGGAGTGTGGCCGGTTACCTGCGCTTCGACCGTTGCGAAAAAGGACTGGCCAGCGTGTGCGCCACGGCGGCGCAACTGCAGCCGGTCGCGCCCGGAACGGCCGCTTTCCAGTCCGGCAAGGCGGGGTTCCGGCTGACGCCGCCGTCCGGCCAGAACGGTCTCGGCTCCGTGGATTTCACGATGCAAAAGCCGTGCACGCCAACGCCGGCCTGCAACGCCGATGCGCAGTGGATTTATTACCTGCCCAGCACCACCGGCAAGCTGACCTTTGGTGTCTATCGCTCCGGCCCGGTGATCTACACCCGCGAAATTTATTGATTCAAGGGACATCAAGCAACCTACTGCGCGTCCCGCTATCGCCTATCCGTTGCTCAGCGTACCTCCGTACGCTTGCGCTACTCAAGACGATATCGAGCCGCTCGCTACGGTTACTCGATATCCGCCATATCCAAAGGTGTACGGCGACCAGGGCAAAAACACGGTACGATGGTGTTTTCCCGATCACAGTACAAGGAGCACCATGGAAACGAATTCGCAATGGATCGATATCACCACCGAGGACGGCACGTTCGGCGCCTACCTGTCGCTGCCGCGCGGCGGCAAGGGTCCGGGCATCGTCTTGCTGCAAGAGATCTTCGGCGTCAACCAGCACATCCGTAACGTAGCCGACCAGTACGCCGCCGACGGCTACGTGGTGATTGCGCCCGACCTGTTCTGGCGCGACGGCGCCCGCATCGAGCTGACCTACGACGAAGCCGGCTGGAAGCGCGCAGTGGAACTGATGAATTCGCTCGATTTCGACAAGGCCCAGACCGACATCGCCGCCACCGTCAAGGCGCTGCGCGCCCACGAGGGTACCGCCGGCCAGAAGATCGCCTCGATCGGCTACTGCATGGGCGGCCTGCTGTCGTACCGCACCGCTGCCGACGGCCTGGTCGATACCGCCGTGGCCTACTACGGCGGTGGCATCCAGAACGGCCTCGACCGCGCAGACGAGATCAAGGTGCCGGTGCTGATGCACTTCGGCAGCGCCGACAGCCACATCCCGAACGAGGCGGTGAAAGCCATCGCCGAGCGCTTCGAGGGCGTGGAGTCGGTCGAGATCCACGTGTACCAGGGCGCCGAACACGGCTTCAACTGCAACCACCGCGATTCATACAACCAGCGCGCTGCCGCCGAAGCACACGGCCACACGCTGGTCTTCCTGAGCGAACAACTGTAAGGACCGCCATGGCCCGCCTCAAACTCGATTTTCCGGACGACCAGTTCTATTTTTCGACGCAGCTCACCGTGCGCCACACCGACATCAATGCCGCCAATCACCTGGGCAACGATTCGATGGTGTCGATGATTTCGGAAGCGCGCGCGCAATTCCTGGCGGAATTCGGCGTGCAGGAAATGGATAGCAGCGGCGCCGGCATCATCGTCACCGACCTGGCAACGGCGTACCGCGCGGAAGCGCATGCACGCGACCATTTGCTGTTCGAGGTGGGGGTCATGGACTTCAACCGCTATGGCGGCGACATCACGTTCCGCGTCACGCGTCCGCGCGACTCGACCCTGGTGGCCATGGCCAAGTACGGCTTCGTGTTCTTCAATTACCGCACCGGCGAAGTCGCGCCGATGCCGGCCACGTTTGCGGCCAAGTTCCCGCGCGTTAACCGGATCGGCTAGCCGTTCGGCTGCCTAGGCTGGTTCAAAATGTCCGCAGCGAGGCGCAGCGCCGAAGACAGTGCGCCGGCACGGCAAGGCGCTGCAACGAAGCTGCGGGCTTTTTGAACCAGCCTAGTTGGCGGCGACTTTGGGGGTGATGGTCTTCTCAAACCAGTCATCGATCATCTGCTTTTCGTAACGCATCGGATCGCTGTCGGACAGCCGCGTGGCGCGCTGCTGGTACATCATGTTCGACAGGTCGCTCTCGCCGCTGCGCAGTACCGTGCCGTTTTCTTCCAGCGTATAGCGCAGCTTCATGTGCGGCCAGTCGGCGCCGCCCGTCATGACGCGAATATCGTCGCCACCGGACCGGCGCGGCCACAGCCATCCCGCCAGGTCGATATCGAGCACCTCGATCTTGAGCTGCTGGCCGGCCGGCAGCTTCTTGTCGAAGGTCGAGAAATACTGGGTGAAATCCTTGAGCATGCGCTCCCGGTCAATCGGGCTGCGCGGCACATCAATGAACTCGTCGGGTTTGTCATAGCTGACGCTGACCTGGGCCCAGGCCGCGCCGGTGGTTGCGGCCAGCAATACCAGGGCCGCCAGGGAAGATTTGATCATCGGGCGCATGGCGCACTCCTCATAACTCACTGCGAATGTAAACAATATAGCCCGTTTGCCGGCGCGCGGCGCGGTTTGATGCGATTTGTTACCAATCGTCGCCGCATGTCATGGTGGCGTCATACAGGATCGCTACCATCTCGCCCGTCGGGATGCGCCACCATCCCGGATGATGCCGCGCCGCCGCCGGCACAAGTACATGGCTTATTTCCAGGAATGATTATGACCGAGTCGCCCGATCTGTCCCGCCGTCGCATTGTCCAACTGTTTGCCGGCATGCCGCTGCTGCCGCTGGCCGGCGGCGCCACCGCCGCGCTGCTGACCGCCTGTGGTGGCGGCAACGACAGCGCCGCGCCTGCCACCAAGCTGATGTCCGTCACCTTCACCGGCATGGCCGCGCCGTCCCTGGCCGATCCCGCCAAGATGGCCACCACCACGGTCGCCTCCGGCATGAACGCCACCTATTCGGACGGCAAGACCCAGGCCTATTCGCTCGCTTACCAGACCTTCTTCATCACCGGCGCCATGGTGCCCAACGGCAGCGGCGGCACCACGCTGTCCGGTGGCTACTACGACATCAACAACCGTCCGATCATGGACACCAGCGGAACCACGCCGCGCCAGTTCTTCTCCGACTGCCCGGACGGCACCTCGCTGCTCAAGCTCGACGCGCCTACCGTGGCCGGCGTCAAGGGCAATACCGTGTTCGCGGTGGTGCAGTTCGAATATGCCACCAGCAACCTGGCCGGCAGCTCGATGTACGGCATGCTGCCGTCGCCGATCGCCGTGCTCACGCTGGACCAGGACAAGACCACCGGCGCGCTGACCCTGGTGAAGTACCACAACGTCGATACCAGCCCGGCCAACGGCCTGTGGATCACCTGCGGCGCCAGCCGCTCGCCGTGGAACACCCACCTGTCGAGCGAAGAGTACGAGCCGGACGCCACCACCATCGCCACCGACACCCAGTTCGCCGGTTTTTCGCGCAGCCTGTATGGCGACGCCACCCGCGCCAATCCTTACCACTACGGCCACATGCCGGAAATCACGGTCAACCCGGACGGCACCGGCAGCTGCAAGAAGCACTATTGCATGGGCCGCATCTCGCACGAGCTGGTGCAGGTAATGCCCGACGAGCGCACCGCGCTGATGGGCGATGACGCCACCAACGGCGGCCTGTTCATGTTCGTGGCCGACAAGGCGCGCGACCTCTCGAGCGGCACCCTGTACGTGGCCAAGTGGCAGCAGACATCGATTGACAACGGCGGCTCGGCCACGCTGCAATGGATCAAGCTGGGCAAGGCCACCAGCGCTGAAATCAAGGCCCTGGCCGACACCCTGAAAGCGTCCGACATCATGGACGTGCGCACCGCCGATCCAAGCGACGCCTCGTTCACCAAGATCGCCTTCAACGGCCGCAGCAACTGGATCAAGATCAAGCCGGGCATGGAAAAGGCCGCCGCCTTCCTGGAAACCCACCGCTACGCCGGCTTCGCTGGCGGCAGCATGGGCTTTACCAAGATGGAAGGCACGACCGTCAATGCCAGGGACAAGATCGCCTACTCGGCCATCGCGGCCATCGGTTCGGCCATGACCAACGGCTCGGGCGGCATTTCGATCAAGGGCCCGAGCGCCGGCGCGGTCTATGCGCTGAACATGAAGGGCGCGCAGAAAGACAGCAGCGGCGCGGCCATCGACAGCGAATGGGTGCCGGTGGACATGGCCGCCGTGCCGGGCCTGCTGAGCGAAGACCTGGCCACGCCGGATGCGCTGGGCAACACCGCCAACGCCGACAAGGTCGCCAACCCGGACAACATCAAGTTCTCGGAAAAATTGCGCACCTTGTTCGTCGGTGAGGACAGCGGCACCCACGTGAATAACTTCCTGTGGGCGTATAACGTCGATACCAAGGTGCTCACGCGGCTGCTGTCCACGCCATCGGGCGCCGAATCGACCGGCCTGCACGCGGTCGACGACATGAATGGCTTCGCCTACATCATGAGTAACTTCCAACATGCTGGTGACTGGTCGAGCTCGCTGCACGGTAAAGTGCGCACCACGCTCGATCCGCTGATCCGCGCCAACTACCGCGACCGCTATGGCGCGGCAGTCGGCTATCTGACCGGTTTCCCTCTGCTGGGCTGACGCTTTCCCCTCCTTCAGTTGTACTTTCACCCGCAGTGCGCAAGCCCTGCGGGTTTTTTTGTTACAGAAGTGTTGCGCGTCTTAACGCGTTCTTTTGTTGCCTGTTGTTAATAGCAATGAGTGGGACTACAATCGAAATCTTGTATGCGCCACCTTTTTGCGGAACGCCCATGTCTTTTTTGTCCTCTGCATCGCCAAAGTTAGCACCATGGAAAGTCTTGTTGGTCGATGACGAACCCGACATTCATGACATCACCAAGCTGACCCTGACCCGTTTCCGCCTCGACGGCCGCGCGCTGACATTTTTGCATGCGTACAGCGGCGCCGAAGCCAAGGAAGTGCTGGCGCGCGAGACCGATATCGCGCTGGTGTTCCTGGACGTGGTGATGGAAAATGAGGACAGCGGCCTGGAAGTGGCGCGCTGGATGCGCGAAGACCTGGACAACCAGTTTACCCGCATCGTGCTGCGCACCGGCCAGCCGGGCCAGGCCCCCGAGGAGCGCGTGATCGTCAACTACGACATCAACGACTACAAGGAAAAGACCGAGCTCGATCGGACCAAACTGTTTACCACCACGTTTGCCGCGCTGCGCGCCTACCGCGACATCATGAAGGTGGAAGAAGCGCGCCTGCAGCAGCTGAATTACCGCGAAGGCCTCGAGCGCGTGATCGCCGCCTCGGCCCATATTTTCCAGCAGCGCAATCTCAAAGATTTCGCCAACGGCCTGCTGCAGCAGGTGGTGGCCCTGTTGCGGCTCGAGCACAGCATGCTGCTGCGCCTGCGCGCGGCCACCGCCATCGGCGACGTCAACGATTACGAAATCCTGGCCCGGATCGGCGACGAGGACGGCACCCTGCTCAGTCCGGCAGTGCTGGCCCAGCTCGACGTGGCCAAGAGTAACAAGATCTCGCGGGTGGAGGGCGATACCTATATCGGCTACTTCCCCAACAGCAGCGGCAAGGCGTCGCTCTTGATCCTCAAGGGCGTGGACGAAATTTCCGAGATCGACACCAAGCTGCTGGAAGTGTTCTGTTCGGGCGTGGCGATCGCCTTCGACAATATCCTGCTGACCCAGGAAATCACCGACACCCAGGCCGAGCTGATCCTGCGCCTGGGCGACGTGGTGGAATCGCGCTCGCACGAGGCCGGCAATCACGTGCGCCGCATGGCCGAGGTATGCCACCTGCTGGCCACCGCCGCCGGCCTGCCCGACGACGAAACAGCCGTGCTGCGCCACGCTGCGCCGATGCACGATATCGGCAAGATCGCCACGCCGGACTCGGTGCTATTGAAACCGGGCAAGCTCGATCCGGCCGAGTGGGAAATCATGAAGCAGCACCCGACCATCGGCCTGTCGATCCTGGACGGTTCGCAGCGGCCGATCCTCAAAGCGGCCGCCGTGATCGCCCACCAGCACCACGAAAAATACGACGGCAGCGGCTACCCGCAGGGCCTCAAGGGCGAGAACATCCACCTGTACGCGCGCATCGTTGCCGTGGCCGACGTGTTCGACGCACTGATGCACAAGCGCTGCTACAAGGATGCCTGGCCGGTGGCGCAAGTGGTGCAACACCTGCGCGACGTGGCCGGCCATCACCTCGATCCCCATTATGTCGATCTGCTGGTGGCCAACATGGATCAGGCCCTGGCAATTAACGAACGCTTCCCTGACTAGAGCGCCTGACAACACCTCCATAGCGGCGTTGCAGCGCCTCGCCGTACTAGCGGTACTGTCTTCGTCGCTGCGCCTTGCTCTGAAGGTCTTGTCAGGCGCTCTGGATGGATAAGCATATAGACAATCGGTTGTTGGTGACACAATTTCTTGCAAGTAATATTGTGGTTCAGATCATGCAAGGAAGTTACCATGTCCCGCGTCCTCCCGAATATTCCGCTGCGCCGCAGCCTGCTGGCCTGCGCCGTGCTGCTGGCCGCGCTGCCTGCCGCGCAGGCACAATCCGCCGCCGACTCGGTACGCGGCATCCAGCTGCGCGGCCTGGCGCCCGACCAGGTGCTGGTGCTCATCAACGGCAAGCGCCGCCACGCCAGCGCCGTGCTCGACACGGAAAGCAGCTTTGCCGGCATCGTGCCGGTCGATGTCAATGCGATCCCGCCGGGCGCGATCGACCACATCGAAATCCTGCGCGACGGTGCTGGCGCCCAGTACGGCAGCGACGCCGTCGCCGGCGTGATCAACATCGTGCTGAAAAAGGCGCGCACCGGCGGCTCGGCCTCGGTCAGGTACGGCGCCAACCACACCGACTTCAAACCGACCGGCGCCAGCGATGCCGTCTGGACCTCGTGGAATTCCACGCCAGCCGACCTGGCGCTCGACGGCAAGGTCGTCTTCAAGTCCGGCGACTCGCAGCAGCGCAACCACTACGCGTTCTACAACATGCTGGCGCCGATTGCCGACGGCGTCGATGCGTACTCGTTCGCCACCGTCAACCAGCGCAAGTCGGACGGCAGCGCCTACTTCCGCTACCCGGGCGATCCGTCCCTCAGCGCCCAGCGCCAGGTTGACCGGCGCGCCGATGCCGAGATCGAGCTCGCGCGTGACATCGGCGTTGACGGCATCCTGGTCGAAGTCGAACGTGGCCAGGTGGAAGCTGGTCGGGCTGGCCGCGCCCAGCGACGCGTTGGCCGAATTGGCGAGGTCGTAGCGGAACTTGTTGCCGCCGTGGCGAGCGCTGACGTCCCAGTTCCAGGCGCCCTGGGTGATGCGCAGGCCGGCCACCACGCTGACATCGGTGGCATCGCCCCGGGTGGTGGGGCCTGTTCCGCATCCGCAACGCCTCGCCCAAGACCAAGCTGGTGCTGAGCGCCGACTGGCAGGCGGCGCAATGGGGCTGGCAGGCCCGCGCCACCCGCTTCGGCGCGCTGAAAGATTTTTCGTATGACGACGACGCCGAATTGATCGACGGCGTGCACGCCCAGCGCTTTGGCGCCGTGTGGTCCGTGGACCTCGAAGCGCAATACAAGCTGACCACGAAACTGACCGTCTCGGCCGGCGGCAACAACATCTTCGACCGCTACCCGGACCGCGTGCGTCAGACCAATAACGCCAGCTATGGCGGCGCGCTGCCGTACAATTTCATCAATCCGATCGGGCTGAACGGCGCATATTTTTATGGCCGCGTACGCTACACCTTCTAGAAAGAACCCATGAAACCGTCCAAACTGTTGATCTCCTTGTGCCTGGCGGCGGCGCTGGCCGGCCCGGCCCTGTCCCACGCTGCCGACACGCCCGCCAACAGGCACGCGCTGGTCCTGATGACCGACTTCGGCACGTCCGATGGCGCCGTCTCGGCCATGCGCGGCGTGGCCTTCGGCGTCGATCCGAACCTGTCGGTCTCGGACCTGACCCACAATATTCCCGACTACGACATCTGGCTCGGCGCCTACCGCCTGTACCAGACCGCCAACTACTGGCCGACCGGCAGCGTGTTCGTCAACGTGATCGATCCGGGCGTGGGCACGCAGCGCAAATCGGTGGTGCTCAAGACCCCCGAGGGCCGTTATTTCGTCGGCCCCGACAACGGCCTGTTCACCCTGATCGCCGAGCGCGACGGCGTGGCCGAATTGCGCGAGATCGATGAAAAGGTCAACCGCCTGGCCGGATCAAGCGAGTCGTACACCTTCCATGGCCGCGATGTGTATGCCTACGTGGGCGCGCGCCTGGCGTCGGGCGCGATCACCTTCGAGCAGGTGGGCCCGGTGCTGCCGAGCGAATCGGTGGTCAAGATTCCGTACCAGAAGGCAGTTCGCAATGGCGACGTGATCAAGGGCATCATCCCGGTGCTGGACGTCAAGTACGGCAACGTCTGGACCAATATTCCGAAGTCGCTGTTCGACGAGCTGAACATCGGCCTGCACGACAAGGTGCAGGTGCGCATCCTGCACAAGGGCAAGCTGATCAACAAGGTGGTGGCGCCGTTCGAGCACACGTTTGGCGGTGTGGAAAAGGGCAAGCCGCTGGTTTATCTGAACAGCTTGCTGGACGTGGCGGTGGCGATCAGCCAGGGCAATTATGCGGCCAAGCACAAGATCGACTCCGGCGTCGATTGGGAAGTGGAAATCACCAAGGTAACGAAATAAACCTTAACGGCTGGCCGGCGTGGCACTGGCCAGCACAATCGCCACCTGGTCCGGCGAGGCCGGCTTGAGCAGGTGGTGGTCGAACCCCGCGGCCCCGGTGCGGGCGCGGTCGTCTTGCGCGCCCCAGCCGGTCAGCGCCACCAGTTTTACCCCTGCCAATGCCGGCAGCGCCCGCAGCGCGCGGGCCGCACCGTAGCCGTCCAGGCGCGGCATGCCGATATCGAGGAACACCAGGTCGGGATTGAACGCCGTGGCCGCGTTCACCGCCTGTTCGCCATCGTAGGTCACCAGCACCTGGCAGCCCATCGCCTCGAGCAGGTCGCCGAGGGTGTCGGCGGCATCGACATTGTCGTCCGCGACCAGCACCCGCAGCGCCGGGTGCGCGGGCGCGGCGTGCGCCTGGTGCTCGTCGCCCTGCGCCTGCCCGGCCGCCGGCGCCGCCTGCGGCAGGCGGACGGTAAATGTGCTGCCCAGGCCGGGGCCGGGGCTGGCTGCCGTTACGCTGCCGCCGTGCAGCGTGACCAGGTGGCGCACCAGGCACAGGCCGATGCCCAGGCCGCCCTTGGAAATGCCGATGCTGTGCGGCGCCTGGGCGAACATCTCGAACACTTTTTCCAACGCCTCGGGCGCGATGCCGATGCCGGTGTCCGTCACCGCGATCACCGCCATGCCGTCGATGGTGGTGGCCGTGACGTGGATGCGGCCCGGCTGCGGCGTGTACTTGGCGGCGTTGGTCAGCAGGTTGCTCAGCACCTGGCTCAGGCGCACGGCGTCGCCGTCGAGCCAGACCGGCTCGCGCGGCAGGTCGAGCGCCAGTTCGTGCCCGGCCGCTTCCACCAGCGGCAGGCTGGTTTCCACCGCGCTGGCAGCCACCGACTGCAGCGAGACGCGCGCGCTTTGAAGCACCACCTTGCCGCTGCTGATCCTGGCAATGTCGAGCAGGTCGTCGATCAGGTGGACCATGTGGCCGACCTGTCGCTCCATGGTACCCAGCATGCGCTCCTTGAGGCCCGGCCGGTCGGCGCCGATGCGCAACAGCTCGAGCGCATTGCGGATCGGCGCCAGCGGGTTGCGCAGCTCGTGCGCCAGCGTGGCCAGGAATTCGGACTTGCGGCGGTCGGCCTCGCGCAGCGCCTCGGTCGAACGCACCCGCTCGATGTGGGCCCAGCAGCGGTCCACCACGGCTTCGACCAGCGCCACTTCGTCGCGGGTCCAGGTGCGCGGTTGCTGCTGGTGCACGGCCATCATCGCCACCAGCTTGCCCTGCTTGACCAGCGGGCAGCAGATGATGGCCTGGATGCCGATCTGGTTGAACATTTCGACACCGTCGCCGTGCGCCAGTTCGCGGTCCACGTCGTTGATCAAGAGCGTGCGCCCCACCCGCAGGTTGGACGTGGCGCGCGAGCCGAACAGGTCGAGCGAATATACGCCCACCGTGCTGATCGCGCCCGGCACGCGCCAGTCGTGGCGGATGGTAAAACGGTCGTTGTCGGGTTCGAGGTCGGCATAGGCCACCCGGGTAACATCGAGATACTGCCCCAGCAGGCGGGTACTGTGTTCCATGATGGTGGCCGGCTCGGCGGCCAGGCGGGTGGCTTCGCCGATCTCGTCGAGCAGGCGCAGGCGCTCCTCGACCTGGCGCACCTTGCCGGTGGTTTCGCTGCACACGCACAGCACGCCGGCAATCGCGCCCGACTCGTCGCGGATCGGGCTGGTGGAAAAGCTGGCGTAGATGTGTTCGACAAAGCCGTTGCGGGTGAGCGTAAACGGCTGGTCTTCGTACCACAGCGATTCACCGGCCATGGTGGCGGCCAGCATGGGGCCGACCTGGTCCCACACCTCGGCCCAAACCTGGCTGAACGGCTGCCCCAGGATCTGCTGCGGCTGGTCGGCCTTGGCGCCCAGCACCTCGCGGTAACTGTCGTTGTAGAGCAGCGCCAGCTGCGGCCCCCACGCCACGTACATCGGGTGGCGCGCCGCCAGCATCATGCCGGCGGCGGTGCGCAGCGACTGCGGCCAGGTTGCCAGGGGACCGAGCGGCGTACCGGTCCAGTCAAACCCGCGCACCACGGCCCCCATCTCGCCGCCGCCGGCAGCAAAACCGAGGTCGGGGTTGTAACCGGCGGAGCAAGGTGCAGTGGGCATGGCGGAACGAGCGTGCTCGAAAAAGTGGACAAGCCGCACCATAGCATTTTTGCTAAAGCAGCCGCGCTCTTATTTGCGTTTGACCTTGGGGAACCGCAGCTTGTAGTGCAAGCCCATGCCGGGCGCGCTGGCCACCTTGACGGTGCCGCCCAGCGCGCCCGTGACCAGGTTGAACAGGATGTGCGCGCCGAGGCCGCTGCCGCCGGTGCCGCGCTTGGTGGTGTAGAACGGATCGAACAGCTGGCCCAGGGTGGACGTATCCATGCCCACGCCGTCGTCGCTGTAGTCGAAGTTGACGAAATCACCATCGACCTTGCCGGTGATCTTGATGCGGCCCGGCTGCCCTTCGTCGAACCCGTGGACCAGCGAGTTGACCACCATGTTGGTCAGTACCTGCGACACGGCCCCTGGAAAACTGGCCATGTTGATGTTGTCGTCGCAATCGATGTCGATCGTGATCGGCTTGCCCTTGAGCTTGGGCTGCAGCGACAGCAGCACTTCGTCGAGGTACTTGCGCAAATTGAAACTGCGGATGTCGTCCGACGACTGATCGACCGCCACCTGCTTGAAGCTGCGCACCAGCGCCGCCGCCCGCTGCGTGTTGGTGGTCATGATGCGCAGCGACTGGTGGACGATGTCGAAGAACTGGTTCAAGCCGTCTTCGTCGAGGATGCCCGCCGCCATGTCGGCGCGCGTGAGCTTCAGTTCTTCCACCAGGTGGCTGGTGGCGGTGACGCAGATGCCCAGCGGGGTATTGATTTCGTGCGCCACGCCGGCCACCAGCCGGCCCAGCGACGCCAGTTTTTCCTGCCGTACCAGCTCGCCCTGGGCGTCCTTGAGCGACGTCAGGGCATTTTCCAGCGCGGCGTTCTGCTCCTCGAGCGCATCGTTGGCGTGGCGGATGTCGTCTTCGGCGCGGCGCCGTTCGGCCACCTCGTGCGCCAGCAGCGCGGTGCGGTCCTGCACCGCGCGCTCGAGCCGGTCAACACTCTGCAAGCCGCGCAGCGCGGCCGAGACGAAGTCGGCGATCAGCGCGAACAGGGCCTGGTCTTCGCCGCTGAACGTATGCTGGCGGTCATAGCTCTGGATCACCATCGCGCCCAGCGCCTGGTGCTCCTGGTCCAGCAGCGGGCAGCCCATCCAGTGCTCGGCAATGGTGCCGATGCCGAAGGCGGCGTTGTCGAGCCTTTTGGAGACATGCTCGGCGGCCGTCATTACCATCGGCCGGCCGCTGGCGATCACGGCGGCGGTGGGCGATTCGCCGTCCGCCAGTTCGAACAGTTCGTCCCTGGCCGGGGCCGCGTCGATCTCGTCGACGAAATACACGAAGCGCACGTGGTTGGCCGGGCCTTCGTGGTCGCTGAGCGCGACAAAAAAATTGGCGGCGTACATGATGCGTCCCAGCGCCGCGTGCACCGATTGCAAAAATTCGCTGATATCGGTGCAACTGCCCGATTTACGGCCGATTTCAAGCAAGATGGCCTGGACGGCTTCAAGACGGGCGAGACGGTCTTCCATTGAATTTCCTGTAGTTAATACGTACAGGAAATACTATCAGCCAGCCCCTTCCAGGGCCAGCGCTCATTGCGGTTTGCGGTAGCCGTTGTCGATCCATGTGGTCGCGGAGGTCACACTGAGCTTGAAGGTGGGCGCCACGCGCACCTTGGCCAGCTCTTCGCCGTACGGATCGAAGGCCGAGAGGATCGCGTACGGATCGTCTTCGTCGGGGATGATGTCGAGCGTGACCTTGACCTGGCCGCCGTCGTCGGTGTTGACGAAGACGTTCTTGTGCAGCTGCGCGTGCAGTTGCTGTTCATGGCGGCGGATCACTTCGTTGGCGGTCTTGACCAGCGTGTTGAAGGCGTTGACGTCGAGTGGCTTGGGGTTTTTCTTGTCGCGGCCCATGGTCCAGGGGCCGACCAGCGCCGGTTCCGGCTCGCCGTCCTTGATCATCGCCACCGCCCAGCCCTCGTCATCGTCGTTCTTGATCACGCGCGCGGTCCAGCCATTGCCCTGCCACAGGCGCGGTTCCTGGATCGGGGCGTCGTCGTCCGGGGTATCCGGTACATCGGGGAAGTCGTTACTCATACTTTAGGCTCGGGTGTCTTGGCATCGGGGGTGAAATAATAAGCGCCTTATACCGGAACAACAATAGAAAGTCACCACGGATGCATAAACTTGGCCTTGCCCTCCTCCTCACCGCCACCACTGGCGTCGCTTACGCACAAAGCAACGTCACCGTGTACGGCCGCCTCAACACCGGCCTCGAATCGCTGCGCAGCTCGGACGCCGGCTCCAGCGTCGCGCGCATGAGCAATTACCGTTCGGTACTGGGCTTTCGCGGCACCGAGGACCTGGGCGGTGGGCTGAAGGCGATCTTCCAGATCGAGGGCACGCTGGCGCTCGACACCGGCGCTGGCGGCCTGGCCTCGCGCGACACCCGGGTGGGCCTGGAAGGCTTTGCCGGCACCGTATTCATGGGGAACTGGAACTTGCCCTACAACACCGCCACTGCCAGCCTCGATCCGTTCTATCCCACCACGGCCGGCTACATGAGCATCATGGGCAACGGCGCGGGCGCCACCGTCAACAATACCAGCGACACGTCCTCGTTCGACCGCCGCCAGCAAAACAGCCTGCATTACTGGTCGCCCGCGTGGCACGGCGTGCAATTGCGGGTAGCGCGGTCGGCTGCCGAAGAGCGCCCGGCCAGCGGCGCCAGGCCCTATCTGAACTCGGGAGCGGTGGTGTTTGAAGCAGGCGGCTGGTACGCCACCGGCGCGTTCGAGAGCCACCACGAGTACCAGGGGCCGGGCACCAGCGACACCGGCGCCAAGCTGGGCGCCGCCTACACCGCTGGCGCCACGCGGGTGGCGCTCGTCGGCGAACAGTTGAAGTACGAGCTACCGGGCGGCACGCTCAAGCGCCGCGCAGCCTATGTGTCGGTCACGCACCAGGCCGTGCGCCATGCATTCAAGCTCGGGATCGCGCGCGCGGGAGATGGCAAGGGCAGCGCCCCCGATGGCGTCCAGGTGGGCAAGGTGCGCAAGGGGGCAGATACCGGCGCCACCCATTACACGGCCGGCTACGACTACCTGCTCAGCAAGCGCACGACCATGTTCGCGTTCTACACGCACCTGAAGAACCAGCGCAATGCCAGCGTGGATTTTGCCATCAACGGGTTGGGCGCCGCTGCGGGCGCCAGCCCGGGCGCCACGCTCAAGGGCGTGTCGCTGGGCTTGCGCCACAACTTCTAAATGACAGTCAGCACACCACGCTGGGCCGGCGCTGCACCAGCGGCGGCTTCGGTGGCTTGTAGCGCGGATCGATCGCCGGTTCCGGCGTGTGATAGCTGAACGGCGTGATGATGATCGGCGGGATTGCCGGCGGCGCCGACGGCGGGCCCTTGGGGCCACCGCCCGAAGAACGCGTGGCGCCGCGTTGGCGCCCGGTTGTGTGTGGACACGCGGCGGGGATAGCTTGCCCCTCGCACCATACTAGCCATGCCATGTTGTGGCCCTCCCTCAACTAGGTAGAGATTCAGTATAGGACGGCATAACTTTAAATCAAGGAACAATCGGGTGATCCGGCAACTTCGGCCTGCCGCGCCGCTGGTCGCCGCCTGCTCGCGTTCCAACCCGCCATTTCTACGTTTTGTCGCAATCCGGTGGCTGCCGCAGCGCCTGGCCGGTACAGTTCAACCATGCCAAACGGCACCTGAACAACACACACAACAACGGGGAACCACCATGACCAGCACCGCCAAAAAACTGTTAGCCGCCGCCATCGTCTTCGTGCTTGCCCTGTCCCTGTGGGACTCGGTGCTGGGCAATAACATGCACATCAATATCGACGGCGATGAATTTGACGGCCCGCTCGGCGCCCTGTTCGGCCTGGTGCTGGCCGGCGGCGGCATCCTGATCGCGGCGGTGGCCGTGACCTGCGCTGCCGTCTTCGTGGGCGTGCTGTGCGCCGGTATCGGCATGGTGCTGGTCAGCGCGCTGGTACTCGCTGCGGTGATCGTGCTGGCTGCCATGTCGCCGCTGTTGCTGCCACTGCTCATTCCCGTGGGCCTCTACTGGATCTTCACCGCCCGCGCCCGTCGCCAGCGCCGCGCCTACCAGCAAACCGCTTAAACCCTTTCAATCGGAAGCGGTCGGGGTTTGCAGCCCCGGCCGATCCGACCCGACACTGTCCTGTAGTTCCACCCGGTTGCGCCCTGCGCGCTTGGCGCGGTACAAGGCCTGGTCCGCGCGGATCAGGGCCGCATCGCCACCGGGCAGCTTGCCGCCCATGACCGAAATGCCGATGCTGACCGTGACGTGCAAGCTCACGCCGCTCCCCAGCTGCAAGGGACTCAGCGCCACCCGCTGGCGCAGCCGTTCGGCAAATACGGCGGCCGCCGGCAAGGTGGTGCCCGGCAGCAGCATGGCAAATTCCTCGCCGCCCATGCGGCCCACCATGTCGATCTTGCGCTGCTCATCGAGCATCAGCACGCCGAGCTGGCGCAGCACGGCGTCGCCGGCCGCGTGGCCATGTTCATCGTTGATGCGCTTGAAGTGGTCGATATCGAGTTGCAGCACCGCCGTGCAGGCGCCGATGTCGCGCCGCAGCCGCGCCTCCTCGTCGGCCAGGCGGTGCATGAATTCGCGCCGGTTGGCCAGCCCGGTGAGGAAGTCGGTGGTGGCCAGCACACGCAGCTCGTCGTGCATGCGGCGCTTCTCGGTCGTGTCCACGGTGGAGACGATGACGAAGTCCAGGCTGTCGGTGTGGCCGGGCATGATCATCAGGGTCAGCTCGTTGTGGCGCATCACGCCGTCGAGGCGGCGGAAACTGCCCTCGCACACGAAGAAATGCTCGCCGCGCGCCAGCGCCGCCAGCGCCTGGGCAAACGCCGGCATGGCGGCGGCTTCGAAGTTTTGCGCCAGCGTGATGGCGGCCAGGTCCTGCGGACCGGCGCCCACCTGGCGCCGCGCCGCCGCATTCAAATCGACGATGCGCACCAGCGCCGCCAGCCGCGCCAACTGGCTCGGATTGGCTTCGAGGTAGCGGCCCATGTCGTCGATGCCGGACGCCGTGAGCTCGGCCAGCGCGGCGTACAGCGCCGACCAGTCCTGCTGCCACAGCGCCACCGGCGCGTGGTCGTACAGGCGGCGGAAGCGGGCCTCGCCGGCGCGCACGGCCTGCGCCGCCTGCGCCTGTTCGATGGCGATGCCGGCCAGCCGCGCGGCCTGTTCGATCAGGGCGATATTGGCCATGCTGGGCTGGCGCGCTTCGCGCTGGTACACCGAGAAGGTGCCGATCACCGCGCCGCCGGCGCCAAAGATCGGATCGGACCAGCCGGAAGCGATGCCAGCGCGCAGTGCGATGTCGCGGTGTTCCATCCATGCCGGCGCGTTATGCAGGTCTTCCACCACCACCCGGCGCCCGGACAGCACGGCTTCCACGCATGGTCCGCCGGTGCCGTGCAGCGCGGTGCCGTGGATGACGGCGTTGAAGAACGGCGGCAACCTTGGCGCAGCGGCCACCAGCAGTTGTTCGCCCTGCTCGTCGAGCAGCAGCACGCTGCACAGCAATTCCTCGTTGTCCGTCTCCACCCCGGCCACCACGCTCTCGAGGATGGTCTTGAGCGGCGCGCCGGTGGCCAGCAGCTCCAGCACGCGGCGGCGGGTCTGTTCGCGCCGTTCTCCGTGCACCCTTTCGGTGACGTCGCGGAACGACCAGATGCGCGCCGGCTCGCGGCCCAGTTGCAGGCCGCGCGTGTGCTGTTCGATCACGCGGCCGTCCTTCAACCGCAGCAGCGCCTGCTGCGGCGCTTCCCAGTCGCCATCCTGGTCCGACGGCGATGCTCCGGGTTCGAACTGGCCCTCCTCGGGGCGCGAGAGCTGGGCGCGCAGGTGCGCCATCAGCACCGCGCCGTCGCTGTCCCAGTCAAAATATTCGGGCACGTTCCACAGTTCTCGGAAGCGCCGGTTGGCGTTCAGGATCGAACCCTTGAAATCATCCGCCAGGATGCCATCGACGGTGGAATCGAGAATGCTGCGCAACATGGCCTGGCTGCGCCGGGCGCTGTCGGCCATGGCCAGCAATGCGCCCTGCCTGTCCTTGAGTTCGGCCGCCAGCGCGGTGCTGCGCGCCAGCGCCTGGTGGGCGCGCACGCGGCCGCGCGCCAGGGCCCAGGTCAGGCAGGCGGCCAGCACGCTGAGCAAGGCGCCGCACAGCGCGATCAGGCGCATGCGGTCGGTGGCGGCCACGTGGGCCGCATGCGGCATGGCGATGCGCAGGGTCCAGCGGTGGCCGCCCAGTGACAGCTGCTGGATGCTCGACCGCATGCGCACCGGCGCGGCATTGACGGCGCCGGTGGCGCCAGCGCTGCGGTAAACCAGGTTGTCGCTGGTTGCGCTCTCGCCGTCGTGGACCTCCACCACCAGCCCGGCCGTGCGCGGGGTGCCCAGGCGGACCATCAAATCGCCGACCCGGAACGGCGCGAACACCCAGCCCGTGAGCGCCGCGCGCCGTTCGGCCACGGTGGTTGCCGGCTTGCCGCGGCCATACAGCGGCAGCAGCATCAGGAAGGCCGAGCGCGGCGCTTCGGCCAGGTCGTCGAGCAGGCGCACGGCGCCGGTCATGGCCGGCAGCCCGGTGTCGCGCGCGCGGTCGAGCGCGGCTCGGCGCAGCGGCTCGCTGGCAGCGTCGAAGCCAAGCGCGCGCAGGCTCAGGGGATTGGGCGGCTCGCTATACACGGTGGGGGCATACCAGGCGCGTTCGCCGGCCGGGTAGATATGGTAGTCGGGATTGGCGCCCGGCTCGCGGCGCACCGCCGCCTCGTGCGCCGCGCGGGCGCCGCCGGGCACCAGCTGCATGTAGCCGATCGACTGCACGCCGGGCGAATGGCGCGCCAGTCCCTGCCCCTCGAGATACGTGCGGAACTCGCGGCGGGTGACATCCTCGGAACTGTAGAACAGCCCCTGCACGCCGTACAGCACCTGGACATAGGTTTGCATGCGCTGGTCGAGCTGGTTGACCAGTTCGCGCACGCGTACTTCGAAATCGGCTTGCAGCTCCTGGTCGGCATCGTTGCGGGCATCGCGCCATAGCAGGCCGGTGAGGCCCAGGCTCACGGCCAGTACCAGCGCGGACAGCACGCGTGGCGATTGGGCCAACGCCAGCGCCGGCGCCAGTGCCGACGCCAGGTAGCGACGCTGGCGGGATGGCGCTGGCGCGGCCGGATCCACTTAGTTCCCGGCGCCCGTGAACTGGCGGTAGCCGCGCGCGCGCAGTTCGCACGCCGGGCAGGTGCCGCAGCCATAGCCCCAGTCGTGCAGCGCGCCACGCTCGCCCAGGTAGCAGGTGTGGGTGCCCGAGCGGATCAGGTCCACCAGCGGCGTGCCACCCAGGTCCTGCGCCAGTTCCCAAGTCTGGCGCTTGTCGCGCCACATGAGCGGGGTTTCGAGCTTGGTGCGGGTATCCATGCCCAGGTTGAGCGCCACTTGCGGCGCCTTCATGGTGTCGTCGCGGCAGTCCGGGTAGCCGGAAAAATCGGTTTCGCACATGCCGCCGACGAGCACCGTCAGGCCGCGCCGGTAAGCCACGGTGGCGGCCACCGTCATGAACAGCAGGTTGCGGCCAGGGACAAAGGTGTTGGGCAGGCCGTTGGCCTGGGTTTCGATGGCGATATCGTGGGTCATCGCGGTCTGCGAAATTTCGGAGATCAGCGACAGGTCGATCATGTGGTCTTCGCCCAGCTTGCCGTCCCACGCGGGATTGAGCGCGCGCAGGCTGGCGATCAGCTGCGGGCGCACGGTGAGTTCGACGGCATGGCGCTGGCCGTAATCGAAACCGATGGTTTCGACGCGCGCGTAATTCTTGAGCGCCCACGCCAGGCAGGTGGTGGAATCTTGTCCACCGCTAAACAGGACCAGGGCGGAATCGGTTGGCAGCATTGCTTTTCTTTCCAGATGTATCAACTATTATTAGTACGCCATGATTCGGGGCATTCCGGTACCATGCGGTGAACGCACCACCCCTGATGGAGTCTCATGTTACCGGCATCGCCCGCAAATAAATCGGCAAGACCACGAATTTTGGCACATCTTGTGACAAAAGTATCCGTGCTGCTTGCAACAACCGCAGTGACGGCCGTGGTTCCCTCGTTGGCAATGGCCCAGGAGGAGCAAACCACCGCGCCGGCGCCGGTTTCCGAACCTGCTACTGCGCCTGTCACCGCTCCCGTCGCGGCCAGCGAGGCCACTGTCGCCGCCAACGCCGCACCGGTCATCATCAAGTACACGGTGCGCATCGACGCGCCCGGGGACTTGAAGGAGTTGCTGGAAGACAACCTCGACCTGCAACGCTTCCGCGACAGCCCGCGCATGACGCGCGAACAGCTGTTCCGGCTGGTGCGCGCCGCGCCCGAGCAGATCCGCACGCTGGTCTCCACCAGCGGCTACTACACGCCCGAGGTGTCGGTGACGTTCGACCGCAACGCCACGCCGGCGGTGGTCGATGTCAAGGTGGTGCCGGGCGAACCGGTACGCGTGGGCGAGACCGACCTGGTACTCGAAGGCTTTGCCCCCAATCCCGAGCAGCCGGCCGACAAGCAGTTCGACGCCAACGCGCTCAAGGCCAGCTGGCCGCTCAAGAAGGGCGCCGTGTTCCGCCAGGACGAGTGGGAAGGCGCCAAGCGCGCCATCCTGCGCCAGGTGGTGCAAACCCGCTACCCGCGCGCGCAACTGACCGACAGCCGCGCCACCGTCGATCCCGAAGCACACACCGCCAACCTGCGCGTGGTGCTCGACAGCGGCCCCGAGATGCGCTTTGGCGAACTGCGCATCGAAGGCCTCAAGCGCTACCCGGACACCGTGGTGCGCAACCTCAACACGATCAAGCCCGGCGACTACTACAGCGAGGCGGCCCTGCAGGCCTACCAGTCCAAGCTGCAGGACACCGGCTATTTCGCCAGCGTGGAAGTGAGCGCGGACCTGAGCGCGGTGCTCGACCAGCAGCTGGCCACCGCCGAAGGCGAGCCTGGCGCCCCTGCCGCCACCGCCGCATCCATGGAACCGCTGCCGCTGCTGGTGCGCGTGACCGAGAACAAGCGCAAGAACGTCAGCGCCGGTGTCGGTATCAGCACCAACACCGGTAACCGGGCCTCGGTCACCTATGACGACTTGCAGGTGTTCGGGCTGCGCATGAAAAGCGCGCTCACGCTCGAAACCAAGAAGCAGACCGCCAAGGCCGACCTGTACTTCCCAATCACCCCCGAGGGCTACAACCACAGTATCGGCGTGACCTACGAGCGCAGCGACATCGCTGGCGAAGTGACGGCCGTGTCGAGCATCGCGGGCAAGCGCGCCTGGGGCACGCCGCTGCTCGAACGCAGCTTCACGCTGGAGCTGCTGTCCGAGACCAAGTCGGTCGGCGCCATTCCCAAGGTCACCAGCAAAAGCTTGCCGCTCACGTACGCGGTCACCTGGCGCCGGCTCGACAACCTGCTGCTGCCAACCAAGGGCTACGCCATCAACGCCCAGATCGGCGGCGCCGTGCTGCCGGTGCTCACCGATGAAAAATTCGTCCGTGGCTACCTGCGCGGCGTGTACTACAAGCCGTTCGGCGCCAGCTCCAACATCATCCTGCGCGCCGAAGCCGGCGCGCTTGGCTCGGGCAGCAAGAACGGCGTGCCGTCCGTGTTCCTGTTCCGCGCCGGCGGCGACCAGTCGGTGCGCGGTTACGCTTACCAGGAACTGGGCGTGAAGGAAGGCGACGCCACCATCGGCGGGCGCTACCTGGCCACCGCCAGCGCCGAATACCAGTACTGGTTCAAGCCCACCTGGGGCGCAGCCGTGTTCTACGACGCCGGTAACGCCGGCGACCGGGTCAAGGACCTGCATCCCAAGTCCGGCTACGGCGTGGGCGCGCGCTGGAAAAGCCCGGTCGGTCCGCTCAATGTCGACGTGGCGTACGGCCACGCGGTTCAAAAATATCGTTTGCACTTCTCGCTGGGATTCACTTTCTGATGTCCGACCAACTTAACCACGATCCCCAAGAGAGCGCGCCGGAATCCGCCAAGAAGCCGCGCCGCTGGCCGCGCCGCGTGTTCATCTCGCTGATGGTGCTGGTGCTGCTGCTGGGCGGCGCTTTCTGGCTGCTGGGCCGCGAATCGACCTTGCAGCAGCTGGTGCAGCGCGTGGCCAGCGCCAGCGGCGGCAGTATTTCCGTCACCGGCGTGACCGGCTCGCTGTACCACCGCATGCACATCGGCCAGCTGGTCTATAAAACCAGGGACAGCACCGTCACTGCGCAAAGCATCGACATCAACTGGTCGCCGTTGCAGTATTTTTCGGAAGGCCTGCAAATCAGCGAGCTGCACGTGGCGGCGCTCACCGTGCGCAGCACCGGCAAGTCCGACGAACCGACCACCATGCCCGCTTCGCTGGCGTCGCCATTCCGCCTGAGCCTGTCCGACGCCCGGCTCGACAAATTGATCATCGCCAGCGACACCGGCACCACCGTCATCGACAACCTGCGCTTTGCGCTGTACGGTGACAAGAGCAGCTGGCACCTGCAGGACGCTTCGGCCGGAACCCCGTTCGGCCAGGCCAAAGCCGATCTGACGATTGCCGGCGCGCGCCCGTTCGCGCTCAAGGGCGCGGCCTCGCTCACGCAGGCGCTGGTGGCCACGCCGGCCGCACCGGGCACCGCCGCCACGCCGGTGGGCCAGGCGCCTACTCCGGCCACATTGACACTGCAGGCCGGCGGCAGCCTGGCGCTGCTCGAACTCAAGGCCAAGGGCGACGCGGGCGCGGCCACCGGCACTGCATCGCTGTCGCTGGCGCCGTTCGATCCGGTGATCCTGCGCGCCATCGACCTGGTGGCCCGCGACGTCGATCCGCACGGCTTTAGCGCCGGCCTGCCGCCAGCCAAATTCAACCTCAAGGTGAACGCAAGCATTGCGCCCGACCAGAAGCTGGCCGGCGAGTTCGAGCTGATCAACCAGGGCAAGGCCGGTCCGCTCGACCAGGACCTGCTGCCGCTGGACGTATTCCGGGGCCGCCTGGGCGGCACGCTGACCGTGTCCACGCTCGACAACGTGCTGCTCGACCTGGGTCCCGCCGGCCGCTTCAACGGCGGCGGCAACGTTGCCCGCACGGCCATCGACGGCGGCATCGACACGGCCAGCTTCAAGCTGCACACCGACCGCCTCGACCTGTCCTTGCTGCACACGGCTGCCAACAAGACGGCCATCGGCGGCGACATCGTCCTGGCCAGCACCGCCACCAAACAGACCTTGAACGCCAGGCTGGCCGACAAGGGCCTGCGCCTGGACGCCGACGCCACCCTGGCCGACGCCCTGCTGCAATTGCAGCAACTGCGCCTGGTCGCCAGCAACGGTAAAAACAGCGGCAGCATCAACGCCACCGGCCAGTTGAGCCTCAAGGACCAGCAAGCGTTCAGCGCCAGGGTGCGCACCCAGAAGTTCGATCCGTCGGCACTGGTACCGAGCTATCCGGCCGGGGACCTCAATATCGACGTCAATGCCGCCGGACATATCGCGGGCAAACCCGCCCCCGCATGGAAAGTGGCGGCCGACTTCCAGGTCAAGCCAAGCAAGCTGTATGGCCAGCCGCTCACCGGCGCCGGCAAGCTCAATGCCGATCCCACCCATATCAGTGGCGTCGATGCGCGCCTGGCCATGGGCCAGAACACCGCCACCGTTACCGGCAACTTCGGTGCAACCGGCGAACAGTTGCGCTGGAAGGTCGATGCGCGCCAGCTGGCGGCCGTGAGCCCCGACCTGATCGGCGCCATCAACGCCAGCGGCGTCGTCACCGGCACCATGGACCTGCCACGCACCAGCTTTGACGCCGACGCGCGCGGCCTGGGACTGGCCTCGGCCAAGCGCCCCGCCAACGACAGCGTGATCCACGCCAGCGGCGACGTCGCCATGGCCGGTGCCGCCAAGACGCCGGAACTGAAAATGACCGGCACCGTGCAGCGCCTCAATCCTGCCGCCTTTGGCGCCGCCCAGGCCGGCGCCATCAACGCCGCCTTTACGGCGGACGCGCGCCTGTCCGCCGACTGGCGCGCGGGCCTGAACCTGACCTTGCAACCATCGACGCTGTCGAACGCCCCGTTGTCGGGCTACGCCAAGTTGTCGGCGAATGCAAAAGACATCAGCAACGCCGACATCGACCTGCGCCTGGGCGCCAACAGCCTGGTTGCCAAGGGCAGTTTCGGCAGCGCCATGGATAAACTGGACTGGAAGCTCGATGCACCGCAACTGGCCGCATTGGGGCCGCAGTTTGCCGGTATCCTGCACGCCAACGGCACCCTGTCCGGCACCACTGCCCGCCCCGCGATTTCGCTGAACCTGGACGGTAGCAAGCTGCGCGCGCCGGGCCAGCAGCAGGTCGAGAGCATCCGTGGCAGCGCCACCCTGGGCAGCACGGCCGCCGCGCCGGCAGCGCGCACTGGCAATCGCGCAGCGGCAGCAACGGCGGACGTGCCGTTGATCAGCGATATCGAGATTACCGGCTACGAATCGCCGTCGATCAAGATCGCCAAGGCGCGCCTGCAAACGGCAGGTACCCGCAGCGCCCACACCATCACGCTGGCCGCCAGCAATAGCGACTTCGACGCCACCGTGCGTATAAAGGGCGGCTGGGCCAGCGACACCTGGACCGGCGCCATCGACGCGCTGCAAAACAAGGGCCGCTTCGCGCTGGCGCTGGTGGCGCCCGCGCCGCTGCGCCTGGTCGCACCCAAGGACAGCGGCGTGGCCGGACTGGCGCGTCCCGAGCAGATCGCGCTCGGCACCACCACCATCAAGATCCGCGACGGCAGCGTGCGCATCGACAGCCTGGAAAAGAACGGCGCCGCCTGGCGCAGCAAGGGCCAGGCTTCGGCACTGCCGGTCTGGTACCTGGGCCAGTTGTCGGACGCGTGGCGCGACAGCGTGCGCGGTAACATGACCATCGGTGCCGACTGGGGCCTGAACCTGCAAGCCGGGGTGAAAAACGCAGCGCCGGTGCTGGCCGGCTCGTTCCACGTGTTCCGCGAACAGGGCGACATCACCATCATCGGCGCCGACCTGTCGCAGCCGCTGGGCCTGAAAACCCTGGACGCGCGCGCCACCGTCAACGACGGCGCACTGCGGGTGGAACTCAATGTCGATGGCACCCGCGTGGGCCAGGCGCGCCTGGACGGCACCGCCCAGCTGCGCGACGGCCGCCTGGCCAACGACAGCCCGTTCACCGTGACCGGCAGCGCCAATATGGGTTCGCTGGCGTGGCTGGCGCCCCTGGCCGGCCAGCCGGGACTGGAAATCGACGGCATCCTCAAGCTGGCGCTCGATGGCAGCGGCACCATCGGCGCGCCGCAGCTGACCGGCGACATCAACGGCCAGAAGCTGGTGGTCAACCTGCCCGACCAGGGCATCAAGCTGCGCAACGGCGTGCTGCAGGCGCGCCTGACCGGCGACCAGTTGCAGCTGCAAACGCTGAGCTTTGAAGGCCAGCAGGGCCGCGCCCAGGCTGACGGCTGGATCCGTTACGCCGGCAACGAAGCAACCATGCAGCTGAAACTGACCGCCGACAAGCTCGAAGTGCTGTCGCGCCCCGACCGCCTGCTGGTGTTGAGCGGCCAGAGCACGCTGGTGCGCGACGCCAAACACTTCCAGCTCGACGGCAAATTCCGCGCCGACCGCGCGAATATCGAACTGGGCGACGAAAACGCGCCCACGCTGTCGAACGACGTGGTCGTTCTCGGCAAGGGGGCGGCCGCACCGGCCACCAAGCCGGCGCAGGGCCTGCCGCTGAATATCGACGTCGAGGCCGACCTGGGCGACTCGTTCAAGCTGAAGGGCATGGGCATCGAGACGGAATTGGCCGGCGCCGTGCGGGTACGTATCACCGACCGCCGTCCGCCGCGCGTCAATGGGTCGATCCGGGTGGTGGGCGGCACGTACGCGGCGTATGGCCAGAAGCTGGCGATCGACCGTGGCGTGATCAACTTCACCGGCGCCTACGACAACCCGGGCCTGAACATCGTGGCCGTGCGCCGCCGTCCCGAGGGCGAGCCGCTGAGCGAGACCAACGTGGAAGCCGGCGTGGAAGTACGCGGCACGGCGCTGGCGCCATCGGCCAAGCTGATCTCCACCCCGACGGTACCGGACAGCGACAAGCTGTCCTGGCTGGTGCTGGGCCACGGCATCGAAAACACCGAGGGCAACGACATGGCGCTCCTGAGCACCGCCGCCGGCGCGCTGTTCGGCGGCAAGGGCCAGGGCAAGCTGGCCAGTTCGCTGGGGCTCGACGAACTGGGCGTGGGACAGGCGTCGGGCACCGCTGCCGGTGCGGCCACCGGCTTGCAGAACACGGTCGTCACTGTGGGCAAGCGCATTTCGTCGCGCGCCTACCTGAGTTTTGAACAGGGTGCGGGCACGGCGACCAGCCTGGTCAAACTCAAGTACAAGCTCAATCCGCGCATCTCGCTGCAATTCCAGACCGGGACCAATAATGCGCTCGATGTGTTGTACAGCTGGGCGTTCGACTGATCCTGTATAAAACCGCTAAACCCCGCCCTGGCGGGGTTTGGCGTTCTTGACGTACTTCTCCAGCCACGCGTTGGTCTCATACAGCATGTGCATGATCGATTCCCGCGCCCGATAGGCGTGGGATTCGTTCGGCAGCATCACCAGCCGCGCCGTCCCACCCAATCCCTTGATCGCCTGGAACATCCGTTCGCTTTGCAACGGGAACGTGCCGGAGTTGCTGTCTTCCGCGCCGTGGATCAGCAGCATCGCATCCTTGATGCGGTCCGCATGGTTGAACGGCGACATGGCCTGGTACACGGCCGGCGCCTGCCAGTATGGCCGCTCTTCCGACTGGAAGCCGAACGGCGTCAAGGTGCGGTTGTACGCGCCGCTGCGGGCGATACCCGCGCGGAACAGCCGCGTGTGGGCCAGCAGGTTGCCGGTCATGAAAGCGCCGTACGAGTGACCGCCAATGGCCAGCCGTTCGCGGTCGCCCACGCCGCGCCGCACCACCTCCTCCACTGCCGCTTGCGCATCGGCCACCAGCTGCGCCAGGTACGTGTCGTTAGGCTCTTCCTCGCCGTTGCCGATGATCGGGAACGACGGGTTGTCCAGCACCGCGTAACCCATGGCGAGGTACGCCGCCGGCCCCCAGTAGCTGACCGCATTGAAACGGTACGGCGACCCGGTGGTCTGGCTGGCCGCGCCGGCCGACTTGAACTCCTGCGGGTATGCCCACATCAGGAGCGGCAGCGGGCCGTCGCGCGCGCTATCGTAACCGGGCGGCAGCATCAGGGTCGCCGTCAGCTCCACGCCGTCGTGGCGCGGGTAGCGGATTTGTTCTTTATGGATGTCGCGCAGCTGCGGCGTGGGATGGGGATAATGCGTGAGCGCGCGCAGTTGGCGGTCGTCCGGTTTGGTCAGATCGCGCAAATAATAATTGGGGCGCTCGAGGGGCGACTCGCGCGTGGTGAGCAGCAGCGTGCCGTCGTCGTTCAATACCGCCGCGACGTTTTCAAAGTATGGCGCCTGGCCCTGGAACAGCCGCGTTTTTTCGCGCGTGGTCAGGCTCAGGCGGTCGAGGAACGGCCGGTCGCCGTCCGGCGTGGCGCCCGCGCCGTCGAGCAGGATGGTGGTATTGGGGCCGATCAGCAGGCGCGGGAAGCCGCTGGCGTCGGCGCGCATCACCGGCGAGCCGGGGCTGTTGTAGCGGTCCTCGTAGGAGCCGGCGTGAATCAGTTCGGGTGGCGTGGACAGGTGGCCGGGCGCGATCATCCACTGCTTGTACTGGCGCGTCTTGTGCCAGCGCTCATTAACCAGCGCCACGTCTTCGCGGCCCCAGGCCACGCCGGCGTAGCGCATGGTCAGGCGCGCCAGCACCAGCGGCGGTGCATGGAACGGCGCCGCGTGCAGGTACACCAGGTCGCGCACGCCGTCCGGTACGTCGCGCGCGGGGTCGCCGCCGTCCTGCGCCTCGGCCCAGACCAGCGACGCCGGCGCGTCGGCCCGCCATGACACGTGGCGTACGCCGCTTGATACGGCATCGTTCCCCGGCGGCAGGCCTTCTTCGAGCGGCAGGTTGGCCACCGTGTGCAGCAGCATGCCGTGCAAATCGCGCACTTCCACCCGTTCGCCGAAACTCGATGCGGTGACAATATACGAGTATGGGCGCGTCACACTCTGCGTAAGCAGGTACTCGCCGCCCGGCGCCACCGAGGTGCGCGAAAACTGCCCGGGCTCGCCGATCGGACGCGCCTTGCCATCAAGGCTCAACAACACCATCTGCACCGTGATGTAGTACTCGAACAGGCGCGCGTCATCCTCGTTGCGCAGCAAGTCCTGGTAGGTGCGCAGCTGGCGCACCGCGCCATCGGCTTCGCTGTCCTGCAGGATCGGACCGGCCGGCACGCCGTTCGCCTGCGGCGGCTTGCCGATGCCCACCGGCCGCCAGTGCACCAGCAGTCCGCTGCTGTCGGGCAGCCAGTTGAAGCCGCGCGTGAGTACGGCCGACAGAGGCTGCGGCGACAGCTTGCGCGCACGGCGCGCGGCGATATCGACCAGCCACAGTTCCACTGCGCCCGTGTCCACGCCCACGCCGCCCACGCCATCATTGAGCGCCACGTGGGTAAAGGCGAGATGGCGCTGGTCGGGCGACCAGCTCAAATCCGACAACCGCAGATCCGGCGGCAAGCCGGCAATCGTACTTTCCTCGTGGCTGGCGATATCGAGCAGCGACAGGCCGGTGCCGAACGAAAAGCGCGAACCGGCATACGTGCGCGGGTTGATGCGCAGGCCAGCCAGTTTCAGTTCGGGTTGCGCCACTTCGGCAATACCGGGCAGCGCGGGCGTTTGCACCACGGCGGCGGTGTCGCGGCGCGGACTCAGGCTCAGTGCCGGCGCGCGCGGCGCATCGACAATCGCCTGCAAAGGTTCGGGTGGCAGGCGGTAGCCGGTGTCGGTCGCGCCCTGTTGCGGCGAGGCGGCCATCAGGCCAGGGGTTGCGGACGGCACGGTGCGTTGTTGTTTCATGGAGATCCTTTCCAGTGGCCGGCGACGCGGGCGCTGCTCGAACCCAGTGCCTGGGTCGAGTGTGCCGGGTTGAGTGTGCTTATGCTAACCGTGAATGTCAATCGCCGGGCACACTACTCTGGCGTACAATCGCTGTTCTCGAAAAATCGCTGTGGGCAGATTATGGAAATGACTACTATTGTGCTGTTGCTGCTGGTGCCGGTGGCCGTGTGGCGCATCTATTCGCGCCTGAAAGCCATGCTGGTGCGCACCCAGTCCGAATTATGGAAGCACTACACCATGGCCGGCATCATGGCCGCTGCGCTGCTGGTGCTGCTGGTGCTCTCGATCGGCAAATGGCCGGCACTGGGCGCGCTGGTGGCCGGCGCCGCGCTGGGCGCCTGGCTTGGCCGGCGCCAGTTCGGTCTGACACGCCTGCGCAACCTGCCGGAAGGCTTTTTCTACACGCCCGACCGCCGCCTGCCACTGTTGATCATCATGCTGTTCGTCAGCCGCCTGATCTACCGCCTGTTCGAGGCGTACCTGCATATGCACGATGGTATCGCGCTGGACCCGGACTTTCTCGGCAGCCCGGTCACCACCGTCGTCTTCGGCCTGCTGGCGGGCTTTTATCTGACCTACAGCGTGCTGCTGGTACGCTGGCACAAGAGCCAGACGCCGTTACCGAAGCCGATCAACATCTTCGATATCAAGTAAAAAAAGGGGCAAGGAGTAAAGACTCCCTGCCCCTTTTACCATCCAGCCTTCTAGCCGTCAGGCGGCTTTGGCGGCTGCCCTGGTGGTGGCCGATGAAGCAGGCTTGGCGCCCGCTTTGCCATCTGCCTTGCCAGCTTCCACATCCGCCGCCCGCCGTTGCAGCACGAAGATCGGCTGCGCCCACTGGGTGTCCTTCTTCTTTTTGCTGGTGATCAGCGTCAGTTCCGAAGGGTCATAGACGTCGGTGTTGTGCGTGAGCGGCGTCGTCATCAGGTACTGGGCGTCGGTGTTCTTCAGGAACTCGCCGACCAGCTGGATGTTGCGGATATCGAGGTGGGCAAACGGTTCGTCGATGAACACGAAGCCGCCGGAACCCTCTTCCGATTTCAGCAGCGCGATCAGCAGCACCAGCGACTTCATTACCTGCTGGCCGCCCGACGCTTCGCCGTCGTTCATGCCGATGATGCCCTTGCCGTCGAACTTGAAACGCACGTGCAGGCCGGCCTGCGACAGCAGGACGTCGTCGTTTTCCAGCTTGACCGGATCGGCATGCACCTCGATGCCGGCCAGTTCGCCGAGCTCCTTGATGTTCTTCGAATAGGTCTTGATGGTGTAGCGCAGCCGCTCCATGTAGGCCCCGCGCGCGTTGCCGGTGGCTTCGATGGCGCGGTTGTTCTGGTAGCGGCGCTCTTCGGTTTCCGACTGGCGCCCGCTCAGTTGCTCGTTCAGGCGCGTGTACTGGTCGATCACGGTGGCGTCCAGTTCCCAGTCGCTGCGGGCGAGGCTCGCTTCGAGCGTGTGCAGGCGCAGCGTGACCTGGTGCGTGTTCTGGTGCTCGGCCACCAGCGCCAGGCGGCGCTCGAGGCGGCGCCACGCCTTGGGCAGGTGGCGCCAGTTCTTGCGCAGCGTGAGCAACGCGCGCGCGTGGTCGGCGCGCTGCTCGATCTGGCGCTTGAGGTTCAGGCGCGTGCCCGCTTCCGCTTCCGACAGGGCAAAGCGCGCGTTCTGGCACGTGGTGTCGGCACGGGTGCGCGCCACCACGGCGGTCTTGATCAGGTTTTGCAGCTCGCCCAGGCGGCTGCCCACTTCCGTGCGCTCGGCGCGCAGCGGCACCGCGTTGCGCGCCGCTTCCTCGAACTCGTCGTGACGCGCTGCCAGTTCCTTGGCCGCGTCCACGCCCGCCAGGCGGGTTTTGAGCGCGCTGATTTCGGACGCCAGCTTCGATACCGCCAGCGTCAGCGTATCTTCCTGCGCTTCCAGCGCCGGCAGCGCTTTCTGGATCGCTTCCATGCGCTGGGTGCGGCCGGCCGTGCCGAAGCGGTAGCGCGAGGCTTCCACGAACAGCGAGCGGCCACCGCGGCGTTCGCGGTGATAGGCCTCGGGCGTGATCCACTCGTCGTTGTTGCCGAGCCTGGCGCCGGCATCGACGCTATCGACACGCGTGATGCGCGAGAGCTGCTCGACCAGCCAGCTCGGCACCTTGGCGGCGAATTTGACCACCGACATCAGGCTGTCGTCGCGCGTGGCGTGGGCGGTCACCAGGTCGGTGACGATGAAGTGGCGATAGCGCTCTTTTTCCGCCAGGCGGTAGGCCGACGTGGCGTCGCCGGCTTTATCGAGCAGCACCACCGACGCGTAACCGCCGAGCACACCTTCGACCGCGCCTTGCCAGCGCGGGTCGGTCACTTCGACGATATCGGACAGCATGGCGTGGCTGATGCCGGCGTCGTTGAGCGCGCGGCGCATGCTGCGCTGCGCTTCCGGCTCCGGCATCGCGGTCTTGCCCTGCAACGCCGAGATGGTGGCCATTTCGCCCGCGATTTTCGCCGCCACGGCATCGCGCGCATTGCGCTGGCGCGCCAGCTCGATTTCCTTCTCTTGCAGCTGCTGCGCCACTTCGGCCAGGTCGGCGCCGGAATCGGCGGCCAGCTTTTGCAGGCGCGCCTTTTGCTCGAGCAGGCTGTCGAGCGGTTTGAGTTTGCCGTTGATCAGGTTCAGCCGTGATTGCAGCGACGTCGATTCCTGTTCCAGCACCGTCTCGTGCTGTTGCGCCTCGGTCAGCGCGCGGGCGAAGTTGGCCACCGCCTGGCGCTTGTCGGCCAGCTGGGCATCGGCCTGCTGCAATGGCTTGCGCGCTTCGCGCAGCTGGCGGCTGACATTGCCCTGCTTTTCGCGCGCCTCATGGTATTCGAGCGTGGGCAGCGCTTCTTCCTGCAGGTTACGGCGCTCCTTGTTCAGGTCTTCCCATTGATGGTAGTTGGCCACGCGCAGGCGCAGGCCTTCGAGGTTGGTCTTGGACGCGTCGAGTTCCGCCTCGAAGCGTTTCAGTTCTTCCTCGGTGTCGCGCTGGTGGCGCTTGGCCTCGTCGTAGGCGTCGAGCACCTCCTTGTCGCCGAAGACCTGGAACACCAGGTCGAGCAGCTGGCGCGGCGCGTATTCGCACAGCTTGTCGGTCTCGCCCTGCTCCAGCGCCAGGACCTTGGCCATGGCGGGCGACAAGCCGGCGTTGGCCAGGCGCTTGCGGTAGTTTTCCACGCCGAGCCAGTCGTTGCCGACGTCGCCGATGTCTTCGATCTGCACGTTACCGGGCCGCATCAGGTACTGGCGCTTCCAGTCGCCGCCGTTCTTCTGGATCTGGCAGAACAGCGTCACTTCATCGTCGCTGAAAAACCCGGAGCTGCGGAACGGGCGGTTGGACAGCTGCCGTCCGACCGCCTTGTTATCGACCACGGCGCGCAGCCAGGCCGTCTGCTGGCCGCTGTGGCGCGCATAGTGCTTATAGGTGCGGCCCATCGAGCAATCGAGGCCGAACAGGGTGCGCAGCGCGTCGAGCAGCGTGGTTTTGCCGGAACCGTTCTGGCCGGCGATGGTGATGATCTTGGCGTCGAGCGGGATGTTCTTGATGCGCTGCCAGTAATCCCAGTGGACCAGCTCCAGCGATTTGATATGAAACATGACTTAATCCTTGGGTGGTTCTTGAGCGTCGTCGAAGGGCACATCGAAGACCGGCACGGCATTGCCATCGGCGTCGTAGTCGGGGTTTTCCATCTCCGGCTCCACGGTTTCCACGGCGTTCGGCGCGTCGTCCTCGTACGCGCGCGGCTTCGGAATCCGGCGCGGCACGGCCATCTCCTGCGGCGGCGTGCGTTTGAAGACGTCGGCCAGCGCGCCGTTGATGATGCGCTCTTTCAGCAGGTCGGTATCCATCAACAAATCGAGCAGCGGGCCTTCGAGCACCACGTCGCCACGGCGCTCGATGAAGCCGAGTTTTGCCAGGATCGACAGGTTCATGTCCAGCCGGGTCTTTTTACCGAGCTTGTCGCCGAAGTCGGCCAGCAGCGCCTTGTAGGCGATGCCGATCGAGGTGTCTTCGGCACGCGGCAGCGGGCGTTCGGTGCCGAACATGTCGTTCTGCTTGTCGTCCGCGTGCTGGTGGTTTTCCTGGCGCTCGCGCTTGGGCAGAATGATCTGCGCCCACAGCACGACCAGCAGGGCCACGCCGTCGCGCGACAGGCCGAAGTTATTGTTCTGCCAGACGTCCTTGGCGCCAAAAATCTTCGGTTCGATATTGCGCGTCAGGGCCACGGTCACATGGTCGGCATACACGTTGTCGAGCAGTTTCAGGCCCACCGCCAGCAGGCGCGCATCGACCTCGATGCGGAACTGTTCGTCAGCGAGCGCGCGCTTGACCAGGCGGTCGTCGCGGCGCAGGGTCTGATGCGCGAGCAGGCGCGCGATCAGGATTTGTGCATCATCATTCATCGGACTTGTCGCCTTCCGGGTTCAAAGACAGGGTAAGCGAAGCGAGGGACATCGCCGCGACGTGGAGGTCGGGCAGTTGTACCATTTCGTCGCTCGGAGTAAACGTGACGGGCAGGCGCGCCAGGTCGCCGGTGGCGCCTTGCAGGCGCGCTTCGTCGGCGTCGCCCAGCAGCGGCAGCATCGAGGCGCGGTACGACGCCACGGCAAACGACGCCGGCAGCAGCGACTCGTGCACCTGGATCGAGGGCGCCGCACCGTCCACGCTGGCGGGGAATTTTCCGGGCGCGGTAAAGTCGGCCAGGCGGGCCAGCCATTCGTCGAGTTCTTTTTGCATCGGTGGTCCGTCGCTGATGGTGGTGGGCGCGTCTTCGCCGCTGGGCAAACCGCCCTGCACGGCGCTGGCGGCGCGGTCGGACAGCAGTTCGGCTTCGGCCACGTCGATCATCTCCGCCGGCGTAATAAACTGCGGCACCACCGGCAGGTCGATGGCGCCCACGGCCAGCGAGGCCAGGTCGTCATGCAGCAGCAGCCAGCGCTTGATGTCGGTGGTGGACAGGCCGGACTGGCCCAGGTGCACGCGCTGGCGCTCGATCTGGTTCAGTGCGCGCGAGAACATGCCCTGCATGTTGAGCAGCGACGACTGTGCGCGGCCAATCGCTTGCGCAGCGCGGTGCGTGGCGTGATCGGCGTTTTCGTCGCTGGTGATCGCGCGCAGGATCTCGGATCCCTTCTCTACCCAGTCGCACGCCACGTGCCACTTCGCCTGCGATTCGCGCAGGCGGAACTCGGAGCCGGATGCGATCGCGTCGGCGAATTCCTCGGTCAGCTCCACCAGGCGGCCCAGCAGGTGGTGCAGCTGCTCCACCGTGACCCCACCCATCATTTGCGAGCCGGCCACCTGCGACAGCAGGTAGCCCATGTCGGCCGGGTCTTCCTCTTTGCCCATGGCCAGCAGCGCGTCGATGGCCGACAGCACGTTGCGCGCCATCGGCGTGACGCGATAGACGGCCTGCTGCGGATCCCACGCCAGCAGCTGGTTGGTGCGCAGGCGCATCAGCACCGTCTCCAGGCTTTCCGGCAGCAGGTAGGCCAGGCGGGTGTTGATGTCCGGGCGCGTAAAGCTGGCCGACGCCGTGTCGGACGCCAGCTCGCGCAGCACCAGCAGGCGCACCAATACGCCGTCGAAACCGCCGTGGAACAGCGCAGTGAACACTTGCAGCAGCGGCTGCGCGCGTTTCAGGTGGTAGACCTGCTCGATTTCATCGGCCGAGATATTGGGCTTGAAGTGGGCCTGCAGGCCATCCTGTTGCGAGTCCAGCGCCGGGTCGGGCGCGGACTCGGTTGTCATAGTTTCTATCATTCTTTGCCATGTTGGTCGCAACAATCACCGCATTAAGCACCCTGCCGGACTTGGGATCGTCAGCTGCAAAAATACCTGGTCGGTTCATATTTCGCCGCCTTCTCGGCCCATAGTCCACTATGGGCACTGCGAAATCGGCAAAATCTGTCCTCGACCAGCTATTTTTTCGCTCTGACTCCCCAAGCCCGACAGGCTGCTCACGGGGGCGACAGTATAGCAGTTGCGATCTTGCGCTTACTTTTTGGCGAATTTATCAAGTGTCTGGTCCACGTAGTCGCCATCGGCATCCTTGAACACCACGCGCACCGGGTACCAGTCCATCGAAGGCGCCAGCCACAGGTCCACCTGCGAATCCTTGTCGTCGGTCTGCTGGCGCACCAGGTGCAGGGCACTGATCTCGTTGCCGCCCACGGTGATGTTTTCGGTCTTGACGACCTTGAATACCCACTGCTCGGCATTGCGGCGCGCGGTGACAAAATACGCCCACTCGCTGCCGGGCTTGAATTTATCGGGCGTGGCGCGGGCGTTGGCGGCCAGTTGCCACTGGATGCTCACCCGATCCTGCTCGCCGCCCTTGATCGGATAGGTTTCGTCGCCCACGCTGAAGCTGATGGTTTTCGTGTCGCGCTTGAACGTGGCGGTGGTGGCTTCCTTGCGGAAGCGCTTTTCCATGAACGACGCCGGCGCCAGGCCGTAGTCGTCGATGGCGCCCTCGCTGCGGGTTTCCAGGATCTTGCCGAAGATCGGCGCGCGGCTTTCGGCCGCCACCGAGTACGTGCCGTCACCGGCGCGCCACTGCACGGTGGCCGTGCCGTTGATGGTAAGACCGTGCTGCTTGGCCTTGATGGCGTAGGAGAGGTCCGCCGACGGCGGCGCGCTGAAGGGACGCTTGACGGCGGGGTGCTCGCTGTCGGCAGCATGGACGCCGGTGGTCACGGTGCCCAGCGCCAGGATGGCGCCCACGCTCAGCGCGTAAAGAGTATGGTTGATTTTCATATCATTGTCCGGTAGTTGTTATTCTGGAGACGGTCTGCGTGGTGAGCGCGCCGCTCGCTTCGGTATTGCGTATCTGGACCGGGTACCACTGCATGCCCGGCGCCAGCCAGATGTCGAGCCGCGAGGAATACGTGCCCGGCTTCGGTGGCCGCGTCAAATGCCAGGTGACCAGCTTGCCTATCTTCGTGTTCAGTTCATCTTCGCCCACCAGCTGGAAGCGGAACAGGGCGGCTTCCTTGTCCTCGCCCACCTGGATGTCGATGTCGCCGCCGAACTGGTTGACGTCAGCGCGGCCGATGCCGGCCAGCTGGAACGGCACCGTGGCCTTGTCCTGCGCGCCGGCCAGCAGCGGGTAGCTGCGGTCGGAGGCCGAGAACGAGATCGTGTTCGCACCGGCCGCATTGCCGCCGCCATTGCGGTTGAAGTGGGTGGCGGTCTCGGACCGGCGCGCGCGCTTTTCGGTGACCCGCTCGGGCGCGATGCCATGGTCGTCGATGGCGCCCTCGCTGCGCAGTACCAGCAGGTTCAGGCGCGTGACCAGCAGGCTCACGCCTGCCTCCACCGACGCCCGGTAGCGGCTGCCGTCAGTATGCCATGTCATCACGGCAGACCCTGTCCATTTGGTGCCGTCGGCGTCCACCCGCGCCACGTCCATGTCGAACGTGGCCGACGGCGGCAACTCCACCTTGTAGCGGCGCCCACCCTGCGGGACCGGTTCGGCGGCCGCCGGCGCGGGTACGCCGGTGGCCGTGTCAGGCGCTGCTGCCGATCCCTGGGCCGCCGCCGGCTCGGGCGCGAGCGCCAGTTCCAGGTCGGCGGTGTCGATGGCTGGCGCGGGCGCTGCGCTGTCCACCGGCGTGATGGCGGCTCCCGCCTGCGCCTGCGCTGGTACCGGCGCCGGCGCAGGCGGCCTGGCGAAGGCCAAGCTGGCGAGGGGCGGCTTGGCGGGCGGCTTGGCGGCAGGCGGCTTGTCGGCATCAAGCGGCGCAATCTCCTGCAACGGCACGCTGGCCACGCGCGGCGGCAAGGCCAGGCGCACTTGCGCAGTCACCACCGACGGCGACGCGTTGACGGTGGCCGATGCCGCCAGGTGGCTTGCGGCCCAGTCGATCGCCAGTCCGTGCAGCACCACCGTGGCCGCGCAGAACAGCACCATGCGGCGGCGTTGGGAAAGGAAGGAGGCGATCGTCATGGCGCTAGTTTAACGTGTTCGGCCGAATGCTTCCGGCGCGGCCTTTGCATGGCGGTTGCCGGCGGCAAGCAAGGTTGCCAGAAAACTTTGATCGGTACCGCGTTATCTGCTACGCTGAACCAACTACTACAGGAGACTTTCATGGCCCAACCGCAGATGCCGCACATTCCCGGCGCAGCAGTGATGAACGACACGCTCGATTTCGTGAAGAACCTGTGGGGTAGCATGGGTGTGCCCGGCCTGACCACGCCCACCCTGTCGGTCGATGAACTGGACAAGAAGATCAACGACCTGAAGGCGGTCGAGGCGTGGCTCAACCTGAATATGAGCATGCTGCGCGGTAGCATCCAGGCGCTGGAAGTGCAGCGCAACACCATCGCCACGCTCAAGTCGGTAGGCGCCAGCCTGGCCGCCGCCGTCAATCAGGGCACCGCGCCAGGGCAGGCGCCGACCGCCGACCACAAATCGATTTTTGACGCCAATCCGTACACTTCGGCCTTCTTCCAGCATGCGCGCGAGGCGGACAAACAAAAGCCGGCCGCCGAACAGCCACCGCCACCACCGGCCCCGGAACCCAAGGCAGCAGCACCGGCAGAGGACGCGCCGAAGCAGGCCGACGCCACCGCCGGCGCAGCCGCGCTGTGGTGGAATCTGCTGCAGGATCAGTTCAAGCAGGCGGTATCGACCGCTGCTGCATCGGAATCGATGATGGCCGAGACGGCAGCGAAGTTTGCGGCTGCGGCGACCGCCAAGCCGCCAACCGAAGCCACGCCACCAGCCACCGAGGCGCCGGAGCCGGCACCGGACAAAAAACCCGCCGCCAAACGCGCCGAACTCAAACCTTCGGCCAAATCAGTCAAACCGGCAGCAGGGAAGTAACGCCAAGAGCGCCTGAGACCTCCCGAGCGAGGCGCAGCGACGAAGACAGTACGACTGTACGGCGAGGCGCTGCAACGAAGCCATGGAGGCTTGATCAGGCGCTACGCCAGGCGCAGAATGCGGATGGCGTCGATCAGCCCATCTGCCTGGCGCGTGACTTTCTGGACATCGATCAAACCTTCTTCTTCGAGCAGCTTGGCGTTGTCGAGTGCGCCCTGGAAGCTCTCGATGGTGTCACCCTTGGCGGCGACCGGTTTTACCCAGGCTACGCTGCCGATCTTCATCTTCGTATAGACTTCTTTTGCGATATCGCGCATAAATTTACATCCTCTCTCTTGGTGGTGCGTACTTGAGTGCCGCACCTGTTTTAATTCATCTGAACGGTTTAGCGGTCCGGGACCGCGCCGTTGGCCGCCTCGTACTCGCTGGCGGCGGCTGCCGCGACCACGCCGGACACCGGCGCCAGCAGCGCCAGTTGTTCCATCAGCTGGGCAAAGCGCGGCTGGCCGGGGGCGATGGCATCGACATGCATCAGCACCTCGATCGCCTCGTCGGCCAGCTCGCGCACGTAACCGGTTTGCTGCAGGCGCGAGACCAGTATCTGCGCCGAATTGAACAGGATGCGCATATTGTGCGGCAGCGCGTGGCGCGCCACGCGCATCCAGTCGATGGCCTCTTGCAGCCGCTCGGACTTCCACAACAGCACGCCCTTGTTCATCATGTCGGCCGCTTCCTTGCGCGAGGAGCGGATCAGCTCCGTGCCCTCGTCCCCCATGCGCGCCTTGTCGAAAATCTTCTGCAACTCGTCCATCAACGGCACGTTATCATGGTTGTTGCGCGCAATGTAGCACAGCAGTCCCACCGGCGCTTCCTTCACGCCCACCGCGAACAGCAGGGTCGCCATGTCCAGGCACGTGGCGGTGTCGGGCCGGTGGCGGCTGTCATCGGCCAGCATGGCTTCCAGCTCGTCACCCGATTTGCGCGCGCGCCGGAAGTCGCCCGTCTCGTGGTACACCAGGCCCTCGGTGATCTTGGCGCGCAAGGTGACCTGGTCGCCGCCGAACTGGTGGACCGCCGCGTTGAGCAGGCGGATCGCTTCCTTGGTATCGTTCTTCTTGCCGCACACGCGCGCCATGCCGAAGTACGCATCGACCGTCTTGGCCACCGAGTATTCGCCGATGTCGATACACTTGCGGAACGCCCGCTCCGCCACCGGGATGTTCTCGAGCTTGAGCGCGGTCTGGCCCAGCGTGCGCTGGCGCGGCACCGAGTTGGGCGACAGCTTGGCCGCCTTTTGCAGCACGTCGAACGCTTCCTCGTGCTTGCCCTGCAGCTTGAACGCGTGCGCCAGCTGGTCGAACGCGTCGATGTAGAAGCGGTTGTCGGCGATCACCGCCTGGAACATCTTCTGCGCCTCTTCCACGTCGCCGTCGTGCATCATGATCTTGGCCAGGCCGCAGCGCGCCCAGTTGTAGTCGCGCTCCTCGAGCACCTGTTCGTACACCTTGCGCGCACCCAGCGGGTCGCCGGCCTTGAGCTGCAAGGTGGCCTTCATGCGCAGCAGGTCGATCGCGTGCAGCGGATTGACGGGAATCTGCTCCTCGCACAGGCGCGCTGCGCGCAGGTAGTCCTTGTCGGCGTAGGCCTGGTCGATCTCGCTGAATATCTGCTTCTTGATCCACACCCGGTTGAGGCGCGTGAGCAGCACGCCCTCGGTGATCGGCTTGATGATGTAGGCGTCGGGCTGGTGCTCGGCCGCGCCCATCACCGACTCCACGCTTTTTTCCGCGGAGACCATCAGCCACACGCTGCTGGGCAGGATCAGGTTGCGGATGCGCGCTTCTTCAAGTACCTGCTGGCCGTTCTTGCCATCGCCCAGGTTGTAATCGCACAGCACCACGTCGTAGCGGGTTTTGGCCAGCAACATCATGCCCTCGCCGCCGCTGGCCGCCTGGTCGATATGCTTGGCGCCCAGGTTGCGCAGCGATTCGCGCAGCAGCTGGCGGATGCCCACGAAATCGTCGACGATCAGGTAGCGCTTCGCGCCCCAGTCGATCTCGCCGTCGCTCTGTACCATGGCCGTCATGGCAGCCGCAGGACGAAGCAGCCGCCGCCCAGGTCACCGCCATTTTCCAGAGCGATGGCGCCGGTGCGCTGGCGGTGGCGGTGCATGCGCGCCACCTCGCTGGAAAAGTACAGACCCAGGCCGCTGCTGTTGCTGGAGAAGCGCACCTGCACGTCACGCACGTCCATGGCTTGCGCGCCGGCTGCCAGCATCGCCGGCGGGAAACCGTCGCCATTGTCTTCCACCCGCAGTTCCAGGTAGTCGCCGTCCACCCGCACCGACAGCCGGATGCGGTCGCGCGTATAGCGGATGGCGTTGTTGATGGCATGGACCAGCACCCCGATCACCAGTTCTTCGTCGAAGGTCCAGATGGCGTCCGGCGCAAAGTCGGTGTCGAAGGCGATGCCGCGCGATTGCAGCAGGATGCGCGCCTGCCCTTCCACCTGCTCGACCAGTTCGCGCACGCTGCGCGGGCTGGGATCGAACGGGTAGCCGGGCTTGCCCACTTCCTTGTACAAGGCAAGCAACTGGATCAGGCTGTCGTTCAGGCGGCGCGTCTGGTACAGCATCTGGCCCAGTTGCTGGTACTGCGCCGGCTCGGCGGCAGCAGGGACAGGTGCCGCTGCGCTCGCAGGGACGTTGGTCAGCAGGTGCTCGAGCGTGCCACTCAGGACGCTGATCGAATTTTTCATGTCGTGCACGGTCGACGCCAGGAACATCAGCAGTTCCGGCGAGCCTTGATAGTGCTGGGACAAGTCGTCATCCATCGCGTCGCTCTCCGTGGATTCAAACCGGGATTATATATTACCGCCTGTGGCCGAATGTGCGGCATTCGCCATACACTACGCCCATGAACCGAAAATCCACTTAGCGCCAGGGCTGGCGTTCACTCTGGGAGTTGCGCCCGCACCACGATACCCCGGCCGCCATGCGCCTGCTGGTCGCGTCGCTGCTGGCCGCGGCACTGGCCCTGGGCCTGATGTCGTTCGTGGCGATTTTTGGCCGGGTGCTGCGGGCCGGCTGGTGGTGGGCCTCGCTGCTGCCCAATATCGGCATCTGCCTGTGTATCGTGCACACCATGTTCGGGTGCTGCGCGTGGCCGAGCGCGGGTTTCCGGCGTCGCTGGTGGCGCGCATGGCCGATGTGCGCGACATCCGCGCGGGCATGGCGCTGAGCAGCCTGGCCATGGCATACAGCGACTGACAACTGACAACTGGCTGTTGGCTACTGGTTGCTGGACAATGGCTGCTGGCTGCTGGCTGATGGTTGCTGGTTGCTGGTAGTTGGCTGCCGGTTTTTAGCTACTGGCTGCGGCGCCGCTGCTTGAGCAGGAAGCGGCCGGGGTCCAGCGCCTCCGCCAGCGCCGCCTCGACTGGCGCCGGCGCGCCTTCCAGTTGCGACACCAGCAGTTCGGCCATCAGCGGCGCCCAGATCAGGCCGCGCGACGCATAGCCGAGCAGGCCGTACAGGCCCGGGTGGCGTGGCACGTCGCGCAGGTGTTCCAGGCGGCCGGCCGATTCAACATCCGGCAGCGCGCCGGCCAGCGGCAGGCGGTCCGGTGCGGCGCTGCGAAAGCCCACCCGGCCGGCCAGCGGCGCGGTATCGATCAGGGCCGCCACGTGCGCACCGGGCACGATCTCCGCCAGCCGCGCCAGGTTTTCCCGCTGGCTGCTGGCGCGCAGTGCACGGTCGTCGTCATTGTCGTAGGTGGCGCCGGCGCAAACGATGCCGTCGGCAGCCGGCGTCACGTACGCTTCGCGGCATACCACGAGCGGCAGTTGCGGCGCACTGGTCCCCACAGCCAGGTGGGTAACCTGGCCGCGCAGCGACTGCAACGGCAGTTGCGCCGCCTGGGCGATCTGCACGGCGCCAGCGCCGTTGGCCAGGATCACCGTCGGCGCTGGCGCCAGCAAGGTAGCGCCGGCGCCCTCCACCAGCCATTCGCCGTCACCGGTGCGGTGCAAAGTGATCGCCTCGCTGCAGAACACGCGCTGCAGGCGGTCACCGCAGGCGTCCAGCATGGCCGCGCACAGCGACGATGGCCGCGCCCAGCCGCCTTGCGCGAACAGCCAGCCGCCGTGCGGCGTGGCGCCGCCCAGCAGCGCGCCCGCTTCCGCCGCGTCGGCCCAGCGCGCGAACGCCGGCGGATAGTTCCAATGGTCGAGCACCGCGCGCTGGACGGCGGCGTGGCCGGCATCGCGGGCCAGTTGCAGCACGCCGCAATCGGCGCCGATGAAGGCCGTGCCCACGCCGCCCAGCCGGCGCCACTCGCGCAGCGCAAACAGGTAGGCGGCACGCGCCAGGCGGGTGGGAATGTTGTCGTCTTTCGACAGCAGCGGCATGAAGATGCCCGCCAGGTTGCCGGATGCCTCCTGCGCCGGCTGCGCGTGGCGCTCGATCAACGTCACCTCCCAGCCGCTGGCGCACAGGCGCCGGCACACCGCAGACCCGGCCAGACCGGCGCCGATGACCACCGCGCGTTTATCGCGCAACGGTGGCGCGGCTGGGGCAGCAGATAATGCTGCGCGAGCGACAGGAGGTGTGGCGGTAGCGGCGATCGGTGCTGCACGATCAGCAGGCGGGGCGGCGGGAGCGGCAGTCGGTGCTGCACGAGCGACAGGCGGCGAGCGGCGGCCCCGGTATTCGGCGACGATATCGTCGCCGTCATCTACGCGGCGGCAGGCAAAACCGGCAGCAACCAGGGCCCACACCAGCAAGTCATCGGGCGCGCGCGCGTCAAGCGTGGCGCCGGGAGATGCCAGCCGCGCCAGCGTACGCGCCTGGCCAGGCGCCAGCGTGCCGACATGAAAGGTATCGACACGGGCCAGCACCTGCGGCAGCACGGCAGTCATTTCGCCCGCCAGCAGGTCGAGCGTGACACGGCCGTCGTCGAGGATGATGCGGTGAAAACCCGGCACGTCGAGCGGCCACAGGGCGCGCAGCTGCGGATCGGCGACGGTCGCCGCATCGGCCAGGCGCGCGGTCAGCGCCAGGTAATGGAGCCGTTTGTTATCCTGCAAGTGCTGCGCGCGCGCCTGTGCAAAGCGCGCCCCGTCGCCAAATTCGGTGTCGAGAACGACGTGCGACACGGTCATCGGTGGCGGCAGAAGCAGTCTGCATCATGGTCGTCCACCATGCCAATGCCCTGCATGTACGCATAAACGATGGTCGAACCGACAAACTTGAAGCCCAGCTTGGCCAGGTCCTTCGACAGCCGGTCCGACAGCGCGGTCTTGATGATGCGCTCACCGGTGTTGTTGACGACGGGCTGGCCATCGACGTAAGACCACAGCAATTGATCGAGGCTGCCGCCGCCAGCGCGCAGGCGCAGGTAGGCCTGGGCGTTGGTGATGGCCGCCGCTACTTTGAGGCGGTTGCGTACGATGCCGGGGTCGGCCAGCAGTTCGGCCACCTTGTCCGGGCCGTAGGCGGCGATTTTTTCGGCGTCCCAGCCATCGAACGCGGCGCGGTAGGTTGCGCGCTTGTTGAGCACCGTTTCCCACGACAGGCCGGCCTGGGCACCTTCGAGATTCAGCATCTCGAACAGGCGCAGTTCGTCGTGGCACGGCACGCCCCACTCGGTGTCGTGGTATTCCAGGTACAGCGGATTGGTCGGCTTGGCCCAGGCGCAGCGGATGATGGTCATGATGGATTATTGTCGGGAAGCGAACCCGCAGTATACCTCTGCAACCCCGCAACCGCGCTACAGTTCCAGGTCGATCGACAAACCGGTGCGGCGCCGTTCGCCATCGAGTTCCAGCGGTCCCGCCAGGTTGCTCACCACGCGCACTTCGCCGTCTTCCAGCGCTTGCGGCAGCGCGTGCATCAGGCGCGGGAACAGGTCCACCGCATCGCCCTCCCCGGTGGCGTGCAGCGCGGCCCAGGCATTGCGGCCGGAGCGCTTGGCGATATACAGCCCCTGGTCGGCCAGTTCCACCACCTGCGGCCACGACAGCAGGCGCGGTTGCTCCGGCAGGAACGGAAAACAGGCAAAGCCGATCGAGCAGGTCTTGCGCAGCACTTCGCCGTCGGGCAGCACGAAATCGCGTTCGGCCACGGCGCGGCGCATGCGCTCTGCCAGCGCGCCGGCGTCGTCGCGGTGGGTGGCGCGTGCCAGCACCAGGAATTCCTCGCCGCCCCAGCGGATCACGTAATCCGATTCGCGGAATACTTCGCGCAGGCGGGCCTGCATCTGCACCAGGATCGAGTCGCCGGCGGCATGGCCGTAACGGTCGTTGACGTGCTTGAAGTGGTCCAGATCGACCATGTAGAACACCAGGTCGTTGGGCGCCTGGCGGTCGCAGTCGGTAGCGGGCCGGGGCTGGCCGCGCTGCTGCACCCGCTCCTGCATATTGTCGTAGCCGCGCAAGCTCATGGCGACGTCGGCATCGACGTTGCGCAGGAAGAAGCGGCGGTTGCGCAGGCCGGTCAGCTGGTCGGTCAGGCTCACTTCTTCGAGGGCCTGGTAGGCGCGCTCGAGTTCCAGGTTCTTGGCGAGCAGCTGCTGCTGGGTGGCGGCCACCTGGCGGTAGGCGCTGGCGTTGTCGAGGGCGATGGCGCCGTACGCGCACAGGGTGCGGAAGATCAGCCGTTCGCGTTCGCCGTAGGCGTTGGCGCGCATCGACTGCACCGTCATCACGCCCAGCACGCGCTCGCCCACGGCCAGCGGCGCGAACAGCATGCTCAGCGTGGGCAGGGTGCCGGAGATGTGGTTGACATTGGCCTCGCCCTCTTGCAGCGCGACCAGCATTTCGCGGCGCTCGCGCACGCAGCGCGCGGAATTGGCGTCGGGGTCGTCCAGCGCCACCCGCAGCGGCGGCAGCGGCCGGCCCGCTTCCACGCCAAAGGCGCTGGCCAGCCACTCGCCACCCGGCTCGATCAGGAAAATGGAGAACAGGGTGGCGTCAAGCAGACCGTGGACGTGGCGGTCCAGCGCGCGGAACACGGCGGCCGATTCCAGGTGGGCGGTAATCTCCTGCCCCACCGCGCCCAGGTTTGCCAGCGTGGCGCTGGTTCGCTGCAGGATTTCGGCGCGGCGCGCCTCGGCCGCCGCCAGTTGGCGGTGGTGCTCGCCCTCGGTCTGGGCGCGCTCGGTCTGGTATTGCACCTGCATGGCGATGGCGCGGTTGGTTGCTTCGCGGCTGTGGGTAAAATCGCGCGCGGCGCCGGCCCGCAGCGCGATGGCGTAGGCGCGCTCGAAGTCGCCCACCGCCGCGTATTCGCGCGCGGTGGCGTCGAGCAGCGCGCCGGGCACGGTGTAGCCGTCGATGGTGGCGGCGATGTCCAGCGCCAGCAGCAGGTAATGCAGCGGCGCGCTGGGAGCGCTCATGCCCGGCGGCGGCGCCAGCGCCGGATCGTCCGCGCTGCCCGGGCGGGCGTGGATGTCGGCCAGCACCTGCAGGGCGGCGATCTGCGCCAGCGTGTCGCCCTTGGAGCGGGCCAGCGCCAGCGCGCCCTGCGCCACCACCTGCGCCTCGCCGGGGCGGCCCAGGTGCGCCAGCGCGTGCGCCTGGCCGCGCCGCGCGCTGCTCTGGAAATCGGCCTGGCCCAGCGCGTCGCCGCGCACGGCCAGCCGGGTAAAGCTGTCGAGCGCCGCTGCGTGGTTGCCCAGGTCGAGCGCCAGGTCGCCCTCGTATTCGAGCGCCACCGCGTAGGCGCGCGAGCCGGCCAGTGGCGCGAGCACCACCAGCGATTCGCGCAGCAGGGTTTGCGCGGCCTCGCGCTGGCCCAGCTGGCGCAAGGTTTCGGCGGTCTGCATCAGGCACATGCCGATCGACAGCGGCCAGCCGGTGGGACGCGCCAGATCCTGGGCGCGCTGCATCCAGTCCAGCGCCGCCTCGTGGGCGTTCAGGCAGGTAAAACCGTTACCGATATTGGTGGCGATAATGATGGCGCGGCGCAGCTGGCCGCTGGTCAGCGCCGTGTCGAAACTGCGCATCAGGTGGCCGATGGCGCGGCCGTATTCGCTGTGCTGGAAAGCGCGGGTGCCGAGAAAGTCGCTGATCCAGCCGGCGGCGATGGCCGGCATGGCATCGAGGTCGGTGTCCAGGGTGGCTGTTGGAGGGCGCCACGACGCCTGCACGCCCACGCCGGCGCCGTCGGTGAAGGCGGCGCAGATGCCGGCAGCAGCGCCGATGATGTCGCCGCGCACCGGATCGGATGCCGCGTGGGCCGCTTCGGACGCCTGCGCCAGCCAGCCGCTGGCGGCGATGCTGTCGCCGCGGTCGTTGGCGATCCAGGCCTGCACCCAGCAGGCGTCGGCGCGGCCGCGCGCGGCGGCGGCTTGCAGCGGCGCGGGCATGGCAGCATCGTGGTTCAGCAGTTGTAGCGCCTGGTCGGCATGGTACTGGGCGGTATCGAGCTCGCCGCGCACCCACGCCCCTTCGGCCGCCACCAGCAACAGCCGCGCGCGCAGCACCGGCGCGTCCTGCGGCGCCACGGCCGGCAGCATCGCCTGGGCCTCGCGGGACAGCTCGCGGGCGCGCACGGGATCGCGCTGGCGCAGGTGCCAGGCCAGCGCCGCCAGGTGCGGCAGGCGCGCCATGCCGGTCAAGTCGGGCAAGGTGTGTTCCCATTGCGCCAGGTCGGCGTCGCGCACGAACATGTCCACTCGGTGATTCCTCCTGCTATAGGTGGCGGTCGATGCCGGCCAGTTGCTGCATTATTCCACAATTTCCAGACAACACAGTTTCCTATTTGCAATTATTGTTTTTCTTCGGTTCAAACCCGGTACACGGTGGCGCAATCACAGCCCGAGGACAAAAAAAACGCCGGCCATTGCCGGCCGGCGCGTGGTCGCAGCGAGAGAACGGGTCAGGAAGCGTGCTTGCTGATCTCGTTGAGGCGGATGCGCATGCTGTCGGTGGCGGCCGGGCCCGGTGCGAACATGTAGTCTTCGTCGTTGATGGCCAGGCCGCTGTTGGCGTCCACCAGCACCTGGTCGGCCGGTTTGCCGGTCTCGCGGCTCACCACCAGCAGGCTGGCGCCTTCGGGGGCCAGGTGGTCGTTGCCCCAGGCGATGAAGGCCAGCAGCACCGGCTTGAAGTCGCGGCCCGACTTGGTGAGCACGTATTCATAGCGCGGCGGTCGGGCGCTGTATTGGCGCCTTTCCATCAGGCCGCCCTCGACCAGGCCGTTCAGGCGCCGGGTAAGCATATTGGGGGCGATCTTGAGGCTCTTCTCGAATTCGTCGAAGCGGCTCAAGCCATAGAAGGCGTCGCGCAGGATCAGGATGCTCCACCATTCGCCTACTTTGCCCAGGCTGCGGGCGATCGGGCAAGGCATGCGGCCAAAGTCGGTATGTTTCATTGTTTACTCCTCGGTTCCAGGTTTTAAATCGGAAAAAACTGCCAGACAGTCACTAAGTCGAGTTCGGTGAGATTCAGTGACTTGCATGTTTGAGGTGAAAATTTGTGAACTTTCCCGGCGGTGGATGCTGCGTGACATTGTGTGTATTTTGGTCTCTCAATTTTCTTCTCCTGTTGTGATACATGACCCGGATGTTTCTCTATGAAAACTTCGTTTTGTAGACTATCGTGACACCCCTCAAAAATAGGCTAAAAAGAGGGGTTACAAACTATCCAAATTCCACTATTTGAAGAGAAGTTGATATCGTTTGAATTGTGTATATTGGATAGAATGTTTATGTGGGGTAAAATTAGTTTCACGGTTGCACGAGAACACAAGTATTTCCGATTGATGCCGACATTTCACATCTGATAAAAATGAAACTTCTTGTTAAAGTACTTGGCCTGGCCCTGATCACGCTGCCGCTGCTGGCCTCGGCCGGCACCAAGTCCGCTTCCATGCAAGTAAGCTTTACCGTCACCGACGCCTGCACCGTGCAAGCCGGCGCTACCGCCGCCAAGGCCCCGACCGTGGCCTGCCAGCTCAACGCCCCCCACCTGATGACCCAGACCCCACCAGCGCCAGCCACCTCCGCCGAGGCCGCAGCCGTGCGCCCCGCCGCCGGCACGCAGGACTGGACCGTCTACTTCTAAACCCTGAACCGCCAACCTATCGGAGCGCCTGAGAAAGCCGCCACAGCAAGGCGCAGCGACGAAGGCAGTACGACCGTACGGCGAGGCGCTGCAACGCCGCTCTGGCGGCTTTATCAACTGCCAGGAGCGCCTGAGAAAGCTGCCAGAGCAAGGCGCAGCGCCGAAGACAGTACGACCGTACGGCGAGGCGCTGCAACGCCGCTGTGGCGGCTTTATCAGGCGCGACTAGAACGACACCGTGGCGGTCACCGTATCCTTGTAGTCCCCCGGCGACGGCGTGTTCTGCGCCGGCACCATTCCATAGACCGTCATCGCCTGCGCCACCCCGGTGCCGGTCCCGGTGACCGCTACCGTGCCCCCGGTGCCATCGCCCCAACTGGCGCCGTCTAGCCCGCTGGACACCATGTAATCGACCGTCTCCGCCGTGCCGGTATTGCGCATGCGCCGCGCGGTGGTGCTGGCGCCATACGTGCCGGCGCCGAGCGTGATGCGGTAGGCGGTATCCTTGCTGCACGTGACGGACAGGCTGGACGTGGTGCGCACGGCGGCAGTCAACAGCCGCGATTGTGGAAACGCCAGGTTGCCGATATTGATATTGCAATCGTTGATCACCGGCGCGCTCACCGTGAACGGAATTGCCACCGTCTGCGGGACCAGGCAGCCGAGCAAGCCCAGCAACGCGAACTGGTAATTCATGACCGCGCTGCCGGCGCCGAAATTGGACGCAAGATTGAGGTTGTCCGGCCCCACCGACAGGCTCGACAAGGTGGAGTCCGCCTCGAGCTTGCCATAGATCGTGACGAACCGGTCCAGGCTGCCCGGCCCGCCGCTCTTGGTCATGGTAAACACGATGCCGTTGCCCGAAGTCGTAGTCCCGGTCCAGCCGCCCCAGATCTTGGCCGGCGCGTAGGTGGCGTCGGTGTACAGGTTGTAGTTGACCCGCAGCGACCCGCTCGACAACTGCCGCGACGTGGTCGCGGTAGTTGACGCGTTGCCGCTGCCGGCGCCCAGATTCAGGCAGATGGTCGCGTTGGGCGTGAGCAGGCCGGTCAGCACGTCGGTCGCGGTCCAGGTGCAGGTGATCTTGAAGGTCGACGATGCATATACGGGCCCGGGGCTGATCGAGCTCACGCTGGGGAACACGACATTGGCCGGCGTGATGCCGCAACTGTCGGCGCGCGCCTGCCCGCCGCACAGCATCAGCAACAGCAGCAACGCCGAAGACAGCAGGCGCGCCATCACTGCACGCTCCGGCACACGACCGGTCCGATGGTGGGCATGGCATTGCCCTGCTCTTTCACGTAGGCGAATTCTGCAATACAGCGCCGCCCTTCCACCACGGCCTGCACATGGTTGAGCGGGGCCAGGTTGTCGATGAAGGCCAGGCCGTCGAAGCCGGTGACGGTGGTGGCGCCGCTTTCCAGGTGCACCACCTCGAGGCCGGTCACCAGTGGCTGGCCGGCAGCGTCGTGCAGGATCACGGTGGCGGCGGCATAGGTTTCGACCGGGAACTGCGCCACCACGCCCGAGCGCCGCGCCGGGACCACGGTCAGCGTGGTGCGGGCGATGCGCGCGTCCAGCGGCAGGCTGCTGGTGTCGATCGAGATCTGGTTCGACAGGTACGGCGTGAGATTGGGCACCAGCAAATAGCCGCTGCTGCTGGTGGTGCCGATCGGCCGGTTTTCCTGCAGCACCGGCAAGCCGCCCACGCCGGCCGACACCAGCGCGAAGCCGGCCCCCACCTGGCGCGCCGCGTGCATGCTGCCATCCATCACCACCACCGAGCCGGACGCGCTGAACGCGGTTTCGCGCTTGCCGCCGCTTTCCTGCAGGAAGGCGCCCACCTGGCCGTAATTGCCGAGGTAGGTGCCCTGGGCCTGGCGCAGGGTGGCGCCGTTGTTTTCCAGCGACTGCAAGCCCCAGCCGAAGCCGCCCGCGTAATCGACCGTGCGGCCCAGCGTGAGGTTTTTCGATTGCACGCCGTTCTGGCGGCCGCTGCTGGCATTGGCCGAGAGCCGGTCGCCAAAAGTGCCGCTGAGGCTGAAGAACACGCCGCGCGTGTTGGCGTCGCGAAAATCGCGGTAGGCGCTCACGCTCAGGTACAGGCCGGCGCCCAGCGTGGCCGCGTACGAGAGCGCCGCCACCCGCGCCGGCGGCGATACCGGCACCCGCTGGCTGATGAACGACAGGCCCAGGGTCTGGCCGCCGAACAGGCCCATGTTGACATTCACGCGGTTGCTGGCGCGCACGCCGGGGCCGCCTTCGGCAGTGCCCAGGTCGCTGTAGTGGCGGCTGGCGCGCAGCGATTCCATGTCCACCGAAAAGCCCGGGCTCAGGTACTGGTAGCCGATGCTGGCCTGGGCGCCCTTGCCGGTGCCGGCGCTGGCTGCGACCGAGCCGGTCAGTACACCGATCTGGCCCATGCGCCACATACCGCCCACGCCGCCGTTGACCACGCCGTTGCCGGCCTCGCCGTGCGCTTCCACGGTCACGCGGTCGGTCACGCCGCGCCGCATCGAGCCGCTCAGCGCCGGCGAGTGATCGTAATGAAAGGACTTGCTGGTGTAGTCGCGCCGCAGCACGCCCAGCTCCACCGAGTAGTCGGTCAGCCCCTCGGCCAGCAGGCGGGTATCGACATACAGCGGCACCACCGTGGTGACGGCGCGCCCGGCGGTATCGCGCGTGACCAGGGTGGCCTGGCCGGCGCCGCTCAGGCCCGACACCTGGTTGATGACGAACGGGCCGGACGGCACCGCCGTCTCCATCTGGCGCACGCCGTTGACGTACAGGCTGACCGCGCTCGGCACCACCGACGATCCGGCCAGCGACGCCACCGGAAAGGTCAGCAAATCGGGCCGCAGATCGAAGCTCTTGCGCCACTGCACGCCGCCCATGCGCAGCGACCGGCTCCAGGTCAGCGACGAGGAAATCAGATCGCCCACCTGCCAGGTCTCCAGCGTGTGCGGGTCGGAATGGACCCAGGAAGAATCGAGGCGCACGTACTGGGTCAGCAGGCTGCTGGTGTTGAACACGCCAGTCGTGCTGAAAACGCCATTGCTGTTGAAATACCGCAGCTCGTTGGCCACCGACAGGTAGCGCTCGTCGCCGCGGCGGGCAAAGGCGTCATAGCTGAACACGGCGCCGGGCGTGACGCTGGCCTCGCCCGGCTGGCGCAGGCTGCGCGCGTTCAGCGCCACCGGCGTGCGCAATGCGTCGTCGAGGCGCAGCGCTAGGCGCTGGCTGGCGGCGTCGTAGGTGTAGTGCAGCCCGTGCACATCGTCGAGGTTGACGGATTCGCGGTCGGCCACGCCCAACCGTTGCGGATCGAGTTCGAGGTCGCGCAGGTTTTGCACTGTCGTGTTCAGTCCGGCACTACCGAGCACAGTGCCGGGCTGGCGCGTGAAGCGCAAGATCAATCCGGTCTCTTGGCCGTTCAAAGTCACCTCCAGAAATAGTTCTTCCTCGGACGCCGCCGAGGTTGTTGCCGATGCCGGTGCCGAGGCAGGCACCAGCGCCGGCATCGGCGCCGGCGCGGCAGGCATCTGCGCGCGCACGCCGTTCATCGCGCCCCCGGCCAGCAGGGCCAGCACTGCCATCGTCACCTTCAAGCAAGGCAGCCGCCGCCACATGGCGCGGCTACTCGAGTGCCGCCACGGTGCTGGCAGTTGCGGGCTTGGCATTGATATTGGCTTTGACCGCCAGCGTGCCGGACAGGTCGGCGTCGGCAGGTACCGGCAGGCGCCATTCGCGCTCGCGGCCGGCCAGCACATAGCCGAACAGGCCTTCGGCGATCGTAAAATTCTTGCCACGGGCATTGCTCAATTCGAACGAACCGATCTGCGCGCGCAGGGTGCCGCTGTTGCGCACCTTGAGCCGCCAGTGATCGTCCTTGCGGTAAACGGACCAGGCCAGCGCCGGAGCAATACGCTCGTCGGCGGGCTGGACAAACATGGGAACGGAATAGCGCAGGCGGATATCGACGCCACTGGCGGGGCCTTCGCCCTCGCGCGGAATTTCGTCGATGAGGATCCGGTAACTCAACTCGCGGCTGGGGAGTTGACTGCTGCGTCGCACGAGGCGAATGATCTGGCTGCTTTTAGGCCCGATCTGCAAGATGGGGGGACTGGCTACTACTTCTTGTGTCGGGGTCAACACATCTTCCGTGTTGTTCTGGTCCCACAAAAATACCCTGACCTGGCCGTACACGGGAGTATCTCCCATGTTCTGCATGGTGATGCCGGTGGCACCCTGGCCTGCACGCAAAATAATCATGACTGGCGATATCTGCAAATTAGCAGCGCTCGCTTCCAACCCCAGCATCCCGCTCAGCACGAGCATACCGAGTTTCATCCAGCACACCAGGCGCACGGATAAGGTCATCGTTTAGAAATACACCGTGGCCGTGATGGTCGATTTATAGGTGTCCGGCTGCGGCGTCGCCTGGGCGGGAATGGCGCCGTAGACGGTCAGCGTTTGCGCGGTGCCCGAGCCGGTGCCGGAGCGGGTATCGGTGCCCTGGGTATTGCCCCAGTTGGTGGCGCCGGCGGCCTGGAACAGGTTGTAGGCGACGGTACTGGTGTTGGCGCCCGTGCCGCTCATCACTCTTGCGGACGTGGTGGAGCCGGTGCCGGTACCCGCGTTCAGGCCCACGTTGTACGGCGTGGTGCTGGTGCAGGTGACGCTCAGCGTGGTGTTGACGTTGACCGTATTGGCCAGCACGCCCTGGCTCTGGCCGAAGTCCAGCGGCTGGGTGGCGATGGTGCAGTCGGCGATGATCTTGAGCGTGACGTCGAAGTTCGCGGTCTTGCTGCCATTGGAATACGTCACGGCGTCGGCCATCGGTGCGGCGGCAAGCAGGGCGGTGGCCATGGCAGCTGCGAACGCGGCGCGGCTGGTTTTACGGGTGAGCATATAACCTCCTTCAGAAATAGATGACAAAAAGTTGAGGTCCGGAGCCTTAAAAATTGCCCAATCCCAACAGATGATTCAATTATTGATGATCTAAAAAAACTCTGCTTCTGCTGGAGGAGAGGAAGGTTTTGCGTGCGTAGAAATGCGCTAAAAAATTTTCCAAACACGGGCATAATGGCGACAGGTGCGCAACACTTCGTATCAAAAGATGACCAACCTTTAAGGTGAGCCATGCAGACTGCCGATAGCACCATGAGCAAGATACTCATCGTCGACGACTCGGTCTTCGAGCAGCGTTTGCTGGTCGATCTGCTGAGCGAAATGCCGTACAAGGTCTCGGTGGCGCATAACGGCCTGCAGGGTTACCACCTGGCGCTGGCCAACCATCCCGACCTGATCCTGCTCGACGTACGCATGCCCGACATGGACGGCTACACCGCCTGCCGGTTGCTCAAGGCCAATCCGGCCACCCAGGACATCCCGGTGATTTTCCTCAGTGGCGCCGACGCCGACGAGGAGCGCATCATGGGCTTGTCGATCGGCGGCGTCGATTACGTGTCAAAACCGTTTTCGCCGGGAGAATTGGCGGCGCGCATCCAGGTCCACCTGGCGCTGGCCCAGCGCGCCCATGGCGCTTCGGCCTCGGCAGCACCGGCGCCGGCCAGCAATTCGGCCGAAAGTCACTTGCCCGCTTCGCCCTACGGGGTCGATCCCGATGCCGTGACCGTGGCGGCCGTCAAACGCCTGATCGCCGACAACCTGGCCTCGCTGCCAGGCCTGGCCGAAATCGCCCGCAGCGTGGGCACTTACCGCGAAAAGCTGTCGCAGGTGTTTCGCGAACAAACCGGCATGACGGTGTTTTCGTTTATCAGGGAGGCGCGCATCCGGCGCGGCGAGGAACTGCTCAAGGATACCGACATCGATGTCCAGGACATCGCGCTGTTAATCGGTTTCAACAACGCCGGCAACTTTGCCACCGCGTTCCGCGAAAAGCTGGGGGTGACACCCACGGCGTACCGGCAGGCGATCCAGCAGCGGCGCTCGCCGTTGAACTGACGTCAAGCTGGCAGCGGCACCGCCGCTTGCTGCATCTTGCGCCGCCAGAAGAACCACGACGCCAGCGCATTGATCCAGTACACGCCGTACAGCACCGAGGTCAGGTACAAGCCGCGGCTGGCGTACAGCGGTACGGCGATGGTGTTGACCAACAGCCAAAATTGCCAGGTTTGCAGGCGGCGGCCCATCAGCAGCAGCTGGGCGATCACGCTGAACATCAGCACCCCCGAATCGATGAACGGCGCGTAGGCGTTGGTGTAGGCTTGCAGCAGCAGGCCGTAGATGGCGGTGGCAACCAGGCCGAGCGCCCCCATCCAGATCAGCGCCTGCGGCCGGGCGCGCGTGATCGGCAGCGGTGCGCCGGTGCCGCCGCGCAGCCAGCGCCACCAGCCGACCACGCAGGTGACGATGAAGAACAGTTGCAGGGTGACGTCGGCGTACAGGCGGGTGTCGTAGAACAGCACGGCGAACAGGGCGCAGCCGATGATGCCCAGCCACCACGAATGCACATTGTTGCGCCCCGCGAGAATGATCGAAACCGTCATGACGGCATTGGCGGCGATTTCCAGCAGAGAAGTCAAAAGTATCCTTGGGAGGCGAAAGCGGTCAGTCGCGGCAATCGGGTGGCAGCACGGCCGCGGGACGGTCTTCCCCGCTGCAACGCCAGAGCACGCGCCTATTCTCGTCCACGCGGGGCGTGAACGCAAGCGCGCCGCCGCGGTACCGCATGTCGGACGGGTACACCCGGTGCGCTTGACCAGCCACGGACGGTCGCTGATCAGTTCGTGGAACGACATCCAGCAGCCGCCCGCCTGACCAGGTCGCTGTCGAGGACGATGATGTTATTGCCGGGAAAACGCCGGGCCAGCGCATGAAAACCGCCATCCGCTTGCAGCAGGTAGGCTTCGGGCACGGACCTGCGCTCGAGCCGTGCGCAGCACGCAAGCAACCGTTGGTGCAGGTCGGGAAACTGTTGCGCCGTGATGCGTACGCCGGTGCCGGTCAGCCAGCCACCAGCGCCGATTGCGCCACGTAGCAGGCCAAATACCAGGCCAGGTAAAACGCCGCTGCGTACAGCAGCGCCTGGCCCAAGATGCAGGTCAGCAGCGCGCCCCACGCCAGCATGGACACCGCCAGCATTACGCCGAACAGCAGTTTTTCATTCTTGTACACCAAGTTCATGCGGTTCCCGGACCAAAAGTTTCCGGGAGAAATTTTATAGATACTTTGAAAAAAGATAACGCTTTATGACAACAATCTCGTCTCAGGGCAAGGCGGTTTGCAGGTCGCCCAGATTGACCGGTTTGACCAGGTGAGCATTGAAGCCGGCCGCACTGCTGCGCGCCTTGTCGTCGGCCCTGCCGTAGCCGGACAGCGCAATCAGGGTTACCGCTGCGCCGTGCGGCAAGGCGCGCAGGCGGCCGGCCAGTTCGAAGCCGTCCATGCCGGGTAGGCCGATGTCGAGAATCGCCACCTGCGGCATCGATACGCTGGCGGCAGCGATGGCCTGGGCCGGATCGTAGGCGACGCTGGCCTCGTATCCGAGCGCGCCCAGCAGTTCGGCCAGCGAATCGGCAGCATCCTGGTTATCGTCCACTACCAGCACCCGCACGCTGCCGCTCGCTGCCGGCCCCGGGTCGGCCGGCGCTGGGGCGGCGATCGGCACCAATACGGGCGCGGGGACAGCCTCGGCCATCACCGAGTCTGGCAGGTTGATGGTAAACGTGCTGCCGCGCCCCTCGCCGCCGCTGTAGGCCTGGATGGTGCCGCCGTGCATGCGCACCAGGTTGTGCGCCAGCGCCAGTCCGATGCCGAGGCCGCCCTTGGCGCGGTCGAGCTTGCGGCTGCCCTGGACGAACAGATCAAAAATATGCGGCATCAGGCTGGCCGGGATGCCGTTGCCATCGTCGGTGACCAGGATTTGCAGGTCGGCCCCGCGCACCCGCGTGGCCAGCGTGATGTGGCCGGCATGCGGCGTGTAGCGCGCGGCGTTGTTGAGCAGGTTGGCAACCACTTGCGCCAGCCGCGCCGGATCGCCGTGCCAGCGCACGGTGGGCACGTCCACCAGCAGGCGGTGCTGCTTTTGTTCGATCAGCGGCGCGACCATCTCGATGGCGCGGTTGAGGATGTCTCCCAGCGGCGTGGTCTCCTTGCGCAGCTCGACCTTGCCCCGCGCCAGGCGCGAGACGTCGAGTAAATCGTCGACCAGCCGTACCAGGTGATCGACCTGGCGCTGGATCACTTCCTGCTCGTGGCCGGTATCGGCGCCATCGTGCGCGCCCGCGCCGCGCAGCTTCATCAGCTTGAGCGCGGTGACGATGGGCGCCAGCGGATTGCGCAGCTCGTGGCCCAGCATGGCCAGGAATTCATCCTTGATACGCGCCGTGGAATCGAGGTCGCCGTGCAGGCGCTCACTCTCGGCCATGGCCAGCGCCAGTGTGCGGTCGGCCTCGAGGCGGCTCAGCGTGGCGCACACGCTGGCAGTGAACTGCGCGAGGAACTGGCGGCATGCGGCGTCCACCGGCGCATGCGGCGAAACGTGGAAAGCCAGCGCCAGCTCGGCGCACAATTGCAGTTCGGCGCCCTGGATCACGACCAATCCGGCATCGGGGTCGGAGCTGACGTTGCCGGATGCCTCGCCGCGCAGCAGTTCCACACTGCGCAAGTCGCGCGGATGGTCGGCTGCGCAACGGGCAATGGCGACAGCCACATCGGCCTCGCTGTGGCAGGCCAGCAACGCCCGGCCCAGCAGGTCGAGCGCATGGCGGCGCCGCTCGGCCAGCACTTGCGCGGTGGTTTCGGTGCACACCAGCAGCACCCCTGCTACCTGGTCGTGGTCGTCGAACACCGGGGTAAAGCTGTAATTCCAATAGACGTCTTGCAGGCGGCCGTGGCGCAGCATCGGCAGCAACTGGTTGGCATACACCTGCGGCTCGCCGCTGCGCCACACATGGGCGATCTGCGGGCCGACCGTGGACCAGGCCTCGGCCCAGCAGGCGGGCCCGCTTTGACCGAGCGCCTCGGGATGTTTGCCGGCGCCGAAGCATGGCGCGAAGGCGTCGTTGTAGATCTGCACCAGGTCGTCGCCCCAGTACAAGAACATCGGCTGGGCAGCGTGCAGCACGACACCGACGCAGGTGCGCAGCGACGCCGGCCAGCCGTCGATGGCACCCAGCGCCGTGGTGTGCCACGGAAAGGCACGCACCAGGTCGCGCATCGGCGTACCGGCGCCGATGAAGCGGTGCGCGGGCGTTGCCGGCAGAGAAGGTACGGGTAAGGCCGCCATGATCTATTTATCTGAGGAAAGCAGAAGTGTAGCAACTGGGCAGCGGCGCGGCGCACGATAGACGGCCACTTATCCTGGGAGAATCGCCTGTTCAGCTGCATGATTTTATGTTGCCTTTGTAATATTTTCCCTGCGGTTCATCCGCCATGGCGATCCCAACGGCCCCGGTCTGCCGCACTGGCCGGCGGTGGCCGTGCATGGCGCGCGCGCGGCGTTGTGCGACTTGCTGTTCGAGGGACGCGACCATCCGCCGTCGAGCATCGTCCCGCCCGCACCGTAGCGGTTTGCTTGCCAAACTGTAGTTATGGCGCAACGACCGGGGTGATCGAGGGCCCGGCCGTACCAAAAGAAGTATCAATAAAATCAACTGCGTGACTGTTTCCCGCAGCCCCGGTTTTTGGTCCGGATGCCTCGCATATGATCGATTCACCCGCAAGGGGGAGACGAATCGATACTATAAGAGGATACGCATGAAGAACCGGAACCATAGCAGTCCGCTCAAGCCGTCCGTGCTGGCAGTCATCGGCGTACTTGCCGCCATGAGCGCCCAGGCACAGGAAACTACCGCACCCGCCAGCGCCAGCGCCAGCGAAGCCAGGAGCGCCGAAGAACAGGTCGTTGTCGTGACCGGCTTCCGCGCCAGCCTGAACAGCGCACTGAACACCAAGCGCGCCAGCGACGGCATCGTCGATGTGATCAAGGCCGAAGACATCGCCAAGTTCCCCGACGCCAACCTGGCCGAATCGCTGCAACGCGTGCCGGGCGTGTCGCTCACGCGCGGCGACGGCGGCGAAGGCAAGCAGATCACCGTGCGCGGCCTGAACGCGGGCTTTACCCGCGTGCGCATCAACGGCATCGAGGGCGTGACCGCCACCGGCGCGTCCGACATTAACGGCAGCACCAACCGCGGCCGTGGCTTCGACTTCTCGGTGTTCGCCTCGGAACTGTTCAACAGCCTGGAAGTGCGCAAGACATCGGAAGCGGCCGTGGAAGAAGGCTCGCTCGGCGCCACTGTCGATCTGCGCACGGGCCGGCCGTTCGACTTCAAGGGCCGCACCTTCAGCATCGGCGCCCAGGGCATGCACAACTCGGTGTCCAAGACCAACGACCCGCGCGTGACCGCGCTGTACTCGGACCGCTGGAAAACCTCGTACGGCCAGTTCGGCGCGCTGATCTCGGCCGCGTACTCCAAGCGCACCGCGCAGGAAGAAGGTTATGAAGCGGTCGAATTGCTCAGCGCCAGCAACGACGGCGGCTTCTGTTCGCCGCTGGGCGCGGCCGTGCAAAATCCGGCCAACAACGCGGTCAAGGGCGTCACCGCCACCAATTGCGGTTTCGGCGTGCCGCGCACGTCCAATACCGCCGCCTACAACGACGTGATGGGCCGCACCGACAATTACGGCGGCACGGTCGCTAATCCGCTGCCGGGCTCGGGCGCGTTCGCGCCGCGCATTCCGCGCTTCCGCCGCTCGCTCACCGAGTACGAGCGCACCGGCCTGACCGGCGCGCTGCAATGGCGCCCGAGCAGCGCCACCGAGTTGAACCTCGACCTGATGGGCGGCAAGTTCAACAACAAGCGCTACGACAACTACATCTCGGCCATCTCGTTCGGGCGCAGCATGGCGCAATCGAACGGCAAGCCGCAGACGTCGATCGTCGATGCGCACTTCAACGACAACGGCAGCTGGGACTACGGCAAGTTCAACGCGGTGGACATCCGCACCGAGGGCCTGCTCGACGTGTATTCGACCACCTTCAAACAATACGTGCTGTCGGGCCGCCACGACGTGACCGACCGCCTCAAGCTGGAATTCCTGAGCGGGCGGTCGCGCTCGGACCTGGACGAGCCGCAGCGCACCACGGTCCAGTTCGACTCACCCAACGCCAACGGCTTCTCTTACGACTTCCGTAACAATCGCAACGTGCCGACGATTAACTTCGGCATCGACGTGACCAACCCCAACAATTTCAGCTTCGCGCCGCAGGAAGCGGACGGCACCTTCCACGGCCAGTTCGTGGGCCGCTACCTGCACACCCGCAACACGCTGAAAACCAACCAGGTGACCGCCGCATTCGAAGCGAACGACAACCTGACCCTGCGCACCGGCCTCTCGCGCCGCAACAACCAGTGGACCAACGTGGAAATCGGTTCGGGCGGTAACGGCTTGCGCCTGCCGGCCGGCGTCACCATGGACTCGATCTCGCGCCAGATCAGCGGCTTCGGCAAGGGCCTCGGCGGCTCCGGCGTGCCGGGTTCGTGGGCGGCGGTGGACTTGAACAAGTTCCTCGCGGTGTACAACATCGAGTGCCATTGCGCGGCCGTGCCCGGTTCCGAATATAACTACCTGAACCAGGCCAACCGGGGCGTCGAGGAAAAGATCGACGCCGCCTTCCTCATGGCGGACTTCAACTACGACCTGTTCAATATCCCGCTGCGCGGCAACGTCGGTGTGCGCCACGCGCGCACCGAGATGAACTCGTTCGCGCTGGTCAACGCCAACGGCACGCTGGAACCGGTGCGTGGCCGCAACCGCTACAACGACTACCTGCCGGCGCTGAACGTGTCGGCCACCTTGCACCGCGACGTGATGCTGCGCTTTTCGGCCGGCAAAACCCTGGCGCGTCCCGAGTACACCGACCTGGCGCCATCGAGCACGCTCAATGCACAGGTGCAGACTGTCAATATCGGCAACCCGAACCTGTCGCCGATCCGCGCCAAGACCTTCGACCTGCAAGCCGAGTGGTACTACGACAAGAACGCCATGGTGTCGGTGGGCGCCTTCCACAAGAAGATCGGCACCTTCATCCAGGGCGTGTCGGACCGCGCCGTGTTCTCGAGCCTGGGCCTGCCCGACTCGGTGCTGCTGGGCGGCGGTTGCAGCATCACCGGCGGCACGCCGGCTTGCGCAACGTTACCTAGCACGACGGTGGTGGTGAACCGCCAGGTGAACACCCCGGGCGGTCCGCTGACCGGTTACGAGTTCAACCTGCAAGCACCGTTCAGCTTCCTGCCTGGCATCTGGAGCAACTTCGGCCTGCTGGCGAACTACACCTACGTCGATTCGAAGATCACCTACATCACGCGGGTGGACAATCCGAACACGCCGGCCAACGAGCAGCTGACCCAGCGCGCCAACTTCACCGGCCTGTCGCCGAAGGCGCACAACCTGACCTTGTTCTACGAGGACCCGAAGTTCAGCGCCCGGGTTTCGGCCGCGCACCGTTCGTCGTACCTGCTCAACGTGCTCGGCAACGTGCAGGGACACGACTTCACCATCGTCGATGGCTCGACCAACGTCGACTTCAGCATGTCGTACAACCTCACGCCGCAACTGCGCCTGAGCTTTGAGGGCCAGAACCTCAACGACACGCCGCTGCGCTACGGCCGCGACAACCAGCGCAACGACACGCTGTTATACGTGCATTCAGGCCGCACCTTCGTGGTGGGGATGAATTACAAGTACTAGGTTAGCTTGCACCAACGAAGAGGGGCGCCACTGCGGCGCCCCTTTTTTTATTAAAAAACGGTCAGAGCGAGGCGCCAGCGCCGCAGACAGTGCATGAGCACGGCAAGGCGCTGCAACGACGCTCTGGCCGTTTTTAGTGTTCTTGCCAGTGGTCGAGGTTGTGGGGTTCGGCCAATGGCGTGCCATTGCGTTCGGCGCGGAAGCGCGCCGACGCTGCGTACACGGCGCGCCGCACCCGCATGATCGAGCCAAGCGGGCGGTGCGCGGCGAGGCAATGCCACGGGCTGAACTGCATGCCCTCGTCCACCAGCACCGACAGGCCGTGCGTCCAGCCCGCCTGGGCCGGGGCCGCGATGCGCGCCACGGCCACCCACGGCGTGGTCCACTCCACGGTCGGGTCTTCGATTGGCGTCTCGTCGAGGTCGGTGCACAGTTGTACCCGCAGTTCCCACTCGGCCGCGTGCTCGGTCATGAAATCGACTACCGCGCCGCGCAAGCCGTTGGGCTTGTGGTCGAGATCGACCGGCTGGTCCTTGAGCATGGCCAGCTCGGGCGACACCGGCACCAGTTGCAGCTTGGCCATGTAGCGACCGAACAGCACCGGCACCTGGGTGAAGAAAGTTTCGCCGAGGATGTGGGTTTCCGGATGGCCGCCCATGCTGATCAGGGTGGCGCTTTCGCCGCCGACCGCTTCGATCACTTTTTCGGCGCCCTGCAAGGCGGCCGACAGCGCTTTCTTCAAGCCTGGCGCCTTGTCGGTGGTGGCGGCCAGCAGCTTGACGCTGCCGAGGAATTTCTTGGCGGTCGGGGTCTGGAACGTCGGACCATTGACCATGACGAAGTCCTGGGTGACATCGCCCTGGCCGTCGGCCAGGCGCTCGCCCGGCACCCCGATCACCTTGATGGCCATGCCGCGCGGCGTGGACACTTTATCGTCGAGCAAGTCGCCGGGCGTGGTGGACAGGCGCATCACCACCGGGTATTCACCGCTGGCGGCAAACAGGCCCTGCGAATAATCGGGTGGCAGGTTGTCGAGCACGCGCAGGGTGCCGCGTAGCAAGCCGTGGCTCTTGGCATGCACGCCGCGCGGGGCGTGGCCGCTGTCCTGGTGGACAGTGCCCGCGATATCGCGCATCTGCTCCTGCAGACCGGCGATGGTTTCCGCTTCGTCCTCCTCCAGTACTTCGTAGGAAGGATCGTAGGGCAATGGCTGTTTCAGGTGACGGGTGGGAAAATCCATGAGGGTATCCTGCTGGCTGGTTGGCTGACATTGCCATCATGGCGTGGTTGCGACCTGGCGTCTGTGGTGACACGCACGCACGGCCCGAGCCTTCCTTACGCTCGCGCCGGTTCCGCACCAAAGGCGCGCACGATTGCGCACCAAGTTAAAGCATTTCAGCGCGAACGTTAATTTATATATATAATATTGCGCTCACGAAATATCAATTAAACCACTTCGTGAATTGACCCATTTAAAGAGAGAAATATGAAAAACACCATCTTGTTCGCCATGCTGGCAGCACTGGCCGGCACCGCCGCCGCTCAATCGCAAGGCGCTTACGTCGGCGGTAATGTTGGCCGTGCAGAGCAGAAAGTTTCCATCGACGGCTTTGGCTCGGAAAAAGACCACGACACCGGCTTCAAGCTGTACGGCGGCTACAACTTCACGCAAAACTTCGGCCTGGAAGCTGGCTACGCTGACCTGGGCAAGCTGGAACGCTCGGCCTTGGGTGAAACCGTTTCCCTCGAGCCAACCTCGGTGTACTTTGCAGCGACCGGCACTCTGCCACTGAACGACGGTTTCTCGCTGTTCGGCAAAGCAGGTGCAGCGCGCACCGAAGTTAAAGGCACCATTTCCGCTGCTGGCTTCCGCGAAAGCGGCAAAGAAAATCGCACCTCCGGCTACGTTGCCGTCGGCGCTGCCTACGCGATCAATCCTAACTTCAGCGTAGTGGCTGAATACGAATACTTCGGCAAGATCTACAAAGAAGATGGCGCTGACTTGAAAGCCAACATGGTGTCGGTCGGCGTACGCTACAAGTTCTAAGCAATACCCGTTCAGTATCGATCAGCGGCAGGCGTGCACAACGCCTGCCGTTTTTTTTGCCGATTGTGCCGGCATGCGGGTTTGCGTATAATCAAATGAGAACCATTTGCATTTACATCCACTTCACCCATGTCCGCCACCGATCACGCCCTCGCGCACGAAATCACCATGCTGTACAGCGACCACCACGGTTGGCTGCGCGGCTGGTTGCGCAAGCGGCTAGGTGACGCCCACCAGGCCGCCGACCTGGCGCACGACACCTTTATCCAACTGCTCACCCGCGAGCAACCGGTGGCCGCGCGCGAGCCACGCGCTTTTCTGACCACGGTGGCGCAGCGGGTACTGGCCAACCATTACCGCCGCCAGCAGCTCGAGCGCGCCTATCTCGACGCCCTGGCCGTCCTGCCCGAGGCGGTGGCGGTGTCGCCCGAGGACCGCGCGATCGTCATGGAAACGCTGGTCGAGATCGACCGCATGCTGGGCAACCTGGCGCCGGTGGTCAAGCGCGCCTTCCTGATGAGCCAGCTGGACGGCATGAGCCACGGTGAAATCGCCAGCGCGCTCGAGATCTCGGTCACCAGCGTCAAACGCTACCTGGTCAAGGCAGGCGAGCAGTGCTATTTCGGCGCGCACGGGGTGGTGCTCTGATGGCGGCTGCAGCCGTACCGCAGGATATCGCGCGGCGCGCGGTCGAGTGGATGGTGGAATTGCAATCGCCGCCGGTGCCCGACGAATTGCTGCGCGAATGGCAGCAATGGCTCGCCAGCCACCCCGACCACCAGCGCGCCTGGCAGCGCATCGAAGCAGTCAACGACCGCCTACGCGGACTGGGCGCCGGCCAGCAACACCCGGCCCCGGCCCTCACCGCCGCCCTGCTGGCGCCGCACGGTTCGCGCGGCCGCCGCCAGGCCGTCAAGGCGCTGTCGCTGGCGATCTTTACCGGCACGCTGGCCTGGACCGCCGAAGAACACCTGCCTTGGCGCGCCTGGAGTGCCGACGAACGCACCGGCCCCGGTCAGCGCCGGCGAGTGGCGCTGGCCGATGGCACGCGGGTGGCGCTCAACACCGCCAGCGCCGTCGACATTGCCATCGATGGCGCCGCGCGCCGCCTGCGCCTGCATGCGGGCGAATTGCTGATCACCACCGCCCCCGATACCGCCGGGCGGCCACTGTTTGTGCACACCGCGCAAGGTGTGCTGGAAACGCTGGCGGCCAGCAGTGCGCGCTTTGCCGTGCGCCTGTATCCGCAGGCCACCCAGGTCAGCGTGTTCGATGGGGAAGTCGCATTGCGGCCGGCCAGCCTGGCCGCGTCGCCGGTCTTGCAGGCAGGCCAGCAGGCGCTGTTCGGCAGTGCCGCCGTCATGCCCACGCTGGCAGCTGACGAGGACAGCGTGGCCTGGACCGACGGTTTCCTGATCGCCAAAGCCATGCGGCTCGACGCCTTCGTGGCCGAACTGGAACGCTATAGCGACGTCGCGCTCGGTTGCGCGGCGGAAGTGGCGGGGTTGCGGGTCTCGGGCAGTTTCCGGCTCGACGACATCGGCCGGGTGCTCGAAACCCTGGCGGCCACGCTGGCGCTGGACATCGAAACCACCACCCGCTTCTTCGGCCACTGGCGTAGCGGCATCCGGCTGGCGCCGCGTCCCTGAAAATTTTTTTTTCCAACCTGGTCTGATTTGAATTCTCGCGTGACATAGCAGGTAAGCAAGCAACTTACCTCTCCGCGAAAGGCTACTCCATGGCACGCAAGCGCCCCTCGATCCTGACCCTCACCACCCTGGCGCGCGCGCTGGCCGTTCCCACCTTCGCCGCTGCCGCGCTGACAGCGCCGCTGGCCGCATTGGCGCAGGAGACCGCGCAGCGCAGCTACAGCATCGCCGCCGGCCCGCTCGAAGACGCGCTGAGCCGCTTCGGCCGCGCCGCCAACATCACGCTGTCGTTCGTGCCGGAACTGACCGCCGGCCTGCACAGCAAGGGCTTGCAGGGCAGCCACTCGGTGGACAATGGCCTGGCACGCCTGCTGGCCGGTAGCGGCCTGGAGGCGGTGCGCCAGCCCAACGGCAGCTACCTGCTGCACCGGGCGCAGCCACGCGCGGTCCAGGCCGATGCCGCGCTGCAGGAAATCGAAGTGCGCGCCGACCGCGACCACGTGTTTCCGGTCGCGCCCGGCGGCCAGGTCGGCAGCGGCGGGCGCCTGGGCCTGCTGGGCAATGTGCGCGTGATGGATGCGCCGTTCAACCAGGTCAGCTACACGGCCGAACTGATGGCTAACCAGCAAGTGCGCGGCCTGATGGACGTGCTGGAGAACGACCCGTCGGTACGCAACAGCGCACCGATCGACGGTGAGGCCGACATCATCATGGTGCGCGGCTTCGAGATGTTCGGCCGTGAAATCATGGTCAATGGCATTGGCGGCCTGGCCGACAACCGCAGCGCCATGATCGAGGCGGTGGAACGGGTGGAGGTGCTGCGCGGCCCGAGCACCATGCTCAACGGTGTAAGCCCCTGGGGCTCGTCGATTGGCGGCTCGATCAACTACATCCTCAAGCGCGCGGAAGACACGCCCACCGCGCAAGTGACCGGCAGCTTCGCATCCGAATCGCAACTGGGCGCGCACGTGGACCTGGGCCGCCGCTTCGGCGAGCGCAAGCAGTTTGGCGCGCGCGTCAACAGCGTGTACAAGAACGGCGACGGCGCCATCGACCGCACCGCCAACCGCCAGACCATGACTGCCGTCGCCCTCGATTACCGCGGCGAGCAACTGCGCCTGACACTGGACGGCAACTACCAGGAAAAGGAACTGCACGGCGGCCTGGGCGCGATCCGCATCGGCGGCTCGGTGCCGATCCCGCCGGCGCCGCGCGCTGCCAACAACTTCAAGCAGCCGTGGGAGGTCTATACGTCCGACAACCGCTCGCTGCAACTGGGGCTGGAATACGACATCACGCCTGAATGGGTGTTTTCCGCCAGCCACGGCCAGTCGCTCAACAACGAAACCTATCTGCAGGCGGTCAGCTCGATCAGCAATGTCAACGGCAACCTGTCCGGTTCGGTGGTCTGGATACCGGGCCGCAGCACCAACAAGGGCACCAACATCGGCCTGCGCGGCACGTTTAATACCGGCGCGATCCGGCATACGCTGGTGGCCGGCTTCGGCGACGTTACCGCGCGGCGCGGCCAGGGCACGCTGCTGGTGGGCACGGCGGTCACCTCCAACCTGTACCACCCCACTTTCGGCACCTACCGCGACGGCGCCGGCCTGTCCACCGATGTCGATATGCTGAGCCGCTACAACGCCAAGTCCACCGCCGTCACCGACACCATGCGCCTGTTCAACGACCGCCTGATCGTGATGGTGGGCGCCCGCAACCAGGCCATCGGCAGCGTGCTCTACGCCCGCAATGCCAGAACCGGCGCGCTCGACGTCACGCGCGACCGCAACTCCAGCAAGCTGTCGCCGGCGGCGGGCGTGGTGGTCAAGTTCGGCGAGAACCTGGCCGCCTACGGCAACTTCATCGAGTCGCTGCTGCCGGGGCCGACGCCGTCGTCGCAGTTTTACCAGAACGTCGATGCCATCTTCGATCCCTACCCGAGCAAGCAGTACGAAGCGGGGTTGAAGTATGAACTGGGCAAGCTGCTGGTGACCGGCAGCGTGTACCAGATCACCTTGCCCAACCAGGTCAATCTGCCCAGCAACAATGCCGATCCGCGCGAAATCTTCACGCTCGACGGCGAGCAGCGCAACCGCGGCTTCGAGCTCAATACGTCCGGCGAAGCGGCGCGCGGCCTGCGCCTGCTCGGTGGCTACTCGTACATCGATGCGCGCCTGATGCGCACCCAGGGCGGACTGACCGACGGCCGCCGCGCCCGTGGCGTACCCAGGCACAACCTGAACCTGGGCAGCGAATGGGACTTGCCGTTCCTGGCGGGCGCCACCGTCACTGGCCGCATGGTCACTACCGACCGCATGTTCATCGACACCAATAACACCCGCGTCCGCAGCACGCCGTCATGGACCCGCTTCGACCTCGGCGCCCGGTACGCCACCAAGATTAACGGCCACGACACGACCTTTCGCCTGAACGTGGACAACGTCGCCAACCGCAATTACTGGGCCTCCGCTTCGCGCGGGGTGCTGGTGGTGGGGGCGCCGCGCAGCGTGCGCCTGTCGGTGAGCACCGACCTGTAAGGGGCGGCGCATGTTTCCTGCGGGAGGCGGCTGGCGCCAGACCATGGCGTGGCTGCATACCTGGACCGGCCTGCTGGCCGGCTGGCTGCTGCTGGTGATGTGCCTCACCGGCAGCGCCGCCTATTATCGCGACGAGATCAGCCTGTGGATGCAGCCCGCATGGCACGCGGGTGTGGCCGCCAGGGCTACCGCAGACGGCCAGCGCGAAGCGGCGCGGTTCGCGCTGGCGCACTTGCAGCACACGGCGCCGCAGGCAGACAGCTGGATCATCGACCTGCCGCAGCCGCGCAAGCCGTACACCGAAATCAGCTGGACCAGCGCGCGCGGCCAGGAGCTGGGGCCGGGCGCCGGCAGGCCCGGCGGCAACTTCGAATCGGCCACGCTCGATGGCGCCGGCCGCCTGCTGCCCGCAGCGCGCGACACGCGCGGCGGCGGCTTCTTCGCCGTGTTCCACTTTACGCTGCACTACCTGCCGGTACGCTGGGGCCGCTGGATCACCAGCATCGCCACCATGGTGATGCTGGTGGCGCTGGTGAGCGGCGTGATTACGCACCGGCGCTTCTTTGCCGACTTCTTCACTTTCCGCCCTGGCAAGGGGCAGCGCTCGTGGCTCGACGCCCACAACGCGCTGGCCGTGCTGGCCCTGCCCTACCACGCCATGATCTGCTACAGCGGCCTGGCCACCCTGATGCTGCTGACCATGCCGGCAGCCGTCAACCAGCTCTATCCCGACAATCGCGGCGACTTCGTGCGCGCCGCCCTGCCGCAGGCGCCGCCGCTGGTGGCTGCCAGCGGCAGGCCCGCTTTGCTGGCGGACACGGGGCCGGTGCTGGAGCAAGCCTATGCCCGCTGGGACGGCAGCCTGGCCACGCGCCTGACGGTGCAGCGGCCCAACGACGCCGCCGCCCGCTACATCGTCCAGCGCAACGAGGCCGAGCGGCTGTCCAGCGAGCGTCAGAGCCTGGTGTTCGATGGTGTTGTAGGCACGATGATCGATGGTGGCGGCACCGCGCGATCAAGCGCCACACCTTCGGAGGCTTCACCGTTGGGGACCGCAGCGGCGGCTTCCACTGCATCGATTAACGCAGCGGCGGCTGCCGCAGCGCCTGCGTCAGCGGCTTCGACTGTCGCCGCATCGGTTGCGGCACCGTCGGTTGCCGAACCTTCGGCGGCAGCAGCATCGGCTGCCGCACAAACCCGCAACACGCTGGTGGGTCTGCACCTGGGCCATTTTGCCGATCCACTGCTGCGGGCGCTGCTGTTTTCCTGTGGCCTGGGCGCCTGCGGGCTGATGGGTACCGGCGTGCTGCTGTGGACGGTGAAGGCGCGGCTGCGCCCGCGTCCGCCGGCCGGGCTGCGGCTGGCCGAAAGCCTCAACCTCGTCACCCTGGCCGCGCTGCCGGCAGCGATGGCCGGGTACTTCTGGCTCAACCGCCTGCTGCCCGACACCATGGCGCGGCGGGCAGCCGCCGAGATCGACGGCTTCTTCATGCTCTGGGGCATGCTGGCCGTGGCCGCGCTGGCCTGGCCGTCGCGCCGCATGTGGATGGTGCAGTTGCTGCTGGGCGCCGCCCTGTTTGCCGCGCTGCCGGTACTTAACCTGGTGACCGCGCCGGCCGACGCCCATGTCGCGCTGCTCGATATCGGCACCGGCATGGTGGCCGCCACCGACGCCGGCCTCCTGCTATGCGGCGCACTGCTGGGCTGGGCCGGCTGGCGCCTGCGGCCACGAGTAGGGGCGCCATGAAGCGGCTGCGTTGGCAGGTGGCGCTGCGCGCCATCACCGCCATCGCTGGCGGCTACGCGCTCACGGCGCTGATGTCAGCTACCCTGGCGGTGCTGGCGCTGACTTTCGGCATGGCACGGGTGGACGCAGCGCTGACCGGCATGCTGGCCAGTTTTGCCTGCTACTGTGCCATCATCGTCTGGAGCTTCGGCGCGGCCACGCTGGCGCGGCTGTGGGGATCGCTGGCCGTGGCGACAGCGCTGCTGTGGGTGGTGCGGGCGGTGGTGGCGGCACTGGCCTGAACGGTCTAAGTAGGACTACGCAAGCCGGGCCGTGGCCAACGCAGGTCGGTCAAACATGCTAAGGTTGACCCTTTTTGCCACTGATTTTTCAGCCACTCCCGATGCATTCCGACCCTGTTTCCGACACCTCCCTCCCCCCTGTTCCGATTGCCGCGCCGCACGGCGCCGGCCTGGCCAATTTCGCACTGGCCATCGGCGGCCTGGCGATAGGCACCGGCGAATTCGCCTCGATGAGCATCCTGCCGATCGTCGCCGCCGACCTGCACACCGACCTGCCGCACATGGGCCACATGATCAGCGCCTACGCGCTGGGGGTGGTGTTCGGCGCGCCGCTGATCGCGATCTTTTTGGCGCGGATGCCGAAAAAGGCCATGCTGGTGCTGCTGATGGCGCTGTACGCGGCCGGTAACCTGCTCAGTGCCGCCGCGCCGGCCTACGGTTCGCTGCTGCTGGCGCGCTTCGTGGCCGGTATTCCGCACGGCGCCTATTTCGGTGTGGCCGCCCTGGTGGCCGCCGCCATGGCGGTGCCGGAAAAACGCGGCCAGGCCGTCTCGCGCGTGCTGCTCGGACTGACGATTGCCAACATCTTCGGGGTGCCGCTGGCCACGTGGCTGAGCCAGGCCTTCGGCTGGCGTTCGGCATTCCTGGTCGTCGGGGTGCTGGGCGTGGTCACCGCGCTGATGGTGCGCCGCTACGTGCCGTTCATCGCCGCCGGCGACGCCAGCCCGCGACGCGAGCTCGGCGTGTTCCGCCGCGCCCAGGTGTGGGTTACCCTGCTGATGGTGTCGGTGGGCTTTGGCGGCCTGTTCGCCGTGTACACGTACGTGACGCCGACGCTGCTGGAAATCACCAAGGTGTCGCCAAACATGGTGGCCGTGCTGCTGGCGCTGATCGGCGTGGGCATGACGCTCGGTAACCTGGTGGGCGGCTGGCTGGCCGACCGTTCGCGCCTGTGGACCATTTTTGGTGCGCTGATCTGGAACGTGGTGGCGCTCACCGCCTTCTTCTACACCAGCGCCAACGTCTGGGCCGTGGCGATCAACCTGTTCCTGATCGGCTGCGGCATCGCCGTCGCGCCCGCAGTGCAAACGCGCCTGATGGACGTGGCGGGCGATGCCCAGACCGTCACCGCCGCACTGAACCACTCGGCCTTCAACTGCGCCAACGCGGCCGGCGCCTGGTTCGGCGGCATGGCGATTGCCCACGGCCTGGGCCTGCAATCGACCGGACTGGTCGGCGCCATGCTGGCGCTGGGCGGCATCGTGGTGCTGGGGGTGTCGGTGTTGATGGAGCGGCGGTCAATGCCGGCGGCCGTACCTGCGTAGCACGCTCCGCATTCGCGGCCGTGGCATCGACTGTTGGCACAAACTGACCGGGTTCGCATAGACTGAGCGTCATGAAAAACAACCGCGAACCGTCACTCGATGACCTGGCCGTCTTCCTGGCCGTATGCAAGGCGGGCGGCTTTCGGGCGGCCGCCACGCGGCTGGGCATGTCGCCGTCGAACGTGAGCGACACCATTGCCCGCATCGAAACCACGCTGGGCGTGCCGCTGCTCACCCGCAATACGCGCAGCGTGGTGCCCACCGAGGCCGGCCGCGAGCTCGCAGCGCGCCTGGCGCCGCTGTTTGCCGACACCCGCGCCGTCCTGCACGACGTGGTGAATGCCGGGCGCGAAGTCCAGGGCTTGTTGAAATTGAACGTGGCCGGCGCCGTGATGGTCGATATCCTGCCGCCCTTGATCGACCGCTTTCTCGCGGCCCACCCTGCCGCGCGCGTGGAAGTGGTGGTCGATGACCGCTTTGTCGACGCCATCGCCGAGGGCTGCACGGCCGGCATCCGCTACGGCGAACGCCTGGCCCAGGACATGATTGCCGTGCCGATCGGCCCCCGTTACCAGCAACTGGCCTTGGGTGCCGCGCCAGCCTACCTGGCCCGGCACGGCCATCCGGGCCATCCGCGCGACCTGCTCGACCACCAATGCGTGCGCATGCGTTTTTCCAGCGGCGCGCTCACGCCGTGGGAATTCGAGCGCGCCGGCGAACGCGTGACCATCGATCCGCCGGGCCGGCTGACCATCGGCGTGGAAGCGGCGCCGGCGGCGATCGGCCTGGCGCGCGCCGGGCATGGCGTGGTTTGCACGTTCGGCAACTGGCTTGCGCCACATTTTGACAGCGGCGAGCTGGTGCCGGTGCTGCCGGACTGGTGGCAGCAGTTCGAGGGCCCGCGGTTGTATTTCCCGAGCCGGTTGATGCCGGCCACGCTGCGGGCGTTTATCGACGTGGTAACGCAGGCAGGCCGGTAACAGCGACCCGCCGGCTGCCAGCCCCCGGCGCCTATCGCACCTTGCGCAGCGTCGTCCGCACTTCCTCGACAAACAGCGCCGGCTGCTCCATCGCCGCAAAATGCCCGCCGCGGTCGAGCTCATTGAAATGCACGAGCTGGGCAAAGCGCCGCTCGGCCCACCGCTGCGATACCCGTACCTGCTCCCCCGGAAACATGCTGATGCCGGCCGGCGTGGTCATGGGCGCCGTCGGCATGCCGCCATGGCGCATGGCCTGCATGGTCTCCCAGTACAGCCGCGCCGAACTGGCGCCGGTATTGGGCAGCCAGTAGAGCATGATGTCGTCGAGGATGGCGTCGAGTGCAAACACGCTCTCCACGTCGCCACCGCTGTCGGACACATCCTGGAACAGGGCGTAAATCCACGCCGCCAGCCCCACCGGCGAATCGGCCAGCGCAAACCCCACCGACTGCGGCCGCGTGGCCTGCACCTTGAAGTAGCCGGAAAACTGCTGGTCGTAGCGCTGCGCGTCGTCGAGCATGGCCTGTTCGTGCGGCGTGGCCTCGGCCCGCTCCTGGTCGGTGGGCTGGAACATCAGCATGTTCAGGTGGATGCCGGCCAGGCCCGGTGGCGCCTTGTAGCCGATGGCGGTGGTTACCGCGCCGCCCCAGTCGCCGCCCTGGGCTGCAAAGCGGTCGTAGCCCAGGCGGTCCATCAGGGCGATCCAGGCGTCGGCGATGCGGTTGACGTTCCAGCCGGTACCGGTGGGTTTGCCGGAAAAGCCGAAACCGGGCAATGACGGCATCACCAGGTGAAATGCATCGCCAGCCTTGCCGCCATGGGCCACCGGGTCGGTGAGCGGGCCGATGACGTCGCGGAACTCGAGCACCGATCCGGGCCAGCCGTGCGTGAGCAGCAGCGGCATGGCGTCCGGTTCCGGCGAGCGCACGTGCAGGAAGTGGATGGCAACGCCGTCGATCTGGGTGTGGTACTGGTTGAAACCGTTGAGCAGCGCCTCGCACCGGCGCCAGTCGTAACCGTCCTGCCAGCGCGCGACCAGTGCGCGCAGCTTGGCCAGTTGCGGTCCCTGGCTGGTGTCGGCAACGGTTTCGGCGTCGGGCCAGCGCGTGAGGGCGAGCCGGGCCTGCAGGTCGGCCAGGGCGGCGTCGGCAATGGCAAGGTGAAATGGATGGATCGCGGTATCGGACAAGATGCCTCCTGGGCATGTTATGTTACGGGCCGGCGGGTGCCGGAATTAATTGAACTGATCAGTCTAGATTAATCGGCAACCTGGCCTTTGTAAAGCGGATTCGATTGAAATTGGAAAAGAGGCGATGGTGGAAGCAGGGCAAATACCGAAGCGGCGCGGCAGGCCGCCGGCCGATAGCGCGGGCGACGTGGAAGCGCGCCTGCTGGCGGCAGCCACGCGGCTGTTCCTGGTGCGCGGCTACGACGGTACCAGTTGCGACCAGGTGGCGCTCGACGCGGGCGCGGGCAAGGCCAGTATCTATGCGCGCTACGCCAACAAGGCGGCGCTGTTTTCGGCGGTGATCGACCGCCTGCTGACCGGCGCACCGGCGCCCGGTGCGATTGCCGCAGACCGCGGTCTCGACGAGCGGCTGGCAACGGTGGGCAGGCAGGTGGTCGAGGATGCGCTGGCGCCCGACGCACTGGCGTTGCTGCGCCTGCTGGTCACCGAATTGCCGCGCCTGGGCGACGGCGCCCGCGCCGACAAGCTGTTCTGGCAGTCGGGCGTGCGGCGCGTGGCGCAGGTCATCGCACTGCACCAGCCTGGCGCCGAACCCGCGGCGCTCGGTGCGGCCGACCAGTTTATCGACACGGTGCTGGCGCCGTTGCTGCTGCGCGCCATGCTGGGCGAACCGGTGGCTGACATCCTGGCCGGGGCCCCGGTACGCATCGCGGCCGGCATTGCCATGTTGCGCGCAACGGGCAGCCTGCAGCAGTGGCGCTGACGACCTGCCGCACCCGCTGGAACTGCGCGCCTTCCACGACGAAATCGGCATAATCGCGGTGCAGATTGTATAAAATATCCGAAACCGCAGTATGCTGGCGCCCATGCCCTTTTCTCCATCCCTGCTGAAGGAAACCCCATGAGCGACAATATTTTCACTGGCACCATCCCGGCCCTGATGACTCCGTGCCACGCCGACCGCACGCCCGACTTCGACGCCCTGGTGCGCAAAGGCCGCGAGCTGGTCGATGCCGGCATGAGCGCGGTGGTGTACTGCGGTTCGATGGGCGACTGGCCGCTGCTGACCGAAGCGCAGCGTCAGCAAGGCGTGGCGCGCCTGGTGGCCGCTGGTGTGCCCACCATCGTCGGCACCGGCGCCGTCAATTCGAAAGAGGCCGTATCGCATGCGGCGCACGCGGCCAGTGTCGGCGCGCAGGGCCTGATGGTGATCCCGCGCCTGCTGTCGCGCGGCTCGTCGCCGGCAGCGCAAAAAGCGCACTTCTCGGCCATCTTGCAGGCCGCGCCCGCGCTGCCGGCCGTCATCTACAACAGCCCGTATTATGGCTTTGCCACCCGCGCCGACCTGTTCTTCGAACTGCGCGCCCAGCACCCGAACCTGATCGGCTTCAAGGAATTCGGCGGCGCGGCCGACCTGCGTTATGCGGCCGAGCACATCACCAGCCAGGATGACGATGTGACCCTGATGGTGGGCGTCGATACCCAGGTGGTGCACGGCTTCGTCAACTGCGGCGCCACCGGCGCCATTACCGGCATCGGCAACGCGCTGCCGCGCGAGGTGCTGCACCTGGTCGCCCTGGCGCGCAAGGCCGCCGCCGGCGACGCCGTGGCCCGGCGCCAGGCGCGCGAACTGGAAGCGGCGCTCTTGGTGCTGTCGTCGTTCGACGAAGGTACCGACCTGGTGCTGTTCTACAAGCACCTGATGGTGCTCAACGGCGACACCGAGTACACGCTGCACTTCAACGAGACCGACGCCCTGAGCCCCAGCCAGCGCCGCTACGCCGAATCGCAATACGCGCTGTTCCGCGACTGGTACGCCAACTGGAGCCAGGAAGTAGTCGCGTGAAACATGCCGGCCTGGCGGTGACGACCGTCGCCGACCAGGCGGCGGACGCGCTGCGCCGCAAGATCATGTCGGGCGAACTGGCCGAAGGGTTTTCCCTGCGCCAGGACGCCCTCGCCGCCGAGTTCGGCATCAGCCGGATCCCGGTGCGCGAAGCGCTGGTGCAACTCGAGGGCGAAGGGCTGGTCAAGATCGTCGCGCACAAGGGCGCGGTGGTGTCGGCCTTGTCGCTCGACGAGATCAGCGAGCTGTTCATGCTGCGCAGCGTGCTCGAACCTTTGCTCCTGAAGAAGTCGGCGCCAAAGCTGACGCTGGAAGACTACGCCCAGCTCGACGCCATCCTGGCCGAATACAAGGTGGAATTACGCGCCCAGAACACCACGCGCTGGGGCGAACTCAACATGCGCCTGCATGACGTGCTGCTCTCGCGCGCCAACCAGCCGCGCACGGCGGCCATTGTCGCCGCCCTGCTGCAGCAAACCGACCGTTATACGCGCATGCAGCTGTCGCTGAGCGCCGCCAGCATCCGCCAGGCCCAGCACGAGCACGAGGAACTTGTTGATCTCTGCCGCAACGGCGACGTGCGCGGTGCGGCAACGCTGCTCAAGCGGCATATCGAACATGCCAGCCGTGATCTCGAGCGCTTCATTTTGTCGAACCGGCGCGCAGGTTAGCTGCCCAAGGAACGGTTGAACCGTGCCAGCAGCCGTTCGCTGACATCCTCATAACCGGCGCTGCAACGACCCGTGTCCCCGCGCACGTGCGCCCGCTTGCCAAAAGTTAGTGCCTCCCGTCCCTCCCGGACAGTATTCGCAGCACGGCAATCTCGCTATTCTCATTACACGTTTGCGGCACATTCCCGGTTGCCGCGAACCTCATTGACCTTTAGGAGAGTGCCATGACCGTTATCCGTTCCGACCTGATTCTGTCCCAGTCCGCTTTCAGCCACGTCATCGATGTGCCGTTCGAGAAAGTCGATATCGCCAAGTGGCTGTTCACGCTGCCGGACGCCGAATACCAGCGCTGCGCCCCGCCCGACCACATCGCCGCCGGTGCCACGTTCACCGATGACGGCCGCCGCATGTCGATCAACGTCGAGATGATCGGCACCGGCCTGGTGGTGCAGCACTACGTGGGCGACATCACCGAAGCGGCGTCGTGTCGCATCCGACCGAGGAATTCCTGGCCTTCATCAAGGAACACGGCATCGTGTGAAAAGGCCTGCGCCGACCGCCAGTCATCATCGGGCGACCATAACCGCCGTGAGACACCGCTGTTTGCCGAGAGCATTGCCCGCGCAGCGCGGGCGGCCTGACACCGCCAAAACTTTAATACTTAAATTTCTTGGTAGTTTGACTTTACCAACTTAAATTGGTAATCTGTTTTTACCAATATATTTTGGTAAATCTAGATTACCAAGGAATATAAGTATGAGTACAGAATTTCCTATTCGCACCGCGGACCAACTGCCCGCCGTGCTGCAGGCTTTTCGCAAAGAGTCGGGCCTGTCGCAAACCGAAGTTGCTTCCCGCATGGGCCTGACGCAGCAAAAACTGTCCTACCTAGAGCTGAACGCCAGCAACGCCAGTACCGAGCGTGTTTTGGCGCTGCTCAGTGTGCTGGGCGTGGAGTTGGTACTCAGGCGCCCTGGGAGCTCCGCACCTTCTGACGTCGGCAGCAACACTCTGCCCTGGTGACCCATGGGCCGCAAATCTCACGCGCAGTCGCTCGGTCTATGGATGAACGGGATTTTCGTTGGCACGTGGTCGATTACGCCACATGGCGAAACCTTGCAGTATGCCGATGAATGGGTCCAGCACGAAGGTGGCCGACCGCTCTCCCGCTCTTTGCCATTCAGACCGGGAAACCCGCCTTATTCCGGACACGCGGTCGAGGCCTGGTTCGAAAATCTCCTGCCAGACAGCAAAGAGATTCGTGAGCGCGTCGCGCGCCGATACCACACCGCATCGACTGGCGCCTTCGATCTGCTCGCTGAAATTGGCCGTGACTGCGTCGGCGCGCTGCAGATCATCCCGTCTGGTACAGTCCCGGCCGGTCCAGGTCCGGTACAAGCCATTGCGCTTGATGAGGGCGAAGTCGCGCATATTCTGCGCGCGACCGTCACCCCGCAGAATGCGCTGGGCGCAAGCGATGACGACAATGATGAATTCCGTATCTCTATCGCCGGTGCGCAGGAGAAAACGGCGCTGCTGTTCTACCAGGGCACATGGCAAAGACCGCAAGGCGCAACGCCCACCTCGCATATCTTGAAGCTGCCCCTCGGCCTGGTCGGCAATATGCAAGCCGACATGAGCTCCTCGGTGGAGAACGAATGGCTGTGCTCTTTGATCCTCGAAGCTTACGGACTGCCAGTGGCAAAGTGCAGGCCGGTGCGTTTTGAGGACACGAAGGCTCTTGCTGTCGAGCGGTTCGACCGTCGGTGGTGGGGCGAGGCATCCAACTATCTGCTGAGGTTGCCGCAAGAAGACATGTGCCAGGCTACAGGCACCCCGCCAGGGCTAAAATATGAGAGCCATGGCGGCCCTGGGATCGATGAGATCATGAAGCTCCTGCAAGGCTCTTCGAATCGGAATGCGGACCGCCTGATTTTTTTCCAGTCGCAGGTCGTGTTCTGGATGTTGTGCGCTACAGACGGTCATGCGAAGAACTTCAGTATTTTCCTGAGACCAAACGATACCTTCGCAATGACGCCGCTGTATGACGTGCTATCGGTCTATCCGGTTCTCGGCACCGGAGCGAACCACGTGTCTCCCTTCAAGGCCAAGATGGCAATGGCCGTGCGTGGTACCAACGCCCATTACAAGATGCGCGAGATATTGCGTCGGCACTGGATCGCCGTCGGCGAGCGTTACGGTATCGTCACGCCAGACGGCAAACCGGTTGCAGCTGTGCTCAATGACCTGGTTGAGCGCACCACTGACGTGATTAAGGCCGTGCGTGCGCAGCTTCCGAATGATTTCCCCGATCTCGTGGCTAAACCCATTCTGGCGGGGCTGCAAGATGCGGCAAATAAATTAGCCCAATGACCTGAGACTGGCAAACGCAACCATCCATAAGCGAGGTCAGGAACAGGACGAACCGTTGCGCGACCCAACCGTACTCACGCAAACTTGGTAAAGTCCGGCTTGCGCTTCTCGAAGAACGCCGTAAACGCCTCGCGCGCTTCCGGCGACGACAGCATCGCGCCGAAATGCTTGTTCTCGGCGGCGATGGTATCGCTGATCGCGTTGCTGCGGCTGGCTTTCATCAGCTGCTTGGTGGTGCGGATCGAGCTCGCTGGCAGGGCGACCAGCTTGGCCGCCTGGCCACGGGCAAATTCCAGCAGTTCGTCGGCCGGCACCACTTTCGACACCAGCCCCATTTCCAATGCTTCGGGCGCGAGGAACGCTTCGCCGAGCATCAGCTTTTCGGCCGCGCGCGGATAGCCGGCAATTTGCGTAAACAGCAGGCTCGACGCGAATTCCGGGCACAAACCCAGTTGCGCGAACGGCATCGAGAACTTGGCGTTGTCGGCGGCGTACACGAGGTCGCAGTGCATCAGCAGCGTGGTGCCGATGCCCACGGCCGCGCCGGAGACGGCAGCGACCACCGGCTTGGTGGCGCCCGACAGCGCCAGCATGAACTTGTACACCGCGCGGTCTTCCAGGTCGCCGCTGGTGGGGGCGTTTTTCATGAAGTCTTCGAGGTCGTTGCCGGCCGTGAAGATCTCGGGCTTGCCGGTGATCAGGATGGCGCGCACGGCTGTGTCAGCTTCGGCGTCGGTGATGGCGTCGGCCATGGCCTGGTACATGGCAGCGGTGATCGCGTTCTTGCGCTCGGGGCGGTTGAATTCCAGGGTCAGGATGCCGTCTTGCTTGTTGCTCAGAATATCCATGCTATCTCCAGATTATTTGCAAAAAGGGCGCCGAGGTTTGCACCACAGCGCCCTTTTTATCGATAAGAAACTGCTTATACGCGTTCGATGATACCTGCCGCGCCCATGCCGGCGCCAACGCACATGGTGACCATGCCGTATTTCAGGTTGTTACGGCGCAGCGCGTGCACCACGGTGGCCGCGCGGATGGCGCCGGTCGCGCCCAGCGGGTGGCCGAGTGCAATCGCGCCGCCCATCGGGTTGACCTTGGCCGGGTCCAGGCCCAGGTCGCCGATCACGGCCAGTGCCTGCGCAGCAAACGCTTCGTTCAGCTCGATCCAGTCCAGCTGGTCCTGGGTGATGCCGGCTGCCTTGCAGGCGTCGGGAATGGCGAACTTCGGACCGATGCCCATGATTTCCGGTGGTACTCCCTTGACCGCGAACGACGAGAATTTCGCCAGCGGGGTCAGGTTGTGTTCGCGCAGGAAGCGCTCGGACACGACCAGCAGCGCGCCGGCGCCATCGGACATCTGCGAGCTGTTGGCGGCAGTGACCGAACCCTTGGCAGCGAAGACCGGTTTGAGCTTGGCCAGCGATTCCACGGTGGAATCGGCGCGTGCGCCTTCGTCGGTGTCGACGGTGCGGGTCTTGATGTCGATCTCGCCGGTAGCCAGGTTCGGCGTGCGGGTGATGATCTCGACCGGGGTGGTCTCGTCCTTGAAGAAGCCGGCCTGCTGGGCAGCGATGGCGCGGCGGTGCGATTCGACGGCAAACGCGTCCTGCGCTTCGCGCGAGACTTTCCACTGGGTTGCCACTTTTTCAGCGGTCAGGCCCATGCCGTAGGCCATGCCCACGTTTTCGTCCGAGAACATATTCATGTTCATCGATGGCTTGTTGCCCATCATCGGCACCATCGACATCGATTCCACGCCGCCGGCGATCATGGCGTCCGCTTCACCGACGCGGATGCGGTCGGCTGCCATGGCCAAGGCGGTGATGCCCGAGGCGCAGTAACGGTTGATGGTGACGCCGCCGACGGTTTTCGGCAGGCCAGCCAGCAGCACCGACTGGCGGGCAATATTGAAGCCCTGCTCCGCTTCCGGGAACGAGCAGCCGATGATGGCGTCGGTGATCAGGGCCGGATCGAGGCCAGGCGCTTGCGCCAGTGCCGACTGGATCACGCGCACCAGCAGGTCGTCCGGGCGGGTCTTGTTGAACATGCCGCGCGGCGCCTTGCCGATCGGGGTACGGGTGGCAGCGACGATGTATGCGTCTTGAAGTTGTTTGGTCATTATGTTCTTCCTAGATTAGTTGCGTACCGGCTTGCCGGTCTGCAGCATGCCCATGATCCGTTCTTGCGTCTTTGGATGATTCAACAGCTCGAGGAAGGCCTTGCGTTCGCGATCCAAAATCCACTGCTCGCTCACGAACGAACCCTGGTCGATGTCGCCGCCAGAGACGATCTCGGCGATCATGTCGCCCAGCTTGAAGTCGTGCGCCGAGATGAAACCGCCGTCGCGCATATTGACCAGCTGCGCCTTGATGGTGGCCCAGCCGTAGCGGCCGGTCACCTGGATCGGCGCCTTCACTGGCGGACGGTAGCCTTTGTCGAACATGGCGCGCGCTTCCACCTTGGCCACGTGCAGCAGCTCGTAGGCGTTGAACACGATCACGTCGTCTTCCTTCAGGTAACCCATCGCCTGCGCTTCCAGTGCCGACTTCGACACGTTGGCGGTGGCGGCATTGGTGAAACCGGTTTTCAGGAATTGCAGGATGTCGTTGCCCTTGGCTTCCTTGTAAGCGCGCGATGCCGCTTCCTTCAGGCCGCCGCCGGCAGGAATCAGGCCCACGCCCACTTCCACCAGGCCGATGTACGATTCAATCGAGGCCACGCGCTTCGACGCGTGCAGCACCAGCTCGCAACCGCCGCCCAGCGCCAGGCCAGCGACCGCAGCGACGACCGGCACGTTGGCGTATTTCAGCGACATGAACGCGTCCTGCAGGTCCTTGATGATCGGATCGACTGCCTTGGCGCCGCCCTGCATGAAGGCTGGCAATGCCGATTGCAGGTCGGCGCCGGCCGAGAACGCGCCGCCTTCGGCTGCGTCCGCATTCCAGATCACCAGGCCCTTGAAGTTTTTCTCCGCTTCGGCCAGCGCCTTGGTAAAGCCGGTAATCACGTCCGGGCTGATCACGTGCATCTTGGTTTTCAGCGAGATAACCAGGACTTCGTCGTCCATGTGCCAGATGCGTACCGAGTCGTCCTCGTGGAACGTGGTGCCGGCCGTGCGGCCATCGATGGCGCCAGCGCCCACCAGCGGTGCGCGGAACGCCTGGCGCTCGTACACTGCCAGATTGGAGCGTGGCACGAACGATTGCGATACGGCCGACCACGAACCCTCAGGGGTGTGCACGCCGCCCTTGTCGGCGACCGGGCCTTCGAAGACCCAGGCCGGCAGCGGTGCGGACGACAGCGCCTGGCCAGCATCGATGTCTTCCTTGACCCACTGCGCAACCTGCGACCAGCCGGCTGCCTGCCAGGTTTCGAACGGACCGACGGTCCAGCCGAAGCCCCAGCGCATGGCGAAGTCGATGTCGCGGGCGTTGTCGGCCACGGTGTCGAGGTGCACGGCGATGTAGTGGAAGGCGTCGCGGAAGATCGCCCACAGGAACTGGCCCTGCGGGTTGGTCGATTCGCGCAGCGCTTTCATTTTCTTGACCGGATCTTTTTCCTTCAGGATGCGGCCGATGATGTCGGCAGCCTTGCCGCCGCCCGGTACGTATTCGCCGGTGGCAAAGTCCAGGCGCAGGATGTCCTTGCCGACCTTCTTGTAGAAACCGGCGCCGGACTTCTGGCCCAGCGCGCCCTTTTCCACCAGCTTGGCCAGCACGTCCGGGGTCTTGTAGACAGCGGCGAATGGATCGTTCGGCAGGTTGTCCTGCATGGTCTTGATCACGTGGCCCATGGTGTCGAGGCCCACCACGTCGGCGGTGCGGAACGTGCCCGACTTGGCGCGGCCGAGCTTGGCGCCGGTCAGGTCGTCGACCACGTCCACCGACAGGCCGAATTTCTCGGCTTCGTGGACGATGGCCAGGATGCCGAACACGCCCACGCGGTTGGCGATGAAGTTCGGCGTGTCCTTGGCACGCACCACGCCCTTGCCCAGGGTCGTGGTCAGGAAACCTTCGAGCTGGTCGGCGATTTCCGGCTTGGTGAACTCGGTCGGAATGATTTCCACCAAGTGCATATAACGCGGCGGGTTGAAGAAGTGCACGCCGCAATAGCGCGATTTCAGGTCGGCATCGAAACCTTCGGACAACGTGGTGATCGACAGGCCCGAGGTGTTCGAGGCAAAGATGGCGTTGGCGCCGATGTGCGGTGCGACCTTCTTGTACAGGTCATGCTTCCAGTCCATGCGCTCGGCGATCGCTTCGATGATCAGGTCGCATTCTTCCAGCTTGGCCAGGTCGTCTTCGTAGTTGGCCACTTCGATCAGGGCGGCGTGGTCCTTGTTGCCGAGCGGCGCCGGCGACAGTTTTTTCAGGCCTTCGATGGCTTTCAGGACGATGCCGTTTTTCGGGCCTTCCTTGGCCGGCAGGTCGAACAGCACGACAGGCACCTTGGCGTTGACGCAGTGGGCGGCGATTTGCGCACCCATCACGCCGGCGCCGAGCACGGCTACTTTTTTAACGATGAAATTGGTCATGTCGTTCCTCTCTTAGAACAGGTCGGCGTCGAGGGCCATCAGGTTGGCGGAACCCGAGCGGGCCTGGCGGATCAGGGTGGCGGTTTCCGGTTGCAGGCGGGCGAAGTAGAAACGCGCCGTGGCCAGTTTTGCCTTGTAGAAGTTGTCGCCGCTGTCTTCCTTGGCCAGTGCGATCTTGGCCATTTGCGCGAAGAAGTAACTGTACACCAGGTGACCGACCACGCGCAGGTACGGTACGCAGGCAGCGCCGACTTCGTCCGGGTTCTGGAACGCCTTCATGCCGATTTCCATGGTCAGCTTGGTGACCTTGTCGCCGAGGTCGCCCAGTGGGGTAATGAACTCGCTCAGCGCTTCGTCGGTGCCGTTTTCTTCGACAAAATTCTTGATCTTTTCGCCGAACTTGCGCAGCTTGGCGCCGTTGTCACCGAGGATCTTGCGGCCCAGCAGGTCCAGCGACTGGATGGTGTTGGTACCTTCATAGATCAGGTTGATGCGGGCATCGCGCACGTACTGCTCCATGCCCCATTCGGCGATGTAGCCGTGGCCGCCGAATACCTGCATCGCTTCCGAGGTGGCGATCCAGCCGTTGTCGGTAATGAAGGCTTTAACGATAGGCGTGAGCAGCGCGACTTCGTCGGCCGCTTCCTTGCGCACGTCGGCGTCCGGGTGGTGCAGCTCGCGGTCGATCTGCAGCGCCACGTACGACGTGAACGCGCGGCCGCCTTCGGCGTAGGCCTTGGCGGTGAGCAGCATGCGGCGCACGTCCGGATGCACGATGATCGGGTCGGCCGGCTTGTCCGGGAACTTGGCGCCCGACAGCGAACGCATCTGGATGCGGTCCTTGGCATAGACCAGCGCGTTCTGGTACGCGACTTCGGTCAGGCCCAGCGACTGCATGCCCACGCCCAGGCGGGCCGCGTTCATGAACACGAACATGGCGTTCAGGCCCTTGTTCGGCTGGCCGATGATCCAGCCTTTCGCGCCGTCCAGGTTCATCTGGCAGGTGGAGTTGCCGTGGATGCCCATTTTTTCTTCGATGGCGCCGCAGGTGATCGGATTGCGCGCGCCAATCGAACCGTCGGCGTTCGGCAGGAACTTCGGTACCAGGAACAGCGAAATGCCTTTCGAGCCTTCCGGTGCGTCCGGCACGCGGGCCAGCACCAGGTGCAGGATGTTTTCAGCCATGTCGTGTTCGCCGGCCGAGATGAAGATCTTGTTGCCGGTGATCAGCCACGAGCCGTCTTCCTGTGGCAACGCTTTCGAGCGCAGCATGCCCAGGTCGGTGCCGCAGTGCGGTTCGGTCAGGCACATGGTGCCGGTCCACTCGCCCGACACCAGTTTTGGCAGGTAGGTCGATTTCTGTTCGTCGGTGCCGTGTTCCTTCAGGCACTCATAGGCGCCGTGCGACAGGCCCGGGTACATGGTCCAGGCCTGGTTGGCCGAGTTCAGCATTTCGTAGAACGAGTTGTTCAGCAGCACTGGCAGGCCCTGGCCGCCGTATTCCGGATCGCACGCCAGTGCCGCCCAGCCGCCCTCGACGTACTGCTTGTAGGCTTCTTTAAAGCCTTTGGGCGTGGTCACGGAGTTGGTCGCCACGTCGAGCTTGCAACCTTCGCGGTCGCCCGAATGGTTCAGCGGGAACAGCACTTCCGACGTGAACTTGCCGCCCTCTTCCAGTACCTGGTTGATGATGTCGGCATCGATTTCGGCGTAGTCCGGCAACGCTTTCAATTCTTCCTGCACGTTGAGCAGTTCGTGCAGCACGAATTGCATATCCCGGATTGGCGCGACGTATTGACCCATGGTGTTCTCCTGATGACTTTTATTGACTGCAAAAATGGTGCTTGCGTAGGTGTTACCAACTGCCTTGCTAATTCTTGTACGACACGATCAAACGTTCAAATCCATTACCGGCCCGCTCCAGGCTACCCGGGATGCGCAGGAAGCGCGCATCGTGGTGCAGCGCCAGGATCAGGCCGTACATCTCGTAGACCATCTGCCGGGCATCGCTGTCGGCTTTCAAGTCGCCAACTTCGATGCATTGCTGCACGCAGCGCAACAGCGCGGCCTGCCAGGCGCCGACCATGGCCATCAACTCTTCGCGGATCGGGCCCGGACGGTCATCGTATTCGACCGCGCCGCTGATATAGATACAGCCCGACGCCACTTCCACGCTCACGCGCTTGACCCAGCGCGCGTACATGGCGCGCAAGCGCGCAATGCCGCGTGGCTCCTTGACGCTGGGGAAAAACACTTCCTGCTCAAAGCGGTGGTGATACAGCTTCAACACTTCCAACTGCAAATCTTCACGCGAACCGAAGTGGGCAAACACGCCGGACTTGCTCATGTTCATCTTGTCAGCGAGCAAGCCGATGGTCAGGCCTTCGAGCCCGTCGCGGCTGGCCAGATCCAGTGCCATGTCGAGGATGGCCGCCCGTGTCAGTTCGCCCTTGCGCATAAATTTAGTTGAGGTATTAATAAGAAAGGATCCCAAAGTGAATTTGGCCGTGGCGCAAAGTATTCTGCGCCACTTAAATTTACTCCGTGTGAAAAGAATTGCGAACGCTCGTACTATTATCCAGCGCGTGACAAAAGTCAAACGGTACGTTTAGAGTCGAGGTTCTATTGCTGCGGCGCAGCATGGGGATATGCGACGTGTGTACTCACCTGTCACGGTGATCTATTGCAGGGTGGCGCCTTGCGCGCGGTCCGGGCCCTCGCATCAGGCTGGCGGTGAGCCTACAATTTGCCGAGCTGGCGGCGGTCGCGCTTGGTCGGGCGGCCCTTGAAGTCGGCGGTCGGTTCGCGGAACAGGCGGCGGTTTTCCGCCACCAGCGCCCGCCGCTGCACGCTCTCGTCGGTCTCTTCGTACAGGTTGCGGGCAATCGGCGCGGCGGCGCGCACGTCGGACAAATTCATCACATCGACTTCCCAGCGGTCGGAGCCGTTGTCGATGTCGAGCAGGTCGCCGATGTGCACATTGCGGGCCGGCTTGACCTTGTCGCCGTTGACTTTGACCTTGCCGCTGTCGATGGCATCGGTGGCCAGGGTACGGGTCTTGAAGAAGCGCGCGGCCCACAGCCACTTGTCGAGTCTGACGGTATCACTCATGCATATTTTCCTACTGAGAACAGGCGCATCACGGTCCGGTAGAACACGAAGGCGATCTCGTAACCGATGCGGCGAAAACGGCCGACATGTTCGAAGTCGGCATAATCAATCGGTACGCCATCGGCGACGGCGTCCTCGATGTGGGCGCGCAAGGCCTGCGCAAATGCGGCATCCTTGATCACCACGTTGGCTTCCTGGTTCAGGAACAGCGACAGGCCATCGACATTGCTCGAGCCCACGGTGGCCCAGTCGTCGTCGATCACGGCCACCTTGGCGTGCAATTGCGTCTTGCGGTACTCGACGATCTTCACGCCAGCGGCCAGCAGCTTCGGATAGAACGAGTGGGCCACCGCATCCTGCAGCCAGATCTCGCCCACCCCGATCAGCAAGGTGACATCAACGCCGCGCTCGGCAGCGTTGGCCAGTGCGTGGCGGAATTTACGGCCCGGTGCAAAATACGGGTTGGCCAGCAGCACGCTTTTACGCGCGCGGCCCAGCGCCTGCAAGTACGCGCGCTGGATGGTGCTGCGGTTGCGCAGGTTGTCGCGCACCACGAAGCCGGCCTGCACCATGTTCTCGGCGGCAGCCTTGTTCACCTTGCGCATGTCGCGATACAGGCTGATGCGCTTGATCAGGTTCATCTTGCCCAGCCGGCGCCACTGGGTTTCCTGCTCTTTTTGCACCGACGCCACCAGCGGCCCGCACACTTGCACCGCGAAATCCCAGCGCGGAAAATCGAGCGCAATTGCGTGGTTGTAGTCGCAGAACATGTCGTCGTTGATGTTGATGCCGCCGACCAGCGCAATCTCGCGGTCGACCACGCAGATCTTGCGGTGGGTGCGCGTAACGCCGCGCTTGAACCACGGATTGAACACGCGGTGCTCGACGCCGCCAGCGACCAGCTTCTCGTGCATGCTGTTGACCTGGCGCCGCCCGGTGCCCCACCAGTCGGTAATCATGCGCACGTGGATGCCGCGCTGGGCAGCGGCGATCAGCGCCGCCATCACGCGCTGGCCGGTGTCGTCGGGCGCAAAAATATAGGTTTCGAAATAGATTTCAAAACGGGCATTGTCGATCGCTGCAATCAGCGCAGGAAAATAATCCGTGCCGGTGTGCAGGAGCTTGACTTCGTTATCGGCGAGGAAGTTGACTGAGGTGCCCATGGTTCCATTCTAGCAGCCTGTCGGACTTGGGGAGTCAGAGCGAAAAAATAGCTGGTCGAGGCCAGATTTTGTCGATTTCGCAGTGCCCATAGCAGGCTATGGGCCGAGAAAGCGGCGAAATATGGACCGATCCAGGTATTTTTGCAGCTGACGATCCCGGGTCCGACAGGCTGCTAGCCAAGTGATAGCGACGCGACAATCGGCGCGTGGTCCGACAGCTTGGCCCACAGCGGACCGTGCAATACCTCGGCGGTATCAACCTTGAAGCCGCGCACGTAAATCCGGTCAAGACGGAAAAACGGCAGTGCCGACGGGAAGGTGCGCGCCGGATTGATCGATGACTTGCGGCGCAAGGTGCGCATAATGTCGCTGAGTGCGGACGGCGGACCGCCGAGCTGGTCGAATGCCTCGACCACGCCCAGGCAATTGCGCAATTCGGCACTCAGGGTATTGCGCCAGTCGTTGAAGTCGCCGGCGATGATCACCGGTTCGCCGTCGGGCGCCGACGCGCGCACGGCGGAAATCAGGGCCTGGGTCTGGCGCCGGCGCCCGGCCTCGAACAAGCCCAGGTGCACCACGTAGCAGTGGACGATGCCATGCGGGGTATTGAGTACGCAATGGAGGATGCCGCGCTGCTCGTAGGCGTGGTCGGAGACATCGTGATTGGCCATATTGGCAATCGGGAACGCGCTGAGCAGCGCATTGCCGTGGTGGCCATGGTCGTACACCGCATTCATGCCGTAGGCGGCATGCAAGTGGCGCGACTCGCCGGCGAAGTACTCGTGCTGCGAGGCGGCGGGCCAGTGCTTGGTACCGAGGTGCTCGGCGCCATACTTGGCGGCTTTTAAATCATGCTTGCCCTGGACCTCCTGCAGAAACACCACGTCGGCGTCGAACATGCCGATAGCCTGCTTGAGCGCCAGAACACGCGGCTCGGCCCGGATCGAGGACACCCCTTTATGGATGTTATATGTGGCAACACGGATTTTCATGGAAACATTGTAACCCTGAGTCCGCGCAACTGTACGTTCGCCGCCGCACATACGAATTTCTACGCGGTTACACCTGTCCGCTCTGCCGTGGCAGCAGCAGGATCGCCTCCGCATTCGAAGACGAAAAACACTTGTCGGCCGCCTCCAGATGGGGCAGCCAGGCGTGGTTGATGTGCTCGCGTGGCGACAGCATGATGGGGACATCGCGCGGCACTTCCACGCTGAAGATATGCTCGGTGTTTTCGGTCACGCCCGGCGCATAGCGGTGGCGCCACTCGGGGTAGATCGTGTAAATGTTGGACAGTTGCCAGTCGCGCAGCACGATATGCTGGCCGTCGGCCACGATGCCGGTTTCCTCGAACAATTCGCGCTTTGCGGCGTCGATGAAGGGTTCGCCGAGCGCGTCGATGGAACCGGTGACCGATTGCCAGAAACCGGGCCGGTCGGCGCGTTCGATGAGCAGCACTTGCAGGTCGGCGGTGTGGATTACGACCAAGACGGATTCGGGAATCTTGTAGGGCTTCATGTTCAGGGCAAAAGAAAAGGCGCCTCGGTATCCCGGGCGCCTTTTCATTATGCCAGATGGCTAACTAAAATCAGCTAGCGACCTTCGGCTCCGCCGCACGCAAACGGATGTGCAGTTCCTTCAGTTGCTTCTCGTCGACTTCCGACGGCGCCTGGGTCAGCAGATCCTGGGCGCGCTGGGTTTTCGGGAAGGCGATCACGTCGCGGATCGAATCGGACTTGGTCATCAGCGTGACGATACGGTCCAGGCCGAAGGCCAGGCCGCCGTGCGGTGGCGCGCCGTATTGCAGCGCGTCGAGCAGGAAGCCGAACTTCAGGCGCGCTTCGTCGGCGTCGATTTTCAGCGCGCGGAACACTTTCGACTGCACTTCCTCGCGGTGGATACGGATCGAACCGCCGCCCAGCTCCCAGCCGTTCAGGACCATGTCGTAGGCCTTGGCGATGCAGGCGCCCGGGTTGGTTTCGAGCCAGTCTTCGTGGCCGTCTTTGGGCGCGGTGAACGGGTGGTGAGTGGCGGTCCAGCGGTCCGATTCCTCGTCGTATTCGAACATCGGGAAGTCGATCACCCACAGCGGCGACCAGACGTCGTCGAACAGGCCGGCGTTCTTGCCGAATTCCGAGTGGCCGATTTTCACGCGCAGCGCACCGATAGCGTCGTTGACGACCTTGGCCTTGTCGGCGCCGAAGAAGATCAGGTCGCCGTCTTGGGCGCCCGTCAGTTCCAGGATCTTGGCCAGGGTGGCGTCATCGATGCTCTTGACGATCGGCGACTGCAGACCTTCGCGGCCCTTGGCTTTTTCGTTGACCTTGATGTACGCCAGGCCACGCGCGCCGTAGATGGCGACGAACTGGGTGTACGCATCGATTTCCGAACGCGGCATCGAACCGCCTTGCGGTACGCGCATGCCGACCACGCGGCCGTTAGGCAGGTTGGCGGCGCTGTTGAAGATCTTGAATTCGACGTTTTTGACCACTTCGGTCAGTTCGGTGAATTCCAGCTTGACGCGCATGTCCGGCTTGTCCGAACCGTATTTGCCCATCGCTTCGGAGAAGTTCATCACCGGGAACGGGTTAGGCAGTTCGACGCCCATGGTGTTGGTAAACACCTTGCGGATCATGTCTTCGAACAGGTCGCGGATTTCCTGTTCGGTCAGGAACGAGGTTTCGCAGTCGATCTGGGTAAATTCCGGCTGGCGGTCGGCGCGCAGGTCTTCGTCGCGGAAGCACTTGGTGATCTGGTAGTAACGGTCGAAGTTGGCGACCATCAGCAACTGTTTGAACAACTGCGGCGACTGCGGCAGCGCGAAGAAGCTGCCGGCGTTCACGCGCGATGGCACCAGGTAGTCGCGTGCGCCTTCCGGCGTGGACTTGGTCAGCATCGGGGTTTCGATGTCGATGAAGCCCAGGTCGTCCAGGTACTTGCGCACTTCCATCGTCACCTTGTAACGCAGGCGCAGGTTGTTTTGCATCTGCGGGCGACGCAGGTCCAGCACGCGGTGGGTCAGGCGCGTGGTTTCGGACAGGTTGTCGTCGTCGAGCTGGAACGGCACGGCCACGGACGGGTTCAGCACTTCCAGTTCTGCGCAAACGACTTCGATCTTGCCGGACTTGAGGTTGTTGTTGACGGTGCCAGCCAGGCGGTCCTTGACCACGCCGGTCACGCGCAGGCAGAACTCGTTACGTACGGCTTCGGCGGCCTTGAACACTTCGGCTTGCTCGGGATTGCAGACGATCTGCACCAGGCCTTCGCGGTCGCGCAGGTCGATGAAGATCACGCCGCCGTGGTCGCGGCGACGATGTACCCAGCCGCACAGGCTGACGGTTTGGCCAAGCAGCGCTTCAGTGGTGAGGCCGCAGTAGTGAGTACGCATTGAGGACATGATTATTTCTCGGTTCAGGTTAAATTACTCAGAGAGTTCGGCTGTATTGTTTACTTGGTGATGCGGTCCGGCAGGGCGATGGCTTGCGGAACATCTTCCGGCGCCACCACACCCATCGAGACGATGTATTTCAGGGCGGCATCGACGGTCATGTCGAGCTCGACCACGTCCTTGCGCGCCATCATCAGGAAAAATCCCGACGTCGGGTTGGGCGTGGTGGGCACGTACACGCTCACGTAATCGCCCACCAGGTGATTTTTCACATCGCCGCCAGGCGTGCCGGTGAGGAAAGCGATGGTGTACGAATTCTGGTGCGGATACGGAATCATCACCGCCTTGCGGAACGCGTTGCCGGACGACGACAGCAAGGTGTCGGACACCTGCTTGACGCTTGAATACAGCGAGTTCACCAGCGGGATGCGCTTGAGCAGCTTTTCCCACACGCGCAACACGTAGTTACCGACCAGGTTGTTGGTCAGCAGGCCGGTCAGGAACACGATCACCACGGTCAGCAAGGTGCCCAGGCCCGGAATGTCGAAACCGAACAAGGTACGCGGCTGCCAGCGGTGCGGCACGAACAGCAGTGACTGGTCCATGGTGCTGATCACCAGGTTCAGCACCCAGGCGGTAATCGCCAGCGGCACCAGGATCAGCAGCCCGGTAATGAAATATTTACGCATCGGTTGCTCTGCTCACGGGATCAATCCCCCTTGGTGGTGCTGGAAGGCGCCGCAGCCGCCGCCGGTGCCGCAGCGGGCGCCTCCGACTTGGCCGGCGCCGATGAGGCGATCGCGCCCGACGGGCTGGACACGCCGGTGGCTGGCGGCGTGCCCCCACGGAAATCGGTCACATACCAACCCGAGCCCTTGAGCTGGAAGCCGGCGGCGGTCAGTTGTTTCTTGAACGAGTCCTTGCCACATTCTGGGCAAACAGTCAGCTGCGGGTCGGAAATCTTCTGCAAGACATCCTTGGCAAAACCACATGCCTCGCAGCGGTAAGCGTAGATCGGCATCTATTACTCCGCAAAAATCATCAAAACCCTGAATTATAAAGCCTTTTGGGCGCCCTACTCCTGTTTCCTGCGGCCAAGGTCAGTCGGTGGCGAATAGTTAATCGCTTTCATTGAAAAAAGCTATTCGCCAGCGGTTTAAATTCATGGTCTAATCCACCCTCATGCGCTGATTTCCCAATCCCTGAATCGTTGCGCGCCTTGCCGTCCAGCCGTCGACGCTTACATCTCTTGATTGGGAAACACATGAAAAAGTACGTCTTTGCCGGCCTGTTGGCCACTACCCTGTTCTCTCCTGCCTTTGCACAGAGCAAGTTCGTTGCCGAGTCCCCCAGCGAACCGTTGCACCGCCGTTCGATCGTCTTGTGCGCACTGGCGCTGGTCGCGGGACATGCCTGCGCCAGCCGCCGTAAACTGCCCGGCAAGCGTCCGTTGCTCAACGCCGGCGCCACACCATCCAGCGCTCCCTGCCTGCAAACACAGCAATAGAATCACTGACGGCCTCGTCCGCTTCGCAGGCGAAATCGGCCTGCAACAGCGCGTCCAGCGCGGTGCGGCCGATGCCGAATGGCGGACCTTTCGGCCTGCCGTCAAAAAAGAAATAACCAGCCAGCAGCGCACCCGCCGGTAACAACTGCGCCCAGCGCGCGGCCACTTGCGGCCACATGGCCGGCGGCATCGCGCATAAAAAAGCCTGCTCGTAAATCAGTTGCAGTGGCTGCGACGGCTGCCATGTAAAAAAATCTGCCTCCACCACGTGCTGCCCATGGCTGCCTGCCACCACCTTGGCGGCAGCGACGGCGGCCGGCGAGAAATCGATGGCAGTGGCGTTCCAGCCGGCGTCGCGCAGCAGTACCAGCTCGTGGCCGGCGCCGCAGCCGGGAATCAGCGTGGTCATCGGGGCGTTGGCAGCGACGAAATCGCGCAGCGCTTGCGGCGCGGCGCCCCGGTCCCAGGGCGTGAAGCGGCGCTCAAAGCGTTCATCCCAGAACGCTGGCGACAGGGGATCGCGCTGCGCAAAGTCCGTCATGCTGGCTGCATCACCTTATTGCGGCATGAAATGGGGCCAGAACTCGTACGACACCAGCGCCAGCACCACCAGGGTAACGGTCCAGGCCGCGCCACTGAGCAGGCGGTTGGTGCGCTGCTGTTCGTGGATCAGCACCTTGAGCAGCTCGGTGTTGTCGTTGGGACGCTCGCCCTGCTGCTCCAGCGCCCGGTGCAGCAGGCGCGGCAGTTGCGGGAAGATCTGGGCATAGCGCGGCGCCTCGGCCTTGAGCTTCTGGTACAGGCCCTGCCAGCCCACCTGTTCCGTCATCCAGTTTTCCAGGTACGGCTTGGCCGTCTTCCACAAGTCGAGATCGGGGTCCAGCTGGCGGCCCAGACCTTCGATATTGAGCAGCGTCTTTTGCAGCAGCACCAGTTGCGGCTGCACTTCCACGTTGAAGCGGCGCGACGTCTGGAACAGGCGCAGCAGGATCTGGCCGAACGAGATATCTTTCAGCGGGCGATCAAAAATCGGCTCGCAACAGGCGCGCACGGCAGCTTCGAGCTCATCGACGCGGGTTTCCTTGGGCGCCCAGCCCGATTCGATGTGGGCCTCGGCCACGCGCTTGTAGTCGCGGCGGAAGAAGGCCAGGAAGTTTTGCGAGAGGTAATCCTTGTCGTAGTCGGTGAGCGTGCCGACGATGCCGAAGTCGAGCGCGATGTAGCGGCCGAACGTTTCCGGCTCAATCGAGACCAGGATGTTACCGGGGTGCATATCGGCATGGAAGAAGCCGTCGCGGAACACCTGGGTGAAGAAAATCTCCACGCCGTCGCTTGACAGCTTTTTCAGGTCCACGCCGGCAGCGGCCAGGCGGTCGATCTGCGAGACCGGGATGCCGTGCATGCGTTCCATCACGATCACATTGCTCGAGCAATAGTCCCAGTGCATTTCGGGCACCAGCAGCAGGTTGGAGCCGGCAAAGTTGCGGCGCAGCTGGCTGGCGTTGGCGGCCTCGCGCATCAGGTCCAGCTCGTCATGCAGGTATTTGTCGAACTCGGCCACCACCTCTTTCGGTTTCAGGCGCTTGCTGTCAGCCCACAGGCGGCTGGCCAGGTCGGCGGCGATCTGCATCAGCGCCACATCCTCGTCGATGGTCTTCTTCATGCCCGGGCGCAGCACCTTGACGGCCACCTGCTTGCCATCCTTGAGCGTCGCAAAGTGTACCTGGGCAATCGAGGCCGAGGCCACCGGCGTGCGCTCGAACGAAGCGAACAGCTGGTCCGGGTGGGCGCCAAGCGACTTGTGGATTTGCGCAATGGCGATATCGGAATCGAACGGCGGCACCCGGTCTTGCAGGCGCGCCAGTTCGACGGCGATATCGGGGGGAATCAGGTCGCTGCGGGTGGAGAGCACCTGGCCGAACTTGATGAAGATCGGGCCCAGGTCTTCCAGCGCCAGGCGCAGGCGCACGCCGCGCGGGGACGACAGGTCGCGCCAGAAAATGACGGTATCGATGAACCGCGCCGTGCGCGGCACCTTGAAGCCGGAAATCGCAATTTCGTCGAGGCCGTACTTGATCGCCACCCGCATGATCTTCAGGAAGCGGAGTAATTTCAAAATCATTGGGTTCCCAGTTTCTGTTCCAGTTTGGCCAGGCGCTTGGCAGCGCGCTCGACGTCGTCGCGCAGGCGCGTGACGTCGGCCGATAATTCTTCCACCGCGTGCGGGCGCACCAGCAATTGTTTTTCGTCGAGCAGGTATTCGGCGACGTTTTCGGCCAGTTTCTGGTGACCGTTTTTCACCGCCTTGAGCGCGTCGCGCGCACCTGCCGCCAGGCGGTTGGCCGCCAGCGGCCCCACCAGCTTTTCCAGGTCCACCTCGGCCTCCCAGCGCAGCGACTGGCTCAGGCTCGACAGCGCGTTGGCAAACTCGGCATCGCCTTCGATGCGCACATAGGAAAACGCCCGCGCGCGGTCCTGCACGATCAGCGGCAGGTCGGTGGGTTTCACGCGGATGGTCACGCTGGCCACCGCTTCGGCCGGGGCCGCTTCGAGCAGGCCGTCGGCGGTCACGCGCAGGCGCAGGCTTGCCACGCCGGCATCGATGGCGGCCACCTTGCCGGCATGGCGCTGCAACTCGCGGCGCGCCCACGGCTCCTGGGCCAGCAGGTGGTTGATCACGGCGCTGGCGGGCACGGCGGCAGAAAGAACACTGGGATTGGGGATCGTCATTCGGTACGCTATCAAAACAGGGCCACAAAACAAAACCGCCCATCTGCGGGCGGTTTTGATCTTACCATTTTGCGGGAAAACCCACGGTTCAGGCCACCTGTTGAATACCGGCCAGCAGCCAGCCGGCCGAACCCGATACCGGCTTGCTCAGGTTCCACACTTCGTTGAGCGGCTCGGCCAGTGCATCGCGGGCTGGCTTGACCATGCCCGTGAAGCGTACGCTGGCCAGGTAGTCGGTGGCGGTGGTCTCAATGCCCAGCAGTTCGGCTTCGAGGCTGACCACGTCGGTGTAGTCGGCCTGGGTGCGCTCGGACAGTTGCAAACGCATTTCGGCAAACACTTCCGGCGTGGTGAACTCGCGGATATCGTTGGTATCGCCCTTGTCCCAGGCTGCTTGCAGGCGGATGAAATTGCCTTTTGCCACACGCAGGAACGACGCTTCGTCGAAGTCCGCCGGCACGCCCCATTTCTGGTGCGCAGGCACGGCAGCCGGCTGGTACTGGTAGTTCTGGCCCGATGGCAGGCCCGAACCGATTTCCGGCGTGGTGTTGCCCGTATTGAATTGGGCAGGCTGCTGGGCGGGGGTGAATGGCTTGACGTTGTCGTTATAGCCACTGTTACCGCCATTGCCGCCAAAGCCGCCGCCGTTACCGCCGAACGCCGAAGGCGCCGGTTGCGGCTGCGATTTACGGCGGATCATGCGCACGATGAAGAACACCGCGCCGGCCAGCAATGCCAGCATCAGGATGGTACCGATGGCGCTGCCCAGCGCGCCACTCAAGCCCAGGTGCGAGAACAATGCGCCCAGGCCCAAGCCCAGCAGCGCGCCGCCCAGGATACCTTTCCATGGGCTGGCCGGTTTTGGTGGCGTGGCGGCGTTGGGCGTGGCGGCAGGCGCCTGGCGCTGCGCGCCTTGCGGCGCCTGCTGAGGAGCTGCGGCCGGCGGCATGCGCTGGACATTTTGCGACTGGCGACCGATCGAACGGCCACCGCCGGCAGGGCGGGCGATGGCTTCGGACACCATCGAGAAGACGGAGACGGCCAGCACGGCAGTCATCAGGAATTTTTTAACAGTCATGGTCTCTACCCTACAAAGTAATTGCGCGTTGCGGGGACCCGGGACCTGTTTTTGTGCGCATACACTTGCAATGCGGCCGGTCCGGTATCCTGCGAGCTGCCAGCTTACCCGCAATGGAGCGGGACAGGCTTAGTTACAGCTTAATGCCGGTGTGCAACGCGGCCACGCCGGCCGTCAGGTTGTAATACTTGACGCTTTCCAGGCCCGCCGCTTCCATCATGGTCTTCAAGGTTTCCTGGTCGGGATGCATGCGGATCGATTCGGCCAGGTAGCGATAGCTTTCGGCATCGCCGGCAATCTTCTGGCCCATCCACGGCAGCACCTTGAACGAATACAGGTCGTACGGCTTTTGCAGCGGCTCGATCACTTTCGAGAATTCCAGCACCAGCAACTTGCCGCCCGGTTTCAGTACGCGGCGCATTTCCGCCAGCGCCTGGTCCTTGTGGGTCATATTGCGCAGGCCGAAGGCCACGCTCACGCGGTCGAAATAATTATCGGGGAACGGCAGCTTCTCCGCATCGCACAGCAAGGTGGGGGTCAACAGGCCCCGGTTCAAGAGGCGATCGCGCCCCACGCGCAGCATCGACTCGTTGATGTCGGTGAGCCAGACTTCGCCGGTAGGCCCGGCCTGCTTGGCAAACGCCTTGGCCAGGTCGCCCGTGCCGCCGGCAATATCGAGGCATTTGAAGCCCGGACGCACGCCGGCATTGGCGATCGTGAAGATCTTCCAGATGCGGTGCAGGCCACCGGACATGACGTCGTTCATGATGTCGTACTTGGCGGCGACAGAATGGAAAACCTTGGCGACTTCGCGGACTTTGTCGTCTTCCGCGACGGTTTTGTAACCGAAGTGAGTGGTATTGGTCATGGTGGCAGGCCTGTTAGTTTGCCTGCATTATACAAGGTAGGGAAACTTGTGAGCGCCGGGGAAACGTGGCAAACTTGGCAACCACCACCTGACCGGATGCTCCCGGATAATCAAACATGAAAACAGTCATTGCCGCCCTGCTGCTGTGCGCATCGGGCGCCGCCTTTGCCAATTCCGCCTGCGACAAGCCAAAAAGCGATTTCGATGGCCTGTATTGCCTGAACAAGGTGTACCAGGAAGCGGACAAGGAGCTCAACACCAATTACCAGGCATTGAGCTCCAAGCTCGATGCCGATGGCAAGAAAGCACTGAAAAGCGGCCAACTGGCCTGGATCCAGGAACGCAACGACAACTGCTCGCGCCGCGAGGCCCGGGGTTTCTTCGTCAACCTCCAGTGCGCGACCGACACCACCATCAAGCGCTCGCAGTTCCTGCAGGACCGGGTGCGCGAGTGCAATAGCTCGGGGTGCCAGAACAGCAAGCTGAAAGAGTAATCACGTTCTTCCGATCATCGCGCCGGCAAATGCCGCCACTCCAGCCCCAGCGCAGCGCGCTTGGGAAAGCCTTGCCACAGGCCGGGGGCGGGTTTGATGGTGCCGTCGGCTGTCAGGGGCGGCAGGTCGAGGTAGCCTTGCAGCGGCTGGCCCTTGAGCTCGATGCCGAGGAAGGCGGTGACGAAGTGCTGGTTGATGTTGTTGATGCGGCGGCTGTCCCACACCGGCTCGGCGTACGACTGGAAGTCGTCGGGGTTGCGCCACATGGCCGGTGACGGCGGGTTCGGCGCGCTGTTGTGGCGCCCGCCCACGTAGGTCAGCAGGTAGCGGTCGGCGTTGACCGTGCCTTCGAACAGGCGCAGCACGCCGTCCTGGTAGCCGGCCACGTCGTCCTGGTCGCCGCTGATGAACAGTACCGGCGTGCGCACGCCGGCCAGGCCGTCGGCGTCCCACACCTTGTGCGCGCCGCCCCATGGCGCAAATGCCACCACCGCCTTGATGCGGGCATCGCGCTGCTGCGCATATTGGACATTGCCGTGCTGGTTGACCGCCAGCTTGCCGCCGGGGACGAACCCCACCGCCGCTGCACTCACGCCCGCCCCCGCCGTGTTCAGGGCGCCATAGCCACCCATCGAGTAGCCGACCAGCGCCGTGCGATCCACGTCCACCAGGCCGGCCAGGAAGTTGCCGCTGCCGGGCCTGGCCCACGCGGCGACGGTGTCGAGCACGAACAGGTCATCAAACCGGCGGTTGAGCAGGGTACTGGCAAAGCCGGCCTTGTCGGCGCGGGTCGATTCGGGATGGTCGATGGCGACCACCACGTAGCCTTTCGAAGCCAGGTTCTCGGTCAGGTAGCTCATTTGCAGGCGCGAGCCGGGATAGCCGTGGGAGACGATCACCAGTGGATAGCTTGTACCCGGGACGGGCGCGGCGTCGCGCGCCGCGCGGCCATTGAACTGGAACGGCGTGTTGGGCCGCTTGGGGTCGTTGGGTCCGGCACCCAGGACATCGGTATACACGGTATGTTCGGCTTGACCATGAGCCAGGGCGGCCGGGTACCAGACTTCGAGCGTGAGCTGGCGCGTGGTGCGCGGGTTGGGCGCCTGTTCGGTCACGCGCAGCACGTCGAGCTGGTCGCGGTGTTCGGCCACCAGCGTGCGCACGCCCACCTTGGCCGGGCCGCGCGCGGCCAGTTCCGGCGCGTCGGGCCGGGCATCGCCGAAGTACTCCTGGGCGTGCGGAGCGCCCATCATCATCAACAACGCCACCGCCACTACCCTGCTCACTGCCTTCATCAATACTCCTGTAATCCCAAGTGGTCGCGCAAGGTGGTGCCCGTGTACGCGGTGCGGAACAAGCCGCGCCGCTGCAACTCCGGCACCACCAGCGCCAGAAAATCATCGAGGCCACCCGGCAAAGCCGGCGCCATGAAGTTGAAACCGTCGGCCGCCCCGCCCTCGAACCAGGCTTCGATCTGGTCGGCCACCGTTTGCGCCGTGCCGATCACGGTGAAGTGACCGCGTCCGCCCGCGATGCGCTCGTACAGCTGGCGGATCGACAAGTTCTCGCCCTGCGCCAGGTTGGTCAGCAACTGCTGGCGGCTGCGCTGACCGTCCTGGGTTTGCGGCAGCTCGGGCAGCGGGCCGTCGAGCGGATAGCCGGACAGGTCGAAATTGCCGATCATGCGGCCCAGCAGCGCCAGTCCCGCCTTCGGCTCGATCAGGCTTTGCAGCGCGCCGAACTTGTCGTCCGCCTCCGCTTGCGATGCGCCCACCACGGCAAACAGGCCGGGCATGATCTTGAGCGCATCGGGATGGCGGCCCTTGTCCGCCACGCGGCGCTGGATGTCGCGGTAAAAATCCTGTGCGCCTGCCAGCGTGGGCTGGGCGGTAAACACCACTTCGGCAGTGGCCGCCGCCAGGTCCCGGCCCGCTTCCGAACCACCGGCCTGCACCACCACCGGCCGTCCCTGCGGACTGCGCGTGACGTTCAGGGGACCGGCCACCGCGAAGTGCGCGCCGCGATGATCGAGCTTGCGGATGCGCGATGGATCGGCCAGCACGCCGCCCGCCTTGTCGTTGACCAGCGCGCCATCTTGCCAACTATCCCACAGTCCTGTGACAACCTGATGAAATTCGCGGGCGCGCGCATAGCGCTCGGCGTGGGCCACGTGCTGGTCGCGGCCAAAGTTGGCCGCCTCCGCCGCGTTGTCGGACGTGACCAGGTTCCACCCTGCCCGGCCGTCCGACAGCTGGTCGAGTGACGCGAACTGGCGCGCCACCGTGTACGGCTCGTTGTACGTGGTGGTGGCGGTGCCGATCAGGCCTATCTTCTCGGTCGATGCGGCCAGCGCCGACAGCAAGGTCAATGGTTCGAGCGAGGGGATATTGCCGGTCAGCGCCAGGCTGTCGGCAAAGAACACCGCGTCCAGGCACGCCGCTTCGGCGTTACGCACCTGCTGGCGGAACACCTTGAACGGATTGCTGTCCAGGTCCGTTTGCGGGTGGCGCCACGCGGCCACGTGGTGGCCGTGGCGCATCATGAAGGCGGCGATGCTCAGTTGTCGGCGGGTGGCTGGTGCAGTCATCAGAACTCCTTGCGCGCGGTCAGGCCGAAGTAGCGCTCGTCGTCGCGCGGAACGGCGCGGGTGACGTAGCCGGTGGACGTGACCAGGTTGGTGGCGTACGACTTGTTGGCCAGGTTTTTACCCACCAATGCGACGCGCCACCCCGCCACCGGCGACGACAGCGCGATGCTGGCGTTGACGATGCCATAGGCGCCCTGGATTGCATCCGGCGACTGGAACAGGTCGAACTGGGTCCTGGACTGGTAGGCGTAATCGGCCGAGAAGTCGGCGAACAGGCCGTTTTGCAGCGCCAGCGCGTAATTGGCGCGGGTGAACGCCTTCCACTTCGGCGAGAACGGCAGCGGCTGGCCATTGAGGTTGCACGACGCAGCGGCCGCCGGCGGGCAGTTGAAACTGTCGATCCTGGCGTCGGTATAGGCCAGCGCGCCGGACAGCGTGAATTCGCGCGTGGGGCGGGCGGTAACATCGAGTTCCACGCCACGGGTGGAGACCTTGCCGGCGTTGATCAGGCGCGTGACCACGGTGCCGCCCACGGTGTCGAAGAAATTGGCCTGGTAGTTGTCGTAGCTGGTGTGGAACACGGCCAGGTTGGCGGTCAGGCGGCGGTCGAAGGCGCTGGTTTTCAGACCCAGCTCGAACGAGTCGGAGGTCTCGGGTTTCAGCGCCAGCGTGTCGCGCGCCAGCATGTTGAAGAAGACGTTGTAGGCCGGGCCCTTGTAGCCGCGCGAGTAGGTGGCATAGGTGTTGACGTTGTTCGAGACATCGTGTTGCAGGCCCAGGCGCCCCGAGTAGCCGTCCTCGCTGGTCGAGCCGCTGCTTTGCACGCCGGGCTGCACGCCGGGGAAGGCGGCGGTCGACGTCGAGGTGCGCACATGGTCGTACGACAGTTCATCGCGGGTGGCGCGCGCGCCGACGATGGCGCGCCAGTCGGCGGCAAAGTTGAGCGTGCTTTCGCCGAACAGCGAGTAGCTGTCGTTCTTCACGCCATAGTCGGCGCGGCCGGCATTGAACACATTGGTGGTAACCAGGCGCTGGTAGGTTTCGCGGTCCTTGCCGTGCAGGTAGTAGGCGCCCACCACGTAGTCGACCAACTGGTCTTTGGGCGACGCCAGGCGCAGTTCCTGCGACACCTGGCGGAAGTCCACCGTGCCGATATCGCGCGTGGCCGGATACGCGGCCGTGATGCGCGACGGTTCGGCAGCGTTGCCGATGGCCGAGGTGCTGGTGTACTGGGCGTTGTCCCAGTCGCGCACCGCCGTGATCGAGGTCAGCGCGTGGCCGCCCAGGCGCCAGTCCACTTGCGCGGACAGGCCGCGGTTGGTGTCGCGGATGTCGCTCGGGATGTCGGTAAAGACCTGGCGGTTTTCCGCGCTGGCCACCACCGGCGCGATGCCCGCCACGAACGGCGCGCTGGTGGCTGCGGTTCCGGTGAGCTTGTACGGCGTGAAGGTGGGCGACGCGTTGGAGCGCAGGTAGTCGGCGATCAGCACGATATCGACATCTTTATTGGGCGTGATATCGACGCGGGCGCGGGCGCCCTTGCGGTCGTACCCGTCGAGGTTGCCACTGAGTTTGCTACCGCCGGCGTGGATGTTATCGACATTGCCGTCGTAGTCGGCATACAGCGCGGTGAACGAGCCGCGCACTACGCCCGGCTGGATCGCGCCCGAGATACCGGCGCGCACGCGCTGCTCGTTGCCTTCGTACCAGGATGCATCGACGTAACCGCTGGCCTGCTCCCCCGGCTTGCGGCCGACGACGTTCAACACGCCCGACGACGCATTCTTGCCGAACAGCGTGCCTTGCGGGCCGCGCAGGATTTCGATGCGGTCGATATCGAGCAGGTCGAGCGTGGCCTGGCCCGGCCGTGCGAACACCACGCCATCGACCACGGTGGACACCGTGGGTTCCACGCCGGGCGACGTCGAGACGGTACCGATACCGCGCACGAAAATGGTGGAATCCTTGTTGCCGCCCTGCTGGCGGAAGGTGGCGCTCGGCACTTCCTGGATGATGGTGTCGATGCTGTTGCGGTTGGACTGCGCCAGCTGCTCGCCGTCGATCACCGACACGGCCACCGGCACCGATTGCAGCGACGCGCTGCGGCGCGTGGCGCTCACCGTCACCGTGGGAATCGATGCGGCTTCGCTGCGGTCCGCAATCGGCGCGGCGTCTTCCCCAGGGGTTGCCCATGCGCTGCTGACCAGCAAAGCGCCCGTCGCCAACACGCCGATTTTTTTAGTCTTGTTCTTCATTGCAGAGTCCTTGATCGAGAAGCGCGCCTTGCGCCATATGCATAAACTGGTTTTAGATCGGTGAAGAACCAACTTAGCGGCGCAGCTGACGTTTGCTACACTTCGATGGTACCGATACCCTTTTTTCAGTCTCGCGGCTTGCAGTGTTGAAGTCAAAGAATTAAAAAAATCATCGTTATGTCTTTTTGGAATATGCGTCTCGAGGTCTACCCATGAGTGAAAATCCGGCACCGAGAAAGCGCCGCGGCTCCGGCCGCGCCACCATTCACGACGTGGCGCGGCTGGCCGAAGTAGGTTCGATCACGGCCTCGCGCTACTTCAGCGAACCGACCCGCGTGGGCGCCAAGCTCAGTGCGCGCATCGCCGCCGCCGTCAAGCAGCTCGGCTATGTACCGAACCTGGTGGCCGGCGGCCTGGCTTCGTCGCACGGGCGCATGGTGGGCATGGTGATCCCGAATATCTCGGGGCCGATCTTTGCCAACACCATCCAGAGTTTCAGCGACACCCTCACGCGCCACGGCTATCAGTTGCTGCTGGCGTCGAGCTATTTTTCGGCCAAGCAGGAAGAGAGCGCGGTGCGCACCTTCCTCGGCTGGAAGCCCGCGGCGCTGGTGGTCACGGGGCGCTTCCACAACCGCGCCACCGACAGGCTGCTGGCCACCGCCGGCGTGCCGGTGGTGGAAACCTGGGACTATCAGCCGCGCCGCCAGCATATCCAGGTAGGCTATTCGAACCACGCGGTGGGCGAGCAGGCCGCGCGCTACCTGTACGCAAAGGGTTATCGCCGCATCGCCTTCGTGCAAAACAGCGTGGCCGGCGACTTGAGCGCGGTCGATCGCAGCGACGGCTACGCGGCGGTGATGCGCGAGCATGGGCTGGAACCGGTGATCTACGTGCCCACCATGGAAGCGCCGTTCGACGCCGGCAAGCAAGCCATCGAAGCGCTGGTCCTGTCACCGCCGAAAAAAGCCAGCGCGGTGGCGGCGGTCATCTTCGCCAACGACAATCTGGCCGCCGGCGCGCTGCTGGCCGGCCAGCGCGCCGGCCTTGCCATCCCCGGCAAGTGCGCGATCGTCGGCTTCGGCGACTATGCGTTTTCGTCGCTGCTGCTGCCGAGCCTGACCACGATACGGCCACCGGCGCGCGAGATCGGCGAGATCGCCGCACTGCGCATCCTCGAACAACTGGGCGTACTGCCCGCCTCCACCGCCGATTCGCGTTTGAATCTGCTGGCCTGTGAATTGATAGAGCGCGAAAGCGCATGAGGAACAACATGAAGAAACGGATCGTTGCGATGGTCGTGGCAGCCGCCCTGCCCCTGGCTGCCCACGGTGCCGAAATAAAAATCGGCTTTCAGAAAGGCAGCGGCCTGCTCAGCATGATCAAGGCGCAGGGATCGATGGAGAAGGCCCTGGTGGGCCACCAGATCAAATGGATCGAGTTCCCGGCCGGGCCGCAGATGCTCGAAGCGCTCAACGCCGGCAGCATCGATTTCGGCAGCACTGGCGCACCGCCGCCCGTGTTTGCGCAGGCCGGCGGCGTCGATCTGCTGTACGTGGGCGCCGAGCCGGCGCCGGTCGACAGCGAGGCGATTTTCGTGCCCAGGGATTCGCCGCTGCGCAGCGTGGCTGCGCTCAAGGGCAAACGCGTGGCTTTCCAGAAGGGTTCCGGCTCGCACTTCCTGCTGGCCTCGGCCTTGAACAAGGCCGGCTTGAAGATGGCCGACATCGTGCCCGTGTACCTGTCCCCGTCCGATGCGCGTGCGGCCTTCGTCTCGGGCAGCATCGATGCGTGGGTGGTGTGGGACCCGTATTTCGCGTCCGCGCAAAAGGCTTACCAGGTGCGGGTGCTGGCCGACTATACCGGCTTGCCGCTAGCGAACGGCTTTTACCTGGCCGCGCGCCGCTTCGCGCAGCAGTCGCCGCAGTTGGTGGGTATCTTGCTCGAGCAGGTGTCGGCGTCGGGCCAGTGGGCCAATGCGCATCCGCAGCAAACCGGCGCCAGCCTGGCGCAACTGACCGGGCTGCCGGCCGATATCGTGGCTACGTGGCTGGCGCGCTCGCGCTTTGGCGCCACGCCCGTCACGCCCGAGATTGTTGCCAACCAGCAGCGCGTAGCCGACCTGTTCTACGAGCAGAAACTGATCCCCAAGCAAGTTAATATCGCCAGCCGCGTGTGGACCTGGCAACCGCGCACTGGTGTGCGGCCCGATTGATGTAGCCGAAACTACCTGATGAGTTCGATGCTACGCTGGTCAATGCCGCCGGTTGCGCGGCATGCCAGCGCGAGGTCGACTCCATGCATCAGACCGTCTACATCGACACGTCAATCATCTGCTACCTGGCCGATCCGCTCAGCCACAATCCCTATACCCGCACGTGCCAGCTCATCACCAGGCAATGGTGGGAGCAACGCTGCGTTCGCGAGATGTGCTATATCTCCGACGCAGTGCTCCGCGACATCAAAACCGGCAATCCGGCACGCATCGAGCGCCGCCTGGAGGTGGCGGATCAACTGGTCCACTTTCCCTCCAGCGACCGCATCCGATCGTTCGCTGAACTTTTAATATTGGGCGGCGGTCTAACCGCCAAAGCCAGAAGCCCGGCGGAACATGTCGCCAGTGCGGCGCTCAAGCAGCTCGATCTCCTCCTGACGTGGAATTGTGTCGATATCGCGAATGCCCGGAAATACCAGGCACTCCGCAGGCTGATGGTATTGAAAGATATTGAACTGCCTGAGTTGATCACACCACTGGAGCTGATGGAGAACAGTTATGAAAATCTACGATATTGAGATGCCGGCCGATCTCACTTTCCCCGAACTCGACAGCGCAACCAAGGCCGAAATCGACGCCTTGCACGCCGCCATGCAGCGCGACAGGACCGAGGCCGACGCGCTGGTCGACCGCCGACGCGCCGAAGGCTACGCCATCCCCACTGACGAGGAAACCATCGGCCACATGCGCTGCGATAACAGTCCGTTGCGCGCGCCTGCGGTCAATGTGGCCGCGCTGCGCGCACTGCCGCCACGCACGCGGGCGATTTTTGCCTACATCTACCGCAACGACATCACCGATTGACGGACTATTTGCATCCGCAACTACCACTGCCACAACCACCACCACCCTGCTTGGCAGCCGACGGCCCGGTCAGCGAGATACCACTGTCGCGGCCGCTGTCGCCGTCGAAGCCGGACGCGTGCAGGCGATCCATATAGGTCGCCCACAACGCCTCTTTCTCGTTGCCGAGCTTGTACAGGTAATCCCAGGTGAAGATGCCGGTGTTGTGGCCGTCGGAAAAGGTCGGCTGGACCGCGTAGTTGCCCACCGGCTCCACGCCAGCGATACCCACTTCGCGCTTGCCGGTTTGCAGCACTTCCTGGCCGGGGCCGTGGCCCATCACTTCGGCCGACGGCGAGTACACGCGCAGCAGCTCGAAAGGAATCGAGAATTTGGCGCCGTCGTCAAACGCGATGTCGAGTACCTTCGACAGGTTGTGAACGGTCAGTTCGGTGGGGTTCCTGGTCATGATGATGCTTTCAGATTTTCAATAATCGCCGCGTGCAGGGCTGGCAACAGGGCGCGCCGCGCCGCCAGCACCTCGGGCGTGGACGCGCGTGCTGCCGGCGCCCAGGTGGGGTTCGGGAAATGCGCGTCGTCGCGGTAGCGCGGAATCACGTGCCAATGCACGTGCGGGGTCATATTACCAAAGCTGGCCAGGTTGATCTTTTCCGGCGCCATGATGGCGCGCTGGGCCGCTTCCACCGCCCACACCACGTCCATCACGCGGGTGCGCTCAAGCGGCGCCAGGTCGGTCATTTCCTTGACGTGGGCGTTCCACACCACGCGCGTAAAGCCCGGGTATTCGTCCTCATCGACGGCCACCACCGACAGCTGGTGGTCGGCCCAGACCAGGGACGCGCCCGGCGCTGCCAGCAATTTGCACAGGTCGCAGGCCATTACACCAGCACCCGTTCGATGCCGCCGTCGTTGGCGCGCTTGACGTAGTCGGGCATCCAGTTCTCGCCCAGCAGGTGCTTGGCGATCTCGACCACGATGTAGTCGGCCGTGGTGCCGGCGTCGTCGCCGTAGCGCGACACGCCGCCCAGGCATGACGGGCACGACGTCAGAATCTTGACTTCGCCATCGAAACCGTCGGCGCGCAGCTTCTCGGCGCCCTTGATCATTTCCTCTTCCTTGCGGAAGCGTACTTGCGTGGAAATGTCGGGACGCGATACCTGCAAGGTGCCCGAGTCGCCGCAGCAACGGTCGTTCTTCTCGATCTTGACGTTGTCGATCGTGGTGATCAGCCCATTGATGGTCTTGCCCGACTCTTGCAGCTTCATCGGGTTGTGGCACGGCTCGTGGTACATATAACGGGTGCCGTTGACGCCTTCGAGCTTCACTTTCTTTTCCAGCAGGTACTCGTGGATGTCCATGATGCGGCAGCCGGGAAAGATCTTGTCGAACTCGTAGGTGGCCAGCTGGTCGTAGCAGGTGCCGCACGAGACCAGCACGGTCTTGATGTCGAGGTAGTTGAGCGTATTGGCCATGCGGTGGAACAGCACGCGGTTGTCCGTCATCATCTTTTCAGCCTTGTCGAACTCGCCGTTGCCGCGCTGTGGATAGCCGCAGCACAGGTATCCCGGCGGCAACACCGTCTGCACGCCCACTTCCCACAACATCGCCTGCGTGGCCAGGCCCACCTGCGAGAACAGGCGCTCCGAACCGCAGCCCGGGAAATAGAACACCGCTTCCGTATCGGCATTGGTGGTCTTGGGGTTGCGGATGATCGGGATGACTTTATCGTCCTCGATATCGAGCAGCGCCCGCGCCGATTTCTTCGGCAGGTTGCCGGGCATCTTTTTATTGATGAAGTGGATCACCTGTTCGCGTACCTTGGGCTTGCCCACGGTCGGTGGCGGCGCCTTGGTCTGCTTTTTGGCAAATTTCTTCAGCACATCGTGACCCAGGCGCTGCGCCTTGAAGCCCCAGTTCGACATCACCTGGCGCGTGGCGTTGATGGTGGTCGGATCGCTGGCGTTGAGGAAGAACATCGTCGCGGCCAGGGCCGGCTTGAAGCTCTTCTTCTCCATCTTGCGCAGCAGGTTGCGCATGTTCATCGACACGTCGCCGAAGTCGATATTGACCGGGCATGGCGTCACGCACTTGTGGCAGACGGTGCAATGGTCGGCCACGTCTTCGAACTCTTCCCAGTGCTTGATCGAGATGCCGCGCCGGGTTTGCTCTTCGTACAGGAACGCTTCGATCAGCGACGAGGTCGCCAGGATCTTGTCGCGCGGCGAGTACAGCAGGTTGGCGCGCGGCACGTGGGTCGAGCACACCGGTTTGCACTTGCCGCAGCGCAGGCAGTCCTTGACGCTGTTGGCGATCGCGCCGATATCGCTTTGCTGCATGATCAGCGATTCGTGGCCCATCAGGCCGAACGATGGCGTGTACGCGTTGGACAGGTCCGCTTCCATGCCGGGCAGGTTCAGCAGCTTGCCCTTGTTGAAACGGCCTTCCGGATCGACGCGCATCTTGTAGTCGCGGAACGGGCCGATTTCGTCTTCGGTCAGGAACTCGAGCTTGGTGATGCCGATGCCATGCTCGCCCGAGATCACGCCGTTGAGCGAACGGGCCAGGACCATGATGCGCGCCACGGCCTGGTGCGCCAGTTGCAGCATCTCGTAGTGGTCGGAGTTGACCGGCAAGTTGGTGTGGACGTTGCCATCGCCGGCGTGCATGTGCAGCGCCACGAACACGCGGCCGCGCAGCACGCGCTTGTGGATCGCGGTCGCCTCGTCGAGGATCAGCTTGTAGGCGGCACCGTTGAAGATCTGGCGCAGCTGGGCGCGGATTTCCTGCTTCCACGTCACGCGGATGGTGCGGTCCTGGACGACGTCGAACAAGGTGGCGTCGGGCTGGGTTGCCAGGCGTTCTTCGAACACCGGCAGCAGGCGCTCCATGCCGTGGGCGGCCAGCGCATTGGTGATGCCGGCCAGCGGCAAGTCGAGATTGGCCAGAAGATAGGTCCAGCGCGCATGCACCTGCGTGAGCAAGGCGTCGGTTTGCTCGGCGCGGTCGCCAAGCATTTCGGCGTCGCCCACTGCATCTTCGGCATCGTCGCTCTTGCCGATCGGCAGGTTGCCGGCAGCGAAGAAGGTCTGCAGTTCATCGACCAGTTGCAGCTTGTTCTTGATCGACAGTTCGATGTTGATGCGCTCGATGCCGTCGGTGTACTCGCCCATGCGGTTGAGCGGAATAACCACGTCTTCGTTGATCTTGAAGGCGTTGGTGTGCTTGGCAATCGCGGCCGTGCGGGCGCGGTCGAGCCAGAATTTCTTGCGCGCTTCCGGGCTGACGGCCACAAAACCTTCACCGACGCGGGTATTGGCCAGGCGCACGACTTCCGAAGCAGCAATCGCCACCGCGTTTTCATCGTCGCCGACGATGTCGCCGAACAGCGCCATTTTCGGCAGCACGCCGCGCTTGGACTTGGTGGCGTAGCCGACCGCGCGCAGGTAGCGCTCGTCCAGGTGCTCGAGGCCGGCCAGGCGCAGGGTTTTGAATTGTTCGCCGGTGGCCGGCAGGCTGTCGAGGTAGTCCTTGATTTCGACGATCGACGGAATCGCATCGCGGGCCTGGCCGAAGAACTCCAGGCAGACCGTGCGCGCGAACTTCGGCATCTTGTGCAGGATCCAGCGACCGGACGTAATCAGGCCGTCGGTACCCTCTTTCTGGATGCCGGGCAGGCCCGACAGGAACTTGTCGGTAACGTCCTTGCCCAGGCCTTCCTTGCGGAATTTACGGCCTTCGATTTCCAGGATCTCGGTCTTGAACGGCGCGCCCTTGGCTTCGCCCAGGCGGTTCGGATGGGTCCACTCGAGCTGGAAACGGGCCAGCGGCGTATCGTGGATTTTCGACAGGTTGTGGTCGAGGCGCGTGACCTCTAACCAGTCGCCGTTCGGATCGACCATGCGCCACGAGGCCAGGTTGTCGAGCGCGGTGCCCCACAGCACGGCCTTCTTGCCGCCCGCGTTCATGGCGATATTGCCGCCGATGCACGATGCGTGCGCCGAGGTCGGATCGACCGCGAACACGAAGCCGGCCTTCTCGGCCGCCTCCGACACTTTATTGGTGATGACGCCGGCGCCGGTGTAGATCGTTGCGTATTCCTGGTCCAGGCCCGGCAGCACCTTCATCTCCACCGCGCCCATGTTGAGCAGTTTTTCGGTGTTGATGACGGCCGACATCGGCGTCAGGGGAATTGCACCGCCCGTGTAGCCGGTGCCGCCGCCGCGCGGGATGATGGTCAGCCCCAGCTCGATACATCCCTTGACCAGGCCGGCCATTTCATCTTCGGTATCGGGCGTCAACACCACGAACGGGTACTCGACGCGCCAGTCGGTGGCGTCGGTCACGTGCGAGATGCGCTTCATGCCGTCGAAGCAGATATTGTGCTTTTCCGTGTAGCGGCCGAGGACCTTGGTGGTGCGCTTGCGCAGGTCGTACACTTGCTTGAATTCTTCGCCGAAGTCGGCCACGGCCTTGCTGGCCGCGCGCAGCAGCTTGACCACGTTGTCGCTGCGCTGGCGCGCGTGCGCGTCGTTTTCGGCGCCGTCATCTTCCACGGTCAGGCGGCGTTTATCGACTTCGGCCAGGCGGTGGTGCAAGGCGTCGATCAGTTCCTGGCGCCGCTTGGGGTTGTCCAGCATGTCATCCTGCAGGTACGGATTGCGCCGCACGGCCCAGATGTCGCCGAGCACTTCGTACAGCATGCGCGCCGAGCGGCCGGTCTGGCGGGCGCCGCGCAGTGCATCCAGCAGACTCCACGATTCCTCGCCCAGCAGCCGGATGACGATCTCGCGATCGGAAAACGACGTGTAGTTATAAGGGATTTCGCGCAGGCGCGTGGCCTCCGGACCGTGGGGCGTTTCCGCCAGTAATGCTTGGATTTGTGCAGGGGCATTCATTGTGCGATTGGACTAGTCTACTGAACCCGGGACTGCCATTTTAGCGTATTGCGGTGCACCACGCGGGAACAGCCTTGGTTTACCAAAGGACACTCACCGCGCAATCAATCCGACATTTCTACGCAAAAACCGCTGTTTATTGGCAATAAAATTCAACTTTGTAATTTAGGCGGAATTTAATTCAGCATCCAGGCGCTGCCGCAGTAGGATCGGTTGCACCGTTTTAGCCCAGCAACTGTCCAATCCGGTGCCAGAAGCCGTCCGGCACATACAACAGCAGCGTGGTCATGGTCAGATAGCGCAGGCACTTGCCCACCGCCATGTAGGCCAGGCTCGGCCAGAATGGCAGTTTGAGCCAGCCGCCCAGCGTGCACAGCGGATCGCCGACCACTGGCAGCCAGGCCAGCAACATGGTCTTGGCGCCGTAGCGCTCGAGCCAGTGGAACCAGCGGCTCTTGCGCTCCTTGGCGAAGGTCTGCTTGGCCTGGTAGCCCATCCAGTAATCGACCGCGCCGCCCAGGGTATTGCCCACGGTGGCCACCGCAATCGCGCTCCAGAACAGCTCGGGATTGGCCTTGATCACCGCAAACACGGCCGGCTCCGACCCCAGCGGCACCAGCGTGGCCGAAATAAAACTGATGATGAACACCGACGTCAGGCCCACTTCCGGCGCAGCGATCACGTTCAGCAGCCAGGCGATTGCAGATTCGATCATCGGTTTCTTTGAGGTCTGATAAGGGTGTCCATTATAATGATCCGCACACCGCACGATTGAACAGTTCGGTCCATGCCCACCCGCCCGGACCTGCGCCCCTGCTCCACCCGGTCACCCGCCGGATAGTTAGCATCGACCACTGCGGAACCATCCCCCACTTCGGGGTCAGTGCCGACATTTAGACACGGCCTCAGCTTTTAGTAGCAGAGCTCGTGTCCGAATGTCGGCACTGACCCCGAAGTTAGGGGCTGGCTCCATCGCTCTTTTTCTTGTTTGCAGACCATGACTATCGACTATCTGAAGAAAGTACTGACCGCGCGCGTTTATGACGTTGCCCAGGAAACCCCGCTGGAACTGGCGCCGACCTTGTCGCAGCGCTATGACAACCGCATTTATTTCAAGCGCGAGGACATGCAAAGCGTGTTCAGCTTCAAGATTCGTGGCGCCTACAACAAGATGGCCCACCTGAGCGACGCGCAGCGCAAGCGTGGCGTGATTTGCGCCTCGGCCGGCAACCACGCCCAGGGCGTGGCGCTGTCCGCCGCCAAGCTTGGCTGCCGGGCGCTGATCGTCATGCCCACCACCACCCCGCAAGTGAAAATCGACGCCGTCAAGGCGCGCGGCGGCGCCGCCGTGGAAGTGGTGCTGCACGGCGAGTCGTACACCGACGCCTACAACCACGCTCTCACGCTCGAGAAGGAACAGAAGCTGACCTTTGTACACCCGTTCGACGATCCGGACGTGATCGCCGGCCAGGGCACGATCGGCATGGAAATCCTGCGCCAGCACTCGGGGCCGATCCACGCGATTTTCGTTGCCATCGGCGGCGGCGGCCTGATCTCGGGTATCGCCGCGTACGTCAAGGCGATCCGGCCGGACATCAAGATCATCGGCGTGCAGACCATGGATTCGGATGCGATGGCGCGCAGCATCAAGTCCGGCGAGCGCATCACGCTGGCCGATGTCGGCCTGTTCTCGGACGGCACCGCCGTGCGCCTGGTGGGCGAGGAAACCTTCCGCCTCACGCAACAGTATGTCGATGACATCATCATCGTCGATACCGACGCCATCAGCGCGGCCATCAAGGACGTGTTTACCGACACCCGCAGCATCCTCGAGCCGGCCGGCGCGCTGGCCATTGCCGGCGCCAAGGCCTACGTGGAACGCGCAGCGCTGTCGAAAAATCCGGTCAAGAACGAAACCCTGATCACGATTGCCTGCGGCGCCAACATGAACTTCGACCGCCTGCGTTTCGTGGCCGAACGCGCCGAACTGGGCGAAGCGCGCGAGGCGCTGTTTGCCGTCACGCTGCCCGAGCAGCGCGGCAGCTTCAAGCGCTTCTGCACGCTGGTCGGTCCGCGCAATGTCACCGAGTTCAACTACCGCATCAGCGACAAGGACGAGGCCCACGTGTTCGTCGGCGTGCAGATTGCCGACCGCGGCGAATCGAGCGCGCTGGCGCGTACGTTCGAAGCGAACGACTTCCGCACCCTGGACCTTACGCATGACGAGCTGGCCAAGGCCCACGTGCGCCACCTGGTCGGTGGCAAGAGCGCGCTGGCCAACAGCGAGCTGCTGTACCGCTTCGAGTTTCCCGAGCGCCCGGGCGCGCTGATGCGTTTTTTGAACAGCATGGCGCCGAACTGGAATATCTCGCTATGCCATTACCGCAGCCAGGGCGGCGACGTGGGCCGCATCCTGATCGGCTTGCAGGTGCCGCCGGGCGAAATGGACCAGTTCGGCCAGTTCCTGACCACGCTCGGTTACCGCTACTGGGATGAGACGGCCAATCCGGTGTACAAGCTGTTCCTGGGCTAAGGCGCTTCCGACAGCCGGGCGAACGCCAGCGGCAGCGGCCGCGATCGGCGCCCGGACGTGGGCCTGCCCAGCCCGTCTGCGGCACTGCCGGCCGCTTGACGGGCGCCGGCAGCGCCCTAAAGGGTGCAGTACAATGTGGCGCTTACAATGCCATCACTGCACCCCACCACGCCCGCCATGACCAATACCGTCGACTTGTCCCCGCTGGGAAAAACCTCCGCCTACCGCACCGATTACGCGCCGGAACTGCTGTTCCCGATCCCGCGCCAGGGCAAGCGTGACGAGCTGGGCTTGTCCGGCACACTGCCCTTTTTCGGCGTCGATATCTGGAACGCCTACGAAATCTCGTGGCTCAACAGCCGTGGCAAGCCGCAGGTGGCCATTGCCCGCATCACGGTGCCGGCCGATTCGCCCAACATCATCGAATCGAAGTCGTTCAAGCTCTACCTGAACTCGTTCAACCAGACGCGCCTGGACAGCGTCGATGCGCTGCAGGCGCTGCTGCAACAGGATTTATCGAAGGCTGTGGGCGCATCGATCCACATCGTACTGACCCAGCCCGACGGCTTCGACAAGGTCGCCATGGGCGAGCTGGACGGCCTGCTGCTCGACCGCCTCGACATCGAGATCGACCACTACAGCCCGGCCCCGGAATTATTGAAGGCGGCGCTGGACGAGGAACCGGTCGAGGAAAAATTCGTGTCGCACCTGCTCAAGTCGAATTGCCTGGTCACCGGCCAGCCGGACTGGGCCAGTGTGCAAATCCACTACAGCGGTCCGCAAATCGACCAGGAAAGCTTGCTGAAATACCTGATCGGCTTCCGTGAGCACAACGAATTCCACGAGCAGTGCGTCGAACGCATCTTTGTCGATATCCTGCGCCAGTGCGCGCCGCAGCAACTGGCCGTCTATGCCCGCTACACGCGCCGTGGTGGCCTGGACATCAACCCGTGGCGCAGCAACTTCAGCACCGGCCGCAATCCGCCCAACCTGCGCGGCGCCCGACAATAAATACTGATCACGGCAGGCCAGCCGCATCGCCTTGCCGCGATGGTAGCTTCTGCATAAATCAGGCGTATGATGGCGGGTCGGCCCGAGGTTTCGGTCCGTTGATTGAAATACAACTCGGACGCGAGCGATTTCATGTTACACGGCGCACAAACAAGCCTATAATTCGGGCCGTGCGCCGCAACACTATTGTCGTCATATGAACAACCTGAGCAAAATTCTCTCTCTCGAAAACGTCTTGCTGGACCTGGAAGTGTCCAGCAAAAAACGTGCTTTTGAGCAAGCTGGCCTGATTTTCGAAAACAACTGCGGCATCGCCCGCTCGACCGTGTCGGACAACCTGTTCGCCCGCGAACGGCTCGGTTCCACCGGTCTCGGCCACGGGGTGGCCGTGCCGCACGGGCGCATCAAGGGCATGAAAAGCCTGAAGTCGCCGCTGGCTGCGTTTGTCCGCCTGTCCGAGCCGATTCCGTTCGAGTCGCCCGATGGCAAGCCGGTCAACCTGTTGTTTTTCCTCTTGATCCCCGATCACGTGACCCAGCAACACCTGGAAATCCTGTCCGAGATCGCGGAAATGTTTTCCGATGATGCTTTCCGCACCGCGCTGACCACGGATCCCGATCCAAAATCGGTGCACTCGCGCATCATCAACTGGCTGCCCAGCCTGCAAGCTGCGGGTTGATCCGCCACCAGCAACTTGCAGTACACTAGGCTCTCCCTCTTTCGATTCGGACCACGATGCCCATGCTGCAAACCCCGCTGACGATACAACGCCTGTACGACGACAATCGCGAAAGTTTGCAGCTCGGCTGGTTTGCCGGCTTTCCCGGCGGCGAGCGCCTCATTTCCGGCGATGTCGCTTCGGCCGCCGACCAGGTGGGCCACCTGAACATGATCCACCCGGGTCGCATCCAGGTCTTCGGCCACCAGGAAATCAATTACTACCAGCGCCTGAAGTCGCTCACGCGCGCCCACCTGATCGGCGAACTGATCGGCGGTAATCCGCCGGCGCTGATCGTCGCGCAAGGGCTGGAAACGCCGCCCGACATCCTGGCCATTTGCGACGAAAAAAATATCCCGCTGTTCTCCACGCCGCTGCCGGCCGCGCAGGTGATCGACTTCCTGCGCGTGTACCTGTCGAAGAAACTGGCGCAGCGCATCATCATGCACGGCGTGTTCATGGACGTGCTGGGCGTGGGCGTGCTGATCACCGGCGACTCGGGCCTCGGCAAAAGCGAACTGGGCCTGGAGCTGATTTCGCGCTCGCACGGCCTGGTGGCCGACGATGCCGTGGAATTTTCGCGCATCGCCCCCAATATGATCGAAGGCCGCTGCCCGGCCCTGCTGCAAAACCTGCTGGAAGTGCGCGGTCTGGGCCTGCTCGACATCAAGGCCATTTTTGGCGAGACGGCTGTGCGGCGCAAGATGCGCCTGAAACTGATCGTGCACCTGGTCAAGCGCGGCGGCCAGGAAGAGGAAGTCGAACGGCTGCCGTTCCAGTTCCCCACCGAAGACGTGCTGGGCCTGCCGATCCGGAAGGTCGTGATTCCCGTGGCGGCCGGCCGCAACATCGCCGTGCTTCTGGAAGCGGCCGTGCGCAACACCATTTTGCAACTACGCGGGATCGACACCCTGCAAGAGTTCATGGAGCGGCAACGACTGGCAATGAGTGGAGATTGAATGTTGCTAAGGAGTCGCGCCAAGCATGGCGCAACCGTTACGCAGGCGCAGAGCGATGCTCTGCGAATTCCCTGCTTCACCAACGCCTCGCCATGAGCGGAGACTGAGTTATGCGTATCGTCCTCATCACCGGTATTTCCGGTTCCGGCAAATCGGTGGCCCTCAATGTCCTGGAAGACCTCGGCTACTACTGCGTTGACAATCTGCCCCCTGCCCTGCTGCCGCACCTGGTCTCCACCCTGGTGGGTGAAGGCTTGCGTTCGCTGGCGGTGGCGGTCGATGCGCGCAGCGCCGAATCGCTGGCCACGTTGCCCACCGATGTGGCGCACCTGCGCGAGGAAGGCCACGACGTGCGCGTGATGTTCCTCACTGCCAATACCCACTCGCTGGTGGCGCGTTTTTCCGAAACCCGGCGCAGCCACCCGCTGTCGCACGAGCTGCGCCCCGGCCAGAACCCGGCCGCGCGCCGCACCCTGATCGAATGCATCCTGGAAGAACGCGAACGGCTGTCGGCCATCGAGCAGCTGGGCCACGTGGTGGATACGTCCGAGCTCAGCGCCAACAAGCTGCGCGCCTGGGTGAAAGACCTGGTCGAGCTCGAACATGCGCCGCTGACCCTGTTCTTCGAATCGTTCGCCTTCAAGCTGGGCGTGCCGATGGACGCCGATTTCGTGTTCGACGTGCGGGCGCTGCCCAACCCGTATTACGACCTGTCGCTGCGCCCGCTCACCGGGCGCGACGCACCGGTAATCGAATTCCTCGACGCCCAGCCCAGCGCCAGCGAGATGCTGGAAGACATCCGCGCTTTCGTGGAAAAATGGCTGCCGTCATTCAAGACCGACAACCGCAGCTACCTGACCGTGGCCCTGGGCTGCACCGGCGGCCAGCACCGCTCGGTATATATCGCCGAAAAGCTGGCAGCTTATTTCCACGCCAGCGAGCGCGTGGTGATACGACATCGCGAGCAGTAAAATTTGCGCACGATAGAGCTTGATCAAAGCCGGGGGGGTTGTCTAAACTAGCCTTGATGGATGATGCAGATCATCCAATCAGAAACATTCAACAAGTGGGCCCAAGGGTTGCGCGATCCACAGGCGCGGGCACGGGTGGCCTCACGGCTGCTGCGCCTGTCGCAAGGCATGGCCAATGACATCACCACACTCGGTGACAGCCTGTTCGAGCTGCGCCTGCATGCGGGGCCGGGCTACCGGATCTACTTTATTCGCGACGGGGCAACCGTGGTTGTATTGCTCAGCGGCGGCACCAAGGGTGCCCACATTCGCGACATTCTCAAAGCGAAACACCTTGCTCATCAGTGGAGACACCACCATGACTGAACATTTCATTCCATTCGATCCTGTCGAACTACTGACCAGCACCGAAGCGATCGACGCCTTCATGGCTGACGCGATCGACACCGCCGACCCCGCGCACATTGCGGCGGCGCGCGAGGTCGTGCGGCGGGCGCGGGCGCATGCTGTCAGGCAGCGCCGTGAAAATGGCGCAGCGGATGCGCGTGGTCCGGCCACGCGGGCGCCAAAATCTGCCTGACCATCTCGTCCGTCACATCGGCCAGCGCCGGCGGCGCCCAGCGCGGGGCGTGGTCCTTGTCGACCACCAGCGCGCGGATGCCTTCGATGACCTGGCCGTTTTCCAGCGTGCGGCGCACGGCCGCGCGTTCCATGCGCAGGCAGTCGGCGATGCTCATTGCCGCCCCCAGCTCCTGCAAGGCGTGCGCCACGCACATCATCAGCGGTGAACGCGTGGCCATGAGCGCCAGCGTCGCCCTGGCAAACTCGCTGTCGTCGTGTTGCAACGACGCGACGATGGCCGGCACCGATCCCGCACCAAAATGACGGTCGATGGCGTCGCGGTCGCGCTCAAGCGAACCAGGCCCGGCAGCGGCCCTGAACGGCGCGGCAAAGGCCGCAATCGCCGCCGGCAGGCCGGTACCGTCACCCGCATTCAAAACCGCTCCCAGCGCGGTTAAATCGGTCGCCGGCACGTAATGGTCGGCCAGTCCCGCGTACAGCGCATCGGCCGCGCCGATGGTGGCGCCGGTGATGCCCAGGTACAGTCCCAGCCGGCCCGGCAAGCGCGACAGGAAATAGCTGGCGCCGATGTCCGGGAACAGGCCGATATTGGTCTCCGGCATCGCCATCCTGGTGCGGTCTGTCACGATGCGCAGGCGGCTTTGCGGGCCGGCCTGCGCCACGCCCATGCCGCCGCCCATCACCACGCCATCCATCAGCGCAATATACGGTTTCGGGTAATGGTGGACCAGGTGGTTGAGCGCATATTCCTCGGTGAAGAAATCCTCGACCAGCGCGCTGCCCTGCTGCGGCGTGGCGCGGCCCAGGTCGTGGAAGAAGCGGATGTCGCCGCCGGCGCAAAACGCCTTGTCGCTGCTGCTGCGCACGACCACCGCATGCACGGCGTCATCGTCGCGCCAGGCCAGCAGGGTGTGCGTGATGGCGCGCACCATGTCGAGCGACAGCGAGTTGAGCGCGCGCGGACGATCGAGCGTGATGACGCCGGTGCCGTCACTGACGGCAGTTAATACGTGTTCGCTCATGGCTGTCCTGTGGATTTGTTCGACGACGGAAAATGTTCTAGCGGGTTGGGCAAGGTTAAATCGCCGCCGAGGCGGGCCTGGAATTTTGCAGCGGCTGCTGGCGGGTGCCCCATGTGGCGCGCGTAGATCACGGCAAACGGCATGTCAGTCACCGCTTCCTGCTTGAAACCGGTCGCCTGGTTCATGGCCGACGGATTGCGCGCGGCGGCCAGCGTAAATGTCACCAACCGGTCCAGCATCGGCGACTGCAGGTCGAGGATGGACGCCATCATGGTCAGCGGCGCGGCAGCAAACGCGTGGTAGTGCAGCGCCTTGGCGCCGCGCGCCATCTCGGCCGGCAGCGCGCCGTCGGGTGCCACCTGGGCCATGGCGTTGTCGAACACGCCGTGCCCCCAAGTTAATAGACGCTGGTCGTGGGTGACGGCGCCGACGGCAGTCACGGCCAGCCCTTCCCAGTAGTAATGGTTGTTGCGCTTGCCCTTGCGGGTGTCGGCGTGGACCAGCGTGGCGCTGGCCAGCGTGGACAGCCACGCCTCGATCGCTTGCTTTTGCGCGGGCATGGCGGCTGCCTGCACGCGCGCATAGCTGAGCGCCAGTCCGCCCAGGGTCCACTTGCGCACGAAATACGCCTGTTCGCTCGACATCTTGCCCAGCATGGCCTGCTGGCCGGCCCAGCTGTCCAGCCAGTTCAAGGCGCAGGCGGCGTCTTGCGGCTTGCCGTTGGCCTGGTAGCGGCTGGCGTTGCGGGCGACGCCAGACAGAAATTGCTCGACCGGCGCGGTGCTGGCGATGTTGCTGGCGCGCCGCGCCGGGTCGATCACGGAATGGTTGGCGTCGTTGTAGTAGCTGTTGGCGTCGATGTCGATGACGGCGGCCGGCGCCGGCTGGCAGGTGGCGGCGACGGCGGAAGCAGCGGAGGCGGAAAGGAGAACGGTATAAACCAGATAAACAATTTTCATGTAGCTCCAAAAACAAGAAAGGGCGCCTTGTGCGCCCTTAGTTGGTGTGTCGCGCCGTTGTTAAAGGGCGGCGGCAGCTGGTTCGAAGTTATCCGGGAGATGCTTGATCGCATCGTGGCCGTGCTGTTGGACTTTGCCTTTGTACTTCATGACCTGGCGGTCCAGCTTGTCGATCAGGGTGTCGATCGCAGCGTACAGGTCTTGCGACAGGCTTTCCACGTAGACCGTTTTACCGGACAGGCGCAGATTGATTTCAGCCTTTTGGCGCTTGGTTTTCTCTTTAAGGTTATCTACGGTCAGAATGACAGCAATATCAATCACTTGATCAAAGTGCCGTGTCACGCGTTCGAGCTTGCTCTGCACGTATTCACGAATGGCGGCGGTCACTTCGAGATGATGTCCACTGATGGTGAGATTCATACACACTCCTAAAGATAAATGTCGCTGACGGTTCGTGCTTTACCCATTGTTGCCGAGTAAGCAGGAACCAGTGCACTACAAAGACTTGCGGAGACTGACTGGAGGGATTTTGAGGGCTTCGCGATATTTGGCAACAGTGCGTCGCGCAATCACCATGCCCTGTTCTCCCAGCATGTCCGCAATCTTACTGTCGGATAAAGGATTTTTAGGGTCTTCAGCTCCTGTCAGTTGCACGATCAGTGCCCGTATCGCCGTCGAACTGGCTTCACCTCCCGCTTCGGTGGCGACGTGGCTACCAAAAAAATATTTCAGCTCAAACATGCCGTGCGGCGTCAGCATGTATTTCTGAGTTGTTACCCGAGAAATGGTGCTCTCGTGTAAACCCAGTGTATCAGCAATTTCGCGAAGCACAAGGGGGCGCATGGCAACGGCGCCGTGCGAGAAAAAGTTCTTTTGTCGTTCTACTATCGCTTGCGCCACGCGCAGGATGGTGTCGAACCGCTGGCGCATATTCTTGATCAGCCACTTCGCCTCCTGCAGCTGCGCACCCATCGCGCCCTCGCCTCCCTCGCCCTTCTTCTGCTTGAGCAGGTTGGCGTACATGGCGTTCACGCGCAGGCGCGGCATGACGTCGTTGTTCAGGCTGACCTGCCAGCCGGTACGCGATTTTTTCACGATCACGTCCGGCACCACGTAATCGGAGACGTCGGACGCGAACGCCGCACCGGGGTGCGGATTGCACTGGCGGATCACGGTCTGCGCTTCGCGCAGGTCTTCGTCATCGCACAGCAGCGCTTTTTTCAGCTTGTTGAAATCGCGCTGGGCAAACCATGCCAGGTGCTTTTCCACGATGGCCACGGCCATCCGGCGCGTCACCATCGGGATGCCGGGCAAGCGCTTGATTTGCAGCGCCAGGCACTCGGCCGCATTGCGCGCCCCCACGCCGGCCGGATCGAAACTTTGCAGCAGCGACAACGCCGTTTGCAGCTCGTCGAGTTCGACTTCCAGTTCCTCCGGCAGGCGCGCGTGGATCTCGTCGAGCGCTTCTTCGAGATAGCCGTTTTCGTCGAGCGCGTCGATGATCAGTTCGACCAGCGCGCGGTCGCGCAGCTCGAGCACGGTCACCCGCATCTGCTCCATCAGGTGTTCGCGCAGGGTGCAGTGGTGGGCCTCGATTTGCGGACGCGCGTCTTCGTCGTCGGGCGCCTTGCTGCGGCCGGCGTCGCTCCAGTCCATGTCCGCTTCGGCGGTGGTACTTTCGGTATCGGCGGCGGGGCCGTCGTAGCTGTCGGCGTCGGCGGCGGGCGGCGCTTCCTGCGGGCCCGATTCGGATGGCGCCTCGCCGGACGGCGCCTGCTGGCTGATGGCGCCGTCGGACAACAGCCGCAGCGAATGGTCGAGCGGGTCGTCTAGCCGCTCGAGCAGGGGATTGTCGGTCAGGAGTTGTTCGAGTTCCTGGTGCAGCTCCAGCGTGGAGAGCTGCAGCAAGCGGATCGATTGCTGCAGTTGGGGCGTCAGCGCGAGATGCTGCGAAGTCCGCAGTTGCAACGACTGTTTCATGGCTTACATTCGGAAGTGTTCACCCAGGTAGACGCGGCGGACCGACTCGTCGGCGATGATGTCGTCCGGACGGCCCGACGCCAGCACCGAGCCCTGGTTGATGATATACGCGCGGTCGCAGATGCCCAGCGTCTCGCGCACATTGTGATCGGTAATGAGGACGCCGATTTGCCGCTCCTTGAGAAAGCGCACGATGCGCTGGATCTCGATCACGGCAATCGGGTCGACCCCGGCGAATGGTTCGTCGAGCAGCACGAAGCGCGGGTTGGTGGCCAGCGCCCGGGCGATCTCCACCCGGCGGCGTTCGCCGCCGGAGAGCGAGAGCGCGGGGTTTTCGCGCAGCTTCTCGATTTGCAAATCGGCCAGCAGGGTATTGAGCCGTTCAGTAATGTCAGCCTTGGATAAAGGCTTGCCGTCCACTTTCTGGATTTCGAGGACAGCGCGAATATTTTCTTCCACCGTCAGCTTGCGGAACACCGACGCTTCCTGCGGCAGGTACGACAGGCCGAGCGAGGCGCGGCGGTGGATCGGCAGCGACGAGACGTCGACGCCGCCGATATCGATGGTGCCGGCGTCCGACGGCACCAGGCCGACGATCATGTAGAACGACGTGGTCTTGCCGGCGCCGTTGGGGCCGAGCAAACCCACCACTTCGCCGCAATCGACTTGCAGGGAGACGTCGTGCACGACCTGGCGCTTGCCATAGCTTTTCTGCAGGCCGCGCACGATCAGGGTGCTTCCGCAACTTGGTTCCATGTCATTTCCCCGCAGGCTGGGTGGCAGGCACCGGCTGCGCGGGCGCGATCGGCGGGCGCTTGGACGACGGCTGGATCACCATGGTGCCGCGGCCGGCGCCCGGTTTGCTCTCGCCGCTGCTGCTGTTCTTGACCGCGAATACTTCGCGGCGGCTGTCGTAGGAAATGAACTCGCCATCGACCTGGCTGGTGACCTTGCCCGATTCCAGCTGCTTGATGCGGCCCTTGGAGATCAGCTTGACCAGCTCGGTCTTGTCATCGTATTCGATGCGGTCGGCCTGGCCTTCCACCCATTTGTCGGTGTCGCCGTCGAGTTTCTGGCGGAACGTGGCCTGCACGCCGGGCGTGCCGGTGAGCACCACGAACTGGTAGCCCTCGGGGTCTTGCGTGACCACCGCCTTGGGCGAGGTCATGCGGATGGTGCCGCGCGTGAGGATGACATTGCCGGTGAAGGTCTTGATCTGCTTGACGTCATCGGAGTCGGCCTGGTCGAACGACACTTCGATCGGCTTGTTGGAGTCGGCTTTTTCGGCGTGCGCCGGGATGGCCAGTGCCGCCAGCAGCAGCGCTGCCGACCAGAAGGTGTGCTTGGTAGTTGCTCTCATATTCTTCCTTTAGCGGACCGCATGCGGCGGCACGGTGATCTTGCCGCGTCCGCCCAATTGGGTTTGCAGCGTTGCGTTGTTGGCGGTCATGCCTACACCCGTGGCCACCGTCTTGCCCAGGTGCAGTTCGACCGGTGCGACGGTTTCCATCCGTTGTTCGTCCGGGAACACGGTGAGCGTGGACGTGGTCAGGCTCATGGCCTGGCTTTTGCCACTGGCCGGGCGTACCACGCTGACGTTGCCGTCGAGCTTGACGCGCGAGTTGTCCTGATCGACGCGGGCGGTGTCGCCGCGCACCGTCATTGGCGGATGCTCGGCCGACAAGGTGTTGATATAGGGCTTGATGATGTCGGACGCTTCTTCGGCCGGCAGGTGGGTGAGCTTGTCGCCGGAAATGATATAGGCCGGTTTGCCGTCCTTGGTCATGCGCACCACGCTGAACCGGTCGATGATGTAATCGGGCTCGTTGCGGAACTTGTCCTGCGCCGTATCCTGGTTCGATTCGTTAATCAACTGCACCATCCAGCCGGTACCGACGGCCACGAATACGCCGATCACGACCATCCAGGTGAGCGACCAGCGGTGGGCGGTTCTTTTACGTACGTTAGGCATCAGATCACCTTGGCGCGTGTGAGGTCGTGGATGTGCAATGCGCCGACCAGCTTGCCATCGGCGTCGGCCACCAGTACCTGGTTGATGCGGAACTGTTCCATGATTGCGACCGCATCGACCGCCAGCTGTTCCGGCGCGATGCTGCGCGGGTTGGCGTGCATGACGTCGCGGATCAGGACCTGGGTGAAGTCCTGCACCTTGTCGATCATGCGGCGCAGGTCGCCGTCGGTAAATACGCCGATCGGCCTGTCATCGGCATCGACCACGGCGGTCATGCCCATGCCCTTCCTGGTCATTTCCAGCAGCGCGTCGGTGAGCTTGACGTCGGCGCGCACCTTGGGCACATCGGCACCGCTGCGCATGACGTCGCGCACGTGGGTGAGCAGGCGCCGGCCCAGCGCCCCGCCCGGATGCGACCGGGCAAAATCTTCTTCCTTGAAACCGCGCAGATCGAGCAAGGCGACTGCCAGCGCGTCGCCCAGCGCCAGCGTGACGGTGGTGGACGTGGTGGGCGCCAGGTTCATCGGGCACGCTTCCTTGGCCACCGCTACATTGAGGTGGACGTCGGCGATGCTGGCCAGGCTGGAGCCCGGCTTGCCGGTGATGGCAATGACCTTGCTGCCCATGCGCTTGACCACCGGCAGGATGGTCATCAGCTCGGTACTTTCGCCCGAGTACGAAATCGCAATGAAAGCGTCGTCAGCAGTGACCATGCCGAGGTCGCCATGCGCAGCCTCGGCAGGATGTACGAACATGGCGGGGGTGCCGGTGGAAGCGAACGTGGCTGCCATCTTGCGAGCGATGTGGCCGGACTTGCCGATACCGGACACCACCACCCTACCCTTGCAATTAAACAACAGTTCAATCGCTTTGACGACGGTATTGTCGTCACCGAGGCGCAGATCGAGCGCAGTAATGGCAGCAGCCTCGTTTTGCAACGTTTCACGGGCGAGCCGCAGCGCATGCGCCGCCATTTTTGCGTCAAAAGCTTTCAGCATTGTTTTTTCATGGGTTACACTCATACCCAAGTATAGCCGAATTAAGAAAGCAAAAAACTTGCCAGTCGAAACATTGTGCCTGCGTGGGGCGAAACCACTGAATAAAAAACTGACGGCTGCGGCACCATGACGTTTTCCCCGCTCGAACTGACCCTGGTGTTGTTAGGCAGCGCCGTACTGGGTGTGGTGGCCTTTCGCATGATGCATTTGCCGCCCATGCTCGGCTACCTGGCCGTCGGCATCCTGATTGGCCCCCACGCGCTCGGCTGGGCCATGGAAAGCGAAGCCACCCACGGCCTGGCCGAGTTCGGCGTGGTGTTCCTGATGTTCTCGATCGGGCTCGAATTCTCGCTGCCCAAGCTGCTGGCGATGCGCGGCATCGTGTTCGGCCTCGGGCTGGCGCAGGTGGCGTTTACCATCATTGCCACCTTGCTGTTCGGCTGGCTCATCGCCAGCCAGCTACCGGCCCATTTGCAGATCAGCTGGCAAGGCGCGTTTGCGCTCGGCGGCGCGCTGGCCATGTCGTCCACCGCCATCGTGGTCAAGATGCTGACCGAGCGGCTCGAGCTCGAGAGCGAGCATGGCCGCAAGATCATCGGCATTTTGCTGTTCCAGGATCTGGCCGTGGTGCCGCTGCTGATCATGATCCCGTCGCTGGGCCAGCGTCCCGATGCGCTGGCGGAAACCCTGGCCTGGGCGGGCGTGAAAGCCGTGATCGTATTGACCCTGCTGCTGTTCGTCGGCCACCGCCTGATGCGCGGCTGGTTTACCATCGTGGTCAAGCGCCGCTCGCAGGAACTGTTCATGCTCAACCTGCTCCTGATCACGCTGGGCGCGGCATGGATCACCGAACAGGCCGGGCTGTCCCTGGCGCTCGGGGCGTTTGTCGCTGGCATGCTGATTTCCGAGACCGAGTACAAGCACCAGGTGGAAGAAGACATCAAGCCGTTCCGCGACGTGCTGCTGGGACTGTTCTTCATCACGGTGGGCATGCTGCTCAACGTGCGCATGGTAATCGACAACTGGTGGCTGGTGCTGATTCTGCTGGTCGGGCCGGTGCTGGTGAAGTTTGCCCTGATCGCCGCGCTGGCCAAGCTGTTCGGCTCGAGCGATGGCGTGTCGATCCGCACCGGCCTGGCGCTGGCGCAGGCCGGCGAATTCGGCTTCGTGCTGCTCAACCTCGCCAGCGGTAACAAGCTGATCGATCCGTTCATCACCCAGGTGGTGCTGGCCTCGATGGTGCTGTCGATGCTGGTGGCGCCGTTGATCATCGCCAAGTCCGACCAGATCGTCATGAAGCTGGCCAGCAACGACTGGATGATGCAGTCGCTGGCGCTGACCAAGATCGCCAGCCGCACCATGTCCACCAACAAGCACGTGATCCTGGCCGGGTTCGGCCGCAGCGGCCAAAGCCTGGCTACCCTGCTGTCCGAAGAGAAAATCGACTACCACGCGCTCGACCTCGATCCCGAGCGGGTGCAGGTGGCGCAGGCGGCCGGCCTGCAAGTGTCGTACGGCGACGCCGCGCGGCGCGAAAGCCTGGTCGCGGCAGGCATCTACCGCGCCAGCGCGGTGGTGATCACGTATGCCAGCACACCGTCGGCATTGAAGGTGCTGCACCAGGTGCATTTGCTGGCGCCGAATTTGCCGGTACTGGTGCGCTCGCACGACGACACCGACCTCGACGCCCTGAAAGCCGCTGGCGCCGCCGAAGTGGTACCGGAACTGATGGAAGGCAGCCTGATGCTGGCCTCGCACACCTTGGTGATGCTGGGCGTGCCGCTGCGCAAGGTCGTGCACCGCGTGCAGGCCGCGCGCGAGGCGCGCTATGCGTCGCTGCGCGGCTTCTTCCACGGCTTTTCCGACGTCGGCGAAGACGCCGACCTCGACCGCCTGCACCCGGTCACCCTGGCCGACAACACGCCCAGCGTGGGCAAGCAGCTGGGCCAGTGCCTGCTGGCCGACAGCGGCGCCGTGGTTGCCAGCATCCGGCGCGGCAAGCAGGTAATCGACTTCGGTCCCGAGACCGTGCTGGCCGCCGGCGACGTGGTCGTGCTGCGCGGCGCGGCCGACGCCGTGGCGCGCGCCGAGAATTTGCTGCTGCGCTGATCCGGCGCGGCAGTTGGACCAACTTAGCAAGGCAGTCATGTCCGCAGGTTTTACCCCGCAAGAAATCGACACCGTCTATCGCGTCATCGAGGAGCGGCGCGACGTGCGCCACTTCGTTCCCGGCCCGTTGGACGAAGCGGTGATCGCGCGCCTGCTGCACGCGGCGCACCAGGCGCCCAGCGTGGGCTATATGCAGCCGTGGCGCTTCATCCGCATCGCCAGTCCCGCCGTGCGCAGCGCCATCATCGAGCTGGTGGAGACCGAGCGGCGCAACACGGCCGAGGCGCTGGGCGCACGCGGCGCCGAGTTCATGCGTTTAAAGGTGGAAGGCATCCGCGAGTGCGGCGCGCTGTTCGTCGTCGCCCTGGCCGATGGCCGCGAGGCGCACGTGTTCGGCCGCCGCACGCTGCCGGAGATGGACCTGGCGTCGGTCGCCTGCGCGATCCAGAACATGTGGCTCGCTTCGCGCGCCGAGGGACTGGGCATGGGCTGGGTGTCGCTGTTCGACCCGGAACAACTGGCGCAACTGCTGGCCATGCCCGACGGCGCGCGGCCGGTGGCCGTGCTATGCCTGGGGCACGTCGAAAAATTCTATCCACGGCCAATGCTGGAGATGGAGGGGTGGGATACGCGCCGTGAGCTGGCGCAATTAGTGGCGGTGGATCGCTGGTCCGGCACCGCCGGGTAGCAAGCTTACAGAGGACTAGGCCGCCGGCGCGCTGCTGACCACCCGGTTGCGCCCGGCTTCTTTGGCGGCGTACAGGCGCAGGTCGGCAGCGGCGACCCAGGCGCGGGCGATGGCGACCGGGTCGCCTTCGGCCTCGCCCGGATGCAGGGCTGCCACGCCGATCGACACCGTTACCGACACTTGCAGCTCGGGCGTAAGGGCGATCATGGTGGCAGCCACGCCGGCGCGAATGCGCTCGGCAACGAAGGCGGCGCTGTCGAGCGGCGCATCGATCAGCAGCACCACGAATTCCTCGCCGCCGAAGCGCGCCAGCGCATCCGAGGCGCGCAGCTCCTTCTTGATGCGGCTGGCCACTTCGCGCAGCACTTCGTCGCCGCCGCCGTGGCCCACGGTGTCGTTGACGCGCTTGAAGTGGTCGACGTCGATGTACATGAACGAGATCGGATACGCCTGGCGCCGGGCGCGGGCGATTTCTTCGAGCAGGCGGCGGTCGATGTACCGGCGGTTGTAGACGCCGGTGAGCGAGTCGGTCAGCCCGATGTACTTGAGCATCTCGTTGCTGATGACGTTTTCCAGGCAGATGGCAACGATCGACGCCATGTGCTCGACGAAATCGGTGCCCAGGCTGGGCGTGAAACGGGTGGGGTCGCGGCTGGCCAGGTTGAGGCTGCCGATGATGCGCTTGTTGCGCAGCAGCGGCACCAGCGCCACGCTTTGCAGCCCCGCTGTCGCGTTGGGAAAGGCGGCGCCGTGACGGTGCGCATCGAACATGCCCAGCAGCGGCTTGGGCGGCGGCGAGGTCGCGGTGCGCTCGGACAGGTCGAAGCCGAGCGCATCGAGCGCTTCCACGAAGATCAGGTCGGGAAAATCCTCGAACACCACGTCGAGCTTGAGCATGACGGTGCGGATATCTTCACCCTCGTCCAGCAGCGTGAGGGTAACCGCGTCGAGCTCGGAAATGACCGGCAACACGCTGAGGATGGTGCCGACCAGGTCGGGGAAGTTGCCGGCGCTGACGATGTCCAGGTCGAACGCCTGGTGGCGCGTCATGATCGAGTGATTGCGTTCAGCCTGCTCCAGCAGATAGGCCATGCGGGCGCGGAGAGCCTGGTTTTCGGCGGCCAGCTTGTTGACCAGTTCAGCGTCGTGCGCTGCGTGGCCCGTATCCGTGCTCGGCGCCAACTTGCCGGTTGCAGTCTGCGTCATAAATAATTCCTTGCTCTTCACCCAATGTCTGGTCTTGCATAACCTTACGCCAAGTTATGCCGCTTGGGAATGCCCCGCCGGCCGGAAGTGCATTAAAACGCCAGCGCAACCTCGATTTCCTGGCCCACCCGCACCAACTGGCCGTCTCCAGCCGTGACGATGGCATTCATGCCGAAACACAACGCACCATCGAGCTCGGGTTTCGCGCGGTAGCTTTGCAGGATTTCCAGCGGATCGGGACCGAACTCGCCGGTGGCCTGGTCCACCGATGGCATCGGGCAACGCGGGCACGGCTTGACGGGTTTCAATTCGACCTCGCCGATCTGGAAGGTGTCGGTGTAGTCTTCCTCGAACGCTTCGATGCCGGCGATCACCACGTTCGGCCGGAAGCGGTTCATCGGCAGCGCCGCGCGGCCGGCGCCGCGCAGTTTGTCGTTGAGGTCGTCCAGCGAGCCCTGGCCGATTACCAGGATCGGGAAACCGTCGGAAAACAACGTGGTGGCGGCAACGACGCCCGTCCACTTCTGGCTCACCACCCGCACGGCGTTGGCATGGAACCGTACCAGCCGGCAAGGCACGCCCAGCGCTGCGCTGAACCAGGCGGCAGCGGCGTCCTCGCAGTCATAGGCGCGCAGGCTGTCATCCCAGATGTGCACGCGGCGCGTGGGCGCCGACTGCGCATCGGGCCGCGCCAGCGCCAGTTCCAGCGCCGGCATGCCGGGGAAGGCCAGCACCAGCGTGTCGGCATGCAAAGTGGGGGTGATCAGCGCCATGCGCGGGAAATCACGCTGCGTCATGTAGCCGCCGTTGGCATCGACCACCATCCATTCTCGGTCGACAATTTTTGCATCGGCAGTGGCCAGGCCGGCCGTGGTCAGCAACGCTTGCGGCAGCGACACGCCGGCGCAGGATTTGATCGGGTAGAGGATAAGTTCGGACAGATTGGGCATGGCACACACGGCAAGCGGCGCGACCAGCGCGCGGTTAGTCGGATTGCAATCTTGTGATATTGATTCATAACGGGGGCGCGTGGCGGCGCCCCCGGGGGTATTACTCTTGCGTGGCTGGCGCCTTGGGAGCCTTCGGTGCTTTCGGTGCCTTGCTTGCCTTCGGCGCCCGTGGCTGCTTCGCCGCCTTGGCAGCCGGGGCTGCGTCGCTGGCCGCCGCTTCGGCAGTTACATCGGCCGGTTGGGCAACCGCCACTGCTGCGCCATTCGCGCGTTCGGCGGCCGGCTTGGCTTTTGGCTTGGCTTTTGGCTTTGCCGGACGGGCCGGCTTGGCGTTGGCGTTGGCGTTGGCGCTGACATCGCCGGCACCGTTGGCACCGCCTGTCTCGGCAGCCGGCGCAACTGTCGTAACTACCTTGGTGGCGGTCGGCGCGGCTTCCTGCACCGCTGGCGGAGCCACCCGGACAGCGACCGGCGAGGCTTCCTGCGCTGCTGGCGGAGCCACCTGGACAGCGGTCGGCGCGGCTTCCTGCGCTGCTGGCGGAGCCACCTGGACAGCGGTCGGCGCGGCTTCCTGCACCGCTGGCGGAGCCACCTGGACAGCGGCCGGGGCTGCGTCCTGCGGCGCTGGCGTGTTCGCCACGGCTTGCGCGCCCGGCGCCTTGGCCGCAGCTTTTACCTTGCGTGCCGGTGGTTTGGCGCCGCTTTTCTTTTTGGCTGGCGCCTGTGGCTGAACCTGGCCTGGTCCTTCGCCGCTGACGACGGGCGCATCCGGCACCTCCGGCAACTCCACTGCTGCTTCCAGCACGACCGGCGCGGCGACTTGCACTTCTACCTCGCCAGCCTGGTGACGCGGCTGGCCGGGCTGGTTGCGTTGGCCGCCGCCGTTGCGGTCATTGCGGTCGCCTCGGTCATTGCGGTTGTTGCGGTCGCGGCCACCACGGTTGCGATTGCGGTTGCCGTCGCGGTCGTTGCTGGCTGCCGGCGCAGCAGCGGTGCCGGCATTGGCCGCCGCTTGCGCAGCGTCGGCCAGTTCTGCCAATGGTTCGGCAGGCACGATGGCGTCGGTTTCCGGCGTGGTGTCGATGGCAATCGCGATTGCTCCGTGGTTGTCGTCGGCCTGGCCTGGACGCCCCTGGCCCTGGCGGCTTTGGCGCTCGGCCTGGCGTTCGGCAAAGCGTTCGGCGGCCGTGCGGCCACGGTTGCGGCTGCGGCGCGATTCGTTGCCCTGCTCCGGCGTGTCGTTGCCGCCGTTCTCGTTCTGGCCGTTGTGGCTGCTCTCGCCGGACTGGCCTTCCGCGCGCGCCTGGGCCGCGCTGTTGTGCGCACCGCTGCTGCGATAGACGTAGGCGCCCGATTTTTCGTCGCGGCCGAATTCCAGCAGGCCGCGCGCCTTGCATTCCTCGATCAGGTTGCCGAAGGTGCGGAAGCCGTAGTACGACTCGCTGAAGTCCGGCTTGCGGCGCTTGATCGCTTCCTTCAGTACCGAGGCCCAGATCTTGCCGCTGTCGCCACGCTCGAGCACCAGGGCTTCGAAGGTGTTGACGGCGATTTCCACGGCCTGGTCGCGGCGCTTTTCCATTTCGTCGCGGCGGGCGTTTTCTTCTTCCGGTGAGCGCTTGACGGCTGGTTTGGCTTCGCCTGCATCGCGGCGGGCGCGGCGGCTCTCGCGCACCAGGTCGTCATAGAAAATGAATTCGTCGCAGTTGGCCACCAGCAGGTCGGACGTCGATTGCTTGACGCCTACGCCGATCACCTTCTTGGCGTTCTCGCGCAGCTTGGACACCAGCGGCGAAAAGTCGGAGTCGCCCGAGATGATGACGAAGGTGTCCACGTGCGACTTGGTGTAGCACAGGTCGAGCGCATCGACCACCATGCGGATGTCGGCCGAGTTCTTGCCGGACTGGCGCACGTGCGGGATTTCGATCAGCTCGAAGTTGGCCTCGTGCATGGGCGCCTTGAAGCCCTTGTAGCGATCCCAGTCGCAATACGCTTTCTTGACCACGATGCTGCCCTTGAGCAGCAGACGTTCCAGCACCGGCTTGATGTCGAACTTGTCGTAGTTGGCGTCGCGCACACCGAGCGCGACGTTTTCAAAATCGCAGAACAGCGCCATGCTGACGTTATCGTTGGAAGATGCCATGAGGAATATTTTCTAGTGAAGAGGGGGTGCGGGGGAACAAACGCGTGGTCCGGCGGTCGGCTAATCCGACGATTATACCCAACAACGCCGTGCCCTCCTGTACTGATCCATGGACTGGTCCGTCCCCTGATCTATAATGGCCGTTCTTTCCAAGTCCCGAGGTAGTCGTCCAATGCGCCATTGATGCCGCCGTCTTCTTGACGGCCAGTCTCCACTGCTCCCCTTTCCACCGGGAGTTCCTGGCATCTATTGGAGTGACGTATGACGCAACTTTCGACCCCGCACATCACGCTCGATGGCGTGACGTACAGCCTGCCCGACGGCAGCATGCTGTTTTCCGATCTGCATGAACAATTCGACCAGCAGGCCACCGGCCTGGTCGGGCGCAACGGCGCCGGCAAGACCGTGCTCGCGCGCATCCTGGCCGGCCAGCTGGCGCCCGCCTCCGGACGCTGCGTGCGTCACGGTTCCGTGCATTACCTGGCCCAGCAGGTGGCCCCCGCGCCCGGCGCCACCATCGCCGACCTGGCCGGCGTGCGGGCCGAACTCGACGCCCTGGTCCGCATCGAGGCCGGCAGCGTGGCAATGGAAGACTTCGACCTGGTGGGCGACCGCTGGGATTTGCCGCAATTGCTGCAACAGGAACTCGACCGCAGCGACCTGGGCCGCCACGACGCCAGCACCCCGGTAAGCGCCCTGAGCGGCGGTGAAGCGATGCGCGTGGCCCTGGCCGGCGCCATGGTTTCCGGCGCCGATTTTCTGATCCTCGACGAACCGAGCAACCATCTGGACCGCCACCACCGGCAAGCGCTGATCGCCCAGCTGCAGCGCTGGCCGCACGGCCTGCTGGTGATCAGCCACGACCGCCAGTTACTCGATACCATGGCGCGCATCGTCGAGCTGTCGCCGCAGGGCTTGCACAGCTATGGCGGCAACTACAGTTTTTATGCCGCCGCCCGCGCGCAGGAGCGCCAGAGCGCACTCGACCAGCTCGACCAGCGCAAGCTCGAACGCCAGCGCGAAGAACAAGCGATGCGCACCCAGCGCGAACGCCAGGACCAGCGCCAGGCCAGGGGCGCGCGCCAGGGCAAGCAAGCCAACCAGGCCAGGATCCTGCTGGGCCGGCAGAAGGAGCGCAGCGAAAGCTCGGCCGGTAAATTGCGCCAACGACAGGATGCCGCGCGTGAACAACTATCGGCACAGGTGCGCGCCGCTGCGCAGCAGGTGCACGGCGATGCAGAGATCGTGCTGCACGCGTTGCCGGCGCTGCCGACAGTGCGCGGCGCCCGGGGGCGCATGGTGGAACTCGATGCGGTCGAGTTGCCGTTCGTGCCGGCGGCCACGCGCCACATCACGCTGAGCTTGACTGCCGGGCAGCGCGTGGGCGTGATCGGCCCCAACGGCTGCGGCAAGTCAACCTTGCTCAAAGTGCTGGCCGGCCGCATCGCCGCGCTGACAGGCAGTTGCCAGGTGACCGATGCCTGCGTGTACCTCGATCAGCGGCTGGCCGATCTCGATCCGGCGCGCACCGTGCTCGAACACCTGATGGCAGCCAATCGCACCGTGGCGCAAGGCACCTTGCGCACCTGGCTGGCCCAGCTGGGGCTAGATGCGCAAAAAATCGTCGCTCCCAGCGGCATGCTCAGCGGCGGCGAACGCCTGAAGGCGGCGCTCGCCTGCGTGCTGTACGCCGATCCACCGGCACAACTGCTGCTGCTCGACGAACCCGACAACCACCTCGACCTGCCGTCGCTGCAGGCGCTGGAAACCATGCTGCGCAGCTACCGGGGCGCGCTGGTGGTGGTGTCGCACGACGATGCGTTCCTGGACAACTTGGCGCTGACCGACCGGCTGTCGGCCGGCGAACACGGATGGCGGCTCGATCCATGGTGAGCGCTTGACTTGGAGTGCGCTCGAAGTATTAGCCTTGGGTTGAGAGCTTTCTCATCGACCAACCAGGAGCATACCAATGGCACTCATGACCACGCTGTTTCCGAAAACCCTGCTGCTGGCCGGCATCGTCTCCACGACTGCCGCCAGCGCCCAGGAGCAACGCGATGAACGCCGCGTGCGAGGCGAACACACCATTGCCGCCATCACCGGCAGCGCCGGCACGACCGTGGTGGACTCGTTGCGCGACCTGTCGCCCGAGCTGGGCCACTGGATTGTCGATTTTGCCTATGGCGACGTGTTCTCGCGCCCTGCCCTGTCGCTGCGCACGCGCGAACTTGCCACCATTTCCGCCCTGACCGCGCTGGGAAATGCGCAGGCACAGCTGAAGGTCCATATCGAAGGCGCGCTCAACGTCGGCTGCACGCCGGAAGAGATCATCGAAGTCATCATCCAGATGGCAGTGTATGCAGGATTTCCCAGTGCCCTGAACGGCATCGGCGCCGCGCGCGAGGTGTTCGAGAAGCGCGGGGTTAAAATCGCTGCAACAAAATGACATCCACCAGGAGCGACCCATGGCATCCCACCTCAGCATCGACGAAGTCGCCAGGCGCACCGGGCTGACCGCCCACACGCTGCGCTATTACGAACGGATCGGACTGATCGCCCCGGTGGGCCGCGCCGAGGGGGGCCAGCGGCGCTATGCGGCGGCAGACCTGGCATGGATCGACTTCCTGCTTCGGCTGCGCACCACGCGCATGCCGATCAGCCGGATGAGAGCGTTCGCCACCCTGCGCGCAGCAGGCGACAACACGGTGCCGGACCGGCGGCGGATGCTGGAAACACACTTGCAGGACGTGCTGGCGGAAATGGACGCGATGCGCCTGTCGGTGCAGGCGTTGGAGGAGAAGATCGGGTATTACCGGGCAGTGGAACGGTCGAAATAGCAATGGCAGATACAAAAAAGCCCCACATCAGCAGGGCTTCTCGGTTTCGATCAGTTCCGTTCGATCAGACGTTGAACAGGAAGTTCAGTACATCGCCATCCTTGACCACGTATTCCTTTCCCTCGGCACGCATCTTGCCCGCTTCCTTGGCGCCGGCTTCACCCTTGTACTGGATGTAGTCGTCGTAGGCGATGGTTTGCGCGCGGATGAAGCCGCGTTCGAAGTCGGTGTGGATCACGCCGGCCGCTTGCGGTGCGGTGTCGCCCACGCGGATAGTCCAGGCGCGCACTTCCTTCACACCGGCGGTGAAGTAGGTTTGCAGGCCCAGCAGGTTGTAGGCGGCGCGGATCAGGCGGTCGAGGCCCGGCTCTTCCATGCCCATGTCGGCCAGGAACTCGGTCTTGTCGGCGTCGTCGAGGTCTGCGATTTCCGCTTCGATCGAGGCGCAGATGGCGACGATCGGGGCGTTCTGGGTCTTGGCGTAGGCGGTCAGCTGGTCGAGCAGCGGGTTGTTGGTGAAGCCGCTGTCGGACACGTTGGCCACGTACATGGCCGGCTTGGCGGTGATCAGGCACAGCGGCTTGATCAGGGCCATTTCGTCGGCGTCCAGCCCCATGGCGCGTACCGGCTTGGCTTCGTTCAGGTGCGGCACGATGCGCTCCATGATGGCCAGCAGCTTGGCGGCGTCCTTGTCGCCCGAACGCGATTTCTTGTTTTCGCGGTGGATGGCTTTTTCCACGGTGCCCAGGTCGGCCAGCGCCAGCTCGGTCTGGATGACTTCGATATCGTCCAGCGGACTGACCTTGCCGGAAACATGGATCACGTTGTCGTCCTCGAAGCAGCGCACCACGTTGACGATGGCGTCGGTTTCGCGGATGTGCGACAGGAACTGGTTGCCCAGGCCCTCGCCCTGCGAGGCGCCAGCCACCAGTCCGGCGATGTCGACGAATTCGACGATGGCGTTGACCATGCGTTCCGGCTTGACGATCTCGGCCAGCGCAGCCATGCGCGGATCGGGAACTTCCACCACGCCGACGTTCGGCTCGATGGTGCAGAACGGGTAGTTTTCGGCCGGGATGCCCGCTTTGGTCAGGGCGTTGAACAGGGTGGACTTGCCGACGTTAGGCAGGCCGACGATGCCGCATTGGAGACTCATGGAAAACCTTTAATAATCATAGCGCCGGCAAGCGGCTGGTGAAAAACGGCCAGAATGGCGTTTTTTAAGTTCAAGGGGTCTATTGTACCTCCCCTGCCCCATGTGTTCAAAAAACCGCGCCGGCCGCACGGAACAAGTCATGCTTTTTGGGAACAATTGCTTACATTTGATACGAAATCCAGGTCATACCAATCTCCCGGACGCGCGTTGATAGTGTGTACAGTGTGCACAACGCTTGTACAACGCGCTACGGAAGCAATCACTCAGGAAAGGTCTTACCATGAATAACAATACAACTAAATCCTCGCTGCACCCGATGGTACTTGCCGCTGCCGGCGCAGTCGTTCTGGTCAGCGGCGTCGGCGTGGCTGCCATGATGGGCTGGCTGCCTTCCTCGAACAGCAAGACGCCCGATGTGCCGATGGCCGCCAATGTCACCCCGATCGTCGAGCAGGCAGCGTCCACGCCGCCAGTGCCGGCCCCGGTGGCCGCTCCGGTCGTGGCGCCAGCGCGTGAAACCGTGCGCGAGCCGGTGCGTGAACCGGTGCGCCAGGTCCAGCGTGAGCCCGTGCGCGAAAAGCCACCGGTGGTCAAGCATACCCCTGCTCCAGAGAAAGCGGCTCCGGCCGTCTGCAACAGCTGCGGCGTGATCGAATCGATCACCTCGGTGGACCAGCGCGCCGAAGGCAGTGGCGTGGGTGCGGTCGGCGGCGCCCTGCTGGGCGGCTTGCTGGGCAACCAGGTGGGCGACGGCAACGGCCGCAAGCTCGCGACCGTGGCTGGCGCCATCGGCGGCGCGGTGGCCGGCAACCAGGTCGAAGGCCGCGTGAAAGGTACCCGTACCTACACCATCGCGGTGCGCCTTGAAAACGGCAAGACGCAGAACATCGTCCAGACCGAACAGCCAAATTGGCGTGAAGGCGACCGCGTGCGCATCGTCAACGGCAACCTGCGCGCCGACGGCTGATCCCGACGCCGGCCGCTACCTGGCTGGCTGCATCACATTCATCACCGCCCGCGTCATGGCGCGCGCAGCGGTCTTGATCGACGGCTCCGGCACCGGCGCGTAGTACGGCGAGTGGTTGAAGGCGATCGGCTTGCCGCCGGGTTTTTCGGCTTCGGCCACCGCTTCCGGCGAATATACGCCGGTGAAGAAGAACATGGCCGGAATGCCGGCGTTGGCGAACTGCGAGAAATCTTCGCTGGCGGTCATGGCCGGCATGCGCCACACCTTGTCGTCGCCGAACGCCTGTTTCAGCACGCCCTCGGTGCGCGCCACCAGTTTTTCATCGTTGATGATGGCCGCGCCGCCGGGGATCAGCTCCACGTCCGGCGCGGGTGCGTCGGCCATGGCGGCCGAGGCGATCGCCGTGCGGCGCACGCCGGCCAGGATTTTCTCGCGCACTTGCGGGGTGTAGCTGCGGATGGTGCCGCGCACCTTGACGCTGTCGGGAATGATGTTGCCCACGCTGCCGCCGTTGATGGCGCCGATGGTCACCACGCCGAATTCCTTGGGATCTTTTTCGCGGCTGATCACGGTCTGGACATCGACCACGAAGCGCGCGGCGATCATTACCGGATCGACCGCCTTGTCCGGCGCCGAGCCATGGCCGCCCCGGCCTTTAAAAGTGATTTCGATGGCGTCCGAGTTCGACGACACCGGCCCGCTGTTATAGCCGATGGTGCCGTAGGCATGCGGCCACGAGTGCAGCGCAAACGCGTAGTCCGGCTTGCCGAAACGGGTAAACAGGCCGTCATTGATCATGGCCTTGGCGCCCGAGACGATTTCCTCCGCCGGCTGGCCGATGAACATCAACGTGCCTTTCCACTGCGACTTCATTGCCACCAGCATGCGCGCCGTGGCCAGCCAGGCAGTCATGTGGACGTCGTGGCCGCAGCTGTGGGCCACCATGGTGTCCTTGCCGTCGAGCTGGGCGTGGGCGCGGCTGGAATAATCGAAGCCCGATTTTTCTTCCATCGGCAAGCCGTCCATCTCGGTGCGCACCAGTACGGTGGGGCCGGGGCCGTTCTTGTAGACGGCAACGATGCCGGTCTTGCCGACCTTTTCCGTCACCTCGAAGCCGATCGCGCGCATCTCGGCCGCCAGCTTGCCGGCGGTGCGCACTTCCTGGAACGCCAGTTCGGGATGGGCGTGCAAGTCCTTGTAGATCGCATCGAGCTTGGGATACATGGCGTCGATGTTGGCGGCGACCGCGCCGTTATCCTGGGCGAAGGCTGGCAATACCAGCATGGAAGCGAACAAGGCGGCAAGCGGGCGGAGCGTCATCAATGGTGTCCTCATCTGGAGAAAGATTCCTCCAGCATACCATCGCAGCTTATGCGGTATGCAACTTCATGGTGGCCGCTTCGAACTTGCCCTCGATAATGGACGGCATGACCAGCAACGATTTATCGATCGCCTGCTCGATCAGGTCCTGGTCTTCGCGGCGCGGACGGTGCAGCACGAAGTCGGCCACCTGCTGTTGCAGGCTCAAGGTGCGCGGGTGGCCGATGCCGAGGCGCAAACGCCAGTAGTCCTGGGTGCCGAGCGCAGCGGTGATATCTTTCAAACCATTGTGGCCGCCGGCCGAACCGCCTTTTTTCAGGCGCGCGATGCCGGGCATCAGGTCCAGCTCGTCGTGCACGACCAGCACTTCGTCGGGGTTGATCTTGAAGAAGCGGCACAGTCCGCCAACCGACTGGCCCGAGCGGTTCATATAGGTCTGCGGTTCGAGCAAATACACTTCCTGGCCCGAGATCGAGGTCTTGGCCATCAGCGCGTTGTACCTGGTCTCGCGCTGCAGGCGGGCGCCGCTGCTGTTGGCAAGGTTGTCCACCAGCCAGAAGCCGGCGTTGTGGCGGGTTTGTTCGTATTCGGCGCCGGGATTGCCGAGGCCGACGATGAGGCGGATGGGCATAGTGTTCAGTCAAATAAACGGGATTATCGCGCAAACGAAAAAAAACCCCGCCAGCACGAACGCTGGCAGGGTTTCCATGACGCGTAAAGCGTCAAGAATTACTTCTTAGGCTCTTCAGCAGCAGCTTCAGCAGCAACTTGGCCAGCTGGTACCGATGCGGTAGCAACGGTCAGGTCGTTACCGTGGGTAACTGCGGTCACGCCTTTTGGCAGGACCAGGTCAGCCACGTGGACCGAGGTACCGACGTCAACGTTGGTCAGGTCAACGGTGATGAATTCTGGCAGGTCTGCTGGCAGGCATTCGATTTCGATTTCGTTCAGCACGTGGCTGATGGTCGCGCCGTGCAGTTTGACTGCTGGCGAGATGTCGGCGTTTTCGAAGTGCAGCGCCACTTTCACGTGCAGTTTTTCCGAAGCGGTCACGCGCTGGAAGTCAGCGTGCAGAACCAGTTGCTTGAATGCGTGGACTTGGAAGTCGCGCAGCAGCACTTTTTGTACTTTACCGTCGATTTCCAGGTCCAGGATCGACGAGTGGAACGCTTCTTTTTTCAGCGCGTGGTACAGGGCATTGTGGTCCAGCGAGATGGTCACTGGGGCTTCGGTGCCACCGTAGATGATGCCTGGGGTTTGGCCCGAATTACGCAGGCGGCGGCTCGCTCCGGAACCTTGCAATTCGCGTTTGAATGCAACAACTTTCATGTGATACTCCAAAAATTACAGGGCTTGCGCCCCGTGTTATGAAGCCCCCGCGACCAGGGTGCTTCGAAAATGAGCGCGATGCGCTCATGAAACTGGGAAAACTGTATAAACCAGCGCGGCGCAACCGGTCAAAACCGGGTGCGCCGCCTGTAAAAACTTGTCGCTGAGCCGTGGCTTAGTCGATGAAGAGCGAAATCACGGAATCGCCCTTGATGATGCGTTTGAACGTCTCGGCCAGCAGCGGCGCGCACGTCAGTTGACGGATCTTGCCGCAAGCCTTGGCTGCGTCGGACAGGGGAATCGTGTCGGTCACGACCAGCTCGTCCAGCGACGAATTGGTAATGCGCTCGATTGCCGGGCCAGACAGCACAGCGTGGGTGCAATACGCCACGACTTTCTTGGCGCCGCGCTCTTTCAGTACTTCGGCAGCCTTGACCAGCGTGCCGGCGGTATCGACCATGTCATCCATGATCACGCAGTTGCGGCCTTCGACTTCACCGATGATGTTCATCACTTCGGAAACGTTGGCTTTCGGACGACGCTTGTCGATGATGGCCAGGTCGCAACCGAGGCGCTTGGCCAGCGCGCGGGCACGGACCACGCCGCCGACGTCCGGGGACACCACCAGCAAGTCTTCGTTGTTCTTTTTCTGCAGATCGCCCAGCAGGATCGGCGACGCGTAGATATTGTCCACCGGGATATCGAAGAAACCCTGGATTTGATCAGCGTGCAAGTCCATGATCAGGACGCGCTCGACACCGGCTTTTTCCAGCATGTTGGCGATGACCTTGGCCGAGATCGCAACGCGCGCCGAACGTGGGCGGCGATCCTGGCGGGCATAACCAAAATAAGGAATGGCGGCGGTGATACGGCCAGCGGACGCGCGCTTGAGCGCATCGACCATCAGGATCAGTTCCATCAGGTTGTCGTTGGTCGGTTGGCAAGTCGACTGCAGCACGAAGACGTCTTTACCACGCACGTTTTCGTTAATCTCGACCATGACTTCGCCGTCCGAGAATTTCGAAACATTGGCTTTGCCGAGGGGAATACCGAGATTTTTAGCGACTCCTTCTGCCAACGCAGGATTAGCGTTGCCGGTAAAAACCATCAGGTTTTCGTAAGCCATTGGGAGTCCCAGAGATAGTAGAAGAAATTTTTGAAGATCGCTTGCGCAACTGACGTTGATCGCAAAGCGCTGTACAGTTGAATGCGACGCGCTGGGCGCCGGCATTTTTGCTTGACCTGGCCGGAGACTAGTGCCTCGACGGTTCCAGATAAAACGAATGGCAGGGGAACAAGGATTCGAACCTTGGTATGCTGGAATCAAAATCCAGTGCCTTAACCAGCTTGGCGATTCCCCTACGCAACTTGCTACTTGTCGCTACAGGCCGATATTATACAGCCATTTTCACGAGAAGCAAAATCTTTTTTCTCACTCACAACATGTCGATGATCGGATGCTGTTTCAGCGACCGGGCTTTCCAGACTTTCCACTTCGCTGGCGCTTTCGCAAGCACCGCATCGGCTTCAGTTTCGGTTGCCACCGCGCTAAACACACAAGCACCGGAGCCAGTCATCCTGGCATCACCGTAAGCACTGAGCCATTCTACCGCTTCTGCCACCGGCGGGAACAACTCCATTGCCACTTGTTGTAAATCGTTTCTGCCAAATCCCTTTGAATCGTTTTGATTTTCAAGGTGCCTGGAAAAGTCCGTTATCTTAATGACCGGCGTGTCTCTTGTCAAACGTTCTGACGAAAAAATTGCCGGGGTCGGCACTTGCACGCCTGGCTCGATGACGATGTACCAACACTGTGGCGCCTCCACCGCCTGCAATTGTTCGCCCACGCCTTCCGCAAACGCGGTCTGGCCAAAGATGAAAAACGGGATGTCGGCGCCCAGCGGCAAGCCCAGCGCCATCAGTTCCTGCTGGTTCAGGCCGGCATGCCACAAGGCGTTCAGGGCCATGAGCGTGGTGGCCGCGTCGGACGAGCCGCCACCGAGGCCGCCGCCCATCGGCAGCACCTTGTCGATGGCGATATCGACACCGCGCGGCAAGGCGCCGGTGCGGCGCTGTACTTCGGCCTGCAGCAGCCTGGCGGCGCGAATGACCAGATCGCTCTCTTGCGGCACCCCCGCCAGCTCCGTCACGCGGCGCAGCGCAGTGTCGTCACGCAGGGTGAAGTCCAGGGTGTCGCCGTGATCGACCAGCTGGAACACGGTTTGCAGCAAGTGGTAGCCATCGGCGCGGCGGCCGTTCACGTGCAGGAACAGGTTGAGCTTGGCCGGGGCCGGGCAATTGAGCAGACGGCTCATGACGCTGGCGCATCGAGCACGATGCGGAAGGACAGCTCGTCGACCTGCTGGCCCAGCGTCAGGCGCGTGACGTCGATGCGGCGCGGCTTGGGCACGGCGGCCGCTTCGTCATGCCAGCCCAGGTAGTCGATCTTCCAGCCGTCGCGCGTGACCACGCTGTCGTTGGCCGGCGAGGCGGTGAAGCGCTTGCCATCGGCGTCGGTGGCATGGCCTTGCAGCCAGTCGCGCAGGCCGCCCACGGGCAGGGTCCAGCCCAGCGCCTGGCGCGTGAGACTATCGAGGTCGGGCGCGGTGCGCAGCGGCTGGCCGCTTTGCTGCAGGGTGGCCGCTTGATCGGTCACGCTGATGCGGGCCACGGTCTGGCCGGTGGGCGAGTTCAGGCTGACATCGGTACGGGACGGGGTTTGCTGCCAGTTGAAGTTGCCGTTCATGGCTTCCTTCTTGCCATCACGGATAAAGCTGATGGCGATGCGGCCGTTGAGTTCGATTGCGTCCTGGTAAGCGGCCACTGTAGCAGCCGAGCGCGGCACGGACGCGCAGCCGGCCAGCACGGTCAGTGCGGCAGCGAAGGCCAGCACCGGTGCGGCGCGGCGAAAAAGGGTAAAAGTCATCGTTGAAGTGGTTTCTAGTTGGCCTGATCGGTCTTCAGGCTCTGGTTGAGGCGCGCCAGTGTGCTTTTGAGCGCGTCGTTTTTCGGGTCCTTGCCATGGGCTTCCTGCCACAGTTTCTGGGCGCCGGCCACATCGCCCCTGGCGAACAGGACTTCACCGAGGTGCACGGCAATCTCCGGATCGCTGCGCACGGCGTAGGCGCGGCGCAGGTAGTTTTCCGCTTCGTCCAGGTTGCCCATGCGGAATTGTACCCAACCCATGCTGTCCATGATGAACGGATCGCCAGGCGCCATTTTCAGGGCTTGCTCGACCAGCGCGTACGCTTCGGGCAGGCGCTCGTTGCGCTCGGCCAGCGAGTAGCCGAGCGCGTTATAGGCGTGCTGGTTGTCGGGCGCGGCGATCATTACCTGGCGCAGCGCCGTTTCCATCAGCTCCACCTGCCCCACTTTCTCGGCGCCGAGCGCAAAGTCGTACAGCAGGTCGGGATTGTCGGGGTAGCGCTTGATGGCGTTTTGCAGCACCATGAAGGCGGTGGTGGTGTCGCCGGCGTCGCGCAGCACCTGGGCGTCGGTCTGGAAGATTTGTGCCTGCTCTTCGGCGCCGTTGGCGGTCAGTTGCGCCAGTTCCTTGCGCGCTTCCTCTAACTTGCCCTGGCGCGCGGTCAGCACCGCCCACTTCAGGCGCGCGGCAAAGTACAGTTTTTCGTCGCTGCGATCGACCTTGTCGAGCCACTTGATGGCGGCGTCGGCGTCGCCGCGCTGCTCGGCCAGCTGCGCCAGGATCATCAGCACCTTGCTCGGGTCGCGTTCGTCGTCAGGTTGCTGCTCGAGCACGCCTACGAAGCGGGTAAAGTAAGTTTCAGCGCCGGCCAGGTCGTTGTTCTGCATGCCCATCACGCCCAGCGCGTACAGCGTGGCCAGGTTGTCGGGCTGGTCCTTGAGCAAGACCAGGAATTGCTGGCGCGCCGACTCCGGCTGCTTGGCGTCGATCAGCACGCGGGCGAACGCCGCCCGCGCTTCGCGCGCCTTCGGGTACTTGTCGAGGAAGTTGTTGAGCACCTTGAGCGCCACGTCGATGTCGCCGGACACCTGGGCCTGGGTCATGGCGGCCAGTTCGGATGATGGTTCGATGGCGGCGGCTTTGTCGGCCTCGGCGCGGGCGCGGGCGGCGTCGTTAAGGGCAAAAGCGCCCTGCGCCAGGATCAGATGGCTTTCCACCAGGTTGTCGTACGGCGCCAGCACGCGTTCCTGCAAGGCGAACGCGGCGGCCTTGTCCTGGGCGCGCAGCAACAGCTGCTGCATCTGGAACATGGCCACCACGCGCGCCGGGCCCTGGGCCTGCGCCAGGCGCCTGGCAAAAATCGGTTCGACCTCGGTGAGATCGTTGCCGACGATGGCAAAGCCGAGGAAATACTGTGCGGCTTCGTCCGAGTCCGGCGCCAGGCTGCGCCACAGGCGGATGGCGGCCACCGCTTCGCTACCCTGCTTGGCCACCAGCGCCATGTCGGCCGCCCGCTTGGCCAGGCGCGGATCGCGGGTTTGCTGGGCCAGCGACATCATGGTGACGAACGGTCCCTGCCACTCGCCCTGCTTGAATTCCAGCTCGGCCTTGGTGATGCGGTACAGGATGTCGCCGGTAAGCGCGTTGTTGGGCAGCGTGGCATCCGCTGCCGTCGTGTCTGCTTGCTTGTCGGAATTGTCTGTAGCGGCGGACTCCGGCGCCGCGGTGGCGGCGGGCGCAGGCGCAGCGTCGGCCAGCGCTGGCGGCTGCGTGGCGCACGCCGACAGCAAGGCGGAGAGGGTTACAATGGCGAAAGCGTTTTTCAAGGGAACATCCTGGCTGGTGTACGGGGTCGCTTCGATTTTACGCGCAAGCCGGGGCTTGCGTCTTTTGACTAGTGTAACCAAATATTGGACGTACCCAGTTTCCTCCCCCATTCATGAGAGGTTTGCCCAGCAGATGCCAGAATTACCAGAAGTGGAAGTCACCCGGCGCGGCGTTGCGCCCCATCTCGAAGGCCGCGCCGTGCAGGACGTGGTGCTGCGCCGCGCCGGCCTGCGCTGGCCGTTTCCCGAGCAACTCCAGCAACTGCTGGCCGGCCGCACCGTGCTGGGCACCGGCCGGCGCGGCAAATACCTGCTCGTGCATTTCGAGCACGGCACCCTGATCATCCACCTGGGCATGTCCGGCCATTTGCGGGTGATGGCAGCGGGCATCGAACCGGAAAAGCACGACCATTTCGACCTGGTGGTGGCCAGCCCGGACGGCCCGCAAGTGCTGCGCATGAAAGATCCGCGCCGCTTCGGCGCCGTGCTGTGGCATGACGATGCCGACGGCGCACTGGACAGCCATATCCTGCTGCGCGCGCTGGGCGTGGAGCCGCTGGAAGCCGGTTTTTCCGGCAAGTTGCTGTACGACCGCACGCGCGGCCGCAGCGCCCCCGTCAAGCAGGTGCTGCTGGCCGGCGATATCGTGGTGGGCGTGGGCAATATCTACGCGTCGGAAAGCCTGTTCCGGGCCGGCATCAACCCGAAAACCCCGGCCGGTCGCATCAGCCTGGCGCGTTATGAAAAGCTGGCGCAGGCGATCCGCGAGATCCTGGCCGAGGCCATCATCCAGGGCGGCAGCACCTTGCGCGACTTTATCAGCGTCAATGGCCAGTCCGGCTACTTCCAGCAGACGTATTTCGTCTATGATCGGGCAGGCGTACCGTGCAAGGTGTGCGCGGCGCCGGTGCGCCAGATCAAGCAGGGCCAGCGCTCCACTTTCTATTGCGTGAATTGCCAAAAGTAACTGTCCAAGTAACTGTCAACAACGAGGCACAGCCGATGATGGTCAGCGATTTCGAGCACTACAGCGCCTGGCGCCAGGGCGTGGTCACCGCGCTGGAGCACTACCAGGCGTGGGTGGCCGAGGCCGCCCTGCTCGACGCCGCCACCGCGCAGCGCATCGCCCGCGCCCTGGCGCGGCTGGCCGACGACAAGCTGTCGGTGGCGTTCGTGGCCGAGTTTTCACGCGGTAAGTCGGAGCTGATCAACGCCATCTTCTTTGCCGACTACGGCCAGCGCATCCTGCCGTCCTCGGCCGGGCGCACCACCATGTGCCCCACCGAGCTGATGTACGATGCCGCGCTGGCGCCGTCGCTGCGCCTGCTGCCGATCGAAACCCGTGCCGACAACCTCTCCACCGGCGACTACCGCGACCAGCCCGCCGCCTGGACCGTGCTGCCGCTCAACCTCGACGCCGGCGCCCACATGCACGAAGTATTCAAGCAGGTGAGCATGACACGCCGCGCACCGGTCGAGGAGGCGCGGCGCTACGGCCTGTACGACGACGAAGATCCCGACCTGCGCGATGCGGTGGACGAACACGGCACGGTGGAAATTTCGCTGTGGCGCCACGCCATCATCAATTTCCCCCATCCTCTGCTGAAACAGGGACTGGTGATCCTCGACACGCCGGGCCTGAACGCCATCGGCACCGAGCCGGAACTCACGCTCAACCTGATCCCCAACGCCCATGCCGTGCTGTTCATCCTGGCCGCCGATACGGGCGTGACGCGCAGCGATATCGAGGTGTGGCGCAACCATATCGGCGCTGGCGCTGGCCGCATGGTGGTACTGAACAAGATCGACAGCATGTGGGACGAGCTGCGCAGCGAAACCGAGGTCAGCGACGAGATCGCGCGCCAGCAAGCCAGCGTGGCGCAGGTGCTGGCGCTCGAACCGCGCCAGGTGTTCCCGGTCTCGGCGCAAAAGGCGCTGGTAGCCAAAATTAACGGCGACGGCGCCCTGCTCGCGCGCAGCCGCCTACAGGCGCTGGAAGCGGCTTTGTTCGACGAGCTGATCCCGGCCAAGCAGGACATCGTGCGGCGCCAGCTGCGCGACGACTTGCAGGCGCTCAGTACCGCCCAATCGTCGATGCTTGCCGCCCGCGCGCGCGGCATTGTCGAGCAGTTGCACGAACTGCGCAGCCTGCGCGGCAAGAACCGCACCGTGATCGAACACATGATGCGCCGCATCGATGTGGAAAAGCGCGAGTTCGACGCCAGCCTGTTCAAGCTGCAAGCCACGCGCGCGGTGTTTACCCGCCTGTCCACCGAGCTGTACACCAGCATCGGCATGGACATCGTGCGCGACGATATCGACCTGGTGCGCGAGCAAATGCAGCGCAGCCGCTTTTTCCTCGGCGTGCGCGAGGCCGTGCGCCAGTACTTCGAGCGCATCCGCGCCCGCCTGGACGCGGCCGAACACAAGACCGCCGAAGTGAGCGAGATGATGGGCGTGATGGTGCGCCGCTTCGCCAACGAACACGGCATGAGCCTGGCACTGCCGTTGCCGTTTTCGCTGGCGCCCTACCGCGACGAGATCGCCAATATCGAGGCGATCTATTACAAGCAGTTCGGCACCGCCACCCTGATCACCACCAGCCGCGTGGTGCTGATGGAAAAATTTTTCGATACCATCGCTTCGCGCGTGCGCGGCTGCTTCAAGTCGGCCAACGTCGATGCCGAGGCGTGGCTCAAGGTGGTGATGGCGCCACTGGAGGCGCAAATCCGCCAGCACAAGGATCAGCTGAAACACCGGCAGGCTTCGATCCAGCGCATCCACGACGCCACCGACAGCCTGGAACAGAAAATCGATGCGCACGAACGCGACCAGTACACGCTCGACGCTCAAAAAGTGCATCTGCAACAATTGGCGGCAGCCATCGCCTGCGCCATCGAGGCCGGTCTTGAGGAAGACCCGGCGCTCGAAGCCGCCTGAGACTTTTATACCCAAGGACACAATGAAGTACACCGCAGTAGAGCATTACGCCGACCCCAGCTTTTCCGATGCACTGATCGCCTGGCAACAACAACACGGCCGCCACGCGCTGCCGTGGCAAAACACCCGCGACGCCTACCTGATCTGGCTGTCCGAAATCATGTTGCAGCAAACCCAGGTCTCAGCCGTGCTCGGCTATTACGCGCGCTTCCTCGAACGCTTTCCCACCTTGCGCGACCTGGCGGCGGCGCCGGTCGAAGACGTGATGGCACAGTGGAGCGGTCTCGGTTATTACACCCGCGCGCGCAACCTGCACAAGTGCGCGCAGCGCGTCGTCGACGAGTACGACGGCGTATTTCCGTCCGACCCGGCGCTGCTGGCCGACCTGCCCGGCATCGGCCGTTCGACGGCGGCAGCCATTTCCGCGTTTTCCAGCGGCACCCGTGCGGCCATCATGGATGGCAACGTCAAGCGCGTGTTTGCCCGCGTGTTCGGCATCGACACCTTTCCCGGCGAGCGCAAGACCGAGGAAATGATGTGGCTGCGCGCGGTCGCCCTGCTGCCCGAGCAGGGCATCGAATCGTACACGCAAGGCTTGATGGACCTGGGCGCCACCGTCTGCACCCGCAGCAGCCCCGCGTGCGAACGCTGCCCGATGCAAACACGCTGCGTGGCCTACGCCACCGGCCGCACCCGCGAACTGCCGGTGCGCAAGCCGAAAAAAATCTCGCCGGAAAAACACGCGGTGATGCTGGCGATTATCGATGGCGGCCAGGTGCTGCTCGAACAGCGTCCACCCACCGGCATCTGGGGCGGCCTGCTATCGCTGCCGGAACTCGATGGCCACCTGCTGGCCGAGGACGACGATGTGCCGGCGGCGGACGACGCGCTGCTGTTACAGGCGGTAGGGAAGTTCGGCGAGATGGAGTCGGCCGAGCGGTTGACGACCGTGACGCATGTCTTCACGCACTACAAGCTGCACATTGCGCCGTACCGGATCACGCTGGCGCGGCGGCTGGACATGGTGGCCGAAGGCGGCTACGTGTGGCTCGATGCTGCAAAATTAGCGGACGCGGCGCTGCCGGCGCCGATCAAGAAACTGTTGCTGGAACTGGTGGGAGACGGCAAGGCCGCACAGCAGCGCATGGATTTTTAACTCTTTTTAGAGCGCGCTTAGGGCAAATAGCGGGCAATGGCAAAGGTTACGCTAACCAGCGCAAACGAGGTGGCAACGAACCACTTGATAATGTTCGATTCCAGTCGTGTCATCTTGGAATCCATCTCAGCAAACCTGAGATTGACTTGACCGAACTGGACAGCAATTTCCTCACGCAATATCGCGATATCCAGCTTGCTCGCGTAATGGTCAGCGACATGTTGTTTCAGTTCCTTGAACCGGTCGGCAACTTCGGCTTCCATGATCGCTCCTGCAGATAAAGGTGAAGGTGGACCTTGATGATCTGCCGCACACCCCTGCCTGTCAAGCGGCGTGCTGTTGCGCCAGATCAGAGCTCATCAAGTGAAAACAGGCGCCGATGTTCGCGGATCGCGTAGCGGTCGGTCATGCCGGCGATGTAGTCGGCAATCTTGCGCGCCTGCCTGCTGGCATCCCCATCCTTGTCGTGGTAATCGGGCGGCAGCAGCACCGGCTCGGCCATGAAGGCATCGAACAGCTCGCGCACGATGCGGCTGGCCTTGACGCGCATGCGGTTGACCTTGTAGTGGCGATACAGGTTCTCGCGCAGGAAGCGTTTCAGTTCGGTCGCATCCTTGCGGATCGGATCGGAAAAACGGATCAGCGGCGGCGCCTGCCTGACGTCGCCCAGCGAGCGCGGCGCCACGTCGGCGATCAGGGTGCTGGACGTGGTAATCAGGTCGTCCGCCAGCGCAGTGATCAGGCGGCGCAGGGTTTCGTAAATGGCGCGCCGGCCGGTCAGGCCCGGGAACGCCTGCTGCACGTCGCGGTACAGGCGCGCAAAGAAATCGACCTGCTGCAACTGCTCGATGGTGATCAGGCCCGAGCGCAGGCCGTCGTCGATATCGTGGCTGTTGTAGGCGATCTCGTCGGCCAGGTTGGTCAGTTGCGCTTCCAGCGACGGCTGGGTACGTTCAATAAAACGGATTGCCACCGGCCCCAGCAGGCGGGCATTGTGCAGCGAGCAGTGCTTGAGGATGCCCTCGCGGGTTTCGAACATCAGGTTCAGGCCGTTGTACGCGCCGTAGTGTTCTTCGAGTTCATCGACCACGCGCAGGCTTTGCAGATTGTGCTCGAAGCCGCCATGGTCCTTCATGCATTCGTTGAGCACGTCCTGGCCCACGTGGCCGAACGGCGTGTGGCCCAGATCGTGCGCCAGCGAAATTGCTTCCACCAGGTCTTCGTTCAGGCGCAGGTTGCGCGCGATCGAGCGGCCCACCTGCGCCACTTCCAGGCTGTGCGTGAGGCGCGTGCGGAACAAATCTCCCTCGTGGTTGAGGAATACCTGGGTTTTATATTCAAGCCGGCGGAACGCCGACGAATGGATGATGCGGTCGCGGTCGCGCTGGAACTGGCTGCGCGACGAATGCGCAGCCTCCGGGTAGCGCCGCCCGCCGCCGGCCGAAGCAGCCGCCGCCGAATGGGCGGCATAGGGAGCCAAATACTCTTCGGGCAGCATGATGAATCCTTAAACGTGCGCCGCCAGCGTCGCCAGCAGCAACTCCTGCGGCGCGTTGGTGATGCTGGGCGCGCCCAGCGGCTTGAGCAGGATGAACTTGATGGCGCCGCCCTCGTTCTTCTTGTCCACTTCCATCAGCTCCAGCCAGCGCGCCGTGCCCAGGTCGGGCGCCTTGACCGGCAGGCCGGCAGCGGCGACCAGCGCGCGCACGCGCGCCACGGTCGCGGCATCGACCAGGCCCAGGCGCTGCGACAAATCGGCCGCCATCACCATGCCGCAGCCGACGGCTTCGCCATGCAACCATTCACCATAGCCGAGGCCGGCTTCGATGGCGTGGCCGAACGTGTGGCCGAAATTGAGAATGGCGCGCAGGCCGCCTTCGCGCTCGTCCTGGCGCACCACGTCGGCCTTGATTTCGCACGAGCGGGCAATCGCATACGCAAGTGCGCCCTTGTCGCGCGCCATCAGCAGGCCGATATTGGCTTCGATCCAGTCGAAAAACGCGGCGTCGATGATGGCGCCGTGCTTGATCACCTCGGCCAGGCCGGCCGACAGTTCGCGGTCGGGCAAGGTTTCCAACGTGGACGTATCGGCGATCACCGCGCGCGGCTGATAGAACGCGCCGATCATGTTCTTGCCCAGCGGGTGGTTGATGCCGGTCTTGCCGCCCACCGACGAATCGACCTGCGAGAGCAAGGTGGTCGGCACCTGGATAAAATCCACGCCGCGCATATAGCTGGCGGCCGCATAGCCGGTCAGGTCGCCGATCACGCCGCCGCCCAAGGCGATCAGCGTGGTCTTGCGGTCGGCCTTGTTGGCCAGCAGGGTGTCGAAGATCTGCATCAGGCTCGACCAGTTCTTGAACTCCTCGCCGTCGGGCAAAATCACCGACATCACCTGCTTGCCGGCCGCGCGCAGCGCCGACTCCACGCGCTCAAGGTACAGCGGCGCGACGGTGGTATTGGTGACGATGGCGACCTTGCCGCCATTGACATGGCGCGCCAGCAGCGTGGGGTCGTTCAGCAGCGACGGACCGATGGAAATCGGGTAGCTGCGCTCGCCCAGGTCAACATTTAACAGGATGGTGGATTCTTCGTTCATCGATGGTTGGGCTCTGGTGGAACAGTTGGGCGCGGCTTCGCAGGCCAGCTTTTCCAATTGATTCAGGATGGTCAGGACCATCGATTGTACGTTAGGACGACCGGTATCGATGACGATATCGGCGATTTCCATGTACAGCGGATCGCGCACCGCCATCAGCTCCTCGAGCTTTTTGCGCGGATCGGCGGTTTGCAGCAGGGGCCGGTTCTTGTCGTGCGCGGTGCGCTGCAAGATGCTGTTGACGGTCGTGCGCAGGTAAATCACCATGCCGCGCGCCTTGAGGTGGGCGCGGTTGTCGGGATCGAGCACGGCGCCGCCGCCGGTGGCCAGCACCAGGTCCTGCTGGCCGGTCAGCTCGCGGATCACCTCGGCTTCGCGGCGGCGAAAGCTCGGCTCGCCCTCGATCTCGAAGATCCACGGGATCGACGCGCCGGTGCGCGCCTCGATCTCGTGATCGGAGTCGACAAAGCGCAGCCCCAGCTTGCGGGCCAGGATGCGGCCGATGGTGGTCTTTCCAGCACCCATCAAACCGACTAGAAACACATTTTGCATGCAAAATCCAACTAAATGCGGGCGGCGCCGACGCCCGCATGCGCCGGTTATTGAGCGGCTATTGCGGGTTGCTGCACGTCGTCGCCACCCCGTATGGGCTGACCGCGCCCGGCGGCGCGACATTCTGGTTTGTGTAATCGCTACTCAAACCTAGCAAGTGTACCAGAGAGGTGTACGTCGATTCGCTGCCATTTGCCTGCCCGCGCACGGTCAGGTTCACATCGAGCCAGTTGGCGCGGTCGCGCGGATACACGAGCGACACCGTGGCGCGCCCGGTGGCGTCGGTGGTCACGGCCGGTGTGACGGTCACCGGGATGCCCGGCTCGAGCTTGCCATTGCCGTTGAGATCCTCGCCGGCGTCGAGGATGCCGTTGCGGTTCAGGTCCTCGTTATCGCACGGTACCTGCTGCACCGGCAGCCACGGCCCCGGATCACTGTACCCGAGCAGGCCCTTGTAATAGCGCACCGGCAGCACCGACGCGGTCAGGCGTACGCCGGACACGGCATTGCCGGCCGCATCGGTCACGAACACCGCGTAGTCCTGCTGGTAGGTGGAACTGTCGGGCGTGCTGACCAGGTTGCCGGTGCCGGCGCTGATGAACAGCGAGCGCTGCGCCACGGTCAGCATGGCGGTGGCGCTGTTGTTGACCACGCCCCCGCCCACGATGCGCGCCCGGATCTGCACACCGTTGGTGGCAGTGGGCGTGGCGCCGGCAATGAAGCTCACCGTGGCCGAGCCGTCGGCGGCGGTGGTCACGTCGGACGGCTGGGTGAGCGCGCCGCCGCTGGCGTCCGACTGTATCGAGAACGACACCAGCGCATTCTTGACCGGGTTGTTCTGCGCCGGACCGTCGCGCACCACGGCGCGCAGCGTGACCTGCTGGGTGATGCTGCCAGCCGTGTTGACGCCGATCACTGCCGGGTCGGCCTGCACGGTGATGGTCGAGGCGGTGGTGAGCGGCGCGACAAATTCCAGGTCGGACTGGGTGCCCAGGATGCCGGCGCGGGCCGTCAGCGTGGCCACGCCCGGGCTGTTGGCATCGATATAGGCGGTGGCGGCGCCACCGGCCAGCGTCAGCGCGCCGTTCAATGGCACGGTGCAGCCGGCATTGACATACACGGTGCCGCGCGAGCTGCTGATGGTCACGTCACCGGCGCCGCCGCCGGTCACCGCCACCTGGCGGCAACTGCCGATATTGGTGCTGGTCACCACGTTGCCGCCGCCGTCCTGCACGCGCACGGCAAAACTCGAGGTGTTGATCGCGATCGCCGTCGATGCCGTCTCGCCCAGCGAGCGCACCGTGATCACGTCGGCGCTGCCGCCGCTGGCCGTGTACGAGAGAATCAACTGGCCGGCGGCGTTGGTCACGGCCGCGCCGCCGCCCTTGACGGTCAGCGCATTGGCATTCGACGCGAACGTCACCGGCTTGCCGACCAGCGCATTGCCGGCTGAATCGACCAGCTTGACCGCAACGTCGGCAGCCGCACCGGCGTTGATGGTGGACGGCGCATTGACGGTAAGCCGGTTGCCAGCCACGTTGACCACGGTGGACACCGCCGTGGCGCCTACCGCGCTGGCGGTGATGCGGATCGCGCGCGAAGCGGGGTCGCCGCCGGTGCTCAGTTTTTCGGAGACGATGCCCTGGGCGTTGGTGGTGCGCGAGGTCAGCGTCAGGCTGCCGGAATCGGCTTTCAGGTCCACTACCACGCCGGGCAGCGCAGTGTTATTGGCGTCGCGCACCAGCGCCACCACGGTCACCTCGCTGCCGGCCACGCCGGCCGAGGCCAGGGTACCGCTGTCGGTGGTGAGCGAGAGCGACGGCACCGCAGTCACCACCGCCACCTGCACAGGCGCGGACGTGCGCCCACCGGCGCTGGCCGTGACGGTGATGACGCGCAGCGACGCGTCGCCGGCCACGCTGAGTTTTTCCGCCACCTGGCCCGCCGTGTCGGTCACGCGGTTGGTGCTGCTGACGGTGCCGGAACTGGCGGTAAAGCTGACCGTCTCGCCGACCAGCGCATTGCCGCCGCTGTCCTTGACGATGGCCGTCAGCGTCACCTCGGTGCCGGCCAGGCCCGACGAGGCGATGGTGGCGGCGCTGGCCTGCACCGCCACGCTGGCTACTTTTGACGTCGTGGGCGGCGTGACCGTGCCGCCGCCGACCGTGCCGGGCGAACCGCCACCGCCGCCGCAGCCGACCAGCAAGGTTGCAAAGATGGTCGCTGCCAGCCAGCCGGTGAGGCCTTTCATACCAATCATGCGAATCATGCGTTCCATGCGCTATCCCTCGATGTTTAGCCTGGCGGCCCGGTTACTTGACTTTGTCGGTGACGATCTTTGGCGTGATAAATACCAGCAATTCGGTCTTGTCGTTGGTGCGGCCCGTGGTACGGAACAGGTAGCCGAGCACCGGCACATCGCCCAGCAGCGGCACCTTGCTGGTCGAGTTGCGCTCGGTCTGCTGGTAGATCCCCCCCAGCACCACCGTGCCGCCGTTTTCCACCATCACCTGGGTCTTGATGTGCTTGGTGTCGATGGCAAAGCCGGACCGGGTTTCCTGGCCCACGCTGTCTTTGTTCACATCGACCTCGATCACCACGTTGCCGTCAGGCGTGATCTGCGGCGTCACTTCCAGCCGTAAATTCGCCTTGCGGAACTGGATCGACGTGGCGCCGCTGCTGGTGGCCACCTGGTACGGCAGCTCGATGCCCTGCTCGATCAGCGCCATCGCCTTATCGGCCGTGATCACGCGCGGGCTCGAAACGATCTTGCCGGTGCCGTCTTCTTCCAGCGCCGACAGTTCCAGGTTGAGGAAACGGTTGTCAGCTGCCGAGAACAGGCTCAGCGCCAGGCTGGCGGCGTCGATGCCGTTGATGCCGGCGGCCGGCAAGTTGACGAACTGGGTGTTGTTGTAGCTGCTGGCGGTGGGCGCGATCTGGCCCGTCACCTCGCCCACGCCGGTGATGTTGCCACCGATGCCCACGCGGGTGTTGCCACTGCCCACCTGGTAGCCAGAGTTACCGCCACGCACCGTGCGCATGTCGGAAAAGCCCAGCTTGGCCCCGAGGTTGCGCGTAAACGTGTCGCTGGCCTCGACGATGCGCGCCTCGATCAGCACCTGCTTGGTGGCGACGTCGGTCTTGGCGATCAGGCGCCGCACGTCCTCGATCTTGGCCGCAGTATCGGTGACAAACAGCTGGTTGGTGCGCGGCTCGATGATGGCGCTGCCGCGCCGCGACAGCACGCGGTTGCCGGCACCGGCGGCCGCATCGAGGCCGAACACGGTGCGGAACGCCTCGGCCTTCTGGTAATTCAATTGGAAGATTTCGGACTTCAACGGCTCGAGGTCGGCGATCTGGGCGCGCTGTTCGAGCTCGAGTTTTTCCTTGGTGAGCAGCTCTTCTTTTGGCGCGATCCACAGCACCGAGCCGTTCTTGCGCATGTCCAGCCCCTTGGCCTGCAGGATCACCTCCAGCGCCTGGTCCCACGGCACGTCTTTCAGGCGCAAGGTCAAATTGCCGGTCACGCTATCGCTGGTGATGATGTTCAGGCCCGACACATCGGCAATCAGTTGCAGCGCTGCGCGTACCTCCAGGTTCTGGAAATCGAACGACAGCTTCTCGCCGCGGTAGCCTTGCGAGCCCTGCACGATGCGGCGCGGGTCTTCCTTGATCGGCCGCACGTCCACCACCAGTTGCGCATCGTTCTGGTACACGCTTTGTTCCCACAGGCCGCGCGCCTCGATGGTCATGCGCGCGTGGTCGCCCTGCTGCACCGTGGTGACAAAGCTGACCGGCGTGCCGAAGTCGCCGACGTCGAGCCGGCGCCGCAGCGGCTCCGGCGCCCCGGCGCCGATGAAATCGACCACCACGCCAGTGGGCGTTTGCCGCACATCGGCCGCCGCGCCGCGCGGCAGTTCCACCACTACCCGCCCTTCACCGCTGTCGCCACGGCGGAAGTCGATGGCTTTCAGCAGCGGCCGCTCGGTGGCCTGGGTGGTGGCCTGGGTGGTGGCCTGGGTAGTGGCCGCCGAGGCGGCCACGCTTGCCGCCCCCGCACTGGTATCGAGGGTCAGCACCACGGCCTTGCCGTCGATGGCCATGGTGTAGCCGAGGCTGCGATTCAGGTTGAACAGCAGCCGCGCGCGGTCGCCTGCCTGCACCACTTGCACGTTGCGCAAGTCGCCCAGGCCGAAGTCATGCTCGGTCTTGCCGGTGCGGTTGCTGATCGCGCCGAAGTCGAGCGCAATGCGCGGCGGGTTGCTGATGGCAAACGCGGAGGGCAACGTGGCGGGCGGCTGCGCCAGCGCGATCCGCACCACCAGGCTGGCGCCCTGCTGGCTGGCGGTAATCGTTTCGATGGCGTTGCCGTCCTGGGCACGCGCGCCGCCGGCGAACAGTAACAAGAGCAACAAAAACAGTCGACCCATCATTTGGCAGTCTCCTTGCTTTCCTGTAGTTCCAGCGTGGCCAGGTGTTCTACCCAGTCGCCGGTGGGGTCCTGCACGACTTCGCGGATGGACACGGTATTGTCGGAGATGGCGGTGACGACGCCATGGTTCTGGCCCAGGTACTGCCCCTTGACCACCTTGTAGACATTGCGGTCGATTTGCAGCACGGCGTACATGGTGCCTTTCATTTCCATGGTGCCCACCATTTTCACGGTATCGAGCGGATAATTTTCCAGCAGCTCCTTGCGCCGCCTGGGGTCCGGCGCCAGCCCGCCGCCGCCCGCGCCAGCGTCGGCCCCTTGCCGCGCCAGTTCGCCCAGCAGCTTGCCGGGGTTGAACGGATCGAGCACGTCCTTTTGCTGGTAGGCGAACGGAATGAAGGTCTTCGGTTCGGCCAGCGGCGGCACGCCCACCCTGGTTTCGGCATCGACCTGTTTCATCCAGGCGCGCACTTCCTGCACGTCGCTGTCGCCGCAGCCGGCCAGCAATACCATCAACAGGCATGGGAGGAGGCGCAGGTTCATGATCGCTTGGCCGCTTTCTTTTTCGCGTCAGCCGCCTTGCGCTGGGCCTGCACCTCGTCGGGATCGAGGTAGCGGAAGGTCTTGGCCACGGCGTCGAGCGTCAGCACGCCGTCCTTGCCGGTGCTGAGCGTCATGTTGTTGAGCGTGACGATGCGCGGCAGGTTGGCCATGTCGGCGGCAAACGCGCCGATGTCGTGGTAGGTGCCAGTGACCTTGATGTCGATCGGCAGTTCGGCGTAGTAGTCGCGCAGCACCACCTGCGCCGGCTTGAACAGCTCGAACTGCAGGCCGCGCCCGGAGCCGGCCTGGTTGATGTCGGTCAGCAGCGCGGCCATCTCCGCCTTGCTCGGCAACTGCTTTTGCAGGCGATCGACATACCGGTCCACTTGCAGCTTTTGCGCCTGCAACGCTTCCAGGTTGATGGCCTTGGCGGTCTTGAGGCGGTATTCCGCGCGCAGGCGCACCTCGGCCTGGGCGCCCGCTTCCTCCACCTCGAACTGGCCGCTCCAGTACGCGAAATAGCCGGCCACGATCATCGCCACCGCCACCCCGGCCGCGCACAGCACGCGCGGCGCCAGCGGCCACTGGCCCGGCTGGCGGCGGTTGAGGTTGCGGAACTGGGCGGTGAACCGTGCGGCCAGTTCGCCCAGGTCGGGGCCGGTGCGGCGCTTCGGTTTGCTCTTCATCCAGGCTGCCCTCCCGCCGCTGAAGGTGTTGGCGCCGGGACTGGCGGCGACGTGGGCTGCACCACGTCCTTGTCGCGCGGCCGACGGATGTTGACGATCAAATTGAATTCGACCACCTTGCGCACCGCGCGCCCCTGCGTCAGCGCCGCCGCCTTCACTTCGATCAGTTCCGGCTTTTCCAGCCACGGCGAGGCGCCGGCCAGGTTGCGCAACAGTTCCGATACCCGCTCCTGCGATTGCGCATAGCCATCGACAGTCACCTTCTGCCCCTCCTGGCGGAAGCCTTTCAAATACACGCCGGCCGGAGTTTGCTTGACCAGCTCATCGAGCAGGTACACCGGCTGGTTGCGGTCGCCCTGCAAGTCTTCGACTGCCTGCTGGCGCGCCTTCAGTGCTTCGATTTCCTGTTTCAGGGTGGCGATGCGGGCGATCTTTTTGTCCAGTTCCCCGATGGCCGACGTGAGCGCGCCGTTGCGCTCTTCCTGGATCGAAATTGCTCGTGCGTTGTACGCCCCCACCACCAGCACCACCGCCACGCCCACCACGCCGCCCAGCGCCAGCAGCGCCACGAACGCAGCCTGCTTCTGCTTGCGTTTTTCTTCGCGGTGGGGCAGCAGGTTGATACGTATCATCAGCCAAACCTCCGCAACGCCAGCCCGCAGGCCACGAGATACGCCGGACCATCAACGCGCAATTGCGATTCGCGCACTGTCGGTCCCAATTGCATGCCCTTGAAGGGCGCCGCCACCGCGCAGGCAATGCGGGTGCGGCTGGCGATCAGGTCCAGCAGCCCCGGCAGCAAGGCGCAGCCGCCGGCCAGGAACAGCCGGTCGATGCGCGTGTAGGGCGTGGACGTATAAAAGAACTGGATCGCACGCGTCACTTCCATCACCGCGCTTTCCAGGAACGGCGTGAGCAGCTCCGGCACGTAGCTGTCGGGCAGGTCGTTGGCTTTCTTGCGCGCCTCGGCCTCCTCGAACGCCATGCCATAGGCGCGCACGATGTCGTGGGTGAGCGAGTTGCCGCCGAACGGCTGCTCGCGCTCATAGACGGTGGCGCCGTCGAGCATGACGGAAATGTGCGTGACCTGGGCGCCCACCTGGAACAGCGCCACCACGCGGCCGGCGCCAGCCTCGGGCATCAGCGCGGTGACACGGTCGAGCGCGGCGCGGGCGGCGTACGATTCGATGTCCATCACCGTCGCTTTCAAACCGGATGCCTCGGCAATCGCCACCCGGTCCTCGATTTTTTCGCGGCGCGATGCGGCCAGCATCACTTCCACATCTTCGGGTGAATTGGCAGGGCCGATGATGTCAAAGTCGAGGCTGACTTCGTCGAGCGCAAACGGAATGTACTGGCTGGCTTCGGACTCGACCTGCATTTCCAGTTGTTCTTCCGACAGCCCCGCGGCGAGGATGATTTTCTTGGTGATCACCGACGCTGGCGGCATGCCCAGCGCCACCAGCCTGGCGCGGGTGCCGCTTTTCTTGCACACGCGGCGCACGGTTTCCACCACCTGGTCCATGTTCTCGATGGCGCCATCGACCACGGCGCCGCGCGGTAGCGCCTCGGCCGCATAACGCTCGAGGCGCAACTCGTCCTTGGCGCCCTGTGCCAACTCCACCAATCGTACGCAAGATGTACTGATGTCAATACCAATCAACGGCGGATTACGAGGGCCGAACAGGGCCTGGAATGCGTTCATGCGCCTCCCGAGAGTGAACTCCTACAGTAAGTCGAGCCTGTATCGGTGTAAAGGTATTTCTGTCGTGCACGATTCGCTTTCGCCACACTTGTTACGGCCGATCATGCAAGCTGTACCAAAACCGCGCCGCCACAGGCGCGCCGCTGGTTCGGCACTCGCTTATAATGGCCCGGGTTATTTTCAGAAAGATCGAACTGCATGGCTTCTTCCAAATCGGCTCCACCCAACGACGACGGCGGTACTCCGCGTAAAACCAGATCCGCATCGCGTTTCTTCCTGATGGCCGGCCTGTCCGTGCTGGGCCTGGGCGTGGGCGGCGTGCTGCTGGTGGTGTTCGGGCTGGCAATGGCCTACCCCAACCTGCCCGAGCTCGACACCCTGACCGACTATCGCCCCAAGATGCCGCTGCGGATCTTCTCGGCCGATAACGTCCTGATCGGCGAGTTCGGCGAGGAACGCCGCAACCTGGTGCGCATCAAGGACATTCCCGATGTGATGAAGAAGGCCGTGCTAGCCATCGAGGACGACCGCTTCTACGAGCACGGCGGCGTCGATTACACCGGCATCCTGCGCGCGGCCGTGCACAATGCCACCGGCGGCGCCAAGCAGGGCGCATCGACCATCACCCAACAAGTCGCGCGCAACTTTTTCCTTTCTAGCGAACAGACCATCAAGCGCAAGGTCTACGAAATGCTGCTGGCCTGGAAAATCGAGAAAAACCTCAGCAAGGACCAGATTCTCGAGGTCTATATGAACCAGATCTACCTGGGCCAGCGCGCCTATGGTTTCTCGTCGGCCGCGCAAATTTATTTCGGCAAGAATATCCGCGACATCACCGTCGCCGAAGCGGCCATGCTGGCCGGCTTGCCAAAAGCGCCATCGGCCTACAATCCGGTCGTCAATCCCAAGCGCGCGCGCACGCGCCAGCAATACATCCTCACGCGCATGCACGCGCTCGGCTATATCAGCGACCTGCAGTACGAGGAAGCGCGCGCCGAGCAGCTCAAGGTCAAGACCGATAGCAGCGAGTTCGGCGTGCACGCCGAATACGTGGCCGAAATGGCACGCCAGCTGGTCTATGAACAATTCAAGGAAGACACGTATACGCGTGGCCTGAACGTCTTCACCACCATCACCAAGGCCGACCAGGACGCCGCCTACCTGGCGCTGCGCAAGGGTGTCATGGACTACGAGCGCCGCCACCCGTACCGCGGCCCGGAAGCGTACATCGACATTCCGTCAAAAAAGGAAGATGCCGACGACGCCATCGAAACCGAGCTGGCCGACCACCCGGACAGCGACGACATCATTGCCGCCATCGTGCTGCAAGCCACGCCGCAGCTGATCGTGGCGGTCACCGCCTCCGGCGAGGAAATCCGCATCAGCGGCGCCGGCCTGGCCATGGGCCGCGCCTGGCTGTCGGACAAGGCCGCGCCCAACAAGCGCATCCGCCGTGGCGCCGTGGTGCGCGTGATGCGCGAAGAAAAGGACTGGGAACTGACGCAGATGCCGCAGATCGAATCGGCCTTCATTGCCGCCAGTACCGAGGACGGCGCCATCAAGGCGATGGTGGGCGGCTTCGACTACAACCGCAACAAGTTCAACCACGTCACGCAGGCGTGGCGCCAGCCCGGTTCGTCGTTCAAGCCGTTCATCTACTCGGCTTCGCTCGAGCGCGGCCTGTCGCCGGCCACCATCATCAACGATGCGCCGATCTCGTTCGACGCCGGTCAGACCGGCGGCCAGGCGTGGGAACCGAAGAACTACGACGGCAAGTACGACGGCCCGATGACCATGCGCCGCGGCCTGACGAAATCGAAAAACATGATTTCGATCCGTATCCTGCACAAGATCGGCGCCAAGTATGGCCAGGAATACACCACGCGCTTCGGTTTCGACGCCGACAAGAACCCGCCGTACCTGACCCTGGCGCTGGGAGCGGGCAACGTCACGCCGCTGCAGATGGCGGGCGCCTACGCCGTGTTTGCCAACGGCGGCTACAAGGTAAGCCCGTACCTGATCGCCAAGGTCACCGACGCCGACGGCAAGATCCTGTCGCAAGCCACGCCCGACAAGGCCGGCGACGAAAAGAACCGCGTGATCGACGAGCGCAATGCCTTCCTGATGGACAGCATGCTCAAGGACGTGGTGCGCTTCGGCACGGCCGCCAAGGCGCTGGCGCTCAAGCGCCCGGACATTTCGGGCAAGACCGGCACCACCAACGATTCGATCGACGCCTGGTTCGCCGGCTATCAACCGAAGCTGGTCGGCGTGGCCTGGATCGGCTACGACCAGCCGCGCAACCTGGGCAACCGCGAAACCGGCGGCGGCCTGGCGCTGCCGATCTGGATCAACTACATGCAAAAGGCGCTGAAAAACATCCCGATCGAGGAACGCGCGGTACCGGAAGGCGTGATGCTGGTCGGCGACGAGTACTACTATGCCGAGAACCCGCCGGGCACCGGCGTCCACAATATCGACGGTGCCAACCAGGGTACCCCGGCCGAGGAGAAGGCCAAGGACGCGGTCAAGAACGAGTTGTTCTAGGGGAAGCTCGACAGCCGGGCTGGCATAAAAAACGGCGGCCCTTGGGCCGCCGTTGTTGTATCTGCACCCAGTTTGTTAACCGGCCGTGATCACCACGGGCGCCCCACCCTGGGCGCTGACCATCTCCGACAGCGAGGCCAACATCTCGGAGCCGTCGCGGGTATTGATCCACTGGCCTTCGACCTGGCGGTAGTGGTAGCCGCCCGAGCGCGACGCCACCCACAGTTCCTTCATCGCCGCCTGGCTGTTGACGATGATCTTGGAACCGTTGTGGAGGAATTCGATTTCGAGCACGTTGCCGCTGCGGCTGCATTCGACGTCGATCATGTCTTCGTCGTTCAATTTGTCCAACGCCGCCTCGATGGCGTCGAGGGTGGCCTCGGCCTGCGCCAGGAATTCTGAATCGCCCATGCTAAACTCCAGTATCTATAGTCAATCCGTGATTCTATCGTGAAGTCTGCCCCGACATCCCCTATTCGTTATGCTGTCTCTCCGATTATCGGCGCCGCCACCCTGGCGCTGACGGTCATGCTCGGCGGTTGCGGCCAACCCGGCCCGCTCTACCTGCCCAAGCCGCCAGTGACAAAACCTGCCAAGAGCAGCACGGTCCCGGTATCCCCGGCCGCCGAGCCGCCGGCGCCCATCGTGCCGACGCCGGCCGAGCCACTGGCTCCGCCGTCCATGCAGTCCCCCACCACCGTACCGTCCACTAAATAATTCTATGTCGCAATTTTCGTATCAAGACGGCGTGCTGCACGCCGAAGGCGTGTCGCTGGCCGCCATCGCCGCCGAGCATGGCACCCCGACCTATGTCTATTCCAAGGCCGCGCTGCTGGGCAATTTCGCCGCGTACGCCGACGCCTGCCAGGGCCGCGACGCACTGGTGTGCTACGCCATGAAGGCCAACTCCAACCTGGCCATCCTCGACCTGCTGGCCCGCCAGGGCGCCGGTTTCGACATCGTCTCCGGCGGCGAGCTGCAGCGCGTGCTGGCCGCCGGCGGCGACCCGCGCAAGGTGATTTTCTCGGGCGTAGGCAAGAGCGTCGATGAAATGCGCCTGGCGCTGTCGCACGACATCCTGTGCTTCAACGTCGAATCGATCCCCGAGCTGCACCGCCTGAACGACGTCGCCGGCTCCATGGGCAAGACCGCGCGCATCTCGCTGCGGGTCAACCCCAACGTCGATCCGAAAACCCACCCGTACATCGCCACTGGCCTCAAAGCGAGCAAATTCGGCGTGGCCTTTGACGATGCACTGGACACCTACCGCGCTGCCGCCGCGCTGCCGCACATCGACGTGGCCGGCATCGACTGCCACATCGGTTCGCAACTGCTGGACGACCAGCCGCTGCTCGAAGCGCTGGACCGCCTGATCGAACTGATCGACCGCCTCGGCGACGAAGGCATCACCGTGCACCACCTCGACATGGGCGGCGGCATCGGCATCGACTACCGCGAAGCGGGCGAAGCCGCACCAGTGCCGGTGGGCGACTACCTGGGCCGTGTATTCGCCCGCATCGACGCCTGGCGTGCCGAACGCTACGACGGCAAACCGATCAAGGTGATTTTTGAGCCGGGCCGCTCGATCGTGGGCGACACCGGCGTGCTGCTGACCCGCGTGGAATTCATCAAGCACGGCGAAGAAAAGAACTTCTGCATCGTCGATGCCGCCATGAACGACATGGCCCGCCCGGCCCTGTACCAGGCCTGGATGGACATGCAGCCGGTGGTGCAAGGCCAGGCCGACAGCAAGACCTACGACATCGTCGGCCCGATCTGCGAATCGGGCGACTGGCTGGCCCGCGACCGCGCCCTGGCCGTGGCAGCCGGCGACCTGCTGGTGATGCATTCGGCAGGCGCCTACGGCATGACCATGGCCTCGAACTACAACACCCGTGGCCGCGCCGCCGAAATCATCGTCGACGGCGCCACCGCCCACGTGGTGCGCCGCCGCGAAACCCCAGCCGAGCTCTACGCCCTGGAATCGCTGATCAACTAACACTTCGGGGTCAGTGCCGACATTCGGACACGAACTCAAGCTTTAGCAGCTGAGCTTGTGTCCGAATGTCGGCACTGACCCCGAACTTGTTTCAGGCTTTGGCCTGCTTGCGCAGTGCCCAGAACGCCCGCAATCCCAGCAGCACTGCCAGGATCGTACCGTAGATGATCGGCTCGGTGAAATTGTGCTTGCCTGCTTTCATCCACCAGAAGTGCAGGATCGCCAGCGGTGCGATCACGTAGATCAGCCGGTGCAACCACTGCCAGCGCTTGCCGCCCAGGCGGCGGATCATGGCGTTGGTACTGGTGGCCGCCAGCGGTATCAGCAGCACGAAGGCGATGAAACCGACCGTGATGAATGGCCGTCGCAGCACGTCTTTCCACATTTCCGCCAGGTCGAAGAAATGGTCGAACCATAAAAACGTCATGAAGTGCAGCACGCCGTAAAAGAACATGAAGAGCCCCAGCATGCGGCGCAGCTTGACCAGCCAGTTCCATTTGCTGAAACGCCGCAAGGGCGTGACCGCCAGCGTGATGCACAGGAAATACAAGGTCCAGTCGCCGGTGGAGCGCGTGATGAATTCGAGCGGTTCGACCAGTTGCCCGGTCACCGTCAGATAGACCATGCGCGCCAGCGGGATCAGGGCGGCCAGGAACACGATCGCCTTGATCAGGCTGGTCTGGCGCGCGGTGGGATTGAAAGCCATGCTGTGCGGCGCCCTCAATAGAATTTTTTCAGATCCATGCCGGCGTACAGCGGCGCCACGTCGCTGTAGCCGTTGAACATCAGCGTCTTGCGCTTGCGGGCCAGGAAGCCGTCTTCGCCGATGCGGCGCTCGGACGCCTGCGACCAGCGCGGGTGATCGACCTCGGGATTGACATTGGAATAGAAACCATATTCGCGCGGCGCCGAGATATTCCACGACGTGCGCGGCATATCCTTGACGAAACGGATCTTGACGATCGACTTGGCGGACTTAAAACCATACTTCCACGGCAAGACCATGCGCACCGGTGCGCCGTTCTGGTTCGGCAGCACTTCGCCATACATGCCAAAGGTGAGCAGCGCCAGCGGGTGGTTGGCTTCGTCGATGCGCAGCCCTTCCGTATATGGCCACTCGAGCACGCGGCTGTTCACGCCCGGCATCTGCTTGCGGTCGTTGAGGGTGATGAATTCCACGTACTTGGCGTTGCCGGTCGGCTCGACCTTCTTGATGATCTCGGAGAACGAGTAGCCGACCCACGGAATCACCATCGACCAGCCTTCCACGCAGCGCAGCCGGTAGATGCGCTCTTCCATCGGCGCCAGCTTGAGCAGTGCATCGATGTCGAGCGTCATCGGCTTCTTGACCTCGCCCTCGATCTGCACCGTCCACGGCCGGGTTTTCAGGCTGCCGGCATTGGCGGCCGGGTCGCTCTTGTCGGTGCCGAACTCGTAGAAATTGTTGTAGGTGGTGGCGTCCTTGTACGGCGTCTGCTTGTCGAGCGCCGAATAGGCGGGGTTGAGCCTGGCCGGCAGCTTGGCCAGGCCGGCGCCTTGGGCGAACGCTTCGCGGTTGGCCATTTCCAGCAGCGCGGCGCTGCCGATGGCGCCGGCAGCGACCTGCTTGATGAACGTGCGGCGCGACTCGTACAGTTCGCGCGGCGTGATTTCCGACGAAAACGGCAGGTCGATGCCGTTGGGGCTACGCTTGATCAGCATGTGGTCTCCAGAAAAGGGAAAGGCGATGCCACCACCTTACACCAATCCCGGAAAACACAGATTACAGCTCCGTTATCTACGAAAAATGTTTTACAGCTTGCCGTACGAGTGCAAACCGGACAGGAACATGTTGACGCCCAGGAAAGCAAAGGTGGTCACCAGCAAGCCCACCAGCGCCCACCAGGCCGCCGGACGGCCGCGCAGGCCCGTCATCAGGCGCATGTGCAGCCAGGCCGCGTAGTTGAGCCAGACGATCAGCGCCCAGGTCTCTTTCGGATCCCACGACCAGTAGCCGCCCCACGCTTCGGCGGCCCACAGCGCGCCGAGGATGGTGGCGATGGTAAAGAACGCAAAACCGGCGGAGATGGCCTTGTACATGACATCGTCGAGCACTTCGAGCGACGGCAGGCGGTCCGCCAGCCGCCCCGACGACTTGAGCAGGTAGGCCAGCGCCACCATGGCCGCCAGCGCAAAATTGCCGTAGCCAATGAAGTTGGCCGGCACGTGGATCTTCATCCACCAGCTTTGCAGCGCCGGCAGCAGCGGCTGGATCTCGGCCGCATCGCGCGAGGTGGTGTACCAGAACAGGAAGCCGATGGCAGCAGTAATGATCAACAGCACGAACGGGCCCATTTGCCGGGTCTTGTAACGGTCCTCGAAGTACAGGTAGAACATTGCCGTGATCAGCGAGAACAGGATGAACACTTCGTACAGGTTGGAAACGGGAATGTGGCCCACGTCAGCGCCGATCAGGTACGACTCGTACCAGCGCACCATCATGCCGGTCCAGCCCAGTACCACGGCAGCCCAGCTGAGCTTGGTACCGAGGCTGCTCCACGCCTCCGACTTGCCGGCAAAGCCGATCCAGTAGAACAGCGTGGACAGGCAGAACATCACGCTCATCCATAAAATCGCCGACTGGCTCGAGATCATGTACCGCAACCAGAATTTCTGCGTCCCCATGTCGAGCTGGCCCGCGTACATCGAGATCGCCCACAGCGACAGCACCGCGACCAGCGCCATCACCCAGCGCACCGGTTTCCAGTGCCAGCCCAGCGCCGCGAACACGGGTGCGCACAGCAGCATGATCGCTTCCTCGTACACGTCCATGAAATGGCCGTAGCGGTTGAAGGCGAACACGGCGCCCGCCAGCAGCGCGGCGGCAAACAGCCAGTCCACGACAGTCAGGCGCTTGAAGTAGCCGGGCGCCTGCACATAGGTGCCGCCGGTGGCCTCGGTGGGGGTGGTCCGGGTTGATTTTTCAGTCAGTTCCATTATTTCTCCATGCTGCGCTGGTCATACGCTCGGCGTACGCTGATCGTACCTTAAGCCGATTGCGGCAACTTTTCCTTCAATGTTACAAATTCCCGCTCGAAATCGAGCGTCTTGCGTTGCGTGCTCATGGCCATTAATGCCTCGGCGCCGCCAGAATGTTCAACATCGTCCTTGATCCACACCCACAGGCGCCGCTCGCGGATATAAAACATCGAAAACACGCCCAGCACCAGCAGCGCGCAACCGAAGTACACGATGTTCTTGCCCGGCGAGCGCGTGACCTGGAATACCGACGCTTTCACTTCCACGAATTCATCGAGCTGCAAATACACGGGGGCGCCGTAGAAAAACGCGTCCGACAGCGCATTGGTGGCCAGCAGCAGGTAGCGGCCATGGGCTTCATCGGCGGTGACCGGCGCCAGGCCGTCCTTTGCACGCGCCACCTGCCACAGCTCCCACAGGCTGCCATTCAAGATTTTCATGAATACTTCGGCGGTCTTTTCCTGGCCTTCGACCGGCACTTTCTCCAGGAATTGCGAAATCGACACGAAGCCGCCCACCTTGCCATCACCGGCAAACAGGCCCAGGCTTTTTTCGGACGACGCTTCGATCTGCGACCGCACGGCAGCGACGTCGCCAGTCTGCGGCGCGGCGCGCTCGCCGTACCGCTTGGCGGCAGCGGCGCGCAGGGCCGGGTCGGCCAAGGCAGCGCGCAGGCGCATCCAGTCGCGCACCGAGTGCTCGTCGTCGGCGGGTATGCGCAGGTAGCTGAACGGATCGGACGGGTTGGCGCGCACACCGGCGAGGAACACGGACGCGCCGTCGAGCGTCATCGGCTGCATGTAATTCTGGTATTCGCGCGCCTGGCCGGTCTTGTCGCGCAGCTTGTACTGCACGCTGGGACCGACGTTTTTCAGTTCGTTGGACAGGCTGCCCCGCCCGGCCGATCCGGTGTGCTTGTCGAGGCTGGCCGACAAGGCTTCGCGCAAGCTTTTATCCTGCTTGACCGCGCGTGCGTCATTGTTCATGTTTTCCACGTTGAACGGCCGGAAGCCCGACCACTCGATGGTGTAGGCGTCGCTGAACGGCGTGGTGCCGCCCACTTCGCCGCTGAGCTCGAAACTCTGGGTGCCGGTGCCCAGCATCGGGTAGCCCTTGAGCTTGAGCTTGCTGCCGCCGTCTTCAAAGCTGGACTGGTAAATTGCCAGGCCCTTGAAGATCAACGGCTTGTTGACCTCGATAACGGCGTTGACCTTCTCGCCGGTGGCGTGGTCGACCACTTCCACGTCGCTGGCAAACAGCTTGGGCATGCCGGTGCTGTAAAAATCGATGGTGAATTTTTTCAGGTTGATGGTGATCGGCAGATCCTGGATCAGCACGCCGTCGGGGCGCTGCAGCAACGCGCTAGAGCTGTTCGAGCCTTCGGGGATCAGGGTATTGCCGCGGAAAGTGGGGTTGGCCGTGCTCAGGCGGTGCTTGGCCGGCACCTCGGCGATCAGGCCGCTGCCGGCAAACGGCGTCTTGCCCAGCACCCATTCCTGGAAGCGGATCGGCAAGTCGGAATCGAACAGCGCGCCCACGCAAATGACCACGATCGACGCGTGGGCGAAGATGTAGCCGAACTTGTTGGCGCCGCCCTGCTTGGCTGCCAGCAAGGTGCCATTGTCGCGCTCGACGATCTTCACCCGGTAGCCATTGTCGGCCAGGCGGGCGGCGGTTTGCTGCGCCAGTTGGGCGCGGGCCAGCGGCGCGCGCCAGTGCATGCGGTGCGGGAAATTGAGCAGCGACTGCTCGCGCACGTTCTCGCGCCAGCTGCGCATGTCGCGCACCATCTTCGGGGCGTTGCGCGCGATGCACAGGCTGGTGGACGACACCAGCAGCGTCATCAGGAGCATGAACCACCACGACGAGTAAACGGCGTACAGGCCGGCCTTGTCGAACACCTCGAACCAGAATGGCCCGAACTGGTTGATGTAGTTCGACGTGGCCTCGCTCTGCTTCATCACGGTGCCGATCACGGCGGCAATCGCGATCATTGCCAGCATGGCAATCGCGAAGCGCATCGAAGACATCAGTTCGATCGTCTCGCCGATGATGGGACGGCGGGTCTTGATTTGAATACCGGTGGTGCTAGTCATGCATGGCGATCTAAAAAATGGGGCAACCGCGCAGCATACCAATAAAAAGGGCAGCCCGCTCACGCCGCCGCCCTCCCAATTGGTATAAAAACGCGATTTATAAGGCAGCGCTATTTGAGCCCGGCCACGTAGTCTGCTACTGCTTTCATTTCCTCGTCGGACATGCGGGCGGCGATGGTGGCCATTTCCGGGCTGTTCTTGCGGCCATGGCCCTTGAAGGCGCCGAGCTGGGCCACCGTGTAGTCCTGGTGCTGGCCGGCCAGGCGCGGGTACAGCGCCGGTATGCCGCCGCCGGTGGCGCCATGACAGCTGGCACAGGCCGGCACGCTTTTCTCGGCGATGCCGCCACGGTAGATTTTTTTGCCGAGGTCGATGCTGTCGCGGTTTTTCGCCGCACCGGGCTTGGCCGGCTGGGTGGCCAGCCAGGCCGCCACGTTGTGCTTGTCGGCGTCGGTGAGCATCTTGGCGTACAGCGACATCACCGGCTGGTTGCGCGCGTCGGTGGTGAAGTTGACCAGCTGCTTGTACAGGTAGCTCTGGCTTTGCGCGGACAGCTTGGGATTGACGGCAATGGTCGAATTGCCATTGGCGCCGTGGCACGACACGCAGGCCGGCAAGCCGCGCGCGGCATCCCCTTCCGCGTACAGCGTGCCGCCCTTGGCCGGATCGACCTTGGTGGCAGCTGGTGCAGCGGGAGCTTTATCTTGGGCGTATCCGCTGGCAGCGGAAAAGGCGATGGCGGCGATGAGCAGGGGTTTCAGCAAAGGAGAAAACGCACGTTTCATTCAAGCACCTTGGAAGGAGTCTATAAAGTTTTACGTCCGAATGAAGGCGTGGCATTCTCGAATGCCTGGCAACATTCCGTGACTAAGTAAGTACGAAGAAATTATTGTGAAATAATGACGAACAGCACCGGATGCGCTGCAAGGCGCCCGCTGCGACGCAGTGCAAGCACTGCTAGCAGTGGGCAACGCTGCAGAGCGCCGGTGATGGTAGTCAGAATTCACAAGAATTTATGAGTACCTACTTGGGCATTGTACAATAGCTTACCTGCCTAACCGCCCCACTTTGTTGCATTTTCCCCCATCTTACGTTATCTCATGTCTAAACTCTGGCAAGCCCGCTTCTTTACGACCGTAAACCAACTGCGCGATCTGCCCGACACCACGGTGCCGGAGATCGCCTTTGCCGGTCGGTCCAACGCCGGTAAATCGACCGCCATCAATATCCTGTGCAACCAGAAGGGGCTGGCGTTCGCGTCCAAGACCCCGGGCCGTACCCAGCACATCAATTATTTCTCGATCGGCGGCGCCCACGTGGCCCAGCACCGCAAGGACCCGACCATCGTCGACGAGATCGAATGCCTGCTGGTGGACTTGCCCGGCTACGGCTACGCCGAAGTGTCGGGCTCGGCCAAGCTGCACTGGCAGCGCCTGCTGGGCGATTATGTCCAGCGCCGCGAACAGCTCGCCGCCCTGATCCTGATCATGGACTCGCGCCGCCCGTTCACCGACCTCGACATCCAGATGCTCGAATGGTTCGCCCCCACCGGCAAGCCAATCCACTGCATCCTGACCAAGGTTGACAAGCTCAACCGCAATGAATCGGTCAACGTGCTGCGCCAGGCCAAGGCTAGGCTCGACAGCTATGTCGATGAAGACGGTGAAGGTTTCCCGTTCACCGTGCAATTGTTCTCCGCCCTCAAGCGGGTCGGCATCGACGAAGCCAACGACAAGATCCTCGAACTTGCCGGCGTGACCGACGACGACGCAGCCGCCGCGCAGATCGCCGCCCAGGTCGAGCAGATCGACGCGATCGACGGCGCCGATGACGATGACGAAGTAAAAGATGCCAAGTAACACACACTAAGGAAGTAATACGATGCACACGCCTCACGCCCCCTCCTCGTTCCCCGCCCTGCGCATGCGCCGCATGCGCCGCGATCCGTTTTCGCGCGCGCTGATGCGCGAAAACGTCATCACCGCCGCCGACCTGATCTACCCGGTGTTCATCCTCGACGGCACGCAGCAACGCCAGACCGTGGCGTCGATGCCGGGCGTGGAGCGGGTGTCGGTGGACTTGCTGCTGAACGTGGCGCAGGACTGCGTGGCGCTGGGCATCCCGGTGCTGGCGCTGTTCCCGGTCATCGAAGCTGACGGCAAGTCGCTCGACGGCGCCGAGGCGTACAACCCGGACGGCCTGGTGCCCCGGGCGATCCGCGCGCTCAAGCAGGCGTTCCCGGAGCTGGGCATCCTGACCGACGTGGCGCTCGACCCGTACACGGTGCACGGCCAGGACGGCATCATCGACGAGCGCGGCTACGTGATCAACGACATCACCACCGAGGTGCTGGTGAAACAAGCGCTGTGCCACGCGGACGCCGGCGCCGACGTGCTGGCGCCATCGGACATGATGGACGGCCGCATCGCCGCCATCCGCGCCGCGCTCGAAGACAAGGGCCACATCCACACCCGCATCATGGCCTACTCGGCCAAGTACGCGTCGGCCTTCTACGGCCCGTTCCGCGACGCCGTGGGCTCGGCCGCCAACCTGGGCAAGGGCGACAAGAACCAGTACCAGATGGACCCCGCCAACAGCGACGAAGCGCTGCGCGAAGTGGCGCTGGATCTCGCCGAAGGCGCCGACATGGTGATGGTGAAACCCGGCATGCCCTACCTCGATATCGTGCGCCGCGTCAAAGACGAATTCAAGGTGCCGACGTTTGCCTACCAGGTCAGCGGCGAATACGCGATGATCAAGGCCGCCGCCCAGAACGGCTGGCTCGACCACGACAAGGTCATGATGGAGTCGATGATGGCGTTCAAGCGCGCCGGCGCCGATGCCGTGCTGACCTATTTTGCGCTCGACATCGCGCGCCTGCTCAAGGCAGGCAAGTAACTATCAAATAAGCCAGTCCCGGCGCAGACAATCAGCCATCGCTGCGCAATGCAGCGATCGGGTCCAGTGCCGCAGCCTGGCGCGCCGGGAACACGCCGAACGCCAGGCCCACGGCCACGCACAGCAGCACTGCCACCACCAGGCTCAGCGGTGACCACGCCACCGACCAGCCGGCCAACGCGGCAATGCTGTACGCAGCCACGGCGCCCAGCGCCACGCCCAGCAGCGCGCCGCTGACGGCGATCACCAGCGCTTCGGCCAGGAACTGCTCGACCACGTCGCGCCGCCGTGCGCCCAGCGCCCGCTTCAACCCCACTTCGCGGCGCCGCTCGAGCACATTGGCCAGCATGATGTTCATGATGCCGATCCCGCCCACCAGCAGCGACACGGCCGCAATCGAACTCATGACGATGGCGAAGATGCGCTGGGTCTGCTGGTTCTGGCGGTACAAGCCCATCGGCACGATCAGGTTGGTGTCGTCGGCGCCGCCGTGGCGGCGGGCGATCAGCGCCTGCAGCACGCCGGCCGCCTGGTCGGGCGCCACCTTGCCGTCGAGGCGCACGCTGATGCCATCGACCTCGTCTTCGATGGCTTTGAATCCGAACCGCGCACGCCCGGTCTCCCAGGCCACGAACAGGCGCTCGTCGTCAAGCCCCAGCTTGATGCCCTCGAAGTCGGACTTGCTTTGCGCGCGGTCCTGCAGCACGCCCACCACTTGCAGCCAGACATGGTTGAGCTTGACGCGACGCCCCAGCGCCGGCGCGTCGCCGAACAGCGACCGCGCCAGGCGCGCGCCGATCACGCACACCGGCGCCAGCGTGGCGCTGTCGGCAGGCGCCAGCCAGCGCCCGGCAGCCAGCTGCAAGCCGCCATGGGCGGCATAGTCGAGCGAGACGGCATAGGCGCGCGCCGGCACCACGCGCTGGTCGAGCACCAGCTGATCGACCTTGATCTCTTTTTTCAGCGCCACCGATACCGCGCCCGGCACCACCGACAGGGCCGCCGCGCCATCGGCGGCCGACAGTCCCAGCGAACGGGTGCGCAGCTCCTTGAGCTGCTCGGGATTGATGGCCTTGCTCTCGACCAGCACATTGTCGAGCCCCAGCTCGGCCACCAGCCGCAACGCCTCGCGCTTGCTGCCCTCGCCCACCGCCAGCATGGCGACGATCGCGCCCACGCCAAACACCATGCCCAGCAAGGTCAGGCCGGTGCGCAGCTTGCGCCGCCCCAGTTCGGTGACCGCTTCGTGCAACAGGGCCAGGTTCATGATTTCTCCGTGGCGGCCGGCGGCAGCAGCACGATGCGTGCGCCGGCCGCAATGCCGCTTTTCAGTTCGCTGCGCACGGGACCGCGCTGGCCCAGTTCCACCTTGTGCCGCACCTGGCGCCCGTGCTCTTCGGTATAGACGGCATGGCCGGCGCCGTCCCGCACCACGGCCAGATTGGGCACCGTCAGCGCGGCCTTGCTGGCCACCAGCTGCACCGTGCCGCGCAGCGCCTGGCCCGGTTTCAGGCCCAGCTTGCGCGCGGTGGCGGTGTCGATGGCGGCGTCGAAATCGCTGTACTTGACCGGCGACTCCTGCGACGTGGTACTGGCGCTGCTGCCCACCCGCGTGACCGTCAAGGTCAGCTCGGTGCCGGTGCCGGCCAAGCGTACCCGTACCGGCAAGCCGGTGCGCAGGCCGAACGCCTCGCCTTCGGCCACGCTGAAGTGGGCCACCAGCTGGTCCAGGTCGGGCAAGCTGCCGAACTCCTGGCCGGCCGACTGGCTGGCGCCGATCTCGGGCTTGGTGCCGTCCCACTTGGCGGCCAGCAGGAAGACGCCGTCGTGCGGCGCCACCAGCTCCAGCGCGGCCAGGCTGTCGCGTTTTTGCCTGGCGGTCTGCACCACGCTGTCGCGCTGCGAATGCAGGACCGCGTCCTGGGCGGCCGTGCGCGCCTGCGACTGGCCATCTTTCCATTCCAGGTAGCCGCGCTTGGTGCTCAAAAAGCCGACGTCGGCCAGCGCATCGAGAATGGTGTTGCGCGCGAAAATACTCAGATCGACGTTGGCGTAGCGCCGGCTCAGTCCGAGGTCGTCTTCGACCTTGGCGCGGTCGCCGGCCAGCTTGTCGCGCTCGACGGCAGCGCTGCTGGCACTGGCCTGCTCGGCCAGCGTTTTGCGCAGCAATTCCAGTTCGGCCTGCGACAGCTCCATGCGCGATTGCGGCGCGTCGAAACGCGCCACCACCTGGCCTTTTTGCACGCTGCTGCCATCGGCTACCATGTCCACCAGCACGCGGCTGCTCCAGCCGCTGCCGGGCACGTTGAGCGCGGTGCTGGCGGCGGCCTTGATTTCGCCATCGACCGCCAGGGTTTCGAGCCAGGGGCGCGGCGCCAGCGTTTCTGCGGCCACGCTGGCCGCAGATGGGTCGGCGTTGCAACCGGCAAGCGCGGCCACCATGGCCACCGCTGCCATCGCTGCCAGCGCGGCGGGTTTGAATACGGGCCTGGTCATGGTTGGCTGGTTGTTCCTCATCGCTGCGACACCGATGGCGCGGGCGGCGCGGTGTCGGCCAACAGCACGGCCTGCACTGCCGCGCCTGGTTTAAGTCCGGCCGGTTTGCCGTCGAACTGCAATTCGACATCGCGCACGATCAGCGCTTGCGCGCTCGATTTGCCATGGAACGCGCGCCCGAGCGCCACCACGCGGGCATCGAGCGTGAGGTTGCTGCCGGGGACCGTCACGCGCGCCGCCTGGCCCACGCGCACCCGCGACGACTGCGCCTCGGGCACGCTGGCGGCCACGTACAACTGCTCGGGATCGGCCAGCGTGGCCACCGACAGCCCCATCCACACCTGGCTGCCGGCGCTGAATTTTTGCCCGTCAAAGCTGGTGCGATATACCACCATGCCCCGGCGCGGCGCCAGCACGGCCAGCGCAGCCTTGCCCTTGACCAGCGCGGCAAGCTGCGCCTGCAATTGTGCGATCTCCGCCTGCAGCCAGGTGCGCTCGGCGTGGCGGGCGCGGATTTGCGCCTGGTGCTGGGTCACTGCCAGCGTGGCCAGGCGGCTTTTCTCCACGCGGTCGATCACCAGCTTGTCGTAATCGACGCGCCGTATCAATTCCTTCGGCATGGTGGCCTTGCGGTCGGCCTTGTCGGCATTGCTGCGCGCCTCGGCCACGGCCAGTTCGCCGGCGCGATCGGCCTCGGCCTGGTCGAGCTTGAGCTTGTCGAGTGCGCGCAGTTTTTCCTGCAGCGCGCCCTGTTGCGTGACCAGCCGGGTCGTGACGTCGTTCGACTCGAACTGGGCGATCGGCTGGCCGGCTTCGAGCAGCGCGCCTTCCGGCGCGATCTGCGCCAGCTTGTACTGCCAGATGTAGGGAATGCTGGGCGGCGCCACCGGCAGCGCGCTGCGCGAGGCGATTTCGCCCTCGACGGTCAGCGCGTCGCTGGCCGCCACCGGCGCCGGGGCTGGTGCCTGAGCTGACACAGCAGCCTTGGCCGGGCGCGGCTCCACCTGCACGCTCATGCCCGGCACCAGCGCCAGTGCGTGCCCGGCCGGCAAGCCGATCTTGACCCGGAAGTAGCGGCCCCGGCCCCAGCTGGCGCGGGCTTCCGGTGCGCTGGTGATGGACTTGATCGTTCCCGCCACCGCGCGCGTAAACGTTGCCGGCAGCGCGTCGAAACGCAGATCGACCGCCTGGCCCTCGGTAAGCCAGGGCCGGTCCGCTTCCAGCGCCCACGCGGTCACCGCCATCTCGCCATTGCCCAGCACGACGCCAGCGGCATTCCCGGGCCAGGCCGACGAGCCTTCCTCGAAACGCGTGCCCATCCACGGGCTGTAGCCGTGCACGACCACGCCGTCGCGCTGTGCGCGCACTTCGGACTGCGCCAGCTGGGCAATCTGGAACGCCAGGTTGATTTGCAACTTCCTGATTTCCAGTGCGCCGTCTTCGCCGCGGCGGTCCACGGCCCTGCGCGCACTGGCATCGGCATCGCGCTTGATCACCAGGTCGCGCGTGGCACGGTCCAGTTCGGCCTGGTGCCGGTCGTAATCGAGTGCCGATATCTGCACCTTGGGCAGCGCCGCATCGACTTTGGCCTTGTCCAGCGCGGCCTGGGCGCTGACCAGCGCTTTGCCGGTCTCCACCGCCGCCACGTCCAGGTTGGCGGTTTCGCGCTCGGCGCGGGCACGGGCCTGCTCCAGTTCGGTTTTATAGCGCTCGAGATTGGCCGCATCGGCCGTCTCGATGCGCAGCACCAGGTCGCCGGTCTTGACGTGGCTGCCTTCGGCCACGAAATTGCGCAGCACCAGCGGCGACGAGTTCGACGGCGGCACCAGGATGGTTTGCGAGTCGAGCGCTTCGACTTCGCCGGTCAGCAGTACCGGGCGCGCGGCGGCGTCGTTGCCACGGCTGGCCGCGTCTGCTGCACTAGGGGCCGTTACCGGGGTGGCGGAGGCGTTCGGGGTTGCGATGACAGCCGTTACCGCAGTGGCGGAGGCGTTCGGGCTTGCCGCGGTGCCGCTGCCCTGCCCCATTCCGAGGCCGGCAGCGACGGCCAGCGCCAGCAGCCCGGCGCCCGACAGCGCCAGCACGGCGCGCCTGCGCGTGGTGAACGTCATGCGGCGTCTCCGGCAATGCGGCCGTCGCGCAAATGAATGGTGCGCTGGGCGCCAGCGGCGATCGCCGGATCATGCGTGACCAGCACCAGGGTCTGTCCGCCCGCGTGCAGTTCATGCAGCAGGGCCAGCACATCGGCCGCGCTGCGCGAATCGAGATTGCCGGTCGGCTCATCGGCCAGCAGCAGCGCCGGCTGGTTCAGCAAGGCGCGGGCGATGGCCGCGCGCTGCAACTGGCCGCCCGACAGCTGGCCCGGCAAATGGCCGGTGCGCTGTCCCAGGCCGATGCGTTCGAGCAGCGCCACCGCGCGCGCCGCCGCACCGGGATCGGCATGGCGCGCATAGCGCTGCGGCAGCAGCACGTTTTCCAGCACGGTCAGGCGCGGCAGCAGGTGAAACGACTGGAACACGAAGCCGATGCGGCGGTTACGCACGTCGGACGCGGCATCGTCGTCGAGCGCGGAGACTTCGTCTTCGGCCAGCCGGTAGCGGCCCGTATCGGGCCGGTCCAGCGCGCCGAGCACGTTGAGCAACGTCGATTTGCCGGAGCCGGACGGCCCCATGATGGCGACAAATTCACCGGGCGCCACGCGCAGGTCGATGCCATCAAGCGCGTGGATGGCGTTGCCGCCCTGGTGATAAGTTTTGCGAATGTTGCTCAGTTCTATCATTCGGGAAGTATCCCGGCGCCTGCCGGTTTTGTCAATTACTTAACTACTCCGAGCGGCAGCCGCAGCCACCATCGCCGCCCGCATGAACTCGCGCATCGCCGGCGTGACGAAACCATCGTCGGTCAACCCCGGCTCGTTGACCAGCGCCTGCCGCACCTTCTGCTGGGTGGCCGGATTGTCGCCTGCGAACGAGCGCAACAGGTCGAACCAGTGGCGCGCCAGCGCCTGTACCCCGGCTGAGTCCGGCGCCCTACCCTGGTGCCGGAAGGCTGGAGCAGGCCGATGGCGTCGTAATGGTGGAGCGTATGCACCGTCAGCCCTGTGCGCTTGGCCAGTTCACCTATTTCAACAACATCGTCAAACTCCTGTCTTGGTGCGTACAGACAGGTTGGCGCCTGACGTTGTGTGCGGATCAAAGATTTTATGCGGCTTCGGCGCAACCGGCCGGCTTGAAGATGCGCTCGATGGATGCGGGATTGTTGGCCAGCTTGGCCAGCGGCCGGCGTGGCCGCGCCACCAGTTCGCCGCCGCAGTTCGGGCACTTGCCCGCCAGTTTGGACGTGGCGCACGGTGCGCAGAACGTGCACTCGAACGAGCAGATGCGCGCCTCGGTGGAGTCGGGCGGCAGGTCGGTGTCGCAGCATTCGCAGTTGGGTCGCAGTTGCAGCATGGTGTCCCTTTCAAGTCAGTGGTGCAGTACCGCGTCGGTATCGACGATACGCACATCATGCATCTGGTTCAGATACGCTTCAAGATAAAACTTGTGGGCGGCGCCCACGATCACCAGCATGCGCATGCCGGGCGGGCTCATCGCCTCGCGGATAGTTGACGCCATGCGCAGGTTGCGCGTCTCCCAATAGGTCACGTAGCCACGGCCGTAATGCTGCGGCGATGGCTCCTCCAGTGCCGCGCCGAAGTCGCTTCTGAAGGTCAGCGCGGCCTGGCCCGGATCGTTATAGGCCCGGTACATCGCCAGCACCCCGGTGGCCGTGGTGATCTCGCTTTGCAAAGCCTTGTCGCTGTCGGTACGCTGCGCTGTCGCCGGGTTGTCCCACGCTTTCATGATGGCCGCGCCGGCCGCCTTTTGCTCTGCTTCGGACAGTTCGGGTTTATCGGCCGTGTGGTCGTCCATCGCGTACACCCGCTCCAGTCCGACCCGGGCAGCAACTTGCGCGGCAACCAGGTAGCCCTCGTCTGGCCTGACCATCAGCTTGTCCAGGGTTTCCACCAGCGCGGTATCGAGACCATCGCCCGCGCGCCGCTCCGGCGCCGGCAAGCGCAGCCACTGCACCAGTGCCGAAGCCGGTTCGCCCGCCGCCAGGAACAGCGATGCCAGTGCACGCCGCTGGGCGGCGGTGGGCGTGGCCGGCCACGCGGCCAGCAGCCGCTCGGCGCGGTCGGTGGCCTCGAACACATCGAGACCGGTCGCCGCCTGGGCGGCCGAGGTATCGCGGCAATAGCTTTTGACGGTATCGGCGTAACGCTGCGGGTAGCGCCGCAGATTGGCGCACTGTACGCCCGACAGATTCTCGATGGCGATCGCCTGCGGCCGCCACGCCACCAGCCGCTCGTTGAGCAACTGTAAGGTCGTCGCATCGAACGGCTTGGGCAGCTGCGACAAGTGCGGCGAACCCAGCACCATCACCTGGTTGCTCTGCCCCCGCACCAGCTTGAGCGCGGAAGGATCGAACGATGGCTGGTGTGGCGCGGCCGCCACCGCAGCAGCCTGGCACACGGCCGCTGCAGCCAGGCCGGCCAGCAGCTTCAAGACGACAGCCTTACTCATTGCCCACCTCCTTGCGATTGTCGCCCGGCACCCGGTCGATCATCTTGTTATACGGGTCCACGCCCACCTCGAACGGCTGGTCCTTGACCGTCACGGTCAGCACCGGGTCGCTGCCGCGCAGCAGGCGTTTTTCCAGGTACAGCACTTTTTCGTCGGCCTCCCTGGCGCCCGGAGCGCGCGCGAAGATGCCGATCTCTACCGGCTCGTCGTAGTCGCGCGCAGTTTCCTTGCCCTTGCCGTCCGCTTCCAGCTTGGCCAGGTGCAGCTTCATGGTGACGTCCCACTGGCCATCGGGACGCTTTTTGGCGGTTGCCTCGGTCACGCGGTTATCGTAGAGGACAATCTTTTCGAACAGGTCGGTGATCAGGGCCTGCTTGTCCTGCGGCGCTTCCGCGCGCAGGTATTCGAGCAGCTCGCGGCTGGTCGTGTACGGCGCCTGCTGGTAGCCCTTGTCCTGCAGGAAGCGCTTGAGGGCCCGATTGACCGCCTCTTCGCCGATCTCGTCACGCAGGCGGTAGAACACCAGGCTGCCCTTGCGGTAGTGGATGTACGACTGGTTCTCCACGCGGTACAGCGGCAGTTCCTCGATCACTTCGCCGCCCCGGCCGCGCAGGTAGGAGTCGAGCTCGAAGCGCAGGAAGCGGCGCAGCTTGTTGCGGCCGTATTCCTTCTCCATCACCATCAGCGCCGAGTATTGCGCCAGCGATTCGACCAGCATGGTCGAACCCTGCACATTGGCGCCCACCACCTGGTGGCCCCACCACTGGTGCGCCATCTCGTGCGCGGTCACGTAGAACACGTAGTCGATATCGTTCTTGTCGCGAAGGTCGGCAATGAAGCCGATGCTTTCCGAATACGGGATGGTGTTGGCAAACGACTGGGCAAAGCTCTGGTACCTCGGGAACTCGAGGATGCGCACCTGGCGGAACTGGTACGGCGTGAAATGGGCATCGAAGTAGTCGAGCGACTTTTGCGTCGAGGTGATCATGCGGTCAACGTTATAGCCGTGCCTGGCATCGTAATACACCTCGATCGGCACGCCGCGCCATGCGCCTTTTTTGACGTTCCAGCGCGCCGACAGGTAGGCAAAGAAGCCCACCATCGGCCGATCCATCTTGTAGTGGAAATAGCGGCGCCCGTCCTTTTCCCAGCTGTTTTGCAGGTAGCCGGGCGCCATCGCGATCTGGTCGGCGGAGGTGGAAACGGTGGTCTCGAAATTGATCCAGTCGGTGTCGCCGAAGACGTTGCTGGCGCGCGCCCGTTCATCTTCGAGCTTGGCCATGCGCTGCGGCTCGCCCAGTCCGCGCTTGCGGCGCTCGTTGCGGTCCTGCAGCTCCAGCGATGACTGGTAGCCGAAGCGCGGGAAGAAGGCGGTGTTGTTGAAGAAAGTGCCGTTCAGGTTGAGCTGGTCCGGTTCGCCCTTGTTGGTAAAGCCTTGCGGGTGCACGTCCACCGTGAAATCGAGATCGAGCTGCGCCCCGGGCGCGATCGGCTGCGCCAGCCGCAGCACGCTGAAACCGAGGTCGCGGTCGTCGATGGCGACGGTGTGCGCAGGCAGGTTGGCAAAGCGCGTGGTTACGTCCCGGTTCAGTTGCAGGCGCAGTTCGGCCAGCGGCACGCCGCTCTTGTTTTCCATCCGGTAGTGGCCGCGCACGGTCACGCGGCGCTGCTCGGGATAGATATCGACGTCGGCGCGCACATCGGTCACGCGCGGTTGCGGCATGTCCTTGTACTTGCGGTACGATTTTTCGTAGCGCGCCTGCTCGTCCATCGCCACGTTGCCCGGCTGGTAGCGGTTGAGTTGATTGGTGTTGTGGAAGATCCAGGCGCCGGCGCCGGCAAAGCCGGCCAGGCACAGCGCCAGCAGCACGCCCGACGGCCCGCGCAGGCGGCTACCGGCGGCGCGCAGGCGGCGGCGCCACGGCAGCGCCAGGCCGCGCACCCGGAACGCCTGCGCCACCACCAGCAGCGCCAGCGTGGCGCAACCCCAGTACACGGCAAACCACGACCAGCCCCGGATGAAGTGGCCGTAGCCATTCATGTCCGAGTATTTGAGTTGCGGCAGCGAAGCGAAGTTGTACAGGTTGTGGTCGAAATGCAGGGCACTGAGCACCAGCTGCGCCACCATGTAGACGACAATGGCCAGGTAGCCGACAAACTTGTTATTGACCAGCACCTGCAATACCAGCGCCAGCAACCCGAGCATGACGAAGCTGGCCGAGTCGAGCAGGAGCGCCTCAAGGTACAGGCGCGGCTCCACCGGCGCGCCGCCCTTGATCAGCTGGATGCACATCGCCGTCAGTGCGCCCACCAGCAGGAAACCGACTACCACGCCCGCCAGCGCCAGGCTCTTGGCGACCAGCGGCGCCCAGTCGGGCACCGGCAGCGCGTCGCTCACATCGGCGACCTTGAACTGGCGGTCGCGGAAAATCAGTTCGCCGGCATAGAACGTCAGCACGATCAGCAGCAGGAAGCTGAAGCTGCCTTGCATGGTTTCGAGCATCATGTACGTGACCGGATACACGGTGGTGCCGAACATCTTGCTGGCCTGGCTGGCGGCGCCGACAAAGTTGGCCATGCCGAAGAACAGCATCACCAGGAACGGCACGCCCTTGAACACGGCAGCGGCGTCGAAGCGCAGGATGTCCCAGCATTGCAGCCAGGCGGTGCCACGGCCGAAGCGCGGTACGATGGCGGGCAAGATGCTGGCAGGCGGCACGACCGGCTCCGGCACTGCGGCGTTGGTACGCTTGCGGCCAAACCAGCGGCGGCCGGTGCCGGCGCGCTGCGGCTTGAACAGCACCAGCGTGGCGGCAAAGCAGGCCAGCGCCACGCCCAGCCACACGGCGCGGTTGGCCAGCAAATAACCGGCGACCGGCGGCACGATGGTGTTCGATTCGGCGGACGTGAAGTAACGGGTGGCGCGGCCGAAGGCGCGCACGCCGAACGGATCGATCAGCACCGGCAACCATTCATTGCTGACGTCGCGCGTCAACACGCCGGCCACGCCCCACAGCACAAAGAAGGCCAGCACGCCCAGGTACACCATCATCATCGAGCGGGTGGTCGCCGCCAGCAGCATCAGGAGCGCACCGATGAAGACCAGGTTGGGGATCACCAGCCAGGCAAAGGCCCACAGGTAGGCGTCCACCGGCACCGGCCCCACCCGCGCCGCGTCCACCCACGGCATCAGCGGACCGATCACCGTGCCCAGCGCGATCACCACGAACATCGCCAGGCAAGCTGCCAGGCCGGCCAGGAAGCGTCCGGCCAGGTACTGGTATTTGCGCATCGGCGTGGCAAACAACATGTCGGAAATGCCTACTTCGGCGTCGCGCAGCACGGCGCCGGCGATGAAGATGGTGACGGTGAGCATCGAGAACACGGTGAAAGCGCCGAGCAGCTGCGCCACCACCACCGGTGCATTGCGGTGCACATTGCCGATTGCGCCGCCCACCACCACGGCGTCGCTGGTGGTGGCGCCAAACGCCATCAGGCCCAGCACGAAGGCCGTTACCCACAGCAGGGGCTGGCGCAACTGGTAGCGCAGGTCGAACTTGAAGAATTCCATCAGCATGGCGTGCTCCTCAAACCAACGTGGCGGCGCGGCTGGCCGCGCGCACGTGCAGGAAATACACGTCCTCGAGGTTGGGCTCGACCGCGATGAAGCCGTCGTCGGGCTGGCTGTCGGCATACACGTGGATCTGCGGCTTGCCGCCCACCAGGCGGGTGCGCAGCACGTTCAGGCGCTCCTGGTAGCCGGGCAGCGCTTCGGCGCTCACGGTGCGGCGCCAGACCTTGTCGCGCAGCGTGTCGATGGCGGCCTGCGGCTCGCCCTGCACCAGCACCTGGCCCTTGACGATCACCGCCATCTGCGGGCACAGGTCGGTGACGTCTTCAACGATGTGGGTAGAGAGGATGACCACCACCTGCTCGCCGATGCGGGCCAGCAGGTTGTGGAAGCGGTTGCGCTCCTCGGGGTCGAGGCCGGCGGTCGGTTCATCGACGATCACCAGCCTGGGCGCACCGAGCAGCGCCTGGGCGATGCCGAAGCGCTGGCGCATGCCGCCAGAATACGTGCCCAGGTTGCGCTTGCGCGCTTCCCACAGATTGGTTTGCTGCAGCAGCGCCTCGACCGCTTCCTTGCGCTCGCCGCGCGCGGTCAGGCCCTTGAGCACGGCAAAGTGGTTGAGCAGCACCTCGGCCGTTACCTTCGGATAGACGCCGAAGTCCTGCGGCAGGTAGCCAAGCTGGCGGCGCAGCGCCTGCGGCTGGGCCAGCACGTCGAGGCCATCGAAGTGGATGGAACCGCTGTCGGGGTCCTGCAGGGTGGCAATGGTGCGCATCAGCGACGACTTGCCGGCGCCGTTCGGGCCCAGCAGGCCGAACATGCCGTGGCCGATCTCCAGCGTGACATTGTTGATGGCTTTGACGCCGTTGTCGTAGGTCTTGTTGAGCTGTTTGATCGAAAGCATGACGCCAGGTCTCCTGATAAGCCGGAGCAACAGGCTCCGAAGCAACCTTACTATAGAGCAAAGTTGCAAACTTATCAGGGTCTTTCGATTAACTGCCGGCTGGTGCGACAGCCTGCATAAAACGCGGTATGGAATGCGCGCCAAGCACTATGGGCGGTATTCCGGGAACATTTCCTTGAGCAGGAATGACAGCAATTCCGCCTCGTCTTCCTTGCGCGCACTCATCTTGACGGTGCGGCCCAGGCGGCGCGATTCCCACTCGAAATCGCCCGGCTTTTCCTTGCGGATGATCTTGATCATTTCCTTGGCAACAGCGGTCTCGATATCCTTCTCGCTGCCCTGCTCCACGTGGATCTGCTGCAGCCATTTGCGCTTGAAGTTGGTATTCCAGCCACGGAATTTCACATCGGCGCTGTTCGAGCGTTTATCGACCGAGAACACGCCGCCGGTATCGTCGGCATCGGCGCCGCCACGGGCATTGGCGCCGGCAATATTGGCCTTGGCGCGTGCCAGTGAGCGCTCGGCGGCTGACTGGGCCGGTTCGGACGGCTGCGGCGACGGGTTGGCCGCCTCGCGCTCGGCGCGGCGCTTGGCCAGCATGGCGGACATGTCCTGCTCCTGCGGCGGCGGTGGTGGCGGCGTCATGGTCGCCTGCACCGGCGGCACAAAGGTTTCCAGCTTGGGCTGGGTCGGCGCCGGCTTGCTGCGCACGGTACTCGGCTTGCTCGGTGGCGTAGGCTTGGTCGGCTTGGGCTCGGTCTTCTTGGGCGTGGGCTTGACGGTGGGCTTTTGTGGCGTGATCGGCATTGGCGAGATATACACCATCTCGCCGCCTTTTTTGGCGGACGTGGTCTTCGGTGGCGGCGGCGAGGGCGAAAACAGGTAATACAGCACAAACGCCAGGTGCAAGGCGATGGTGAACGCCAGGCCATAGCGGCGGGTAATCGATTTCTTCTCTTCCCACAAGGCGTACGAGTCCCCCGGCACCGGCAAGGGCTGGCCGCAGGTCTCGCAATAACCGCTGGCAGTGAGGATGTGGGAGTCGTGGTGCAAGATACGGAACCTTGTGGAACGAAGTCTTCAAAATGCGGTCATAGTGCCAGACTCCCGTAATTTTGGGAATCTTTCGGACACCTGAACCCGGCCATCATAGCGCGCCGCAGGAAACGACGCGCGTGCACCAGGTAGCTACTTTACAAGTAAGGACTCTTGACGGGTGTTACCTTATGTATCCAAAGCAAGCAATTTGCATTACGGATGCGTAAGAATGCCATGCCTGCGCGTCAGCTTGCGTGCGCGACGCCACATTGCTCGTCGCTGAGCGGTCCCGTCCCGCTGTACCGGTCCAGGTACAGGTAAATCACCGGCGTAATGTACAGCGTGATCGCTTGCGAAAAGATCAACCCTCCCACCACGGCCAGGCCCAGCGGTTGGCGCAGTTCGGCGCCGGCGCCCAGGCCCAGTGCGATCGGCAGCGCGCCCATGATCGCTGCCAGCGTGGTCATCATGATGGGCCGGAAGCGCAGGATGCACGCCTCGCGGATGGCGTCCGCCGGCGCCCTGCCCTCGGTGCGCTGCACGTGCAAGGCAAAGTCGATCATCATGATGGCGTTTTTCTTGACGATGCCGATCAGCATCAGGATGCCGATGATGGCGATCATGGTCAGGTCGAGGTTGAAGATCCACAGCGTGATCAACGCCCCCACCGCTGCCGACGGCAAACCGGCCAAGATCGTCAGCGGGTGGATATAGCTTTCGTACAGCACGCCGAGCAGCACGTAGATCACGCCCAGCGCGGCCAGGATCAGCACCACCTGGCTGCCCTGCGAACTCTGGAACACGGCCGCGTCGCCGCCGTAGTTGGTGATGATAGCCGGCGGCAGGCGCATGTCGATGCCCATCTGGTCGATCTTGGCGGTGGCCTTGCCCAGCGGTACGTCCGGCGCCAGGTTGAACGACAAGGTAATCGCCTGCAACTGGCCCTGGTGGTTGACCGCCGTCGGTCCCACGGTGCGCTCCACGCTGGCAAAGCTCGACAGTTTGACCAATTGGCCGGCCTTGTTGCGCACCGAGATTTTCGTGAGCGCATTGTCGAACTGGCGGTCGGCGTCGGCCGCTTCCAGGATCACGTAATAGCTCGCTGCCGGCGAATAGATGGTCGAAACTTGCCGCTCGCCGAAGGCCAGGTACAGCGCGGTGCGCACGTCGCCCAGCGCCACGCCCAGGTTGTTGGCCTTGTCGCGGTCGATCTTGAGCGAGGCCTGCAAACCGCGATTCTGGGTATCGCTGGTGACATCGCGGAAATCGGGATCGGCGCGCAATTGCTCCAGGTATTTTTGCGCCCACTCGCCCAGCGCGCCGGGGCTGACCGATTGCAAGGTGTACTGGTAGCGGCTTTTAGATTGCCGTCCGCCCAGTTGCAGGTTTTGCACCGGGCTCAGGTACACGGCGATGCCGGCGATCGACTTGGTGGCCTTGCGCAGGCTGTCGAGCACCTGCGGCATCTTGTCGCGCTGCCCACGGGGCTTTAATACCAGGAACATCCGGCCCGTGTTGCCGCCGCCGGTAAATGAGGTCACATCCTGCACATTGGGATCGGCGCGGATCACATCGACGACGCGATCTTGCAGCGCCAGCATGGCCGACGTCGAGATATCTTCGGACGCTTCGGTGTTGACGCGGATTTGCCCCAGGTCTTCCTCGGGGAAAAAGCCTTTCGGGATCGCCATGTACAGCACCACCGTCAGCGCGAAGGTACCGAATGCCAGCATCAGCACCGGAAAGCGGTGGCGCAGCGCGATGTCGAGCGTGCCGGCGTAGCCGTTGCGCAGCCTGGTAAAGCCGGCCTCGAACCAGCGTCCCAGCCAGTTGCCCTGGTCGTGCTCGGGGTCGATGGTATCGGCCGGCAGCAGGCGGCTGGCCAGCATCGGCACCAGCATCAGCGACACGGCGGCCGACACCAGCACCGCCAGCGCCACCACCACCGCGAATTCATGGAACATCAAGCCGATCACGCCCGGCATGAAGAAGATCGGGATGAACACGGCCACCAGCGAGACCGAGATCGAGATAATGGTAAAACCCATCTCCTTCGAGCCGATCAGCGCCGCCTGCAACGGCTTTTTACCGAGCTCGATATGGCGCACGATGTTTTCCAGCACCACGATGGCGTCATCGACCACCAGGCCCACGGCCAGGGTGATCCCCAGCAGCGAAATATTGTCGAGGCTGTAGCCGAACGCGTACAGCAATGCCAGCGCACCCAGCAGGGAGATCGGCATGGTGATCGCCGGAATGAAGGTGGCGGCCGCGCGGCGCAGGAACAGGAAAATCACCAGCACGACCAGCACGATGGTCAGCAGCAAGGTCAGGTTGACGTCGTGGATCGCCTCGCGGATCGACACCGACCGGTCGTTGACCAGGTTGATGTTGACCGACGCCGGCAGCTGCGACTGGAAGCGCGGCAGCAACGCGCGCACGCCATCGACCACCTGCACCGTGTTGGCGTCGGGCTGGCGCTGCACCAGCAGCACGATCGAGCGCTCGCCGTTGTAGCTGCCGGCCGCCTTGACCGATTGAAAACTGTCCTCGACGGTCGCGACATCTTTCAAACGCACCGGCTCGCCGTTGCGCACGGCAACGATCAGGTCGGCGAATTCGGACGCTTTCATCAGTTGCGGATTGCCCTGGATGGTCAATGTCTGGCTGGGACCGTCGAGGATGCCGAGCGGCGTGTTGGCGTTGGCCGACTTGATCGCCTGCTGCAATTCTTCCAGCGTTAAATCACGGGCGTTGAGCAGGTCGGACCGGGCGCGGATGCGTACCGCGTAACGCTTCTGGCCGTTGACGCTCACCTGCGCCACGCCAGGCAAGGTGGACAGGCTGGGCGCCACCAGGTTTTCCGCGTAATCGTTGAGCTCGGCCAGGCTCAGCGACGGAGAATTCATGGTCATGAACAGCACCGGCGCGTCGGCCGGGTTGACCTTGCGGTACGACGGCAGGTCGGTCATCTCGATCGGCAACTGGCGCTGGGCGCGCAGCAAGGCGGCCTGCACATCGACCGCTGCTTCGTTGACGTTGATGCTGGTGTCAAATTCGAGCGTGAGCGACGAGTTGCCCAGCGTATTGGACGACGTAATCAGGGTCAGGCCGGCAATCGTGGAAAACTGTTTTTCCAGCGGCAGCGCCACCGACGACGCCATGGTCTCGGGCGACGCCCCCGGCAAGTCGGCCGAGACGTTGATCACCGGGGTGTTATAGCTCGGCAGCGCCGCCACCGGGATATAAAAATACGACAGCACGCCGGCCAGCACCAGCGTGACCGACAGCAGCACCACCATCACCGGACGGCGGATGCACAACTCGGAAATGTTCATGCTCAGCCCTTGGTGACGGTGGCGTCGAGCGCCTTGTCGGCGCTGGCAATGCGGACCTTGCCGCCGGGCCGCAAGTTCTGCTTGCCGTCGACGATCACTTTTTCGTTGCCCTTGAGACCAGAGACGGCAGCAAACTCACCGAATGCATGCAGGCGCTTGATGTGCACCACCTGCGCCGACTGGTCGCCATCGACCGCGTACACGAAGGTGCCCTGGGTATTGCTGATGATGGCGTTTTGCGGAATCACCGTGGCGCCCTGCAACACGTGCGACACCAGTTGCGCGTTGACGTACTGGCCGGGCCACAGGCTGGTGACCTTGTTGTCGAACTCGGCTTTTACACGGATCACGCCGGCCACCGGGTCCACCGTGCTGTCGATGAAGCTCAGGGCGCCGGTCAGTTCCTTGTCCGAGGCGGGTTGCGTGACCCGCACCGGCACCGCACCGCGCTGCTGGGCTTCGAGCAATCCTCCCAGCGCCGATTCCGGCAGGGTGAAGGCGACGTTGATCGGGTCGAGCTGGGTGACGGTGGTCAGCGACGTGCTCATCTGCACCAGGCTGCCGGCATACACGTTGATCGCGCCCACCCGGCCCGACATCGGCGCGCGGATGATGTTGTAGCTGGCGTCCACGCCCACCGCGCTGGCGGCGGCCAGGTCGGCGGCCAGCACGGCGCGCGCCGCTTCGACCTGGCTTTTGAGGGTATCGACCGCGCCTTGCGCCACGTATTTTTGCGCCAATAAATCTTCGGCGCGCTGGTACTGGCGTTCGACATCGGCCAGCGCAGCGCGGTCGCGCGCCACTTGCGCGGCTGCTTTTTCCACGTTGGCGCGGGCGCTGCGGTCGTCGAGCGAGAACATCAGATCACCGGCCTTGACGAACTGCCCTTCCTTGATGTGTACGCGCACGATGGTGCTGGTGGTTTGCGGATGCAGGTCCACGGTGCTGATCGGGGTGACGGTGCCGTTGGCCTGCAACACCACCGGCACGTCGCGCCGCTGCGGTGCCACCACGCTCACCGTGGTCGGGCCTTGCGGGCCGTGGGCCTGCTTGCCGGCAGGCGCGGCGTGGTGGCCGCCATTTTGCATGTACCAGCCACTGAAGCCGAGAATGGCGGCGGTAGCCACCAGGGTAACAATCGTCGATTTTTTCATTATTGTGAAACAGTCTTTATGTTTTTTGGTATGGCTGTTGTATCTCGTACTGCGGCGATATTTACAGGCGGCTGGCGTACGATTCCGGCAAGATCAGTGTGACTTCCAGGCCGCCGGCGGGGTGGTTGTTAAGCGCCACGGTGGCGCCGTGCTGCTCGGCGATATTGCGCGCGATGGTGAGCCCCAGGCCGGTGCCGCCCGACTCGCGCGAACGCGACGATTCGATCCGGTAAAACGGCTCGAAGACACGCGCCATCTGCTCCTTGGCGATGCCGGGGCCGCCGTCGCGGATGACCACGCGCGCCGCACCGGCGATGCGCTCGACGGTCACATTGGCGTAGTGGCCGTACTTGACGGCGTTGTCGATCAGGTTGACCAGGCAGCGGCGCATGTCGAGCGGACGGCCCATCAGCGCCATGTTGGCGCGCCCGCGCAGCTCCACCGGCTGGCCGCTGTCGGATGCATCGCTGCACACGCTGTCGAGCAGCGAATCGAGGTCGAGCGCCTGCATGGTTTCGGATGCGTCCATGCTGCGTGCCAGGTCCAGGCCTTCGCGCACCATTTGCTGCATGGCCGACAGGTCGTCGATCAGGCGCTGCTGCAACTCGTCGTCGCGCACTTTTTCCAGCCGCAGGCGCAGGCGCGTGAGCGGCGTTTGCAGGTCGTGGGTAATCGCAGCGAGCATCTGCGTGCGCTGCATGATGTGCTGGCGGATGCGCGCCTGCATGGCGTTGAACGCCGCGCTGGCCTGGCGGATCTCGGCGGCGCCGCTGAGCACCACCGGCGGATGGTTGATGTCGTTGCCCAGGTCCTTGGCAGCCTTGGCCAGCCGCTTGAGCGGACGCACGGCCATGCGCGTGACCAGGTAGGCCAGCGCCGCCACCGACAGCAGGAACGGCAGCAACGCCACGTATTCGCTCAGCGCCGTCGCTGGCACCTCGGGCGGCGGCAGGATCGACAGCTTGAGCCTGGCGCCGTCGCGCAGCGTCACGTACATCGCCTCGCAGGCGCCGCCCCACTGGCTCGGTGCAAAGATGGAACGCTGGCGGGGCTGGGCGCACTCGGCCGGCTGATCGACCAACGGCAGCAATTGCACCCCTTTGGCCAGGCGCTGCTGCAAGGCGCTGGAAAATGCGGTTGCGGGCCTGGTCGCCGCAGGCGCCTCGGCCAGGCGTTCAAGCTTGATGGTGCCGCGCTCGGCCATGCGCAAATAGGTCGGACGCGATTCACTGGCCAGGGCATCGGCCGTGGTAATGAGTTGCTCGGCGCGCTCCATGGCGTGGAAGTCGCGGTAGCGCTCGAACGACCGGGTGCGCTCGCCCACCGACAGCCATTGCGTGAGCGCCGCCGAGGCTATCATGCCCAGCAAGAGCACCAGGAACACGCGCCCGGTCATCGAGCCGAAAAAATCTTTCACGCGTGCGGCTCCACCGTGACCTGGCCGGCCAGCACGTAGCCGCCATTGCGCACGGTCTTGATGATCTGCGGTACGCGGGCATCCTCGCCCAGCTTCTGGCGCAGGCGGCTGATCTGGATGTCGATCGACCGGTCGAACGGGTCGGCGTCGCGCCCTTGCGTGAGGTTGAGCAACTGGTCGCGGTTGAGTACGCGGTTCGGATGCTCGAGAAACACTTTCAGCAAGCGGAACTCGGCGCCCGACAACATGATCACCAGGCCGTCCGGGTTGAGCAGGTGGCGGGCGGTCAGGTCCAGGGTCCAGTTGGAAAAGCGCATTTGCTGCGCCTTCTCGGCGCCGCTGCCGCTGGGCATGGCGTTACTGCGGCGCAGGACGCTGCGGATGCGCGCCAGCAGCTCGCGCGGTTCGAACGGCTTGGGCAGGTAATCGTCGGCGCCCATTTCCAGGCCGAGGATGCGGTCGAGCGGCTCGGCGCGCGCGGTCAGCATGATCACCGGCAGCGTCGATTGCGCGCGCAGCTTGCGGCACAGGGTCAGGCCGTCGTCGCCAGGCAAATTCAGGTCGAGCACCACCAGGTCGGGCTTGGACTCGTCGAGCAGCTTCCACATGGCGGTACCGTCGGCAGCGCACAGCGCCCGGTAACTGTTCGACTCGAGGTAGTCGGCCAGCAGGGTGCGGATGTCGCGATCGTCGTCAACGATCAAAATAGTCGATGTAGGTTCCATGGTCGCCATTATCCCCAGTTCATGCGCGCGCTACCAATGCGCAATTGTATCGGCTTGTATATGTGTAAAGTCACATCTCGATACAAATGCGTTGATGGGAGAAACGTCATGGCAATCTTTGGAGGCGAAGATGGTCCCAAGCGCAGAAACAACGCTGCGCTACTCCCCACCAAGACGAAAGGAACGACCATGAACATCATTCGCAAAAGCATCCTGATCGGTTTTACGGTACTGGGCATGGCAGCCGCACAAGCACAGGACGTCGCGCCGCAGGACAAGCCCCACCACAGCCAGAAAGCCACGCCGGAGCAGCGCCAGGCCAGGATGGAAGAGATGTACGCCAAGCGCCAGGCCCGCCTGCACGATCAGCTGAAACTGACGGCGCAACAGGAATCGGCCTGGGCCGCCTACCAGTCGGCGGTCAAGCCGGCGCCACGTACCGGCGAGCGTCCGGCGCGCGGCGAATTCGCCAAGCTGTCCTCGCCTGAACGTTTGAGCAAGATGATCGAAAAGACCAAGCTGCGTGAAGGGCGGATGCAGCAGCGGCTGACCGCGCTGACGGCGTTCTACAACCAGCTGACGCCGGAACAGAAAACCGCGTTCGACCAGCACAGCATGCGCGGCAAGCATGGCGGCTGGGGTGGCCATCGCGGCCAGCGCGGTCATGGTGGCCAGCATGGCCCGGACCTGAAGCGCGGCTAAGTATCGCCAGGCATTGCTCGGGCTCCCCGCTGTGGCGGGGAGCCTGTTACTTCAACCGCTCCAGCGACTGCGAAAACTTCGCCGCGTTCTGGTAGCCGATCACGCGCGATCCGGCAATCTCGCGCCCCTGTGCATCGAACAGGATAATCCCCGGCGGCCCGAACAGGCCGAAGCGCTTGAGCATGGCCTTGTCGTCCGCATCATTGGCCGTCACATCGACCTGCAGCAACAAGGTATTGGCCAGCCTGGCCTGCACCGCTGGATCGACAAAGGTCAGCTTTTCCATCTCCTTGCAGGACACGCACCAGTCCGCATAAAAATCGAGCATCACGGTCTTGCCACCGGTCTGCGCCAGGATGGCGTCGAGCTGGGCCACGGTCTTGATGCGCTGGAAGGTCAAATGCCGATCCTGCGCGCCGGTGACGTGCGCCAGCGGCGCCAGCGGATCGCGCCCGCCCGTCACCATGCCGCCCAGCTGCACCAGGCCCAGCGCCACGGCCAACACGCCGAGCGCCTTGGCCGGCCACTTGCCGCTATTGAGAAGCAAGTACATGCCGTAGCCAACGAATAACGCCGCCCAGCCCATCATCTGCACCACCGGCGGCAACACCGGCGACACCAGCCACAAGGCCATCGCCAGCATCAGTACGCCAAAGAAGCGCTTGACCGCATCCATCCACTTGCCCGCCTTGGGCAGCAGCGCGCCGGCCGAGGCGCCGACCAGGATCAGCGGCACGCTCATGCCCACCGCCATCGCAAACAGCGCGCTGCCGCCGATGAAGACGTCGCGCGTCTGGCTGATGTACACCAGCGCGGCAGCCAGCGGCGCGGCCACGCACGGCCCGACGATCAGCGCCGAAATCGCGCCCATCACGAACACGCCGGCCAGCTTGCCCGACGACTGCCGGTTCGAGACCGAACTGAGTTTCGATTGCAGCGCCGCCGGCACCTGCAGCTCGTAGTAGCCGAACATCGACAGCGACAGCAGCACCATCAGCACACCGAAGCTGCCCAGCACCCACGGATTTTGCAGCGCGGCCGACAGGCCCTCGCCGGCCAGGCCGGCCGCCACGCCCAGCGCCGTATAGACGATGGCCATACCGAGCGCATACGTGACCGACAACAGCAGGCCGCGCTTGCGATTGCTGCGGTCGCCCTCGCCCACGATGATCGACGACAGGATCGGCACCATCGGCAACACGCACGGCGTAAACGACAGGCCCAGGCCCAGCAGCGCGAACAGCGGCAGGATCACCAGCAGGCTGCCGGTCTTGAGCGCAGCTTCCAGCCGGCCGCTGTCGCTCGCCGGCGCGGCCGGTGCGGTGGCGGTCGCTGCGGCGGGCGCCGGTGGCGGCACGATGTCTTCCGCAGTCGGCGGTGCAATCGGATAAATGGTCACGCCCGGGCTGACGGCGGCTGGCTTGCCTTCGCCGATGACGGGTGCTTTGGCCGCTGCGGGCGATGCCGATGCCAGGGTAGCGGCTGCGGCACCGGTTGCTGCGGGTGCGGCAGCCTTGCCGGCGGCGCCCGGCAGCGGTACCGAACCGCTGCCCGTCAATTGCGCGGTGTAGTCCTGCGGCGAATAGCACAAACCCTTCTCCGAGCAGCCCTGGCCGCTCACCTGCAAGGTGAACGGGCCGTTCACGTCCACCGGAATCGTGATGGTCACGCTCTTGCGATAGGTTTCGACGTCTTTCTCGAACGTCGGGTCGTAATGGACCTTGCCGGCCGGGATGGCAGGCGTACCCAGCTTGGCGCCGATGGCGCTGAACTTGAACGGCTCGCGGTACATATAGTAGCCATCGGCGATCTGGAAGCTGACCGCGACGGTATGGCCATCGACCATGCTGGCGGAAAACCGGAACGCCTTGGCCGGTTCGAGGAAATCCTGGGCGCGGACGGAACCGCAGAACAATAGCAACGCCAGCGGCAACAGCGCGGCAAAAAATCGGACGAGACGTGACATGAATACTTTCTCTGAAGACGGAAGTCAAAGCACAGGCATAGTACACCGAGCATGCAATTTCCGCCCGTGCCACGGCAGGCCAACACCGGGCACAGCGGTGGATTTTTATGCGACACTCGGCTTTTACATTCCGGGAGTTGCACGATGTTATCACCACGTCCCCTGCTGCTTTCAGCTGCCGCCGTTACCCTGGCCTTCGTCACCGGCCCCGCGTCCGCCCAGGCGCCGGTCCAGGACCAGGCGCCAGTGGCGGCGCTGGCCACCATCTCGGCAGACGACCTGGTGCGCCACATCAAGGTACTGGCTTCGGACGAGTTCGAAGGCCGCGCGCCCGGCTCCAACGGCGAAACCAGGACCGTTGCCTACCTGACCCAGGAATTCAAAAAGCTCGGCCTCAGGCCGGGCAATCCCGACGGGACCTGGGTGCAGGCGGTGCCGCTGCGCGGCCTGAGGCCGAAACCAGCCTTCAGCTACACCATCGCCGGCAAAACCGTCGCACTCGATTTTCCCGAACAATTCGTCGCCCATTCCACCAGCGCGCCCGACCAGGTGACCGTGGACAACTCCGACCTGGTCTTCGTGGGCTACGGCGTGCAGGCACCCGAATTCGGCTGGGACGACTACAAGGGCATGAACGTACGCGGCAAAACGCTGCTGATGCTGATTAACGACCCGACCGTGCCCGATCCGAACAATCCGGCCGAGCTCGATCCAGCCATGTTCCGCGGCAAGGCCATGACCTACTACGGCCGCTGGACCTACAAGTACGAAATTGCCGCAAAGCTCGGCGCCAATGCCGCCCTGATCATCCACGAAACCAGGCCGGCCGCCTACCCGTGGGACGTGGTGCGCAGCGGCGGCAACGGCGAGCAGTTCAGCCTGGTTCGCGCAGGAAACGACCCGGATGCGCCGGCGGTCCCCGGCTGGATCCAGCTCGACCAGGCCAAGGCCATGCTGGCCGCCGCCGGCTACGATTTCGACACCCTCAAAAAGCAGGCGGTCACAAAAGACTTCCGCCCGGTCAGCCTGAAGGGCACGGCCAGCTTCAACGTCGCCAACACCTCGCGCACCATCGCCTCGCAAAACGTGGTGGCGCTGATCGAAGGCATCGATCCCAAGCTGAAGGATGAGCTGGTGGTGTACAGCGCCCACTGGGACCACCTGGGCATCGACGAGCGTCTGCCGGGCCCGCGCAGCAAGCAGATCTACCATGGCGCGCTCGACAATGCTTCCGGCACCGCCGCCCTGCTGTCGCTGGCCAAGGCCTACCAGGCGCTGCCAACACCGCCAAAGCGCTCGATCCTGTTCCTGGCCACCACGGCCGAGGAGCGCGGCCTGCTGGGCGCCAAGTACTACGCCAGCCACCCGCTATACCCGCTCAAGAAGACCGTCGCCAACATCAACATCGACGGCATCAATGCCTGGGGCAAGACCGCACAGATCGAAAACGTCACGTCGGGCCATTCGAGCATCGACGCGCTGCTGGTCAAACATGCGCAAGCCCAGGGCAGAAAAATGACCAGCGATAGCCGCCCCGAACTGGGCAGTTTCTACCGCGCCGACCAGCTGGAATTCGCCCGCGTGGGCGTACCGGTGCTCTACACGAAAGCGCGCAGCGGCTACCTGAACAAGCCGGACGGCTACGCCGCCAAGGTGGTCGATCACTATTTCGGCAAGGACTACCACCAGGTCACCGACGACGTGCGCACCGACTGGGACTTCAGCGGCGGCGTGCAGGACATCGGCCTGCTGTTCCAGGTCGGCCTCGACATCGCCCAGGGCGTTACCCCCACCTGGGACGCCACCTCCGAATTCAAACCGAAATAACGGACGAAAAAAAAGCCAGGCAGAGCCTGGCTTTTTCGTAACGCGGTACTAACCGGGACGATTACTCTTCGGCGGTTGGTGCTGCATCGATGTCGGTCGCTTCTGGACGGTCCAGCAGCTCAACGTAAGCCATTGGCGCGTTGTCGCCAACGCGGAAACCCATTTTCAGGATGCGCAGGTAGCCGCCGTTGCGGTTAGCGTAACGTGGGCCCAGTTCCGAGAACAGTTTGCCAACGATTTCGCGGTCGCGCAGACGGGAGAATGCCAGACGCTTGTTGGCCAGGGTGTCTACCTTGCCCAGGGTCAGGATAGGCTCGACAACGCGGCGGAGTTCCTTCGCTTTTGGCAGGGTGGTTTTGATGGCTTCATGACGCAGCAGGGAAACGGTCATGTTGCGCAGCATTGCCAGACGGTGGGACGAGGTACGATTGAGCTTACGGAGGCCGTGACGGTGACGCATGGTACTTCCTTTCAGGTGTTTAAATCCGAGTTCTTCGATCGCTCAACATGAGCGCGGACCGGTTCAAGTGATTGACGCCGCGAACAACACGCCCGCAGCGGTGAAACCGTCATACCCGCGTAGGCGGGTATCCATGCTGAGGCCGCGTCGCCACGGACTTCACATGGGTTCCCGCTTGCGCGGGTACGACAAACTGCTAACTGCTAATCAGTTGGCGACAGGACAGAACATCGCTAGGCGATGTCCAGTCCTGTCCCCCAATTTGTTATTTTTCCAGCCCTGCAGGCGGCCAGTTTTCCAGCTTCATGCCCAGGGTCAGGCCGCGCGAGGCAAGAACTTCCTTGATCTCGTTGAGCGACTTGCGGCCCAGGTTTGGCGTCTTCAGCAGCTCGTTTTCCGAACGCTGGATCAGGTCGCCAATGTAGTAGATGTTTTCTGCTTTCAGGCAGTTGGCCGAACGCACGGTCAGTTCCAGGTCGTCCACTGGACGCAGCAGGATCGGATCGACCAGCGGTGCGCGCGACGGCGCTTCGGCAGCAGCTTCGGTGCCTTCCAGGGCAGCGAACACGTTCAGTTGATCGACCAGCACGCGCGCCGATTGACGGATCGCTTCTTCCGGCGAGATGACGCCGTTGGTTTCGATGTTGATGATCAGCTTGTCCAAGTCGGTACGCTGTTCGACGCGAGCGGACTCGACGAAGTACGATACGCGACGCACTGGCGAGAACGATGCATCGAGAATGATGCGACCGATGGTCTTGTTGGTGTCTTCCGACAGGCGACGAACGTTACCTGGAACATAGCCACGGCCTTTTTCGACCTTGATCTGCATGTCCAGCTTGCCGCCGGCGGTCAGGTGGGCAATCACGTGGTCCGGGTTGATCAGTTCCACGTCATGTGGCAGATCGATATCGGAAGCCAGGACGGCGCCTTCGCCTTCTTTTTTCAGGGTCAGGGTAACGGAGTCACGGTTGTGGACCTTGAAGACTACACCCTTCAGGTTCAGCAACAGGTCTACGACGTCTTCCTGTACGCCGTCGAGCGACGAGTACTCGTGCACAACGCCGGCGATCGTCACTTCGGTTGGCGCGTAGCCGACCATCGACGACAGCAGTACGCGACGCAGCGCATTACCCAACGTATGGCCATAGCCGCGTTCGAACGGCTCCATCACGACTTTCGCGTGGCCGGCGCCGAGCGCCTCTACATCGATAATACGTGGCTTCAACAGACTGTTTTGCATGTACATGTCCTTTTCAATACCCTCGGCGCGTTAGGCCGATAAGGCTGATGGCATTAGTAAAAACGCCCGCTGGTATCAGCGGGCGGGTTTTGGTGCTACTTAAGCTACAGATTAACGCGAGTACAGTTCGACGATCAGCGATTCGTTGACGTCGTTGGCGATTTCGTTACGCTCTGGCAGGGACTTGAAAGTGCCTTCCATTTTTTTCGAGTCAACCGAAACCCAGGCTGGCATGCCGACTTGTTCTGCCAGCGACAGCGCTTCAACGATACGCACTTGCTTTTTCGATTTTTCACGAACAGCGATCACGTCGCCAACTTTCACAGCGTACGAAGCGATGTTGACCACTTGGCCGTTCACGGTGAACGCTTTGTGCGATACCAGCTGACGCGCTTCAGCGCGGGTCGAGCCGAAGCCCATGCGGTATGCAACGTTGTCCAGGCGGGTTTCCAGCAGCTTCAGCAGGGTTTCGCCGGTGTTGCCCTTGCGGCGGTCGGCTTCTGCGAAGTAGCGACGGAACTGGCGTTCCAGAACGCCGTACATGCGCTTGACTTTTTGCTTTTCGCGCAGCTGGTTGCCGTAGTCCGAGGTGCGGGCACCCGACTTGACACCGTGCTGGCCTGGCTTGACGTCCAGTTTGCACTTGCTGTCGAGCGAGCGACGTGCGCTCTTCAGGAACAGGTCAGTACCTTCACGGCGGGAGAGTTTTGCTTTTGGTCCGATATAACGTGCCACGATGCTTCCTTTGTTTTAAATAATGACGCCCCAGCCACGCAACGGAGGTTGCCTGGTTAGGCGCTAGTCTGTGCCGCGAGGGGCCAGACGTGGCTAAAGTCTGCCAGTCTTGCGACATGACAGACGACAATAGCCGGGCAGTATAACCGTTTCCGATCATCTGCTCCAGCGATTTTTTGCAGCTATACACTAGCTGCAAGGAACTCGCAAAACCGTAGCGAGCGGTTCGCTATCGTCTCGAGTAGCGGAAGCGTACGGAGGTACGCTGAGCAACGGAGAGGCGATAGCGGATCGCGCAGCAGGTTTTCCGAGATTCCTTAGATACGACGACGCTTAGGTGGACGGCAGCCGTTGTGTGGCACTGGGGTAACGTCCTGGATCTCGGTGATCTTGATGCCCAGGTTGTTCAGTGCGCGCACTGCGGATTCGCGACCAGGACCTGGGCCCTTGATACGCACTTCCAGGTTCTTCACTCCGCATTCCACTGCCACTTTACCAGCGGCTTCAGCTGCAACCTGCGCTGCAAACGGGGTCGATTTACGCGAACCCTTGAAGCCGGCGCCACCGGAGGTAGCCCACGACAGAGCATTGCCCTGACGGTCGGTAATGGTGATGATGGTGTTGTTGAAGGAAGCGTGAACGTGTGCGATACCTTCTGCAACGTTCTTCTTGACCTTCTTGCGCACGCGGGCTGCTGCTGCGCTGCTTTGTTGCTTAGCCATGTGATTTCCCTAGATTATTTCTTGAGCGATTGAGCGGCTTTGCGCGGGCCCTTGCGGGTACGTGCATTGGTGCGGGTACGCTGGCCGCGGACCGGCAGGCCCTTACGGTGACGCATACCGCGGTAGCAACCCAGATCCATCAAACGCTTGATGTTCATGGACAGTTCGCGACGCAGATCGCCTTCGACGATGAATTTTGCTACTTCATCGCGCAGCTTTTCCAGTTCGCTGTCGTCCAGGTCTTTGACCTTTTTGTCGGTCGCAATACCCGTCGCGGCGCAGATGAACTTTGCGCGCGGGCGGCCAACACCGTAGATGGCCGTCAGGCCGATAACGGTGTGCTGATGATTTGGGATATTAACCCCTGCAATACGTGCCATTCGTTATTCCTCGATAAATAACGGTTATTAACCTTGACGCTGCTTGTGACGTGGTTCGACGCAGATTACGCGAACAACGCCCTTGCGCTTGATGATCTTGCAGTTGCGGCAGATCCGCTTGACTGAGGCGTTAACTTTCATTATGAACTCTCTTCTAAAAGGTTCGATTAAATTTACTTGGTCCGGAACACGATGCGGGCACGGGACAGGTCGTAAGGTGTCAGCTCTACCGTCACCTTGTCGCCAGGGAGGATGCGGATATAGTTCATCCGCATTTTACCCGAAATATGTCCGAGCACCACGTGTCCGTTTTCCAGTTTCACTCGAAATGTTGCATTTGGGAGATTCTCAAGAATCTCGCCTTGCATCTGTATGACGTCGTCTTTTGCCATTCGGTATGTTTACCGCGCTTATCGCGTCGGAATTCCGCCCTTGAAGTTTGCTTTGCGCAGCAGCGATTCATATTGCTGCGACATCACGTAGTTTTGTACTTGCGCCATGAAATCCATGGTAACAACCACAATAATCAACAGAGAAGTACCGCCAAAATAGAAAGGTACTTTCCACTCAGCGACCATGAATTCCGGCAGCAAGCACACCAAAGTGATGTAAATGGCGCCAGCCAGTGTCAGTCGTGTCAGGATCTTGTCGATGTAACGGGCAGTCTGCTCACCGGGACGAATCCCTGGCACAAAGGCCCCGCTCTTCTTCAAGTTATCTGCTGTTTCCTTGCTGTTGAAAACCAGCGCGGTGTAAAAGAAGCAGAAGAACACGATGGCCACCGCGTACAACAGTGCGTGGATGGGCTCGCCTGGCCCCATCGATGCAGCCAAATCTTTCAGGAACCGGACCACCGGGTTGGTGGCGTCAGCGCCTGTCGTGAACCAGCCCACGATCGTTGCCGGGAACAAGATAATCGACGAAGCGAAGATCGGTGGGATCACGCCGGCCATGTTCAACTTCAATGGCAGGTGCGACGTTTGTCCACCGTAAATCTTGTTACCCACCTGGCGTTTCGCATAGTTCACCAGAATCTTGCGTTGGCCACGTTCGACAAATACCACGAAGAACGTTACCGCCACTACCAGGATCATGATGATGATCGCCGAGAAAGCACCAATCGATCCGTTCGACACCGAGGAGCCCAAGCCACCCAGCGCGCCCGGCAAACCGGCTGCGATACCTGCGAAAATGATGATCGAGATGCCATTACCTAAGCCACGCTCGGTAATTTGCTCGCCCAACCACATCACGAACATGGTTCCGGTCAACAGCGTTACGACCGTTACGAAACGGAATGCGTAACCAGGATCGAGCACCAGACCTTGTTGCGACTCCAGAGCGACGGCAATGCCGAGGGCCTGGAACGTAGCCAGCACGACCGTGAAGTAACGGGTGTACTGGGTGATCTTGCGACGGCCTGCTTCGCCTTCCTTCTTGAGCGCTTCCATCTGCGGCGAGACGATCGACACCAACTGCATGATGATCGAGGCCGAGATGTACGGCGTGATACCCAGCGCAAACACCGTAAAGCGCGCGAGAGCGCCACCGCTGAACATGTTCAACATGCCCAGGATGCCGCCCTCTTGCGACTTGAACAGTGCGGCCAGCTGTACCGGATCAATCCCGGGGACCGGGATGTGAGCACCGATACGATATACCACCAATGCGCCAAGCAAGAACCAGAGCCGGCCCCAAGGGAACCCGGCTGCAGCGCTTTTTGCAAGTTGTGGATTAGTCGCCAATTTTCGCTCCGATCAAGCTGTTTAGCGGCAAGCTCAGGCTACCGAGCCGCCAGCTGCTTCGATGGCTGCTTTCGCGCCAGCGGTCACTTTCAGGCCTTTGAGGTTCACCGCTTTGGTGATCTCGCCGGACAGGATGACGCGCACGTCGCGTGCCAGCACGCTCAGAACGCCAGCTTGCTTCAGCACCAGGATGTCGACATCGCCAACAGCCAGGTTGTTCAGGTCGGACAGGCGCACTTCAGCTTTGAAGGTGGCGTTGAGCGACTTGAAACCGCGCTTAGGCAGACGGCGTTGCAGAGGCATCTGACCGCCTTCGAAGCCGACTTTGTGGAAGCCGCCCGAACGCGATTTTTGACCCTTGTGACCACGGCCCGAGGTTTTGCCCAGACCGGAGCCGATACCGCGGCCGACGCGACGCTTGTAGTGCTTGGCGCCGTCGGCTGGTTGAATGGTATTCAGTTCCATGATTTCTCCGTGTGTAAGCCTCGCGGCTTACCCAACTACTTTAACGAGGTACGAGACTTTGTTGATCATGCCGCGCACGGATGGGGTGTCCTGCAACTCGGAAACCGAGTTAACACGACGCAGGCCCAGGCCGCGTACGGTGGCACGGTGATCTTCACGCGTACCGATCAAGCCCTTGACCAGTTGTACTTTGACAGTTTTGTTAGTCATATCGTTCACCTTAGCCCAGGATCTCTTCAACCGACTTGCCGCGCTTGGCAGCGATGTCGGAAGCAGTCGTCATTTTTGCCAGACCGTCGAGGGTCGCACGCACCAGATTGTAAGGGTTGCTCGAGCCGGTGGATTTCGCCACGACGTCGGTCACGCCCATTACTTCGAAGATAGCGCGCATCGCGCCACCAGCGATCACGCCGGTACCTGGTTTCGCCGGGATCATCATTACTTTCGATGCGCCATGACGACCGTGCACGGTGTGATGCAGGGTGCCGTTTTTCAACGGTACTTTGATCAGGTTGCGACGGGCTTCTTCCATTGCCTTCTGCACACCCACTGGTACTTCTTTCGACTTGCCCTTGCCCATGCCGATGCGGCCATCGCCGTCACCAACCACGGTCAGCGCGGCGAAGCCCATGATACGACCACCCTTGACCACTTTGGTCACGCGGTTGATCGCGATCATTTTTTCGCGCATGCCGTCATCCGGCTTGTCGCTTGCCATTTTTGCTTGCATTTTTGCCATGATCGTTCCTTAGAACTTCAGACCGGCTTCACGCGCGGCTTCTGCCAGCGCCTTCACACGGCCGTGGAAACGGAAACCGGAGCGGTCGAACGCAACTTCGGTGATTCCTGCTTTCAGTGCTTTCTCTGCGACACGCTTGCCCACCAGTGCGGCAGCAGCGGCGTTACCGCCCTTGCCCGATTGGCCAGCCAGTTCAGCGCGTACTTCCGCTTCCAGGGTCGAGGCCGAAACCAATACTTTGGCTTCCGGGCTGATCAGGCTTGCGTAGATATGCAGGTTGGTGCGGTGAACCGACAGGCGGTTGACCTTCTGCTGCGCAATCTTGATCCGGGTTTGACGTCCGCGACGCAGACGAGATTCTTTTTTATCCATCGTCAGCCCCTAATTACTTCTTCTTGGTTTCTTTAAGCTTAACCACTTCGTCCGAATAACGGACGCCCTTGCCCTTATAAGGCTCAGGAGCGCGGTAAGCGCGAACTTCGGCAGCCACTTGGCCCACTTTTTGACGGTCGATGCCTTTGATGACGATCTCGGTCGGAGTGGCGGTAACAACCGTTACGCCTTCTGGCATGGCATGCACGACAGGGTGCGAGAAACCCAGCGACAGGTTCAGCTTGTCGCCCTGGGCTTGGGCTTTGTAGCCCACGCCGATCAGGTTCAGTTTTTTCTCGAAGCCCTTGGTGACGCCGTTGACCATGTTGTTGACCAGTGCGCGCAGCGTACCGGACATGGCGTTGGCTTCACGGCTGTCGTTTGCTGGCTCAAAGCTCAGCGTGCCGTCGTTGTTTTGTACTTTTACCAGGCCGTTCAGGTTCTGGGTCAGGACGCCCAGGGGGCCCTTGACGGTGATCGCTTGTGCGGAGATGGCGACATCAGCGCCAGCTGGCACAGCGATTGGCATTTTAGCTACACGGGACATGTGTTACTCCTTAAGCGACGTAGCAAATAACTTCGCCGCCGACACCGGTAGCGCGTGCTTTGCGATCGGTCATGACGCCTTGCGGAGTCGACACGATGGCCACACCCAGACCGTTCATCACCGTTGGGATCTCGTCCTTGCCTTTGTAGACTCGCAGGCCCGGACGGGATACGCGCTCCAGGCGCTCGATGACGGGACGACCGACATAATATTTCAAACCGATTTTCAGTTCCGCTTTGCCACCATCTTCGGCAACTGCGAAATCTTCAATGTAACCCTCGTCCTTGAGGACGTTGGCAATCGCTACTTTGACTTTCGACGATGGCATGGCCACGGTCGTTTTTTGAACGCCTTGGGCGTTGCGAATGCGGGTCAGCATATCGGCGATAGGATCGCTCATACTCATTGCATATTCTCCTATTACCAGCTAGCTTTAGTCATACCCGGAATTTCACCACGCATGGCGAATTCACGGAGCTTGATACGGCCCAGACCGAATTTACGGAAGGTGCCGCGTGGACGACCGGTGACGGCGCAGCGGTTACGCTGGCGGGTCGGAGCCGAGTTACGTGGCAGGGTCTGCAGTTTCAGACGCGCTTCGTAACGTTCTTCTTCCGATTTCGACTGGTCATCGATGATGGCCTTGAGCGAGGCGCGCTTGGCGGCGAATTTGTTCGCCAGTGCCACGCGTTTCGCTTCACGGTTAATCAGTGCGAGTTTTGCCATGATCTCTTAGTTCCTGAACGGGAATTTGAAGGCGGCGAGCAGAGCTTTCGCTTCGTCGTCGGTCTTAGCGGTGGTGGTGATCGAAATGTTCATACCACGCAGCGCATCGATCTTGTCGTACTCGATTTCCGGGAAGATGATCTGCTCTTTCACGCCGATGTTGTAGTTACCACGGCCATCGAACGAACGGCCATTTACACCGCGGAAGTCGCGCACGCGTGGCAGGGCCACGGTGATGAAGCGATCCAGGAACTCGTACATGCGAGCGCCACGCAGGGTAACCATGGTACCGATCGGATAGCCTTCACGGATTTTGAAACCCGCGATTGCTTTGCGCGACTTGGTGGTCACTGGCTTCTGGCCAGCGATCTTGGTCAGATCGCCAACAGCGTGCTCAAGGACTTTCTTGTCCGCGATTGCCTCACCAACACCCATGTTCAGGGTGATCTTGGTCAGACGGGGAACTTCCATCACCGACTTGTAGCCGAATTTTTCGGTCAGGTCAGCGACGACTTTTTCTTTATAGAACTCTTGGAGACGTGCCATGATTTCTTAAGCCTTCACTACTTCGCCGGTCGATTTGAAGACGCGGACTTTTTTGCCGTCGACATCTTTGAAACCTACGCGGTCTGCCTTGCCACTAGCTGCATTGAACAATGCAACGTTGGACACGTGAATCGGCATAGTCTTGTCGACGATACCACCTTGTACGCCAGTCATCGGGTTCGGCTTGGTCGCTTTTTTAGCAACGTTGACGCCTTCAACCACTACGTGTTCTGCGTCTACGCGACGCGAAACGACACCGCGTTTGCCCTTGTCTTTACCGGCCAGAACGATGACTTCGTCGTTTTTACGAATCTTATCCATTGCTGACTCCTTACAGTACTTCAGGTGCCAGGGACACGATCTTCATGAACTTTTCAGTGCGCAGCTCGCGCGTCACTGGTCCGAAGATACGGGTACCGATCGGTTCCAGCTTGGCGTTCAACAGAACGGCGGCATTGCCGTCGAACTTCACCAGGGAACCGTCTTGGCGGCGAACACCTTTAGCGGTGCGCACAACCACGGCGTTATAAATTTCACCTTTTTTGACACGACCACGTGGCGCAGCAACCTTAACGGTTACTTTGATCACGTCGCCAATGCCAGCATAACGGCGCTTGGAGCCACCCAATACCTTGATGCACAAAACTTCTTTTGCACCGGTATTGTCGGCAACTTCGAGCCGGCTTTCAGTTTGAATCATAGTATTCTCTTTCCCAACTTAAGCCGAAGAATCCACACAATGCGGACCTGCGGTCAGTCTTGGTCCCGCCAATGCGCTCTTGCCGAGCCCATTGTTTGGGTGCTTGACCTTCGTACTGCTACTGACCGCACGGTTCAGCGTCTGTGGCCAGACACTTTGCGGCGTTACATGAACGAAGCCCGCAAGTATTACATACCTTTTGCGGGCTTGCAAGAACTAATTGAAAAGCGCCGCCGGAACCACAGTTCCGGCGGCGATGTCTCAATTAAACGATTTGCGCGGCTTGCACCACGCGAGTCACGGTCCATGCCTTCGTTTTGGAGATCGGACGACCTTCCACGATTTCCACCGTGTCACCGGCTTTCACCTGGTTGGTCTCGTCGTGCGCGTGATACTTGTTCGAGCGCACGATGATCTTGCCGTACAAAGGATGTTTCACGTGACGTTCGATCAGAACGGTAACGGTTTTGTCCATTTTGTCGGACACCACTTTACCGATCAGGGTGCGCTTGAGCGACTTTACTGGTTCGGTCATTTGGCTTCCTTGGTGTTCATTACCGTTTTTACGCGTGCGATATCGCGACGTACCTTCTTGAGCTGCGAAGTGTTGCTCAGCTGCTGCGTAGCGATTTGCATACGCAGGCCGAACTGGGCCTTCAGCAGGTCATTCAGCTCTTTTTGCAGAGCTACCTGGTCTTTGCCGCGGAGTTCAGATGCTTTCATATTTCACTCCTGTTATTGGCCAACTTGACGAACCACGAACGTGGTTGCCAGTGGCAGTTTGGCAGCGGCCAGGCGGAATGCTTCGCGCGCCAGTTCTTCTGCGACGCCGTCCATTTCGTACAGGACTTTGCCTGGACGGATTTCAGCGACGTAGTACTCTGGATTACCTTTACCGTTACCCATACGAACTTCAGCTGGCTTGTTCGAAATCGGCTTGTCCGGGAAAACGCGGATCCAGATACGACCGCCACGTTTGATGTGACGGGTCATGGCGCGACGAGCGGCTTCGATCTGGCGTGCCGTGATACGACCACGGGCCACTGCTTTCAGACCGAACTCACCGAACGACACCGAAGTGCCGGTGCCATGCGAAATGCCGGTGTTACGGCCTTTCTGCTCTTTACGATACTTTCTGCGTGCTGGTTGCAGCATGATTATTCTCCTGCTTTCTCAGCCGGCTTGGCAGCAGCACGACGGGCGCCTGCAGGACCAGCTGGACGTGGACGGCCCGATGGCTTGCCGTCGTCACGACGTGGGCCACGTGGCTTTTTCTCGTCAGGTGGGGTATCGATGACTGGTGCATCGCCGTTCGGCGCGCGGTCACCCTTGTATACCCAAACCTTGACACCGATGATGCCGTAGGTGGTCGAAGCTTCGCTGGTGCCGTAGTCGATGTCAGCGCGCAGGGTGTGCAGTGGCACACGGCCTTCGCGATACCATTCGGTACGAGCGATTTCGATGCCGTTCAGACGACCCGACGACATGATCTTGATGCCCAGGGCACCCAGACGCATGGCGTTTTGCATCGCACGCTTCATGGCGCGACGGAACATGATGCGCTTTTCGAGCTGTTGCGAGATCGAATCGGCGATCAGTTGCGAATCGATTTCCGGCTTGCGGATTTCCTCGATATTGACGTGCACTGGCACGCCCATGATCTTGGTCAGCGCCGACTTCAGTACTTCGATGTCTTCGCCTTTTTTACCGATAACCACGCCCGGACGCGAGCTGTAGATCGTGAAACGCGCGTTCTTGGCTGGACGCTCGATGACGATGCGGCCGACCGAAGCGTTCTTCAGCTTGGTCTTCAGGTAAGCGCGTGCTTTCAAGTCTTCGTTCAGCATGGCAGCGAAATTGCCGTTGCCTGCATACCAGCGCGAAGCCCAGTTACGGGTGACCGCCAGGCGGAAACCGGTTGGATGAATTTTCTGACCCATCGTAGCTCCTTAGTTACCGACGGTCACATAAATGTGACACGATTGTTTCGAGATACGATCGCCACGACCTTTAGCGCGTGCAGTGAAGCGCTTGAGGATCGGGCCCTTTTCAACGTAGATCGTTTTCACGAACAACTCGTCGATATCGGCACCATCGTTGTGCTCGGCGTTGGCGATTGCCGACTCGAGTACCTTCTTGATGATGGTGGCGCCTTTTTTCGGGCTGAATTGCAGAATGTTGAGTGCTGCGTCAACTTTCTTGCCACGAATCAGGTCAGCAACCAGACGGCCCTTTTGGTCCGACAGGCGCACGCCTTTGAGGATAGCTTTGGTTTCCATTATTTCTTCGCCTTCTTGTCAGCGGCATGGCCCTTGAACGTGCGGGTCAGTGCGAATTCACCGAGCTTGTGACCTACCATGTTCTCGGAAACGTACACAGGCACGTGCAGCTTGCCGTTGTGAACAGCGATCGTCAGGCCGATGAAGTCAGGCATGATGGTCGAACGACGGGACCAGGTTTTGATTGGCTTTTTGTCTTTGATCGCTTGCGCGGCTTCGACTTTTTTCACCAGGTGGGCGTCACAGAACGGCCCTTTTTTCAATGAACGAGTCATGATTTATCCTTATTTCTTGCCGCGGCGCGAGACGATCATGGAAGACGTGCGCTTGTTGCTGCGAGTCTTCTTACCCTTGGTCTGCTGGCCCCATGGCGACACTGGGTGACGACCGGCTGCAGTTTTACCTTCACCACCACCGTGCGGGTGATCGACCGGGTTCATGACCACACCGCGAACGGTAGGACGAATACCGCGCCAACGCATGGCACCGGCTTTACCGATCTTGCGCAGGCTGTGTTCGGCATTGCCGACTTCGCCTACGGTCGCGCGGCACTCGATGTGCACGCGACGCACTTCACCCGAACGCAGGCGAACCTGGGCGTAGGTGCCGTCACGGGCCATCAGAACAACGCCGGCGCCGGCGGTACGGGCCATTTGGGCACCCTTACCTGGCAGCATTTCGACGCAGTTCATCACGGTACCGACCGGGATGTTGCGGATAGGCAGGCAGTTACCGGCCTTGATCGGGGCTTCCGAACCGCTCATCACGGTGTCGCCTACAGCCATGCCTTTGGTGGCGATGATGTAAGCGCGGGCGCCGTCGGCGTAGCACAGCAGTGCGATGTGCGCGGTACGGTTTGGATCGTATTCGATACGTTCCACTTTCGCCGGGATGCCATCTTTGCTGTTACGCTTGAAGTCGATCAGACGGTAGTGCTGCTTGTGACCACCACCGATGTGACGGGTGGTGATGTGGCCGTTGTTGTTACGACCAGCAGTTTTCGATTTTTTCTCAACCAGGGCTGCCAGCGGACGACCTTTGAACAGGTCGCTGTTGACAACTTTCACCATGCCGCGACGGCCTGGGGAGGTTGGCTTCATCTTAACGAGTGCCATTATTTAGCCTCCTCGGTGAAATTGATTTCCTGGCCAGGCTTCAGGCACACGAAAGCACGCTTGGTGTGGTTGCGACGGCCAGTGTGGGCGCCCGAGCGCTTCTGCTTACCTTCGCGGTTCACGGTTTGCACCGATTCCACTTGCACTTTGAACAGCAGTTCAACGGCAGCCTTGATTTCTGGCTTGGTTGCGTCGGTGGTGACGCGGAACACGATCTGCTCGTTCTTTTCCGCGACCATGGTGGCCTTCTCGGAAATCACTGGAGCAACCAGCACCTTCATCAGGCGCTCTTCGCTAAATTTCAATGCGCTCATGCCAGCATCTCCTCAATCTTGGCCAATGCAGCTTTGGTGACCACGATCTTCTTGTAGAACACCAGGGACATCGGATCTGCGTGACGTGGTTCAACAACCAGTACGTTAGGCAGGTTACGCGATGCCAGTTCCAGGTTTTCGTTGGCGACGTCGGTGATGATCAGCACGGACTCGAGGCCCATACCGGTCAGCTTTTGCGACAGCAGCTTGGTTTTTGGAGCTTCGATAGCGAAGTCTTCAACAACAACCAGGCGCTCTTCACGAGCCAGCTGGGACAGGATCGAGCAGATACCTGCGCGATACATCTTCTTGTTCACTTTGTGGGTGAAGTTCTCGTCAGGCGAGTTCGGGAAGATGCGACCACCGCCGCGCCACAGTGGCGACGACGACATACCAGCACGAGCACGGCCGGTACCTTTTTGGCGCCATGGCTTCTTGGTCGTGTGGTGGACTTCTTCACGGTCTTTTTGTTTACGGTTGCCGCTGCGAGCATTGGCTTGGTAAGCAACGACGATCTGGTGGATCAGGGCTTCGTTGTAGTCACGGCCGAAAACGGAGTCGGCGGCAGCAACGTTAGAGGCGGCTTGACCTTGAGCATTCAAGAGCTTGAGTTCCATCGTTTAAGCTCCCTTCTTTGCTTTAACTTTGACAGCAGGCGATACCACGACCTGGCCGTTTTTGGCGCCAGGAATCGCACCTTTGACCAGCAGCAGCTGACGGTCGGCGTCGATACGGGCGATTTCGAGGTTCTGCACGGTGCAGGTAACGTCACCCATGTGACCGGTCATGCGCTTACCAGGGAATACACGACCTGGATCCTGCGCCATACCGATCGAGCCTGGTACGTTGTGCGAACGCGAGTTACCGTGGGTAGCGCGGCCCGAAGCGAAGTTGTGACGCTTGATGGTACCGGCGTAGCCTTTACCGATCGAAACACCTTGAACGTCGATTTTTTGACCGACTTCGAACAGGGAAGCAGCGATAACTTCGCCAGCTTTCAGTTCGGCAGCTTTGGCTGCGTCGATGCGGAACTCTTTCAACAGAGTACCAGCTTCAACACCAGCTTTGGCGTGGTGACCAGCAACAGCTTTCGTGACGCGGGAAGCGCGACGTTGACCGAATGCGACCTGAACTGCAGTGTAGCCATCAGTTTCAGGGGTTTTGATTTGTGCAACACGGTTGTTCGATACGTCGACAACGGTGACTGGGATCGAATCCCCGTCATCGGTGAAGATGCGCATCATACCAACCTTGCGACCGAGGAGGCCAAGGCTCATTTTTTCTCCAATTCCCACCTACGATTGGGCGGGGATATGTTGAACTACTAAATAAGTACGGACCTATAAAAAGAGGAATCCATACCGAAGCCGGCTAGTGTAGCGTGAAAAGACCCTTGACGCAACAACTTAGTACGAGGTATGTCAGGTTTTTGCGGCGCTGTTGTGACACATGCGTTGCATGGTGGAAAAGCTGTTGTATGAACGCCCATTTTGGCGCGCAAAGCGTGGCGCCATGCGGGTTTGGTGGCGGTCCCTGCGGGCGCGCAAACGGCCGGGTGGGCGGCGGTCTAGCATCGATCAGGCAGGCGCCGCCTGCCTCGCCCACCCTTCCATCACCGGAGCTCCCATGAAAACCGCGTTATCCGCAGTGCTGCTCACCCTGGCCGCGCTGACCACCACCCTCGCCTCCCCGGCGGCCGAAGCTGGCGCCGATGGCACGTCCCGCATCGACAACGTCGCACTCGGCGTGATCGACCTCACACCGGGCGACGGCAGCGGCGCCAGCTATACCCTCAACTATGGCGACAGCCGCCTGCTTACTTATTCCAACACGATCAACAACGGCGGCAGTTACACCCAGCTGGCGGTGTTTCCGGCGCCCTTCTCCGCCGGCCAGGCGGTGCTGCCCGCCAGCGCCGGCCCCGGCACTGCCACAGCCAGTACCACTGGCGCCGTGGGCAATGTCGCCGCCACTGCGGCGGCCGACATGTCGCTGGGCGTCGGCAACTACGTCGGCGCCGAGGGCTACCAGCAAGTGGGCCTCACGCTGGCGCCGCACACCCTGCTCACGGTGGGCGGCGACTTGTTCACGCAGGCGCGCCGCACCCTGGCGGCAGGCGAGAACTACGCGGTGTTCAGCTGGGCCTCCGTCGACATCTCCGACGCCGAAGGCACCACGTCCACCACGCTCAACCGCGAAAGCGCCTTGCGCTGGGACGATCCATACGCCACCGAAGCCGCGCGCGAGGAGCGCTTCCTGCTGGCCTTCGCCAACCCCGGCGACTACGAGCTGTTCGTGACCTTGAGCTTCCTCGCCTACACCGACATCACAGTCACCCCCGTCGATGCAGGCGGCGGCGTAGCGCCGGTACCGGAGCCCGAAACCTGGGCCACACTGCTGGCCGGCCTGCTCCTCATCGGCGCCCTCGCCCGCCGCACTTCGGGGTCAGTGCCGACATTCGGACACGGCCTCATCGTTGAATAGTCCAGCTCGTGTCTAAATGTCGGCACTGACCCCGAACTTAGGCGTCGGGGACGTGGATGCTGGCCTTGATGTGCTTGAGGTGGGCGATGATGGTGAAGGTCATCACCACCAGCAGCGACCATGAGCTCCATTTGCTGACGTGGACGGCGCTCCAGGCGCCGAGCTGGTTGGGGTAGCGCCACACGCCCCAGAATGTGCTGATGTTTTCGGCCAGCCAGATGAACAGGCCGATCAGCACGAACGACAACAGCAGGGGCATGCGGCGGTCGCGGTCCAGCGGGCGGTAGATCACCATGGTGCGGGCATACAGGCCCAGCGCGGCGGCGGCCAGGTACCAGCGGTAATCACCGATGTAATGGTGGGTAAAGAAGTTGGCGTAGATGAGGAGCGCGATCAGCACCGCCATCCAGTACGGCGGGTGATGACGGATGCGCAGGTCGAACAGGCGCCAGGCCTGGATGATGTAGCTGCCCACGGCGGCATACATAAAGCCCGAGAACAGCGGCACGCCCCACAGCTTGGTATAGGCGAAGTCGGGGTAGCTCCACGAAGCAATCGCCCCGGAGACCTTGAACACCTCGAGTGCAAAACCCACCAGGTGGAACAGGCACACGGCCTTCAGTTCGTCCCAGGTCTCGAGCCGGCTCCATACCATGCCGGCCTGGATCGCCACGGCCGCTATCAGCAGCACGTCGTAGCGCGGCACGCCGAGCAGGCCGGCGCGCGGGGTCAGAAACACGGCGCTGAAGAACAGTCCCACGAACAGGCAGGCACGGGCGTTCTTGATGCCGAAATACAGGAACTCGAGCAGGAAGCGCTGCATGCCACGCAAGCCGCTGCGCGGGGCGCCATCGAGCAAATGGGTGTCGAACGTGTTGAGGGTATTGAGCATGCGGCAACTCTAGCGCCCGCCCCTTGTGATGTAAAGCGCAAAAAAAAGACCAGGCATCGAGCCTGGTCTTTCGGTGGTCACCCGTTATTGCTACCGGGCGACATGATCAGCTGGCGCCGATCAGAAGAACTTGTAGCTGGCGGTCAGGCCGATGCGACGGAATTGCGGCTGGAAGCCGTCACGCCATTGGATCGGCGCGTCTTGTTCGAACAGGTTGTCGATGAACAGGGTGACTTTGGTATTTTTGATACCGCTGTACGCCAGGTTGTAATCGACGGTGGTGTTCGAGCCGACGTGGCCGCAGGTTGCGAGGTAGTCGGCGGGCACGTTGTTGGTCGCGCAGTAGGTGCGCGAACCCAGGCTGTTGTTGCTGTAACCGCTGGCGTAGTTCACAGTCACGCCGTGGTCGAACGCACCAGCCTTCAGGTAACCACGCAGCTTGGTTTTCAGACGCGAACCGAGGTCGTAGGTACCGGACATATTGGTGTCATACGCGTTGTCGGTCACACTGAACGTCTGGTATTTCCACAGGTACGAACCTTCCAGTTTCAGGCGCGCCAGGCCCACCGGGGTGTTGAAGCGACCGGAAGCGTCGAAGTCGAAGCCGGAAGCGCGGGTTTTGCCACTGTTGACGTATGGGTTGTACAGCAGGCCGACCGCGCCGACACCGTTAAAGCTCAAGGTGGTGGTAGGAGCGTATTTCTTGGCCAGTGCCAGGAACTGCGCGTCCGACAACGAGTTGTCCACACGGACCAGCTGGCCAGCAGGCAGGCTGTCTTCGCCACGCAGGATGTCGGCGATCGGGCGCGTGGCAATTTCGTCCTTGCGCTCGATGTGGTAGTAGTCCAGCGCCATGGTCCAGTTCTTGATCGGCTCGAAGACGAAACCGGCCGTGAACGAACGCGAAGTTTCCGGCTTGAGGTCCTTGTTCGACGAGACGAAGGTTGGCACGCCGAACGAGCAGTCGGCGTTTTGCAGCACGTTACCCTGGGCCTTGTCGGCAGCGGTGACGTTGGCGCCAGCCTGGATCAGCTTGTTCAGCGCACTGGCAGTCGCGCAACGTTTTGGATCACTGGTGCTGTTGGCGAACGAACTACGGCCCAAGCCGTTACCAGTTTCAACCACGTTCGGCGCGCGGAAGCCGCCCGAAGCGGTAGCACGCAGCAACAGGCTGTCGGTGGCGTTGTAACGCAGGCCGAGTTTTGGCGAGTAGTGCACGTCGCTGTTGGTCGACTTGTCGGCACGCAGCGCCGCGCTCAGTTCAACGCTCTTAATCACAGGAATGGTTGCTTCCGTGAAGATCGCGTAGTGGTCCATCTTGTCCTTGACCTGCAGACCGGCAATACCGATCAGCTCGCCGCGCAGCACGTTGTCCGAGCTGGCCATTTCGTACTTTTCCTGGCGGATGTCGGTACCGACGGCGATGCTCAGAGGACCAGCCGGCAATTGCGCCACGGCGCCCGAAACGACAGCGTTGGCGAACGCGATTTTCGATTCGCCAAACGTGGTCCGGACCGGGAACATCGACTCGAGCAGCGCCGGGCTGTTGGTGCCGCCGAACTTGTAGGTGCCATTGACGATGGCCGCAGTGTAGCCATCCTTGCTGGTGGCGCGGGTGGCCTTGGTCGCGTCCGAGGTCATGTAACCAACCGACGATTTCCAGTCGAAGCCCTTGACGTCGCCCGACAGGCTCAGCATGGCGCGCGACTGCTTGGATTCGGTGCGGTTGAAGTTAAAGCCGTTGCCGGTATCGAGCATGCGGGCGCGGAACTCCACCGGCACGTTGTACGGGTTGTTGGCGTGGCCGACCGGCAGCTTCGGATAGAAGTACGGGCCTACCATTTTGCCATCGAGGGCGTTGTACCAGGTGCTCGACGCGGTAGTCGGCTGCACGGCAAACGGGGCGACGATGTAATCGTTGCTGGCACTGGCGTGGGTCAGCTCGAAGTTGGCGTCGATATCCTTGCCGATACGGAAGTGCGTATTGCTCGATGCGGCATAACGCTTGGCATCGGTGGTCAGGCCGGTCTGCGGCAAGATGTCGTATTTGCACAGCTTGTCTTTTGGATCGATCGAACCGGCAGGGCAACCTGGCGCGGCAACGTAGTTGTTGGCGTTCAGGTACAGGTTACCGGTTGGTGAATACACGCTCGGCACATCCCAGGTCGAACGGCCCGGTGTCAGCGCGTGCCAGGCAGGATAGTGGTCGCGCAGGTCGCCGGTCGAATAGCCGTCGCTCTTGTACGCTTCGTACGTCAGGTAGGTATTGAAACCGTTGCGGTCGATGTCGCCCCAGCCGACGATACCCGAGATGTTGCTGTTGCGGTTTTCCTTGAAATTCTCGGATTCCTTGTAGTGGGCGGTCACGCGTGCGCCCTCGTAGTCCTTGAACAGGATGATGTTGACCACGCCGGCGATGGCGTCGGAGCCGTAAATGGCGGAAGCGCCATCCTTGAGGATCTCGATGCGTTCGATCGCCGCAGCTGGAATGGCATCGAGGTTGGTGAAGTTGTCCTGCGCACCATCGGCCAGGCCGTACTGTGCAATACGCTGACCGTTGACCAGCACCAGGGTAGCGACTTTACCGAGACCGCGCATGTTCACTGCCGACGAACCGGTGGCGAAGCTGCCCGAGCTGGAACTGGCGGAATTGAGCGACGTGCCGATTGCTGCGGACGAGCTGAGGATGCCCAGGGCCGAAGTCTGGCCGGTGCGTTCGATGTCGTCGCGGTTCAGGATCTGGATCGAACCGGCCGCTTCTTGCGCGGTGCGCTTGATGCTACTACCGGTAATTTCCACGCGCTGCAGCTTCGGTTCTACGGCTGCGTCTTGTGCGGATGCGTGCTGCGAAAATGCCAAACCGAGCGCCATGGCAATGGCGCTTTTTTTCATGGTGTGTTTCAAAACTACTCCCGAGAAATTGATGAATTCCATGCGCTTCTTAATGCTGTTCGACCGGGTAAGGAGCTCAGCACTTTCGACGTCTGACGAGGAATTTCTCACAATATCCACATGGGGGAAAAGACTTTATTTCATTTTTTATATGGCTTTGATCAAATAAGTCCGTATTTTGTTGTTTTTCAGTTCTCGCCGCAAAATGAACTTATCAAGCTTGCAGCCATTTTTGATAACTACCAGGTGACACCGACGCGCGGTGGTCAGCGTTTGATCCGATTGAGCAAATGGGCGCGCAGCATGCGGGCGCCGACAGCATCGATCGGCGCCAGCACATGGCGCGCCGCTACGGGGATGTGGGCGGCCTCGCTGCCGTCGCTCTCGAACACGTAGTGGCGGAACAGTTCCTGCCATGCCAGCCGCTGCGCCGACGGCAGGTCGCGCATGGTCAGCAGCGCGTGCAGCAGCGTGGTTGCGGGCGTATCCATGTATGCGGGCGACTGGCGCCACCAGTAATTGACCAGCACGTTGAAGCTGTCCAGCGCCTCGATATGGTGCCACCACATGCTGGGAATGAAGATGGCGTCGCCGGCGGCCAGTTCGGCCTGCTGCGCGTGCGCCCACGCGGTGGCAAAGCGCGGATAGCGCTGCAAGTCCGGTGCGGCGAAATCGACTAGGCTGACGGCCTGGCCGGCCGGTGTCAGGTCGAGCGGACCGATGTACAGGTTGGCCAGCTGGTCGGGCGGGAACAGCGTAAAGCGGCGGCGCCCGGCCGCCACGCATGCCAGGTTGTCGGGCAAGTCGTAGTGGGCGGGAATGCGGGTGCGGTTGCCCACCCAGATGCTGGCCAGCGCATCGCGCGCACCGAGCCTGACATCGTTTTCAGCCGTGAAGCCCGGCAGGCAGGCGTCGATCGTGGTCGAGCCCACGTACAGCGTGGGCGGGCGCGGGTCGTCCTGGTGCGCGCGCAAGGCGTCGAGCACGGCGTCGAAGCGTACCTGCTGCATGCTGAAATTAAAGCCGGACAGGTCGTCGTTGTAAAAAATCCGCCCGTCGATCTCGGGCGCACCGTGCATCGCCATCACGGTGGCGTCGCGGTAAAAGCCGCGCAGGTAGGCGTCGCCCGCCTGGCTGGACGTTTTGGCGGCGCGCACCATCGGCCAGTGCGATACCAGGCCGCGCAGCACTACCGGTTCGGTGGCTGCCAGGATCTCATCGGGCAGCGGCGCGCCGGCGGTCCAGGCGATTTCGGCGATCGGCCGTGCGGCCGTCGGCATCACGGCGTCAGCGTGGGACGGCATACCGGCGATTCTCGCGCTCGATCAGGACACGGAAGTTCGACAGCGAGGCCACCACCATGTAGATCGGCAGCAGGAAGCCAGCGCGGTGCAGGCGGTCCAGCGCCGCCGCGTCCAGCGCCGCCAACGCTTCCTCGTTGATGGTGTACAAGCCTTCCAGCCGGCGCTCGCTGCCGTCAGCCAGCTCGATCTCGAACACGAATGCTTCGAGCAGCGCGTGCTCGCGCAGCGCGGCGATCAGGCCAGTCATTTCCAGCATGCCCTCGTGCAATGCGAACAGCATCGAATTGACTTGCTCGAGATACGGCGTGGGACTGCCCTCCTCCAGGAATACGGCTTCGCCTTCGTCAGGACCGCAGCGCAGGCGCGCGTTGTCTTCGTCCACGTGGACGGTCAGTTCCTGGCCCGACACGCCGATCAGGAACGGCTGGCGGCGCACGGCCAGCGGCACGTAGTCGGCATCCCAGCCGTCATTGCTCAGGAAAAGGTTGTCGCCGGCAGCCAGGCCGAACAGGGCCAGCGCTTCGAAACCGTCGCCGGCCGTGGGCCGGAACACGATCGGATAATGCGCCTGCGCCTGGCGGAACTCGGCCGCGACGATCGGTGCGGCCATCTGGTTGTCGCCGAATTCGGCGCCGGGCCCGGTACGTACCCGCAGGTGCTGGTGGGTGATGTTATTGAGTAGAACTGGCTTGGCCATGGTTGCTCTTTGATTGCGTTGACTAAACAAGAAAGGGGCGGCACTTGTCAGCGCCGCCCCCGGGTCACACCTCGATGTTACCGATCAGAACTTGTAGCGCGCGCCCAGCATATACCGCGGGCCGGCTTGCGTCACGTTCAACGTCGCCATGCTGGTACGGCCGTGCTGACGCTGGGTCTCGTCGGTCAGGTTGATCGCCTCGACCTGGAAGCTCAGGTTCTTGTTGTAGTTGTAGCCGATGCTCACGTCGGTCTGACCGTAGCTGTCGGTGTACACCGGTGCTGCCTTGCCCGAGCCGTCCACGGTGGCGGCCAGGAACTCGCCGCGCCAGTTGTAGGCCAGGCGCACCGACCACTTCTCGTTCTCGAAGATGCCGACCACGTTGGCCGAATTGCTCAGCCCCAGGATCGCGAACTGGTCGCTGACGTTGGCGTTGTCGTACTTGAGCGGCGAGCGCACGTAGGTGTAGTTCGCCTGCACGCCAAAGCCGGTACGGCCGAACATGTGCTGGATGTTCGCTTCCGCGCCACTGACGCGCGCCGACTTCTGGTTGGCGTAGCTGGTGGTGAGGAAGTTCGCCAGCGGGTCGGTTGGCAGGCCGGTGATGCGGCCCTTCAAGTTGCCGTCGGGGTTGACACCGGTGCGCACCACGCCCGGCTGGCCGTCGTACGTGCTCAGGATGTAGTTGCGAATACAGTTCGTGTCCGCCACCGTGCAGCCACCGGTGGCCAGCGCGGCCTTGTAGTAGGCGCCGCCCACCGGGGTGTGCAGGTCATACAGCGAGCCCGGCGTCACGATGGTGCCAGCATAGTTATCCATTTCCTTGCGGAACAGGGCCAGCGAGAACACGCTCTGCTTGTCGTAATACCACTCGTAGGACAAATCGAGATTCTTCGATTTCACCGGTTTCAATGCCGGGTTGCCGACCGAGGCGGTGCCGTTATAGGTGCTGGCAATCGTACCCAGGCTCAGGCCGCCCTGCAACTGGTCGTAGCGGGCGCGGCCAATTGTGGCGCCGGCGCTGGCGCGCAGCTTCATGTCCGCACGCAGATCGACGTCGAAGTTCAGGCTCGGCAATACATTGTTATACGAGGACGAGGTATTGGCCGTTTCCGCAGGTGCCAAGGTGATCGGCAACTCGTTCTGCGACTCCCACACCATGGCAGTGCCGGGCTGGAACTGGGCCGCCGACATCACCTTGGTTTTCTCGAAGCGCACGCCAGCTGAAGTGTGCATCGGCATGGCGGTATCCCAGTCGGTACCGAACGAGGCATAGACCGAGCTGGTTTTTTCAACCAGCAGGCGGTCGGTATCGGCACTGGCGAAGTTCGGCAGGTAACCGGCCTGGTTGCCGGTAGCATTGGCAGTCAGTGCGCGCACGGTGGCGAAGTCGAACGTGTAGAGCGTGCCGAACAGGTTAGGCGAACCGCCGATCTTGCTGAAGTAGTCGCCCAGCGGGTTGGCCTGGTAAGCGCTGGCCGGGTAGTCGGACGCCTTGCTGGCGCCGCTCCAGGTGTTGTTCTGCACGTTCGAGTACGTCGAGCGGTTGGACGACTTGCTGTAGCCGCCGCCGAACTTGACAGTCGAAGCCTCGAGCACCTGCCAGTCACCGCCAACTTGCACCTGGTCGACCTTGGCCTTCTGGTAGCTGTTGTGGAACCACGAACCGGTACCCTGGATCGGCTGCGCTGCCAGGTTGGCCGCTGGCATCGACACGATCGGCAGCTTGTTGGTGAAATCAACCGAGGTGGTACCACGGCTGAAGCTGGCGTTGGACAGGTTGTTCTCGGTACCCCATGGACTGTCGGCGCCCGATTCGGCGGTCGAGTGGTGGACGTCGAAATTGAGCTTGAGCGCGTTGCTGGCTTTCCACACAGTATTAAAACCGATCGACTCGTTCTTGGTCTTGGTGGCGTAGTCACCACCGACGATCGAGATATCCTGCGGATCCTTGTAGGTTTCCGAATACGTCAGCGGCGACTGCACGTGGCCGCCCGGCCAGGTGCTGGTCGAGGTTGGCGTCTGCGCGAACCACACGCTCAGCTCGTTACGCTTGGTCTGTACCTTGTTTTCCGAATAGGTCAGATCGAGCGTGGTAGTAAGGTCCTTGACCGGGCGGAACTGCAAGGCCAGTTGACCGTTGGTGCGCTGACGCTGGATGCCGTTGACGCCGTAGCCGAAGTTTTGCGGGATCGAATACACATCGGTCGGCCCCGGGCGGTTGGTGATGTTTTCCGAACCGGGTTGTCCTGGCTGCGGCAAGGTGGCGCCATCGGGAGTTGTCGCCGAACCCAGGTACGGGCCCTGGTAGCCATTGGCCAGGCCGGCGCGGTTGAAGCCCGAATTGCGCTCCTGGTAACTGGCGCTCACGGCCACGCCGAAGCGGCCGTCTTCGCTGGTGTTGGTGTAGATGCCCGACACTTCCGGGGTGGTGCTGTCGCCCTTGAGCATGCCTGGCAGGTGCTTGTTCGACGTGTCGTGCACGGCTTTGACGCCGATACTCGAATGCATGCCCGGGTTGTCGAACGGACGCGCGGTCATCACGTTGATGGTGGCGCCGATGCCGCCGGTCGGGTTGTCGGCACGGCCGGACTTGTACACCTGCAGTTGCGAAATCGCTTCCGAAGCCAGGTTGGAAAAGTCGAACGAGCGGCCGCCCAGGTCACCGAGGTCGGTGGTTGGCATCTGGCGGCCGTTGAGCAGCACCAGGTTGAAGTCCGGGCCCAGGCCGCGCACGGTGACCTTCTGGCCTTCGCCATTGCTGCGGTCGATCGACACGCCGCTGATGCGCTGCAGCGACTCGGCCAGGTTGGTATCGGGGAATTTACCGATGTCGTCGGCAACGATGCCGTCAACGATGCCGTCGCTGTTGCGCTTCATGTTCATGGTGGACTGCATGCTGGCGCGGATACCGGTCACGACCACTTTCGGGCCGTCGACGTCGCCCGGTACCGGCGCGGCGACTTGCTGCGCATGCGCCGGTGCCAGGGTTGCAAACGTGGCGCAGGCCCCGGCAACGGCCAGTGCGATCAGCCGACGTTGCTTCGGCAGGCGGCTTGAAAACGTTTTCATATTTTGCTGCATTTTGTCTCCGTTGTTTGTCAGTTTGTTTTTTACAATTATTTTCGGATAAAACAGGCGGGGCGGTGGTAGCCCCGGGGGGGGCGCGTTACGGCACGGGCTGCCATCAACGGCATGCTTGGCGTGTAGATAGCGCTATCAAGAATAGGAGGAAAATAATCGATAGTCAATTTAACTCGGTGAATCGATGAAGCAATCTCGACAATGACGTAAAGACGCAACACCTTTGTAACCGTGGGGGAATGTTTGGCAAACAAAAAAGGCCGAACGGATCACCGTTCGGCCTTGGGTCAGCTGGCAGCGCGTTGCGCGCCCGGCTGGAATACGATTATTGCAGTTTGATTTCGACGTCAACACCAGCTGGCAGGTCCAGCTTCATCAGTGCGTCAACGGTTTTGTCGGTTGGGTCGACGATGTCCATCAGGCGCTGGTGGGTGCGGATCTCGAACTGGTCGCGCGAGGTCTTGTTGACGTGCGGGGAACGCAGTACGTCAAAACGCTGGATGCGGGTTGGCAGTGGAACTGGGCCTTTGACCACGGCGCCGGTACGCTTGGCGGTGTCAACGATTTCCAGTGCGGACTGGTCGATCAGCTTGTAGTCGAAAGCTTTCAGGCGAATACGGATTTTCTGGTTTGGTGCGGACATGATATTTCCTTGAAAAGAACGAACTGGCGACTATGTAGTGCCAGCAAATTTAAAAAGAACGAGGTTTTGCAACGAAGCCCGACATGGTATCACACCTTGCCGGGCTTCATTTATTCAGCGCTTAAAAATTAAGCGATGATTTTTGCAACAACGCCGGCGCCGACGGTACGACCGCCTTCACGGATAGCGAAACGCAGACCTTCTTCCATCGCGATCGGGTTGATCAGCTTGACGGTGATCGACACGTTGTCGCCTGGCATAACCATTTCTTTGTCCGCTGGCAGTTCGATCGAACCGGTCACGTCAGTCGTACGG